>Ga0184623_10001253_pt1 | contig 11090 bp, 14 predicted proteins | sample PLM1_100_b1_FD_133138 | JGI IMG/M metagenome (GOLD analysis project Ga0184623, IMG submission 133138) | Groundwater sediment microbial communities from an aquifer in East River, Colorado, USA - PLM1_100_b1 | ecosystem: Environmental > Terrestrial > Soil > Riparian zone | place: USA: East River...
GAGGGGGGCGAACAGGATGAACGCGACGATGAAGCACGCCAGGATCGTGACCTTCGCACGGCTGATCGAGGTCTGGACCATCAGGTACCGCTGGCTGTCCTTCTTCGCGAACTTGATCGACAGGTTCCGGAAGAACATCTCCAGGATCAGGCCGATCAGGAGCATGATCAGGAGGGCGGGGAGGAACGCCTCGATCGGCATGAACAGGGGCCTCGCGCTCGCCCCTGCCTCCATGAGGGACACCGCGACGAGCCCGGAAGTCGCGAGGATCAGCCCCGCGGCTGTCCACGCCCGGAACCGCTTGATCCGTCCGAACTGGTGTCCGCCCTCGAGACGGTCCTTGTAGCTCACGCCCATCCGCGACGTCTCCTACGATGCGATCGATGCGACGCCCCGGCACGCCAGAAATATCGCTAGGTGCTCGGGGACGATATTCATTCCCTCCTTTAAATTAAAGGTTTCGTCCCGCATCGTCACTTTGATTCCAGCCCTCAGGGCGACCTTCGTGGGTTCGGCGGTCCACGCCTCCGGGACCGCGTCCCGCAGCGGGAGGAATCCGTCGAGGGCCTCCCGGGTCATCGGCACGACCTCGAGACCCGTCTTCCCGTGGAGGCTGTGGGGCATCCGGATCAGCCGCTTGATGTCCGACGTAACGGGCTCGTCCGTCTCCCGCTTGCCGAGGTCGAGGGCGGGCGGCACGAAGATCCTGCGGAACACGTCGACGAGCCGGTCGGACGGGAAGATGTCCATGTCCCCCCTCCGGAGCTTGTCGATCCCGCGACCCCCGCCATGGCGGGAGAACAGGGCCTCGTACATCTCGCCCGCGATCTTGCCCCCGATGCCCTCCACGGCGGCGAGCTCCCGCAGCGCGTCCTCCTTCGGCATCGACTCGAGCCGCTCCGCGGCGGCGACGATCCCGCGGGCGAGCCGCCCCGGCCACCCCGCGTCGTCCGGCCTCGGCATCGCGTACCGGTACTTCACGGTCGCCCGGTCCTTGAACTTCTTCAGCTCGATCGGGACCTTGCGGAACAGGCCGTCCGCGTCGAGCTCCGTCCCCGTGATGTAGTCCACGATCTCCCGCCGCTCGTGGCTGTGGAGCTCCCACACCCGCGGGTCCCGCACGTGGATGTGGTACCCGCGACCCCCGCTGAACGTGATCAGGATCGCGTCCTCGCCGATCCCGAAGTCCGCGGTGAGGTACTGATCCACGATCTTGATGATCTCGGACTTCACCTCCTCGAGCATCGCCTCGTACGGCATCCCCTTCACCCGCTCGATGTGGTCCGCGTCGAGGTCGAAGACGAGGTCCGCCCCGAGCCACCCCTTCTCCTCCATCGTCGGGGCGCCCGGCGACTGGTAGTACGCGCTCGAGAAGTACACGTGCATCGGCGTTCGGCGGGAGAGGAAGTCCCGCAGGGCCTCCCCGCTCTTGAAGGACTGGTGCCGCTGCATCATCCCCGCCTCCCAGAACATGAAGCCGAACTCCCGGCGGGCGAACCGGGGCGGGAGATCGAGCTCCGTCGTCTCGTAGTGGCGCCGAAACCGGTCCCGGACCCAGGCGATCGTCGCCTCGTCCGCTTTCGCGCCCTTCGGGGGCGGGGCCACGGGGACTCGAATCGCGCGTCCCGCTTAAGGCTTCCCCCGGGAGGGCGGTCAGGGGCCGAAGGACAGGGAGACGGAGGCGTTCCCCGCCGCGGGGGCCGGCGAGCGGAGGTCCCGCAACCGCACGACCTCCGGGGACCGGTCCGCGAGGAGCGCGCGGAGCCCCTCGACGTGGCCCTCCCCGACGACCGCGAGGACGCTCCCGTGGTCCGCCTCGAGGGCCCGGAGCGCGCGCGCCATGTGCGCGTTCCGCTCGTCGATCAGGACCCGCTTCACGGAGGGGAAGTCCCTCGCGAGGTCGTCGATGAACGCGCCCTCGTCCGCCTCGAACCGCTGGAGCTCCCGCTCGACCGTGGACTTCCGGACGAACAGGCCCCCGAGGACGGAGAATGCGAACCTCACCTTCTCCTTCGCGGACATCGCCCGCATCAGGCGGGAGAGGACGGACCGGGAGTCGAGGTCGAGGAACGCAAGGCGGGCGCCGACGTCCTTCGCGGCGACGGCCGCGGCGACCATCTCCGCTCCCGCCTGGGTCCCGTACTCAGAAGCGATTCGCCGCTGGACGTACGCGAGGATCGCGTACACGCTGAACGACGGCCTCCGGGTCTCGGGGGCCTGCAGGGCCTGGAACCGCGCGGGGTCGAGCTCGACGCCGACGACCGCGGGCCTCCGGTCTTCGATCGTCCTCCGGATCCCGGAGCGGAGGTCGAACACGTGGCCCACGCCGACAAGGGTAATCACGCGAGTACGAACACGACGGCGGATATTGAGTCTTGTCTCCCGGTCTCGCCTAGTCGGGCGGAAGTCCCGCCGTTCGGTCCGGGATCGACGATCTCAGTACGAAGTCCTCTCCCGCACGATCCGGCCGTACACCCGGGCGATCTCCTCGGCCGGCACGGTGCCCTCCCGCAGGGTCCGGTGGCCCGTGCGGATCCGGTGGACGAGGACCCGCTCCCTCCCGAGGTCCACGATGTCGCCGACGATAAACTCCTCGTCCGGGGCCGCGAGGACCCGGCGCGCGACGGTCCGGTTCCCCATGTTCACGCTGAACGCGACCCAGACCTTGTCCGCCCGCTTCGCCCAGATCGCGTCGACCTCGGAGGCCTTCGCCTGCTTCACCCGCTTCCCCTTCGTCTCGATCGCGGTCACGATCGCGCGGCCCTCCGCGAGCGGGAGCTCCTCCCCGACGACGACGTCTTCGGCCGGGCCCATCTCGATCGTCTGCCGGACGGAGCGGTCCATCCAGCTCAGGATCAGCGTGACCTCCACGGGCTTCGGCTCCCGGGTCGTCACGCTCCGGACCACGCCGCACGCGGAGCATTTCACGACGCCCTCGAAGACGATCTCGTCCTTCCCGGCGACCTTCCCCCGCAGGACGCGGTGGGGGCCCTCCGTGCCGCACGACTCGCACCGCAGGACCAGGGCGCTGGGGGCCGCCATGGGCCCCCGAACGCGACCATGCCGAAATCGTTTGCGCTTACGGGACCCGGAGCTTCCACCCGCATTCCGAGCGCAGCGCGCCCCTCCGGAACCGAAGCGGCTTCCCGCACTCCGGGCACGCCGCCTTTGCGGCGAACTTCTCGAGCCAGGCGACCTGGACCTCCCGCAGCGGCTCCTTCGAGAGGTGCCCGAGGATCTCCTCGCGCTCGAAGCCCTTCGCGAGAGGGCGAAGGACGGAGAAGTCCCGAACCTTCTCCGTCGCCTTCCCGCTTGGAATCCGCATCACGAAGGGCGCCCCGGCGAACCCGAACGCGAGCCCCGCGACGTGGGCTTCCCAGGCCACGTTCCCGAGGACCCCGCCGAGCCGGATGAAGCTCAGGAGGAACTGCACGACGACGAACCCGATTACGTAGTAGATCACGGGCATCGTCGGGAGGGGGATCGGCACCCACATCCGGATTCGCTCCCGGGGGTACAGCCTCCCGAACGCGCCGAACACGGAGCTCAGTCCCCCGGAGGCCCCCAGGATCGCATACCCCGTGTCCGCGAGATGGATCGCCTCGAACACGAGCGTCGATACGACCCCGCCGACGAAGAACACGACGCCCCACCGGACCGCCCCGATCCGCTCCTCGAGGAGGGGGCCGATCAGAATCAGGAAGGCGAGGTTGAACAGGATGTGGAAGAGGTCCTCGTGCACGAACATCATCGTGACGTACGAGAGGGGGCCCGAGTGGACGACCCCGAACCGGTACACGGCGAGGTCACGCCAGAACGTCAGGAGGCCGCCGTACGGGTCGAGTCGGGCCGCGACGATGCCGAGGCCGAACGTCGCGAGCATCGCGACCGCGAGGGTCAACGACAGCGGGGCCTTCCGCCACCACGCGTACCCGACCGCGGCGGGGATCGTCAGGGCCGCGATGGCGGACAGGATCTCCACGGTCCCGCGCAACCGCGCCAACGGTTAAAGCCCTGGCGGGGGGTTCGCGGGGCGTGCGCCCCGACCCCGAGGTCATCGTGGAGGAGCGGCCCACCGTGTACCGGCCGAGCGACGACTCGTACCTCCTCCTAGGGGCGGTCTCCGTGGCCCCCGGGGAGCGGTTCCTCGAAGTGGGCGCCGGGGCGGGGCTCGTCGCCCTCCACGCCGCGAAAATCACCGATGCCGTCGCGACGGACATCAATCCGGACGCCGTCGACCTCCTGCGGCGGAACGCGCGACGGACCCGAGTCCCCCTCGCAGTCGCGCGGGCGGACCTGATGGCGGGGCTCCGCGGCCCGTTCGACGTCGTCGCGTTCAACCCTCCGTACCTGGCGGGGAAACCTTCGGACAGCCTCGAGCGGGCATGGCACGGCGGAGAGGCGGGGAGCGAGGTCGCCATCCCGTTCCTCAAGGACCTCCCGCGGGTGCTCGCCCCCGCCGCACGAGCATACCTCCTCCTCAGCCGGGAGAACGCTCCCGCGCGGGAGCTCGCGGAGGCCTCGTTTCGGGTGAAGGTCCTGATGTCGAAGGCCCTGTTCTTCGAGCGGCTCGACGCCCTCGAACTACGGGAGCGACTCGAGTAGGCCCGCGATCCGCTCCGCCGCGTGGCCGTCCCCGAAGCTCTTCGACTTCGTGCCCCGCGGGTTGAAGTTCTTGATCGCGTCGACGACATCCTCAGTGTCCGTCCCGACGACCGCGTTCCAGCCGTCCTCCACGGTCTCGATCCACTCCGTCTCGTCCCGGAGGGTGACGCACGGGATTCCGAAGAAGTACGCCTCCTTCTGGACCCCGCCGGAGTCCGTCGCGACCTTCTTCGCGTCGATCAGGAGGGCGAGGAAGTCGAGGTAGTCCACGGGGTCGATCACCCGCACGCTCTCCTTCAGGCGGCCCTCGAGGCCGAACTCCTGCATCTTTTTACGGGTCCTCGGGTGGGCGGGGAACACGACGGTCTCCCCGCACTCCGCGAACGCCTTGAGGACGGACTCCAGGGGCGCCCTCTCGTCCACGTTCCCTGGACGGTGGACGGTCGCGAGGACGTACCCCTTCGGCGCCAGGCCGAGCCGCTTCACGATGTCCCGCTTCCGCGCCGCCTGCGCGCTCGCGAGGGCGACGTCGTACATCACGTCCCCGACGAGGTGGACCCCCTTCTCGATCCCCTCCTTCTCGAGGTTGTCGACCGCGGTCTGGGTCGGGCAGAACAGGAGGCTCGACAGGTGGTCCGCGACGATCCGGTTCAGCTCCTCGGGCATCCGCCGGTTGAAGCTCCGGAGCCCCGCCTCCACATGGCCCACAGGGAGGTGGAGCTTCGCGGCCGCGAGGGCCCCCGCGAGGGTCGAGTTCGTGTCCCCGTACACGAGGACGACGTCCGGGTCCTCCTTCTCGAGGACCTCCTCGAGCTTGATCAGCATCTCCCCGGTCTGGCGGGCGTGGCTCCCGGAGCCGACGTCGAGGTTGTAGTCCGGCTTGGGGATGTCGAGGACCTGGAAGAACACCTCGCTCATCGCCTCGTCGTAGTGCTGGCCCGTATGGATCAGGATCTCCTCGTTGTGGCGGCGGACCTCCCGGCTGACGGGGGCCGCCTTCACGAACTGGGGCCTCGTGCCGACGATGCTCGCGATAAGCATCGTCGCAAGAGACACGGAGCCAGCCTAAAAAGACTACGCACCCGCACCGGGGCGGGGCGCCCTTCGTGAAACGTTTATCTCCATCCGCCTCATGGCCCGCGTACCATGAAGGTCGCCGTCATCGGGCTCGGGTACGTCGGGGTCCCCGTCGCCGCGGCGCTCGCCTCGAAGGGGGTCCGTGCGGTCGGGATCGACATCGACCCCCGCAAGGTCGAGGCCGTCTCGGCGGGCCGGAGCCCCCTGGAGGGGGAGGAGCCCGGGCTCGAGGATCTGATCGCCTCGGGCGTCAAGCTCGGGCGGCTCACGGCGACGACGGACTACGCGGGGGTCGACGGCGCGGACGCCGCGATCGTCAGCGTCGAGACCCCGATCAACGAAGAGACCCACGACCCCGAGTACAAGGCCCTGAAGTCCGCGCTCCGGAGCCTCGCGCCCCACGTCCGGAAGGCGATGCTTGTGTCGATCGAGTCCACGGTCGCCCCCGGGACGATGGCGGGGATCGTGCGGCCGATCCTGGAGCGCGGGAGCGGCCTGAAGGCGGGGCGGGACTTCCACCTCGTCCACTGCCCCGAGCGGGTCACCGCGGGGAAGCTCCTCAAGAACCTCACGACGCTGGACCGGGTGATCGGGGCCCAGGACGAGCGGGGGCTCCGGAAGGCCTCCTCCCTGTACGCGAAGATCGTCCAGGGCGCCCTCCACGGCACGGACTGGGTGAGCGCCGAGATCACGAAGACCGCGGAGAACGCGTACCGGGACGTGCAGATCGCGTTCGCGAACGAGGTCGCCCTGATCTGCGAGGAGCTCGGGGCGAACGCGTACCGGGTGCGGGAGCTCGTGAACACGTGCCCGGGGCGGGACATGCTGATCCCCGGGGCGGGGGTCGGCGGGCACTGTATCCCGAAGGACCCCTGGCTCCTCGTGTCCACCGCGATCCACCAGAAGCCCGTCCTGATCCCCACGGCCCGCGAGGTGAACGATTTCATGCCCGTGCGGATGGCGCAGCTCGTCGAGGAGGCGATGCGGGAGGCGGGCCGGCGGATCCGGAACTCGCGGATCGCGGTCCTCGGGTTCGCGTATCGGGAGAACACGGACGACGCCCGGAACAGCCCCGCGATCCCCCTGATCCGGGAGCTCCGGCGGCGGGGGGCGGACGTCGCGATCCACGACCCCTTCGCGAAGAGCCTGCGGGGGTTCACGGTGACGCGGGACCTGAAGACCGCCGTGAAGGGCGCGGACTGCATCGCCCTCGTTACGGCACACGACGCGTACCGGAAGCTCGACCTCGGGAAGCTGAAGCGGTGGATGCGGCACCGCGCGATCGTGGACGGCCGGAACGTTTTCGACGGCTCCGTGATCGAGCGGGGGTTCGTGTACCGCGGGATCGGGAAGGGCGAGTTCTAGCGCCTCCGAAAGGTGAGGTTGGCCAGAAGGAGCGGATGTGGGTGCCAGAGTTCACGATCTCGGAAGTGATTTTCTGGATCATCATCGGGATCGTGTGGTCGATTGTCCTCTGGGTTGCCCACCGTATCATGAAAGCGATTCGGCGCATTCGGAAACGACCCTTAAGTTGCCCGAGGCGCGGAGTGAAGACCGGGTACAACTATCATTTTGCTGAGGGTTTTAGGTGCGATACGTGCGGGTACCTCGAGATGGAATAACAGGGCATCAGACGAGGGAAACGACCTTCCCGGTACGTTGGGATTCGACCGCGGCCTCGACGACCCGCAACGTCTCCACCGCGTCCTCCCCCGTGACGAGGGGCTCCCCGCCCTCCTTCGCGGCCCGCAGGAAGTCCTCCAGCTCCCGCTTCAGGGGCTCCTCCTTCCGGAGGTTCACGTGGCGGGTGTCGACGTCCAGGGGCACCTGGTACAGGTTCGAGGGGTCCAGCGGGCCCAGGGTCGAGGACGAGATCGTCAGGGACTGCGCGGTGTAGTCGAGCTCCACGAAGTTCTGGAGGCACGTGAGGCTGAGCTTCCGGACCTTCATCGGCGTGAGCCAGTTCGCCTCCACGTACCCGTGGACGCCGTTCGCGAACGTGAGGAGGATCGTCGCGTGGTCCTCGAACGCCTGGTGCTTCTGCCGCCCGCCGACCGCGAACACGGTGGACACGGGCTTCCCGACGAGGTACCGCAGGACGTCGATGTCGTGGATCGCGAGGTCCATGATTACGCCGACGTCCCGGATCCGGTCCGGGAAGTTGCTCACCCGCCGGGCCCCCGCGGTGATCAGGTCCCCCCACGTCCCCGCCTCGAGGTGCCGCTTCGCGCTGTCCACGACGGGGTTGTGCCGCTCGATGTGGCCCACGGCGAGGACGACCCCCGCGTCCCGTGCCGCCTTCACGAGCCGCTGCGCGTCCCGCACGCCTTCGCAGATCGGCTTCTCGACGAGGAGGTGCTTCCCCGCCGCGATCGCGTCCATCCCGACCTTGAAGTGGAGTTCCGTGGGGACGCAGATGCTCACCGCGTCGATCTTCTCCCGCAGCAGGGCCTTGTAGTCCGGGAAGTACGAGACCGTGAGGCGGTTCGCGACGGCCCCGCCCGCCTTCGCGTCCGGGTCCGCGATCCCGCGCAGGTCCGCGATCTCGGAGAGGACGCGGGCGTGGTTCTGCCCCATGGAGCCGACGCCGATCACGCCGACCTTCACGAGCTGTGCATCCTAGCCTCCGGATAAGAACGTTCGGTCTTTCCTCCGAGATCCGCGCGGGCGGCGATGGATTCATAGCGGGGCGCGCGTTCGGCCCCTCCGATGGCCCTGGACCCCGTCTGCGGGACCGCCGTGAACCCGCACACCGCGGTCTGGATGATCTGGTACAAGGGGACGCCGTACTACTTCTGCAAGGAGGAGTGCCACATGGGGTTCGACCTCCACCCCGAGAAGTACCGGGTGAAGGCCCTCGAGCGGCGGGAGAAGGAAGCGATCTACTGAGGCCCCGCTACACGACCTTCCCCTTCACGAGCCCGCGGAGCTGGTCCGCCTTCGCCGCCATTCCCTGCTTGTCGTAGAAGACGACCGCCTCCGCGAGGTCCTCCCGCCACCGGTCCTCGTCCCCGATCGCCCGCCGGAGCTGGGCCTGCGCCTCCCACGTCGCCGCGACCCCGACCCAGTTCCCGATCCCGTAGAGCCGTTCCCGCGCGTTCTCGAGGGTCACGAACCCGAGGTCGAGGCGGCCCGTCTTCCCGTACATGCTCCCGAGGTTCAGCAGGGCCCACCCCGCTCCCTGACGGCCCTCGTCCCCCTCGATGCGGGTGAACCGGTCCAGGGCCTCCAGGAGGAACCGCTCGGCGCGGGGCGTGTCCCCGGAGCTCCCCGCAAACACGCCGGCGCCCATCAGCGCGCGGGCGAGGACGAGGGGATCGCCGGAGGCCTTCGCGCCGTGCAGGCTCGCGTCGAACGCGGCGCGGGCGTCGTCCATCCGCCGCAGGACCATCAGCGCGTTCCCCCGCCGCATCTCGACGGAGGCCTTGCGGGCCTCCCACCTCGCTTGGTGTGGGGATTCCGCCTCCAGACCCGCCACGATCGACTCGTAGTGCCGGAGGGCCCCCTCCCAGTCGAGCCGCTGCTCGAGATCGACCCCCGCATCCAGGGCCGCCTCGAAGTCTGCCTCCATGCGCCCCCACGGAATCCGGGGAGGCTAATAGGCTCTCGCCCCGACTCGAGGGAGGTCAAGGGACGCCGTTGAGTCGGAACATCTGTTGTGGCGACGCCTAGCGTGGAACCCGGTGCGGCGTCAGCCCACGAACGCCCGCGTGAGAGGGCATTTGGCGATCGAAGGGGCATGGCGGGCATGTGCGTCCGTGCCTTCCGGATCGTGGACCCGCCATCCTTGGCCTCCGACGATCAGCAGCCGGCGGGAGAACATCAGGTGAATGTGTGGATAGTCCATACCGTAGGGCTTGGCCGCCGTCATGGAAGGCGCTCAAAGCCCGCCTGTCGTAGCCGGTCACTTGTCCCAGCCGTACAGGTAGAGGTCGTGTCTCTCCGAGGCGTCCGAGTGCTTCCCCTTCTTGCGGGTGAGAGGGAACAACTTGAAGATCGGGTCGTCTGGATCCACGGAGTCGTTGAGGGTGAGATTGCGGATCGCCTCCCGAACGGCCTCCTTGATCGTCCTGTCGTGGGATTTCGCGTACGCTTCCAGGATGGCGTACTCCGTCTCGGAAACCTGGGTCTGGACGACCTTCATCGAATGTAGAATGCAAGATGCAATATTGAGGATGCCGATGCCCGATCAACGGACCGAGCCGAGCGCCTCGACGATCCGGTCGACGTCCTCGGGGCCGACGAGGGGGTGGACGGGGACCTCGAAGAGCCGCGGGATCACGTCCTCCGCGACCTTCGAGCGACTCTTCGGGCGCTTCCGGAACGCCTTCTGCTTGTAGAGGACGGAGGGGTACGATGCGCGGGCGCCGATCCCCTCCGAGGTCAGGCGTTGGACGACCTCATCCCTCGTGAGCGGGAAGCCGTCCTCCACCCGCACGATGTACTGGTAGTACGCGTGGAGCATCCAGTTCCCCTCCACGGGAGGACGGAGGCCCTGGATCTCCGCGATCCCCTTCGTGAGGCGGGCCGCGTTCTCCCGCCGCTTCCGGACGAACCCGTCGAGCTTCCGGAGCTGGACGAGGCCGATCGCCGCCGCGAGCTCCGTCATCCGGTAGTTGTAGCCGACGAGGACGTGGTCGTACTTCGCCCGCTGCCCGTGGTCCCGGAGGAGCCGGCACGCCTCCGCAATCTTCGGGTCGTCCGTGACGACCATCCCGCCTTCCCCCGTCGTCATGTTCTTCGTCGCGTAGAACGAGAAGCACGCGGTGTCCCCGAGGTTCCCGGACTTCCGTCCGTGGTACTCCGCCCCGTGGGCTTGGCACGCGTCCTCGAGGACGAGGAGGTCGCGGGCCTCCGCGATCTCGTTGATCGGGTCCATCTCCGCGGTCTGGCCGTACAGGTGGACGGGCATCACCGCCCGGGTCCTCTTGGTGACCTGCGCCTTCAGATGGGCGGGGTCCATGTTGTATAGGTCCCTGTCCACGTCCGCGAACGTGGGCGTGCCGCCGCACAGGAGGACCGTGGACGCGGACGCGAAGAACGTGAGGGAGGGCACGACGACCTCGTCCCCCCTCCCGATCCCGTGCGCGAGGAGGGCGATGTGGAGCGCGCAGGTGCCGCTGTTCACCGCAATCCCGTGGCCCCGGCCCACGTACTCCGCGAACCGCTTCTCGAACTCCGCGACCCTCGCGCCCTGCGCGAACTGCCCGCTCTCCAGGACCTCGAGGACGGCCCGCTTCTCCTCCTCCCCGAGGTTCGGCTTCGCGATTGGAATCGAGGCCACGAGCGCGGGGATGCGGGGGGGTCGGATTAATCCTTCCAGGGTCGACCCTCCCGGTCCGCACGGCCGTTCACACGGCGGTGAACGACGCCCCGGCCGACAGACTTAACCGTCGTCTGAGCCCTCA
>Ga0184623_10001254_pt1 | contig 11085 bp, 5 predicted proteins | sample PLM1_100_b1_FD_133138 | JGI IMG/M metagenome (GOLD analysis project Ga0184623, IMG submission 133138) | Groundwater sediment microbial communities from an aquifer in East River, Colorado, USA - PLM1_100_b1 | ecosystem: Environmental > Terrestrial > Soil > Riparian zone | place: USA: East River...
CCAGCGCTTCAGCGAGCATCCCGGCATACTCCTCGAACTGCTTGGCGAGCCTCATCATGAATGTTGACTCCCAACATGAAGATGAGGCTATAATGCCATGAAATTACTAACACAGTAAGACTAGCCCTCTCCCGGAGGGAGAGGGGATGTCCTTACGGCTGCGCCGCCGCCCAGCGCACCTGGGCTTCCTGCATCATCCGCCCGATCTGCACGCGATGGTCGCTCACGTCGACGCTCGTGATCTTCAGCAGCCGCTCGGCGGCGGTGAGCAACTGGCCGATCGCCTGCTCGTACGCACCCGAGGCGATTGAGCTTCGCGCCGCCTGAATGCTCGACACCGCGGCATTGCGATCGAGCTTGTCGCTCGAGAGCGTGATGGTCAGGGCCGCAAGCTCGCCCGCCACGCGCGGCGCGATGGTCTCGGCCGACTCCACACTGAGCGTGGTCTCGAAGGTGCCGTAGGCGGAGGTGAGGCCGTTGCGCACCGAATCGATGGCGAGGCTCGCCGTGGTGCTTCCGGTGGTGGCCGGCAGGCGCAAGCCCAAATCCAGGTTCTTCGTGGCACCCGAGTCGAGGGTGAAGCTCCACACCGGCCGCCCGCTTGCGTCGGGCACGGCCGCAGGCGCGGTTGCGAGCACGCTTGCTCCCGCCGGAGGCGTGAAGGTCGCCTTCAGCTCCACCATCGCCCCGACGTTCGTCACCCGCCCGCGCAGCACCGTGTAGGAGCGTGCGGCGGACACCGCGGCAGGCTCCGGCGCCACCCAGCCGATCCCTGCGGAAACGAGCTCGGTCAGCGCGGCCGAGGGCTGCGCCATCAGCGTACCGACGAGGTCGTAGGCAAACAGCAACCCGCGGCCCAAGCCATATTGGTTCGTGACGATGGCCGGGCGGTTCGCCGACACGGGGAACACCGCCTGCACTTGGCCAGTGGTCAGATCGAGCTTTAGCGGCCGGCCGACGGTTGCGAGTGTCCCGGTAGCAAAGATCGGTCCGATCAGGCTGATCGTCTGGTCGCTCGGATTGAGCTTCCCTCGGATGTTCACCCCCGCGATCGCGTCCAGCTCGTGGTTGCGCTCGTCGTGCACGCCGTCGAGAAGGAGCGCGTCACCGCGGTAGATCGCTTCGCGCAGCTCTTCATCGAGATCGTGGTGCAGCTTCTCGCTCCCGCCGGTAATCCAGTAGGTGTTGTACTGGCCGCTGCGGAAGGCGCGCTTGAACTGCGCCTCCGAAGTGGTGATGAGATGCGTGATCCCCAGGCCGCTCAGGTAGTCGTCCAGGAACGGTTTCCGCTGCGCGCTGCACAGGCCGCTCTCGTCCTGCGGGTGGCTGCCGTGGTCGTCATCATCATCGTGCCCGTGATGGCGCCCGTCGTGGTTGTCCCGCCCGTGGCCATGGGTGCTGTCGTCGTCATGCTCGTCGTGATCGTGGTCCGGCTGGCACGAGAGCAACACCAGCGCCCGCGCCTGTCTGAGCTTCGCGATCGCCACATCCAGCTGTACCGGCTGGGCGATGATGGTGAAGCTGTCCTGCGCCAAGGTCAGCGTCGTCGCGCCCACGGTGGCGGTCAGCACCGCCACGTAAGTGCCCCCGACCGCGGCAGTGGCCGCCCAGATCGCCGAGAAGGACGACGACTGCAGGCGGGCAATGTTCAGCGTTGCCGGGAATTCGGCGAGCACCAGCTGAGCCGCAGGATCGACGATGCTGATCTTCGCCGCGAAGGCAGCGATATCGGCGTTGCCCAAGTTGCTCACCGCCGCGCTGAAGGTGATCGGGGCACCGAAGGGCACCGGCTTGGGCGCAGCGGTCAGCGTTCCCGTGAGGCCGCTGCCGGTTGCCGCGCTCGACTGCACCGTGAAGCTCGTCGCGGCAGTGGCGAGCACCGTGCCGCCGGCGTCGCGCACGCTGAGGCTCGCCGCGTAGGTACCGGTCTGCGCAAAGCCCAGCGCCAGGGCGTAGGCGAAGTCCTTCAACCCGCCTTGCACCAACTGCGCGATCGACTCCGTCTGCGTGAAGCGCACACTGCCGTCAGGATTGACCACCGTCGTCACCGCGCTCAGCCCGTCGAGCGGCTGGTTCTGCGTCAGATTCGTCACGCGGCTCGTCACCCGCACCGTTTCGCTGGGCAGGTAGCTGGGTTTGTCGGTCGTAGTACGGCCGGAGACCAGGGCGCCGGCATCGGCGACGACGGCGAAAACGGAGCGCTGAGCGGCGACGAACCGGTCGAGAGAGTCTGAGAGCGTCGCCTGGACGTAATAACCCGCGCCCGCGAGCGTGCCTCCGGTGTTCCAGACCGGGCCGAGATTCGTCGAAGCGCCGGCGGGGAGATTGGAGAACGGCAGCGTCCCGACCGTCGCCACGAGGACGCCATCGGGCGCGAAGATCTCGAACCTCACCGAGCCGCCGACGAGGCCGCCGTCGGTGTTCGTCACCTGCCCCGTGACGTTGACGGGGATGTTCGCGCCGTAGGTCGTCCTGTCGGTCGTGAGACCGAGGGCCAGGAAAGCCGAGGCCGTGACGCGCGGGATATCGATCGGCGCATCGACGTTGCCGCCGCTGAAGGTGTTCTTGAATGTCAGATGCGCATCGCTCGATACCGCGCGCACTTCGTTCACATTCATGTCGGCGAGCGTGAGGTCGTAGTTGATGTCCTGCCCGTCCGCCGTCACACCGCCCAGCTTCCAGAGGTAAGTCTTGGTGCCATCCGCGTTCGCCGTCGAGGATGTCGGCGCCTTGTCCGGATTGCTCATCGTCACGTTCGCACGGAAGGTCACGGAAAGATCCGTGTCGATCCCGCCCATGCGGTCGAGCACGATGGGCAACCAGATCGACACCCAGGTTGTCGCCGCAAGACGCGTGCCCAGGATGCCGTTTTCGCTGCACCAGGACCCGTCCGGCTGCTGGTGGCTCAACAGCCACCTTACCGCGTTCTGCACGATCGGGGCCGCGGAGGAGGGATTCAAGTAGTCGAGCGCAACCCCGACCTGGGCCGTAACCAGGGAATCGCTGCCCCAACCTGCACAGGTGGTAGGAGCAGTGGCGGTGTAATCAACGTTCGTGCCCCAGGCAAACACAAAGCACCCCTGACCCAATCCCGTTGGTGCCGATTGGCAGTTTGTGAAAGCGCCTGGAAATGTATCGGGAGGCCCCGTGGTGAGGAAGTAATCCACCATGGCTTGCGGAGTATGTATAAACTGCGGTTGGTTCTGCCCGAAACCTGATCCGCCGGTCCAAACCAAATTGTTGGCCGCGGAAGAAACATTCCAGCTCCACCCGCCGTCCGGATTGGGGCGCGAGCGCAACAGCGTGGCCACGATCTCCATCTTGGCTTGCAAAGTATCGGCAAGCGGCTGGCCCTGATAATAGGTCCGGGCAGCACCCAAGCCGATCAGTCGTTGCGCCAGGCTCAGGTTGTTGTTCGAGTCGGTATTGGCGTCCTGCAGTAGCCAGTTCACGCCCTTTGCGATCGAGGCGTCCATGGCGGCAAGTGCCGCAGCGCTGTCGATGGGAGTTGTGCTGACCCGGTACAGGGTATTGGTGGAATCTACTGTCACGATTCCGCCATTGGGAGTGAGCGCCACGCTGTTCACAATCGTATAGAGCACGCGCTGGCCCTGCCACTCGCTGTTGTAGGTGTACAACCCGGTCGTGGTCGCCGCGAGCCAGCCGCTCCCGTAGGATTGAATGTTTATCGGATTTCCACCCGTCCAGCCTACGACCGTGTCGAAGGTCTTATCGGCGTGGTAGCGCAAGATATTGGCGCCTTCGTAATTGGCTACGACCAGCTCGCCTCCGGATGCGGTGGTAATCCCCCAGGGATTTCTCAACCCTCCTCCGACGATATGGTTGGTCACCGTGCCGCTAGGGGTGATCTTATAGATCGCGTTGTTCCAATAAGAAGCCATGTAAAGGTTGCCGTCTGCCCCCAGGGTCAATCCGGAACCGGGCAGGGAGGTGACCAAGGTCTTGGATCCGTTCGGTTCGCGCTGGTACAGCCCGCCGAAGGAGGCGACATAAGGCGTGCCGTCGCCTGCAAAGACGAGCTGGGTGGGAAAGCTCAGTCCGGTCATGTAGGGCTGGCTTGTCCCATCCGGGTTGACGAGCAGGACTTGCCCGCCGTGATAGGCGGAAACGTAGAGGTTTCCCGCAGCATCGCTGGTCAACGTGGCGAACGAGGAAAAGACTCCCTGGACCCAGGGTGTCGCGACGTGGTTCACCACCGTGCCCGCAGGGGCCGCGCTCAGCGTCTTGTGGACTTCGGCAAGGCTCTTCACGTTGAACGCGGTGTTGGCAACCTTCGTGCGCCACCACCCCAGGACGTGGTCGGCGCCGGGGCCTGGAGCCCCGACCACGTCTGCGCTCCAGGCCCCGGCGCCGTCTTGCACGCTCATCAGATACTGGGCGCCCTTGACCAGGGTCGCGACGATCTCGTCTTTCTTGTGCCAGGCGTTCAGCGCCCACATGCCGAGCATGCTCTGGGTCATCTGGTAACCGCGGCCGAAACCGTCGATGGCGCCGTTGCTCTGCTGATGCTCGGTCAAGGCGTTGAAGATGGTATTGCGGTTGTTCGCGTCGAAGGTCGCAACTTTGCGCGTGAGCTCGCCGCCGACCAGCGCCTGCGACTGCACGTGACAACGCACGCAGCGACTGGAAATCGCTGCGGAGGCTGCCACCGTATCGTTGCGCGTCACAGCTTTCTGAACGGCCGCCTTGATCAGCGGCGCCAACGGATCGCTGATCGTGCCGTCAGTCACTTGCTGCCCCGTGACCTTGACGTTGGCGCGCACGGTCTGCGTGCCCGCCGGGACCACGAGCTTATTCGTCGTGTACCTCGCTGAGCCGGAATCCCCGACGTAGAGCGGGGTCGTGACTTTGCCTTCAGCAGGGTGCGGCGAGTTGATCTCGACGCGGAAATTTCCGCCGGCAGCCGGAGTCCAGTCCTCGAATGCGAGCTTAGCCAGCTCCGACACCGCCAGCGGCTGGCCCTGCACCGTTTGCGAATGTGCGACGGCGTTCGTCTGAGTATCGATTACGCTGAGGGTGTACGGCTGCGGCGGCAGCAAGCGGTTGCCGTCGTTCTGGATCAGGGCCGAAAGCCTCACCGCCGTGTTGGTGCCCGCCCTTAGGACCGGCGGGTTCGCAGTCACCGATCCCGAGAAATGGGTCCGGGCGACAACATCGACGCTGGTACGCTTCTCCAGCAGCAGGGAGCCCTGGGGAGCGACGGCGGTCAGGGATTCGGGCTCCCTCAGGCCCAGGACCAAGGCATAGCGGCCGGGCGGAAAGCCGCCCGTATTCCAGACCACGCGCACCGATTGCGCGCCGCCGGGGCTCAGTTGCATGGTGCCGAGGAGATTCCCGCCCGTGTCGTAGGCGATGCCCGCGCCGATCACCGTCCCCGGCGCGCCGCCGACACCGTCAACGTCAATCACGTACGCGAGGAGCAGCACGGAGGTGTCCGCCGAACCGATGTTCGAGATCGATGTGGCGACGGAAACGTCCACGTTCGCACCGGGATTTGTCGGGCTGACGGCCAAATCGCCGAACGCGACGCTCACGCTGCCGGAGGCGAGCGCGAAGTTGTGCACGACCTCGCTCGGGCGCGACGCCTGCAGCGTGACCAGCTGCGAGGCGTACCCGGTGGCCGAGGCACGCAGGTCGAAGCTCGTGCCGGTCAGCCCGGAAAGCGAATAGGCACCGTCGGCGCCGGTGGTGACCGAGGCGCCGCCGAGCACCTGGACGGTCGCGTCGGCGAGCGGCGTGCCGGAGGATTCCGTGACCCGGCCGGTGATGGTCGTGGTCGTGCGCTGCGACGGCAGGGCGACCGTGCCTGCATCGACCGTCGCGCCCGCGGACAGCAGAAACCCTTGCGTGGCGCCGTCGTACCCGGCGAGGGTGTAGACGGCTGTATAGCTTTGCGGATTGAGTGTGAAATCGAAGCGTCCGTCGCCTGCGCTCGTCCCGGCCGCGGCGCCGTTCAGAACGATGGCGACGCCTGCAAGCGGCGCGTTGGTCCCGGCTACGACTGTCCTGCCGATGAAGCGACCGGTGGTCGGGGTCGTTTCGGCCGTTGTATAGAGCGCCGGGGAGAAGACCAGCGTCTGCCCGCCGGCGAGCGTGGCGCTGCCGGTAGCGCTCTGAAAACCGGTGAAGCTCGCGCTGATGACAATGCCGCCCGGCGCGACGCTGGAGAACTCAAAGCTGCCGGAAGCGTCGGTCGTGGCGCTCAGCGTTGCGCTCCCGATGACGGACACCGAAACACCGGCCAGCGCCGCTCCGCCGGTCGCGGCCGTCACGCGGCCACGCACTATCCCGGTCGTTGCGATCTGCGAAAGAACGATCGTGCCGGCGTCGAGCGTCTGGCCGGCGAAGAGCGTGTAGGAGAGCGAGGCGCCGCTGTAACCTGAACGCGTCACCTGGGCGGAATACGTCCCCGCCGTGAGATTGCCTACGGTGAAACGTCCCTCCGCGTCGGTCGTCGCATTCCCCGAGGCCGCGCCGCTCACGCCGACGACCACCCCCGCGAGCGGCAGGTTCGTGCTCTGATCGATGACCCTGCCGGTCAGGACCGCCGCGGCGGGGGAGGCTGACCCGGCGCCCAGCGCGCGCAAGGAGAGCGCGGTGAGGAAAGGATCGTCCTGCCAGCTTCCGGCCGCGCTTTGTCCTGCGAGCAGAAAGCCCGATGCGGCCGCGCGCACGGCGTGATCGCTCGTCGTGGGGGCGACCGCGATCACGGAGAACGCGGTCAGATAGGTGTCGCCCTGCCAGCTTCCGTCTGCGCCTTGTCGCTGTAGAAGCCATGCGGATAGCGCTCGCACCGTGGTTGCGGTCGATCCGTCGCCCGCAGTTTGCAGCGCATACAAGGCGGCGGCGCTGTACTCGATGCGCAAAGCGTCGTTCGCCGCGGCCACGCCGCCGTCGGACTGCAGGCTTGCCATCAGATAGGCGCGCGCGTCCCGCGCCGGGGTGCCGGCGCCTTGTCCGGCTCGCGCGAGCGCGAGTACCACCCACGCCGTATCGAGAGGATTGCTTTCAAAACCCGGCCCGCCGCCGAAGCCGCGGTCGCTGTTGCGCCGCTGCAGAAGCAGATTGATCTGCGCCGAGGCGTCGCGCGCCGCGGCGATCAGCGCAATCGCCTGCCGCGCGAGGTATTCGGTGTTGCCGTCGGACTCCGACGCGATCGCATCGGCCAGGTTGGACGGGAGCGTGGCGAGCGCAACGAGCGCCTGCCCGGTCTCGCTGCGGTTTTGCAGCGCGGTTGCGACGGAAGAGGCTTCGTTGGCGAGGCGCCCGTCCGCCTGGATCTGGCTCTGGAGCCAAGCCAGGCCGCGCGAAACTTCGGGAGATAGAGTTTGCCCTTGCGCCGGGGCGAGGCACAGCATGCCGAACAGACAAGCCAGCCCGAACCGGCGCAACCCGCCCGGAATTCGCGCGTTCAGCATTCTCCCCTTCCCCCTCTTTACTTCCTGACCTGAGGTCAGGCGTTTTTCTTTTCACCGCGGAGGCAGTTCCCAGCTTACCGCCGCTTCTTTCTTCGTGGGGGTAGACTACCCCAAAATTTCCATTTTAGATACCTGTCAATCTCGCAGGCGTTCGGACTTCGAAGAGCAATCGATTTTGATAATGGACTTCGATATTTATTACGTTGACATAACAATAGACTACGCGCAAGTGTGAATGAATAGGGCCAACTCGCCAGGCAGTAGTGCGGATTATCCCGGTCTCAGCCCGCTCTGCGTGAGCACATAGATCCGGTCGGCCGTCTTCGCCGCGGCCGAGGAATGCGTGACGAGGATCCCCGCGGCGCCCTCGCCCTTCACGGATTCGCGCAGCAGCGCGAGCACGTCCTTTGCGCTTTCCGGATCGAGATTGCCGGTCGGTTCGTCGGCGAAAACCAGGCGCGGCTTGTGCACGAGAGCGCGCGCGATCGCGACGCGCTGCATCTCGCCGCCCGAGAGCTCGCGCGGCAGGCTGTCGCGGAGCTCGCCGAGCTTCACCGCTTCCAGCAGCGCAGCGACGCGAGTCCGCATCTTCGCGTTGGCCACGCCGTTCAGCGCGAGCGGCAGGGCGACGTTCTGCGCCACCGTCAGGTAAGGCAGGATGTGGAAAGCCTGGAAGACGAATCCCATCTGCTTGCGGCGAACGAGGGTGAGCGCGTCGTCATCGAGTGCGCAGAGATCCGCGCCCTCGAGGAGCACCTCCCCTGAGTCGGGCCGGTCGAGCCCGGCCACGAGGTTCAGCAGGGTGGATTTACCGATTCCCGATTCGCCCGTCACGGCGACGTAATCGCCGGCTGCGAGATCGAAGCTGATGTCGCGCAGCACCGCCTTCGCGCGCGGGCCGGAGAAGGACTTGGAGAGGTTCCTGACCGAAAGCACGGGGGCGAATTTACTTGCGCTCAAGCGCGAAGGCAAGATCGGAGCCTGGATCCGGAGCTTCCTTCGGAGCTTCGCTCATTTCACCGGCGCGCGCGAAAAGGCCTTGAGTTCGTCGACGAACGCCTGGTGACCTTCAATGTCGTTGACGATCTGCCATCCTCGCCGGTACGCGGGATTTTCGCCGGCGCTGTCCCACGCGATGATTTCCCTGAGTTGCTCCTGCCGGCCGAGCTTCAGGTAGACGTGCTTCATCACCGCCATCAGGTGAAGATGGGTGAGCACCAAAGGCTGCTCGTTCCTGTACTTTTCGACCAGGCCGGACTTGAGCGAGGCGTAATAGCCGACGTAAGTGTGAAGCAACTCGTGAAACACCAGGGCGGAAAACATATACATCGGCTGCGGCTTCCCCTGCGTCGGTCCGTCCATGAAGCGCCGCACGTTGATCAGCAAGGGGATGCTCATCGAGGAAACCGTGCACAGCGTGAGGACCGCCTCCACTTCCTTGCGCCGAAACGGTCTCCCGATCTCCGAAACCGTCGTCCCGAGCAGCGCGGGCGCCTCTTTGTTCCAGAAATCCTGATAAGACCCGATCTTCGCCCGCACCTCCTGTATCCAGCCGGGCTCGATCTTGATGTTGCGCCACTGCTCGCAGTTGCGATCGAAAGGCAGATACTCGTAGATCAATTCCACTCGCGGAAGATCTTGCGCGTGGCAAGGAACGGCGCACAGAAGTCCGCCCAGCACCAACCATGCAGCTTTTCGCGTCGGCATCGCGCGAGGTTAGCCGCTCCCTGGAAACCGCGCAACAATTGCAGTCCGCTGAAGTCCGTCAGACGCCGAGGTACCGGTGCTGCACGTCGCGATTGGCTGCGAGCTCATGCGAAACCCCGCTCCAGACGACGCGGCCCTTCTCGAGCACGTAGTGCCGGTCGGCGATGCGGGTCAGGGCCCCCAGATTCTTGTCGATGATAAGGATCGACAGGCCCGAGGCCTTCAGGCCCTCGATCGCGCGGTAGATCTCGATGCGGACGAGCGGCGCGAGGCCCTCGGTGGCCTCGTCGAGGATGAGCAGGCGCGGATTGGTCATCAGCGCCCGTCCGATGGCGAGCATCTGCTGCTCGCCGCCGGAGAGCTGGCTGCCGAAGTGCCCGCTCCGCTCGGCGAGCTGCGGGAAGAGCGCGAACACGCGCTCAAGCGTCCACAGGTCGGCGCGCCCGAAGCGGTTGGCCGCGGTCGCCACCAGGTTCTCGCGCACCGTGAGGTTGGGAAACACCTGCCGCCCCTCCGGCAACAGACCGATCCCCGCCTGCGCCACGCGGTACGAGGGCAAACCGTTCAGCGGTTTGCCTTCGAACGCAATCGTGCCTCCCCGGATGGGCACCATGCCCATGATCGAGCGCACCGTGGTGGTCTTTCCCATGCCGTTGCGGCCGAGCAAGGTCGCCACTTCGCCCGCGCGCACACCGAACGAGACGCCGAACAGGACCTGGCTCTGCCCGTATGCGGTCGCCAGCGCTTCGAACTCGAGCCTCACGCCGCGCCCTCCTCCCCCAGGTAGGCTCGCCGCACCTCGGGGTTGGCGCGGATCTCCCCGGGCGGGCCGGTGGCGATAATGCGGCCGTAGACCAGCACCGAGACACGGTCGGCAAGCGAAAACACCGCGTCCATGTCGTGCTCGACCAGGATGAGGGTCTTGCCTCCCTTGAGGGTGGAGAGGAACTCGATCATGCGCTGCGTCTCCTCGGCGCCCATTCCGGCGACCGGCTCGTCGAGCAGCATCAGCCGCGGGCGCGTCGCGAGCGCCATCGCGATCTCGAGCGCTCGCTGCTCGCCGTGCGCGAGGCTCCCCGCCGGCACCCCGGCGCGCGCACCCAGGCCCACCTCCTCGAGTACCCGCCGCGCGGGCTCCTGCAGCGCGCGCTCCTCGCGCGCCGGGCTCCAGAAGCGGAAGCTCGATCCGGAGTGCGCCTGCACCGCGAGCATCACGTTCTCGAGGGCGGAGAATTCGGGGTAGATGCTGGTGATCTGGAACGAGCGCGCGAAACCCTTGCGCGCGCGCGCCGGCGCCGACAGCGCGGTGATGTCCTCGCCGGCGAAGCGCACGCAGCCCTTATCCGGGCACAGGTTGCCGGCCAGCTGGCCGATCAGCGTCGTCTTGCCCGCGCCGTTCGGCCCGATGATGGCGTGGGTCTCGCCTTCGCGGACTTCGAGATCGACGTCGTCGCTTGCGAGCAGCGCGCCGAAGCTCTTGGTGAGGCCGCGGACTTCGAGCAGTACGTTATTCATTCTTGCCGAAGAGAAATCCGGCGAGGCCGCGCCTGAAAAAAAGCACCGACAGCACCAGCAGCGGCCCCAGGATCAGTTGCCAGTGCTGCGTCCAGCCCGAGAGCGCGTCCTCGACCAGGAGCAGCGCGAACGCGCCGAGCACCGGTCCGGTGATGCTCGCCATTCCGCCGAGGATCACCATGAACATCAGCTCCCCGGAGCGCGTCCAGTTCATGAACTCGGGCGTGAGGTACGCGGTGTGGTTGACGAGCAGCGCGCCCGCGAGCCCGCACAGGGCACCCGCGATCACGAATGCAGCGAGGCGGTACGGGTACGGCGAGAAGCCGATCGAGCGCGTGCGCGCCTCGTTCGACCTGGCGGCGCGGATCACCAAGCCGAAACGGGAGTTGACGAGCCGGTGTCCGAGGAAGAGGAACAGGATCGC
>Ga0184623_10001256_pt1 | contig 11074 bp, 17 predicted proteins | sample PLM1_100_b1_FD_133138 | JGI IMG/M metagenome (GOLD analysis project Ga0184623, IMG submission 133138) | Groundwater sediment microbial communities from an aquifer in East River, Colorado, USA - PLM1_100_b1 | ecosystem: Environmental > Terrestrial > Soil > Riparian zone | place: USA: East River...
CGAGTATCTGATCCCTGGCAATGATGATGCCATCCGCTCCATCAAACTGATCACTTCAAAGATCGCCGACGCGGCCGTCGAAGGGCTCCATCTGCGCTCGCAACGGGCTGAAGAGGAAAAACCTGGCAGCATGAGCACCGCCGAGATGCGCGACGTCCAGACAGCGGCTGCAGCGGGAGTGTAGAAATTTCTCCCTTTGTAAGGAGGGGTGCGGGGAGGTAGAGCGCTCTTCAGATATCAGTCTCTACCCCACCGTGTCTCCCCTTACCAAGGGAGGCAAAGTGCGGTCACCGTAAAGGAGTGTAAGAGAGACATGGCAGGCGACAGCGGATTGGTGAAAGAGCTTCGGCAGAAGACCGGCGCCGGCATCATGGATTGCAAGCAGGCGTTGATCGAGACCCAGGATGATATTCGCAAGGCGATTGACTGGCTGCGTCAAAAGGGATTGGCCTCGGCCGCCAAAAAAGCGGGTCGCGCGACTGATCAAGGAGTGATCGCGTCCTATATCCATGCCGGCAACAAGGTCGGCGTGCTGATCGAGGTGAACTGTGAAACGGACTTCGTGGCCCGCAATGATGAATTCCAGGCTCTTGTGAAAGACCTCATGCTGCAGGTCGCGGCGAACAAGGAGACACTGTATGTGCGCCGTGAAGATGTGCCGCAGGACGTGCTGGACAAAGAGCTGCAGATCTACCGCGCGCAGGCTAAGGAACTGGGTAAACCCCAAGCCGCGTGGGAGAAGATCGCGACCGGCAAGCTGGAGAGATACTATCAGGACACCTGCCTGATGGAACAGCCCTTCATTAAAGATCCCACCCTCAAGATCGGCGACCTGCTCACCGAAAAGATCGCCAAGGTCGGAGAAAACATCGGCGTGCGCCGATTCACCCGTTATCAACTGGGCGAGGAGGAATGAGTCGCCCGGCGTATAAACGCATCATTCTCAAGATCAGCGGTGAAGTACTGGCCGGTGATCAGCCATTCGGCATTGATCCCAAAATGATTGAGTACATTGCGGGTGAGATTGCGGAGGTGGCGGCAATGGGCGTGGAAATGGCGATCGTGATCGGCGGAGGCAACATCTTTCGCGGGATCTCCGCGGCGGACGGCGGCATGGAGCGGGCCTCAGCGGATTACATGGGCATGCTAGCCACGATGCTCAATGCGCTGGCCCTGCAAAACGCGCTCGAAAAGCACGGGGCGGTGACGCGGGTGCAGTCAGCCATTGAGATGCGCCAACTCGCGGAAGGGTATATCCGGCGCCGAGCCATTCGGCATTTGGAAAAAAAGCGCGTCGTCATTTTCGCCGCAGGCACCGGCAACCCCTACTTCTCAACCGACACCGCCGCGGCGTTGCGCGGCATGGAGATCGGCGCGGAGGTAATCCTCAAGGGCACGAAGGTAGCCGGGATTTATGATGACGACCCGATGAAGAACCCCAAGGCCAAGAAATTCGACCGGCTTCCCTTCCTGAGCGTGATCGATAAAAAGCTAAAGGTCATGGACTCAACGGCGCTGTCGCTCTGCATGGATCATAATCTTCCAATCATCGTCTTCAACGTCAAGGAAAAGGGCAACATCAAGCGCATCGTCCAGGGAGAGCATCTCGGCACGTTGGTGCGCGACGAGGTCGGCCAGGCGTAAACTCAAAGCCGAGGACAGGCATGGCGGAGTATAAGAAAAAGGCGACCGAAAAAATGGAGGGACAAATCGAACACCTTCGGCATGAATTCACGGGTCTGCGCACCGGGCGCGCCTCGGTCGCGCTGCTGGACCAGATCCGAGTGGATTATTACGGGACGCCGACCGCTCTCAAGCAGATCGCCACGCTCGCGACGCCGGAGAGTCGTCTCATCACCGTACAGCCGTTCGAGCGCAATCTGATGAAGGAGATCGAAAAGGCGATCCTCGCGTCCGATCTGGGACTCACCCCTACCAGCGACGGCAAGGTGATCCGGTTGCCGATCCCCGCCTTGACTGAGGAGCGGCGCAAGGATCTTGTCAAGGTGGCGAAGCGGCTGGCGGAGGAGGTGCGCGTGCATATCCGCAACATCCGGCGGGACGTTCTCGACGAGATCAAGAAGCATCAAAAAGAGGCGACGCTCACCGAGGATGAAGCGAAAAAATCCCACGACGAGATCCAGAAGCTCACGGATTCTTACATTCAGAAAGTTGACGACGTCCTGAAGAAAAAGGAGGCGGAGATCAGCGAAATTTGAGTCCCACTGTCGCCGAGATCTCTCTTCCCGCCCTCCGTCATAACCTCCTCGAAGTCGTACGCCGTGCCGGACCCAGCGCCATCCTCGCTGTGGTCAAGGCGAACGCCTACGGCCATGGCGCGGTCCCTGTCTCGCGCGCTCTTCTGGCTGCCGGCGCGCAGCGTCTGGGTGTCGCCACCGTGATCGAAGGCGTTGAGCTGAGAGAGGCCGGGATCACAGCGCCCATTTTAGTGATGAGCGGCGGCTTCGCTGGGGAACTTCCGGCGCTCCTGGAATACCGGCTTACCCCCGTTCTCCCGTCTTTAGAAACGGTAATGGTCTTAGCTCATCATGTCGCCGGTCGCGCTGCTCCTCTACCGGTGCACTTGAAAATTGATACCGGCATGGGACGGCTTGGCCTCTCAGCCCGAGAGGTGGAAGCCCTGCTGGATGGAGGGTGGCCGTCGAGTCTGCGGCTCGAAGGCGTCATGAGCCATCTCGCCTCTGCGGATGACCGGGATGCGACAGCCACCGAAGAGCAGCTTGTGCAATTTCGAGCTATCCTGGAGATCGTGAAACGCGCGGGCATGGCGCCGATCGCCCACATCGCCGGCAGCGCCGGCGTCCTCCGTTTTCCGGCGAGTCATTTCGACATGGTCCGGCCCGGGCTGATGCTCTACGGCTATACGCCGGGCGCCATGAAGGTGAATACTCTCGAGCCGGTGTTGACCTGGAAAACCTATGTGGTGCAGGTGAAACGGATCGCGCCGGGACAGGCGGTCAGCTATGGCGGCAGTTTTGTCGCCCGGCGTCCCACCACCGCGGCCGTGCTGGCCATCGGCTATGCTGATGGCTACAGCCGAGGGTTGTCCAATCAGGGACGGGTCCTGATCAATGGCGGCATAGCGCCGGTCATCGGGCGAGTCTGCATGGACTTGACGATGGTGGATGTCACGGAGTTTCCATCGGTCAAGGCGGACGATGAAGTGGTTCTGCTTGGACGGCAAGGGTCGACGAGCATCACGGCTGATAATCTCGCCGATCAGCTCGGAACCATCAGTTATGAAATCCTAACGGGAATCGGCCCGCGCGTGGTACGGGTGTATAGAGAGTGACGCGAGGAGCGGGGCCTGTCGGCGACCGGCCGTGCTCGCACCCCGCCCGGTGTAGGGACCCCGCTGCGCTCGTCCGGTCGCCGCCACCCGCATGAGCACTCTCTATTTGTGCTATAGGTTACATAATGTCCCTCTCCCCGTGGAGGGAGAGGGTGTGGGTGAGGGGGATATCTTCTAGGTCTTCAGTTTCCTTCCGAGCCGTTTCTCGACGCTTGCGACTTTCCCGCTGAGCCGTCCTTTTGCTCCTTTGCGGTAATCCACTTTGATAGAACACGAGATCCGATTGCAGTCCTGGCGCATTCTTTCATAGCACTGCGTGACCACGTCGAGCACGTCCTCCCACTCCCCTTCCAGCACCGTGCCCATTGGATTGAGCCGATAGTCCAGGCCGCTCTTGTCCACGATCTCTAGGGACCGGGCCACGTACTTGCCGACGCTTTCCCCTTTGCTGAGGGGAGACATGCTGAATTCCAGCAGCACCATCCGTCACGTTCCCTTCTGTTCGTTTGGTTCTCGCCGTTCGATTTTAGGAAACTCAATGCGCGCTTGGATCTTCACCTTCGCGACCGCTTCGCGGAGCAGTTCCTGCCGCTTGCCTGTATGTGGCTCGGTCTTTTGCAAATGCGCCCGATACGCATCGAGCCACTCCAGGAATAGTTCAAACCGCTCGTCAAAGAGCGGCTCAAGGTCCTGCCGGAGGCGGCTGGCCAGGGCCGGCGACACGCCGCTCGTACTGATTGCGATACGGAGCGGGCCCCTTGCCAGGAGGGCCGGCATGGTAAAGCTGGAATACTCCGGCTGATCGGAGGAGCAGACCAAAAAGCTTTTTTGCTTTGCCAAGGCGAACAGATCCCGAGTCAGAACTTGATCGTCGCGTAGGGTGTTGATCACCAGCCAGACGCCCCCCTCCACGTCCGACGTCCGAAAGCGCCGCCCGCGGTGCAAGATCTTGGCTGAGGCTGCTAGCTTTTTCAGGTCATCCGTAAGGGTCGGGCTGATCACTGTGACTTTAGCCCCGGCCTCCAGGAGCCTGCCCACTTTTTCAGCCGCTTCCTCCTCGCCTCCTACTACCAGGCACAGCCTGTCCTGGACATCGAGATTGATCTGAAACGCACATCTCATGAGCACTCGCTCCAGCTGTCCGGCGAGCGTGATCATACCCTAGGCTCCCGTGCAGGTAAATACGTTGGACGGTTATGAGGCCATTGGCTATAATCCAGCAGGAAATCGGAGAAGCGCTGTGAATCAAAAGGTCGTGGCCCCGCTGATCTTCGTGGGGATCGTGCTGCTCGCCGGGCTGGCGGCCTGGAAGGGCTTCCTCCATGGTGGCAGTGAATCGAACGGGACGATTTCCGGCACGGTCTCCCTTGATCCGGCGCTGGCCGACAAGCTGGCTCCGACTGATGTCCTGTTCGTGATTGTCCGCCGGCCCGGCGGAGCCCCGCGCCCGCTTGCGGCGGTCCGAATCGAGCACCCCAAATTTCCGGTGCCCTTCGTGATCACGAATGCGGATGTGATGATTCAGGGTTCCGAGCTCAAAGGCATGGTGGCGGTGGTAGCGCGGCTCGACAAGGACGGCAGCGCGGGTCCGGCTCAGCCGGGGGATATCGAGGGGGAGTTCGCGAAGAATCCGACGATGGTTGGGGCTACGAACGTCGAGATTGTGCTCAACAAGCTGAAATAAGGAAACTCCAAAAGCCCGGGGCTTAACCGGGCGGCGGAATGTCCGACTCCAGCTCCATATTCCAGTAGAGATAATCCCGCCAGCTCTCCGGAGTGTTGCGGACTCCAATCGTAATCGTCACGACCAGATTCCACCTCGGCTTGAGCGGCTTTTTCATGAGCTGCATGTGCGCTTCGTCGGGAGTCCGGCCGCTCTTTTTGTTGTTGCAGGTCCAACACGCGGTGACGATGTTCTCCCATGTCTTCTTGCCGCCCTTCGCGATGGGGATGACATGATCGAAGGTCAGGTCCTCGGTCCGGAATTTCTTTCGGCAATACTGACAGCGATAGGCGTCGCGGGTAAAAATATTGATGCGGGAGAATTTCACGGAACGATGCGCGTCCCGGATCTTGACCATTTTTAGGAGGCGGATGACGGAAGGAAGCTTGATCGTAACCGAGACCCCGTGGATCTCCCGGTCATAGACTTCGAGAACTTCGACCTTCCCTTGCCACAGCAAGGTGATGGCTTTCTGCCAATTCAGGACTCTCAGCGGCTCGTAGGTGGCATTCAACAAGAGGGTTAGCTCCATAGATACCCTTTCTTATCAGTTCCTCCCCATAGGAAAAAGTAAAATTTCTTCGTTTCTTCAGTAGCGTTTCTATAGCACAAGTCGCCATTCAAAATCTACCCTAGCTGGATGCAACGGGGGCCGGGAACCCTACCGAAAGCTCATTGCAGGCATAAGAGGGTCCGACATACGGCGGATCCGGAGCGTGTGATCGGAGTTACTTGCAATTCATGACGCTGGCGCCGCTGTTGGGATCGAAGAAGTAAGAGCAGTTGTCATCGCCGCCCAGGTGCCCTCCGGGAGTCGTCCGGTTCCAGCCACCGTACATACCTCCGCCCTTTTTCCCGGCTGAAGCCGCAAGGTTAAATTGCGCCGGCCCTCCTTCGTACCCGCCGATCCCTTGTGCATTGAGCCAGTACCGGCCGGGCAAGATGACTCCAAACATGTGCTGGAGTTGTGTCACTTCGACCGCTGTTAATTCTCGCCCATTGATAAACACGCCGGTCTTTCCCCCGGACGCATCAGCCTTGAGGGTTCCGCCCAGATTCAACCCGGGATGAATCTGCCCGGTTGGTAACATCCCTTCCTTGCCCCAGAGTCCGGCAGTCTGGTCGTACCAATAGCGACCGGCTTGGACGGGCACGCCGTAGGCCCGTTCCAGGCTCGCGACTTGCTCACGCGTGAGCGCGCTGCCGTTTACAAACACCTGCGACTGCCCTTGGGCGCCTGTGTTTGGTCTCTTCCCTTTTTCTGCCGCCGCCGGTGGCGCCAACCCCACGAGTAGGATCAGTCCAAGTCCTGCCGCAAAGATATACAGTACCCGTGTCATAGGACTCACCTCCTCGATGCCTGCGGTCCTGGCCCCGCCGCTTGTACTCCCGTGCCAGCGGTTCTGTCAATCCACCGGATCTTTCACTTACGAAGCCCGGGACCACATCTACAATGAATGAATTTCTGCCGCCATAGACGCCCCCGTGAAGGCTTGCAGTTCCATTCCATGCGGCATAGAATTTACACATGCCGAATTTCATCAAGGTCGCGGAACTTTCGGACATCCCCCCGGGGAGCGCAAAGGTGGTCGAGGTTCAGAATGTCGCGGTGGCCTTGTTCAACCTCGAGGGTCAGATCTACGCGCTCGACAACATGTGCCAGCACGCGGGTGGCCCACTCGGTGAAGGCAAGATCAAAGACGATATCGTGATCTGTCCCTGGCACGGCTACCGCTACCAGATAAAGACCGGCCGTTATGTCAAGAACCCGGATATGAGCGTCGCGTGCTATCCTGTAAAGGTGGAGGACGGAAAAATCGCCGTGTCCGTGACACCGTGAGGGCGCTATTGCTGTCTCTGGTTGTCGGGATACTGGCCGTCTCTGGCAGCTTCGCGGTTCCCCCACCGACGACGCCAGACAACCCCGGCCAAGAGCTTCCCAGCCTCGGTAATGCGCACATCCAGCGGCTGGGAGATCCCCATGTGCCGTACAACAGTGATCCTCCCACCTCCGGTCCACATATGCCGAGCATCGCGCCCTGGGGCATCTACGATCAGCCGATCCCTAAGGAGTTTCAGGTCCATAATCTGGAAGACGGTGGAGTCTTGATTCAGTTTTCTTGTCCCAAAGGATGTCCCGATCTGATCAAGAAGCTGGAGGCACTGTTTCAGAAGTATAAAAAGCGGGCCGAATCAGAAAAGAAGTACATGCATCTCATTATCGCGCCATACCCCGCTATGGACAGTCGCCTCGTGCTGACAGCCTGGACACGGATGGACAAGCTGAGCGATTTTGACGAGCCGCGGATTGATCGCTTTATCGAAGCCTACATCGGCATTGACCACCACAAGAAATAAGATGCGCAGGCCGTAGGGGCATTCGGACAAGCACAAGGGGACAGGCAACTTTTCCGTGGCATGGGTCCGCAGTGACCACTGATATGATTTGGAAAAGTAGCCTGTCCCCTTCTCACCCTACACGGTCGGGTAGAGTCTACCTCCCCGCTCCCCTCCTTACAAAGGAGGGGAAAGGTTGCTACGGCATGAGTTCTGCTGCGGGACGGGACAGTGGAATGACCGCCTCCGGCGACAGCCGCACCAGCCAGAGGTACTCCCATTCGATCCAACGGTTCGGCTGATCTCCAGGCAGCCGCACCTCCACGCTGACAAGATAGCCTTCGCCATCCTGAGTCCGGTTATTCCGTTGCACTTTCCAATCCCCTATCGAGGGCGACCGTCCCGGTTTCCGGTTGGCTTGCAGCACCCCATCAATCGCCTGACGGACCGAAGGAGCGGAGCGAGCCATGTGGGTTTGCACCAGTGCCAACGCGTGCGCGGCTTTCGGATCTGCCATCGGATTGATCGGCTTCCAGAACAGATAGACGCCGACGCCGGCGATAAGGCCCACCAGCATGCCCCACTCCAGCCATCGGACCCAGCGAGGCCGCGCTCGTTCGACATTGGGGTCAGATTCGATGTTCGGTCTCTTCATCTATTTCGGACTCACCTACGGGCGCTCTGCAAGCTGAAAATCGACTCCAACCCCATTTCCTGTTCCTTGACAATCGCGAAGGCCATTGGGTACATATAACTGCTGTGAAATACTTTATTTATAGCGAGAGCCTGCATCCCAATCAACTGAAGGAACGCGCTCCGGAGCATGCCTTCCTGTACCGCGCCTATCTGCCCGATCACACGATCGCGTTTCCACGATGGTCAAGCGTCTGGCGGTGCGGGATTGCCAGCGTCGTGCCCGCCATCGGTGAGCGCGTGTGGGGAGTCGTCTTTGAGATCACTCCCGAAGACCTGAAGATACTCGATCAGTACGGTGACGAGGTCCCTCACGGCGCCTTCCGCCATTCGATGATCAATGTCTGTCCTGAACATGAAGATGATCAAGCTGCCGTGAAGGAAATGGCCGCAACCCATATCGCCAAGCCGGCCGGCAAGTTTACACCGAAAGACCATTATATTGACTTTGTGATTGCTGGGGTGAAGCACTGGAAGTTGCCGGAGGTGTGCCTCGAGTGGTGGGAGGCGCAACGACCCCCCGCATAGGAGTGTGTGATGCCGATTTACGAATATCAATGTGAGACCTGCGCAAAGCCGTTTGCCCTTAGACAGTCCGTCCAGATCAGGCCGGGTGAGACCGCCTGCCCCTTGTGCGGCTCCACTCACGTAGAGCGGCTGATCTCTCGCTTCGCCGCCAAGACCTATGGCTCCGCCGACGCGGATCCCTCGGGCGGCACGAGCTGCACGCGCGGGGGAGGGTGCGGCGGAAACTAACCTTCTTCCCACTCCCACTGTTTAACCGAGGAGCCTACGCATGCCGAAGCCAAAATTTCATATCCTCGTCTGCAAGAATACCCGCCCTCCTGGACATCCCAAAGGCTCGTGCGGAGAGCGCGGCGCTCTGGGAATCGTCAATCAGTTCAACTTCGGCGTGATGGAACGCAATCTCATCGGTCAAGTCATCGTGACGCCCACCGATTGTCTAGGACCATGCCAGTTCGGCCCGACCGTCGTGGTCTATCCAGATGGCGTCTGGTACAAGAACGTGGCCGAGGCCGACGTGCCGGTCATTCTCGAGGAGCACATCGGCAAAGGCAAGCCTGTGGACCGGCTCAGGATGCCTGATGAGGTCTGGGGCTAGCGCCCGCATGCCCCTGCCGAATCGCCAATCCTCGTCTCACGACGCTCCTCACGAGCATAAATCCGCCGCCCCTGCTGCTATCGGCTGCATGGTAATCACTTGTAGCGATACCCGGACTCCCGAGACCGACACCAGCGGCGCCTTGATCAAGGATCTGTTGAAAGCGCGGGGGCATCAGGTAGTATCCCATCAGATCATCAAGGATGAGCCCCCTCTTATCCGAGATCTGATCCAGCAAGGCGCCAAGGATCCCGCCGTGCAAGCGATCATCATCAACGGCGGCACTGGCATTTCGCGCCGTGACGCAACCTTCGAGGCGGTGGACGGCTTGCTCCAGAAGAAACTAGACGGCTTTGGTGAAATCTTCCGTTATCTGAGCTACAAGGATATCGGCTCCGCGGCTATCATGAGCCGCGCCGTGGCCGGACTGTATCAGGGCACGATCATCATCTCCATCCCAGGTTCGGAGAAAGCAGTCCGGTTGGCGATGGAGCAGCTCATCCTGAATGAGCTGGGACACATGGTCCGGGAGATGACGAAATGACTTTCGCCTTCCATCGAAGGTCAGTTCTGGCGCCTGAGACCCCGGCCTGCGGTGTGCAAGTTCCGCGAACCTGCCAGGTGTCAGGCACGCCGAAATACTTCCGAGGACTCCAGGCGAGACTGACCAGACGGACGGGACGATGCAAAAGGAAAAAGGCTCGGCGCATCTAGCCGGGTCGAAGACGCCATAACTGACCTGACTCTTAATCCTGCGTGATCCGCGGCTCCGACACGCTCTTGTAATAGAGCAACAGGTCGCGGACCGAGAGCAGGCCGACGATCTTTCCCTTCTCCGTCACGCCCAAATGCCGCACGCCCAGATCTCCCATCATGTCATGGGCAGCTTGCGGACTGCGCTGAATATCAATCGAGGCCACCGGTGCCGTCATGATGCTCTCGATCTTCTCCTTGCCGAGGTCGGCGCCCCGGGCCGAGGCCTTTCGAACGATATCCGTTTCGGTCACGATCGCGACAATCTGCCCTTCCCGCTCTACCAGCAAAGATCCGACCCGTTCATCGCGCATCCGGCGTGCGGCCTCTTGAATCGTCGCGTCATGCCGAATCGTCTTCAATGTCGCTGTCATGAGATTCTGCAGTGTGTTCATTCTCGCTTCTTTCCCTTCTCTTAGCTACCAAAAGGGGGACAGGCTATTTTTCCTCGGAGGTCCACGCTTAATACTGATGTAACTTGGAAAAGTAGCCTGTCCCCTTTACGGGGTGAGCACGATTTTCCCGAACAGCTTGCGCTCGCTCATCCGCTCCTGGGCGGCTCTGGCCTCCTTCAAGGGCATGACGCAATCAATGACGGCATGGATGCGCCCCTCGGTCATCCATTTCGCGACATGCAGGAGCTCGGCGCGCGTGCCCATGAACGAACCGAGAATCGTCATCTGCCGCATAAAGAGGTATCGCAGGTCAATAGTGACCGACGGCCCGGTGGTCGCGCCGCAGGTCACGAGTCGGCCTCCCTTGGCTAAGGACCGAATGCTCTGCTCCCAGGTGGCCGGCCCCACATGCTCCACCACCACGTCCACGCCCCGCCCGCCGGTGAGGCTCTTGACGCGCTCCGCGATGTTCTCTCGAGTATGGATGATCACGTCATGCGCGCCCAACGCCCTGGCTTGTTCGATCTTATCATCTGAGCCGACGGTCGTGATCACGCGCGCCCCGGCCGCCTGCGCTATTTGCACCGCCATACTGCCGACACCGCTTCCCGCTCCGAGCACGAGCACGTCTTCCGACGGCTGAAGTTTTGCTAGCTCGAACAACATATGCCAGACGGCGACCCCCGTGAGCGGAAATGCCGCGGCCTGCTCGAACGACAGGTCACCCGGAATCGGAA
>Ga0184623_10001257_pt1 | contig 11070 bp, 10 predicted proteins | sample PLM1_100_b1_FD_133138 | JGI IMG/M metagenome (GOLD analysis project Ga0184623, IMG submission 133138) | Groundwater sediment microbial communities from an aquifer in East River, Colorado, USA - PLM1_100_b1 | ecosystem: Environmental > Terrestrial > Soil > Riparian zone | place: USA: East River...
AGGTCTATAGATGCTTCTTCGACGCTTCCTTTTTCTGGTGATCGTCACCATCCCGCTGTCCGCATCAGCCGGAATCCCAGGCGCCGGCGAAACGCGCGTGCTGTTCGAGGCGGACAGTATTTATCATCACATCGTCGTCGCCGAAGACAGATTTGCCCGCTACTTGCGGTTTGACCGTTCCTTCCAGAGCGGGATGCTGCTGACCGCCCCGTTTGAGAGTCCGTTTTTGTATGCCGCGTACGCACACATGGGGTTGATCTTCGCCCCGCAGGCGAAGCGTGTGCTCGTCATCGGGCTCGGCGGCGCCTCGGTTCCCAAGCGCTTCTGGCGGGATTACCCAGAGATGACGGTGGAAGTCGCGGAGATCGATCCGATGGTCGTGGACGTCGCGAAGCGATTCTTTGCCGTCCGGGAAGACCCGCGGCTGCGGATCTTCGTGCAGGACGGCAGGCTATTCTTACGCCGCACCGAGCGGCGGTATGACATGATCATCCTCGACGCATTCTTCGCGGAATCGATTCCCTTTCACCTCACCACGCATGAATTCTATGAGCTCGCCCGATCTCGCCTCTCGCCAAACGGGGTGATTGTGGCCAACCTCATCGGCGCGCTCGAGGGGCCGCGCAGCAGTCTGTTCCGCGCCATGTACAAGACCTATGCGGAAGTGTTTCCGGGGCTGTACCTCTTCCCCGTGGCGTTGAGGCCTTATGACGACGTGAATGATATCCGCAATATCATGCTCGTTGCATCCGCAGAGCGGAGGCTGACGCGGAGCGAGATCATGGAGAGAGCGCGGCGAGTCGCGCCGCGGATCAAGTTCCGAGAATTCCTCAAGTACGCGGGGGACTACTACGACGAATCCATCTCCGTGGATGATGTCCCGGTCCTGACTGACGATTACGCGCCCGTCGACACGTTGATCCCTCTGTACCACTGGACTCCAGTCAGACGCCCCTGAGTGTGCAGTCTTTTCTTCCCTCGGCCCGTGAAGGATCGACTGCACCGCTTGGGTAAGTAGAGTTGCTACCGCATCAGAAAGAGAACCCACCCGTGGCAGGGGCAAAATCGCGCTCGCGGTCCGCGTCGATCCAGATCCGGCAGCCGCCGTCCGCGTGGTCGCGGGTCAAACGAAACAAGGCGGCGGTGTTTGGTCTCATGGTGATTGGGCTCGTGTGCACAGCGGCGCTGCTCGCGCCATGGATCGCCCCCTACGATCCGGCGGAGCAGTTCTCTGACGGCATGACGCTCGAGGGGCGGCCGCTTGCTCCGAGCCGGCGTTTCCTGCTCGGCACGGACCTGTTGGGCCGGGACCTGCTCTCGCGTCTCATCTTCGGAGCCCGGATTTCGCTGCTGATCGGCGTGATCGCGAACGCGGTCGCGCTGACGATCGGCACCATGCTTGGCACGGTCGCAGGGTATTTCAAGGGGTGGGTCAGCACCGCGTTCATGCGCGCGACCGATATGATGATGGCATTTCCCGCGCTGATCCTGGCCATCGCGCTGGCCGCGATTCTCCGTCCCAGCCTGTGGATCGTTGCCCTGGTCATCGCGATGGTCAACTGGGTCTGGATCGCCCGGGTGATCTACAGCGTCGTCCTGACGACCTCACAGCGGGAGTTTGTCGAGGCGGCGCATGCGCTGGGCGTGCCCACGACCCGAATCATCAGGAAGCATCTGCTCCCCCACCTCGTCCCGACGCTCCTGGTCTGGGGCACACTCGGGATCTCGACCACGGTGATGTTTGAAGCGTCGCTATCGTTCTTGGGAGTGGGTGTGCGACCGCCGACCCCGAGCTGGGGCGGGACTATCAGCGAGAGCCAGTCATTTTTCCTGGAGGCGCCGTGGCTCGTGGCGTTTCCCGGCGCGTCGATCCTCCTGACCTCGCTCGCCTTCAACCTCGTCGGAGACGCGTTGCGGGATGCATTGGATCCGCAGCTCAGGAGCGTGTAATGGGCGGTTATCTCCTGAGGCGATTGTTGCAGTCGGTCGTGATCCTCCTGGGCATCACCTTGATCACGTTCGCACTCCTGTACTTGCTGCCCGCGGATCCGGCACGGATGATCGCCGGGCGGAGCGCCACCGCGGAGACTGTGATGCAGATACGGGCCGAGCTGGGGCTCAATGAATCCCTCCCGGTGCAGTACGCGCGCTATCTGGCACGCTTGGCGCATGGAGACCTGGGCCGTTCGTACGCGCAGAAGATCGAGGTCACCGAGCTCCTCAGCTCCAGAATCGGCGCGACGTTCCTGCTGATGCTGGGCGGCATCTTCTTTGAGTTGCTGATTGGCATTCCCGCGGGCATCCTCGCGGCCGTCAGGCGACGCACTGCCGCGGACCAATCGGTGATGGTGGGGGCGTTTCTGGGCGTGTCGGCGCCGCAATTCGTCGTCGGGCTACTGCTGCTCTACATCCTGGCATACAAAGTGCCCGTGTTCCCGCTCGGCGGCTTTGGGTCGCTGACACACCTTATCCTGCCGGCATTCACACTGGGGATTGCGGGAGGCGGATGGTACGCGCGCGTCATGCGGTCGTCCATGTTGGACGTCATCCATCGAGATTTCGTCCGCACGGCATGGGCGAAAGGATTGAGTGGTTCTCGGGTGATCTGGAAACACACCGTACGCAACGCCCTGCTACCAGTGGTGTCGATGGTCGGTCTGGATATCGGCACGTTCATGGGCGGCGTCGTTGTCGTCGAGTCGGTATTTGGCTGGCCCGGGATCGGCCAGCTGGCCTGGCAGGCGATTCAAATCGTGGACATTCCGGTGATCATGGGGGTGGTGATGGTATCAGCGATCGCGATCGTGCTGGGGAATTTGCTGGCGGACCTTGTCTACCCATTGCTCGATCCAAAGATTCGATACGGGGGGTGAAGCATGAGGCGAAGTCAGATGCTCGTGGTTGTGCTCGTGGCGATCGCGCTGGTCACACCGCCGTTGTGGGGCCAGAGCAGCGGCCGAACTTCCATGGTCGTGACGTTCAAGGACGACATCAGCACATTGGACCCGGCCATCGGATACGACTGGCAGAACTGGTCGATCATTAAATCCCTCTTCGACGGGCTCATGGACTATGAGCCGGGGACGACCAAACTGGTACCGCATCTCGCGCAGTCGTATACCGTCTCTGCCGACGGCAAGACATACACGTTCAAGCTGCGGCCGGGTATCAAGTTCACCAACGGTCGCACCGTGGTGGCGCGGGACGTGAAGTATTCCGTCGAGCGCGTCCTCAACCCGAAGACCCAGAGTCCCGGCGCGGGCTTCTTCGGCAACATCAGGGGAGCCGCGGCGTTCAGCGCCGGCAAGGCAAAAGAGGTCTCCGGCATCAGGGTCATCGATCGGTCCACCGTCGCATTCAGTCTGGACAAAGCGAATGCCGCATTCCTGCACACGATGGCGATCAACTTTTCTCATGTTGTGCCGCGGGAAGAGGTGCAGCGCCTTGGCGCACAGTTCGGCCACAAGCCGGTTGGCACGGGCGCGTTCCGGCTGAGGGAATGGGTGTTGGGACAGCGCCTCGTTCTTGAGAGAAATCCGAATTACTTCCTGCGCGGCCGGCCGTACCTCGACCGGATCACGTTCCAGGTCGGCGTCGAGCCGAACGTCGCGTTCCTGAGACTCCAGCGGGGACAGGTCGACGTGCTCGGTGACGGGATCCCCCCGGCGCAATTCGCCCGGGTCATGAGCGACTCAAAACTGAGCAGGCTCGTGGCCGTGGGAGATCAACTGCAGACTGGATACGTGACCATCAACACGCAGGTCCCGCCGTTTACCGACGTGCGTGTGCGCCGAGCGCTGAACATGGCGATCGACAAGCAGCGTATCGTCCGTATCATCAACAATCGTGCGGTGCCTGCCAAACAGGTGCTCCCGCCGCTCATGCCAGGCTACGACAGGGAGTATGCCGGCTATCCGTTTGACCGGGAGCAGGCCAAGCAATTGCTTGCCGAGGCGGGGCATCCGAATGGTTTCTCGACCGTCTTGTATGCCAACAACACGGATCCGAACCCCCGTATCGCCCAAGCCATCCAGCAAGATCTCGCTGCCATCGGTGTCAAGGCCGAACTCAAGACGCTCGCCCAGAGCACGGTCATCGAGGCAGGTGGGACCAAAGGGCAGGCCCCGTTGATCTGGTCCGGCGGAATGGCCTGGATCGCGGACTATCCTGATGCGAACAACTTCTACTGGCCCATCCTGTCGTGTGCCGCGCTCACTCCCGGCACGTGGAACTGGGCCTGGTACTGCAACCAGACGGTCGAGAAGATGGTCGAGGAAGCCGACGCCCTGGTGCAATCCTCGCAGGCGTCTGCGCGTGAGGCGAAGTTCCGCGAGGCCTACCGGATGATCATGAACGACGCACCGTGGATCCCTATCTTCCATGAAAAGCGATACACGATGCGGTCGGCCAGGATGAGCGGCCAGGTCGCGCTCTTCGTCGACCCGATCCACATCCCGGTGCACTACGACGAGGTCAAGAGGACCAGCCAGTAACATGACGACCACGAGTATCGCCCACGGAGTGGGCCAACGACGCTGTCGAGGAGGCCGAGCCTGTAGCGAGGCCGGGGGATTTTGCACGTTGATTGAGTCCGGAGCCGAGCTGCAGCGAGGCCGGGGGAATATTGCTTGGTGCCGGGTTCAGTAATGAAAACGATTCACCGCGACCGGCATCACTTCGGATGGGATAACACGTTTGAACCGGTCGCACGCGTCGCGCCGGGGGACACGGTGTCGTTCGAAGTCGTTGATGCGAGCGGCGGCCAGCTGAACCGGCGATCCTCGGTTGACGACGTGGCGCGATTGGATTTCGCACGGGTCAATCCGGTGACCGGTCCTATTCATGTCGATGGCGCGGAGCCTGGGGATGCGCTGGCCGTCGAGATCCTCGATTTCGAAGGCAGCGGATGGGGATGGACGGCGATCATCCCTGGGTTTGGATTGCTGGCCGAGGATTTTCCGACACCATTTCTCCACATCTCGAGTTACGGGGCCGGGGGCGTGGAATTCGCCCCCGGCATTCGGTTGCCGGTCCGGCCGTTCCCAGGAACGATCGGGACAGCACCTGCTGCGCCGGGGCTGCACTCAGTCGTCCCCCCGCGTGAAGTGGGCGGGAATATGGACATCCGCGATCTCAGCCGCGGTGCGCGGCTCTGGCTCCCGGTCCAGGTCCCCGGAGCGCTGTTTTCGGTCGGCGATACGCACGCCGCGCAAGGAGACGGGGAAGTGTGCGGTACGGCCATCGAATCACCGATGATCATCCAGCTGCGCTTCGATTTGGTCAAAAGCGCCAACTTGCGGCGTCCCCGCTTCGATGTGTCAGAGAGCCCGACGCAAAGAGTCGACGAGCGCGGGTACTACGTGACGACGGGCATCGCCCCCGATCTGATGCACGGAGCGAAAGATGCTGTGCGCGATATGATCGACTATTTGGTGCAGGAATACAAGCTTGACCCGAACCTGGCGTACGCCCTATGCAGTGTTGCGGCGGACCTACGGATCAGCGAAGTCGTCGACGCACCAAACTGGGTGGTATCCGCATATATGCCAAAGTCGATTTTTGCGTGATGCAAATGAACTTCGACGGCATCATTCGGCAGAATGCTGGGATCGATCTCGGGACGGCGAACACGCTCGTGTATGTAGCGGGGAAGGGGATCGTGCTCAGTGAGCCGACGGTCGTGGCGCAGCGTACCGACGACGGCATGATCATCAGCGTCGGTGAAGGCGCCAAACGAATGATTGGGCGGACCCCCAGCAATATCGTCGCCGTCCGGCCGATGAGGCATGGCGTCATCTCCGATTTCGCGACGACCGCGGCCATCCTGCGGTATTTCATTCAGAAAGCCATGCCGAAGCGGTCTTTGGTGGCACCTCGCGCCATGATCGGAGTGCCATTGGGTGCATCGCGTGTCGAACGTCGCGCGATTGTTGAGGCTGCCGTGCAGGCGGGAGTTGGGCGCGTGCTGCTGATTGAGCAGCCCCTCGCTGCGGCGATCGGAGCCGGGCTTCCCATCGCCGATCCAGTCGGCAGTCTGATCGTCGACATCGGGGGCGGCACGTCCGAGATTGCGCTCACCGCTCTGGGAGGCATCGTGACCGCCAGGTCGATCCGCGTCGGCGGTGATGCCATGGATGAGGCGATCATCCATTACTGTCGTCACTCCTATAACTTATTGATCGGTGAGCGCGCGGCGGAGGAAGTGAAGATCGCTGCTGGATCCGCCTATCCCATGGCCGACGAGCTCTCCATCGAGGTCCGCGGACGGGACTTGGTGACCGGACTGCCACGCGGCCTGCGGCTCACGTCTTCCGAACTGCGGACCGCGTTAGCCGACCCGGTTGGCAAGATCGTTGCGACCGTCAAACAGACGCTGGAAGCGATTCCGCCAGAGCTTGCCGCAGATATTATCCATCGCGGCATCACGCTGGTGGGGGGCGGCGCGCTGCTGCGCGGAATGGATAAGCTCCTGGCAGAAGAAACGGGCCTCCCGGTCGTGCTTGGTAAAGATCCGCTCGGTGCGGTCGCACTCGGCACAGGGGCGGTGCTCGAGCACATGCGAGAGCACCGACGTTTCATATTGTCGGCGCGTGAGGTCTAGCCGGGAGCGACTTACAGCCAGCGCCGCACGGACGACTGGTATTGTTGGTATGCCTGCCCGAACCTGCTCAGGAGGTATTCCTCTTCGCGCAGGATCACTCCGAAGTGGATGATGGCGAGGACCGGCACCAGCAATCCTAGGACCCACAAGCTGTCCGCAAGCAGCGCCCCTCCGACGTAGGCCAGAGCGAGGCTGACGTAGATCGGATTGCGCGTATACCGGTAGGGACCGGACGTGACGAGCGCGGTCGCCGGTCTATAAACTTCGATGTTGGTTTCTGCCCGCTGGAATTCCCGGAACGCCTGAAAGCCAAGCAGCGCGGACGCGACGATCAAGATGGGACCGAGTGAGAGTCGAAGGGGCGGTGTCAGCAATGAAGTACGCCAAAAGAACTCCAGAACAAGGCCCAGGCACAAGAAGCCAAGGTAGATGAACGGAGGGATTGCGACGACGTCGGGATGATCATCTGATAGAGTCATTCAACCGGAAACGGCAACAGCCAAACTGGCGTCTTCGGGCTTTTTGACCGCCCGTACCATCTGAATAAAGACACGTGCGACGTTGGGATCAAACTGCGAGCCGGCGCCTTGCTCCAATCGCCTGATCGCCTCCTCCACGGGCAGCGCTTTGCGGTAGGGTCTGTCACTGGTCATTGCCTCGTATGCGTCGGCCACTGATATGATTCTCGCAATAATCGGGATGGCCTCGGCCGAGAGACCAATCGGATAGCCCTTGCCATCCCACCGCTCGTGGCTATGGAGCACCGCCAGTTTGATGTTCTTCGATAGCGGCGCCCTGCGCAGGATCTCAAACCCGTGGTCCGCGTGCTTACGCATGATCGCAAACTCTTCTGGGGTCAGTGCGCCGGGTTTCATCAGGATGGCGTCCGGGATGCCGATCTTTCCCAGGTCGTGCAGTCTCGCGGCAATCCGAGTCTCTTCTACGGTTTCAGGCGAAAGCCTCAGGGCCTGCCCGAGCTGAGCGGCGTTGTCAGAGACGGTGGTAGAGTGATTGCCCGTATAGGAATCTTTCGCGTCGATCGCGCTGGCCAGCGACTGATACGTGCCCAGATGTGCCTGGATGAGATCGGCCTGCTGCTTCATGAGTCGACGGGATGCCCTGCGGACGAGCACAAACACGGAGGCATAAAGGACAAGAAACCCAAACGGCACTGCGATCCACACGGTGCGCCTTGTGTTTCGAAGCTGTGCGTTGAGATGAGTCAGATCGTAGAAGATTTCGAACGCACCGAGGGGCTTTCGTTCTCCCGTCACGACTACTGGAACGAAGAATCGGGCCACGTCAGGCCCTGCAGTATCGAGGTGACCACGACGTTCGAGGAACTCTGCAAAACCGTTCTCCGTCGTGAAATCAACACCGGCGATCTTCGGCGGAACGGACTCTGGGACATTACTGTACAGCAATCGCCCGTCGGCCCGCCAAAGGCGGATCCGCAGCAACCGATCTGAAATACCGTGGGCTCGGAAGAGTGCATCAAGGACCTTCCCACGCGCTGGAGGCAACGTCCCTTTGAAGTCCGCAGGCCGGAGTTCCCGCGAGATCGTTTGGAGGACGACTTCGGCTGCGACCTGCGCTTCATCTTTGATGGCAGTGGATTCGATCGCGCGGACCGTGACAGCGGAAAGAAGCACAGCGATCCCGAGCGCCAGGGCTGCACTGACAACCGTGAAACGCTGGAGCAGCGTGAGCCGGTTCCAGAGTGTAGCCATGGCTAACAATGGGCATGCCCTCTAGTGGCAAGGTTAGTCCCACTTGAACTCTGTTAGCTTCGGCATGGCTCTTGCTCTAGGAGGGAACGTAGTATGGTGCGTCGCGGCATCGCCCTGCCCATCCTGGTGACAGTTTTCGTTGCGCTTTCGCTTTGGCTGGCGCCACCGGGAACACTCAGGTTTCTCCTTCGTACCCCCCTGCTGTTGAGCAACGACCTCATCGCCTTCATCAGGCAGGCGATCGCATCGCCAGCTCCTCAACGGGGAGGGTCACCATTCATCGACATTCCGGAATCGCCGGACCAGACGGCTTCCGACGATGCAGTCCCGGGCAGCGTGTTGGCGCCGACCCCTCTGCCCGCGGGCAGTTTCCCACCTGTAAGTGCGCCAGTGCCTTCAGCTCCGGCACCCGTTGTCAGTCCGCCGGGGGGAGCAACGCTCCCGGCTCCGGCGCCCTTGCCTCCACTCCCGCCAGCGCCAACGGAGGAATTACCGCCGATCAGTGTGCCTGAACTCCCAACTCCCCCGGCTGAACCACCGGCTCTGCCTGTGGAACCGCCCGCACTGCCGGTCGAGCCACCGAGTCTCCCGGAGCCACCGGGGCTCCCTGTCGAACCGCCTAGTCTCCCTGAACCACCCGGGCTCCCCGAACCACCCGGGCTCCCTGAACCACCGGGACTCCCCGAACCACCGGGGCTCCCTGTTGAACCACCGGGACTCCCTCAACCCCCAGGACTCCCGGAGCCACCTGGGCTGCCGATCGGGCCGCCCGGGCTCCCTATCGACCCGCCGAAATAGCCTTCCCCTCGGTCATTGCGAGGCCGTAGGCCGAAGCATTCCTCTGGTCATTGCGAGGAGCGAAGCGACGAAGCAGTCTCATAAGTTTTCATAGAGATCCCGCCAAGTCGGATTCGCCGAAACGATCAGCTGTATTTTCTTCTCTCGTGATCCAGCCTTTATCTGTTTCTCTCTAGTAATGGCAGCGATGGGATCTTCGCAAATCTCGTAGTAGACCAGCTTCTTTATTCGGTACCGTTCTGTAAACCCGTGTGTGCGACTCTCTCTATGCTCCCACATCCTCTCAATGAGATTGTTTGTGATTCCCGTGTACAGTACCGTATTTCGTTTGTTTGTCATGATGTAGACATAGAAGGACCCCATTGCGTTGATGCTTCTGCAGCTTGCAGACCAATGTCTATGACTCACGTGGGTCAAATCTGAGATTGCTTCGCTGCGCTCGCAATGACTACAGGTGCGGAAATGACCTGCCTAGTGGGCAGTTAGCGGGGAGCGGAACAGCCATACGCGCGCGACCTGGCCCGCGCTAACGCTGGCAACCGCCGAGGCTGTGTCGATCTCGCCAAATGCGTCAACGCTAACCCTGTATTCACCTGGACTTAAGCCGACGAATCCGAACCAACCAGAGCCGTTGGTCCGCTGCGTCGCGACCACTGCGTTGGTCGCCATGTCATTGAGATTCACGAGCACCTGATCAGCAGCATTCCCATCCGGCGTCTTCACCGTCCCGTACAGATGACCCGTCGTCGGCTGCATCTTCCAATGCATAGGCGGGATAGGCACCGGTGTTGCGAAGATGGATGCGAGCGCTCTGGAGAGTTCCATACGACCTTCCTCCGGCGGGCGGCGCTTGTCGTTGACGAGGGCGTCCGGCGTGCGGTAAGAGAATCCCACCCAGCCTTTGGCGAGGTTTCCCGCCTGGCTTGGTACGAAAGCCTTCCGGATCTGCGTGACATTGTCTTCCATTGGATTCAAGTAGAGGGCCGTCCCGATCGCTGCCTGACGGTTGTACTGATGATCTTTGATGAAAACACTCCAGGCCTCAAACATCCGCCTGGCATTGTTGGGCTCAGTCGCCGCCTGCTCGCGCCTGTAGTTCATCGGGATGTTCAGATCGAGAATGCCCTCTTCCATCCATCCGCGCCAGTCCTGAAGTACTTCCTGATACGACCGGGTTTTGTTCCAACTTTCCAAGTTCTCTGGGGCAGGCCCGTACGTGATCGTGTCCGCGCTCACGCGCACGTGGGACTTGATGGCCTGCGTTTCGACATAGACCCGTCGAACGATGTTGGTGACCTGCTCCCGCCGCCATTGCATCCATTGGGGGTCTGTCGGTTCGGGGATATCGCTTCGACCCGTCACCGCCTGGAATCGCGTCACGGAAACAGGATTGTATCCCCAGGCTGGGATGTTCACAGCGGGGTTGTAATCCGGGTAGCGGACATAGTCGAAGTTGATGCCGTCGACCTCATAGTTTTGCACGATGCTAAGGAACATGCTGACGATGTAATCTGCGGCATCGGGATGGCCCAAGTCAAAGTAGTAGAGATTGCCACCCCGGTTGGCGCCGTCGTGGCGGAGCCCAACCCAGTTTTCGCGGCCCTGCACCGAAGGACCGTGGGCGTGAAAGACATGCGCGGGGTCCCGCGGAGGGATGTCGCCCGCCCACATGATCGAGGTATTGAGCCAGGCATGGACCTGAAGCCCGGCGGCGTGCGCCTTTTCGATCAGGGTCTGCAGCGGGTCGAAGGGATAGAGATCGATCTCGGCTTCAGTCCGCGGCATGATCGCGCGGTTGCACAAGCAATCGGCGCGCCGCGTCACCTGGGCCACGATGGCGTTCATATTCGCGGCTTTGGTATCCGCGATGAGCTGGTCAATTTCGGCTTCGGTATACAGCCCGGGGCCGAAACTATCGACCCAGTACGCCCGGAACTGCGC
>Ga0184623_10001258_pt1 | contig 11067 bp, 11 predicted proteins | sample PLM1_100_b1_FD_133138 | JGI IMG/M metagenome (GOLD analysis project Ga0184623, IMG submission 133138) | Groundwater sediment microbial communities from an aquifer in East River, Colorado, USA - PLM1_100_b1 | ecosystem: Environmental > Terrestrial > Soil > Riparian zone | place: USA: East River...
ACCGTCGGCGTGGGCGACGAGCTGGGCAACGTCACCACCCACTTCAATCATATGACGCGCGTGCTGCGCGATCGCGCCGAGGAACAGGGGCGCTTCGCGGCGGCCGGCGAGCTGCTCGGCGGGGTGGCCCATGAGGTCAACAATCCGCTGATGGCGATCGCCAGCCATGCGGAGATGCGCCTGGCGGACGGCAACCTGCCGGCGGAGCAGCGCGCCGAGATGCAGAGCATCCTGCGGCAGGCGCAGCGCGCCGCGAAGCTGTTGCGCGGGCTGCTGCGCTTTGTACGCGCCGGGGAGAAGCGCGCCGCGGCTGTAAACATGAACGATGTGGTGCGCAGTGCGATCGACCTCGTGTCCTACCGGTTCCTGATCGATGAGATCTCGATCGAGGGGCGGCTCGACCCCGAGCTGCCGACGGTGGTCGGCGACGCCAACCGGCTCGAACAAGTGATCGTCAATCTGCTCAGCAACGCCCTGGATGCGCTGCGCAGCGTGAAGCCGCCGCGTCGCCTGGTCGTGGATTCGTTCATGGACGACACGGGCGGGCGGGTGTGTGTGACGGTGACCGACAACGGTCCCGGCGTGGCGCCCGAAATCGCCCAGCGGTTGTTCCGGCCGTTCGCGAGCACCAAAGGGGCTCGGGGCACGGGGCTCGGGCTTTACATCTCCCGCCAGCTTGTACGCGAAGCGGAGGGTGAGCTCGACCTGGTGAAGCACGACGGACCAGGAGCGCGCTTTCTCGTCTGGCTGCCCAGCGCTCGGGAAGCACGCCCCTCATCCCCCGCCCTAGCCCCGCAGCCAGTGCCGAGTCTCGCCAAGATTCGGGTGCTGCTCGTGGATGATGAGGAATTGGTCCGGAAACCGATGGCGCGCTTCCTCGTCAAGCGTGGAGCTGAAATCAGCGAAGCAGGCGACGGTCAGGCGGCGCTCGAGCGTTTGCAGAGCGGATTCGATCCGCACGTGATTCTCGCCGATTTGCGCATGCCCCGTATGGACGGCGCGGAGTTCTATATGCGGCTGCAGGAAGAGCGTCCCGCTCTCGCGGAGCGCGTGCTCTTCTTGTCGGGCGACATCACGCAGCTCGCCGGCCGCGGCCTCGCGGAGGTGCCGCGCGACCGGGTGCTCGTGAAGCCCGTCGAGCTCGCCGAGCTGGAGCGGCGCATCTCGGCATTTGTGCGCGAGAAAGCCGCGTAATGCTCATCGTGGTCGTGTTGTTTGCGACCGTAATGCTGCGCGCCGGCATCGTGATCGTGGTCGTCTACGTCATCCTCCCCGCAACGCGTACCTGCCCGCGCTGCGCCACCGACCTCACATTGATTCGGCATCCCGTCATGCGGCGACTGCTTCCCGTGGTGGAGCATCGGTGGTGCCTCGGTTGTGGCTGGAGTGGCCTGGTGCGACGCGTGTCGCGAGAGCGCCCGGTGTTTCAGTCGCGCGTTATCAACCGGGCGGCGCGCTCGTAGAAGAAGTAATCCCAGGCCCAGTTCAACAGCACAAACAGTTTGTTGCGAAAGCCGATGAGTTGGATGATGTGGATGCCCAGCCACATCACCCAGGCCACAAAGCCCCGCGCCTCGATTCCGTAGACATTCGCGACCGCCGCATTGCGGCCGATAGTCGCGAGCGTGCCCTGATCGCGATAGCGGAACGTTTCGAGCGGCTTCCCTTGTAACGTACGCACAATGTTGCGCGCCGCCGTCACCGCCATCTGCATCGCGACCGGCGCGACCATGGGCAGCGGCTCGCCATTTTCTTCGAGGTAGGACGCATCGCCGATGATGAAGACCTCGGGATGCCCTGGGACCTGGAGGGTCGGCTCGACGGGAATGCGGCCCTGGCGTCCCGCGGGCAGGCCGAGGCGGCTGCTGAGGGGTGCGGCGCGCACGCCGGCGGCCCAGATGACGGTGCGCGCGGGAATGACCTCCCCGCTCTTGAGCCGAACGCGTTCCCCATCAAAGTCAGCCACGACGGCGCTGAAACGCACCTCAATCCACTTGCGCCAGAGCGTCTTCACGGCCGCTTCCCGCAGCCGCTCCGGCAGTGCCGCGAGGAGCTTATCGGTTGCCTCCAGCAGCAGGATGCGCACGTCCTTGATGTTGAGTCGAGGATAGTCTTTGACGAGGACGAGCCGAATCAGCTCGGACAGCGCGCCCGCCATCTCGACGCCGGTCGGACCGCCCCCGACGACGATGAACGTGAGGCGCGCCCGGCGGCGCTCGGCATCGGTCTCGAGCATCGCCTGCTCGAAACAGGTGAGGACGTGATTGCGGATCTTCACGGCGTCCGGGATGTCTTTGAGCCCCAGACCGTGCTTCATCATCGAGTCGAGCCCGAAGAAGTTGGTCTCGCCGCCGTGCGCCAGCACGAGATAATCGTACGCGATCGGTCCGGCGCTGGTGTCGAGACGGCGCTGCGCGAAATCAACCCCGCTGACTTCCACCATCCGAAAATCGAAGTTCTTCTGACGGCGCAGAATGGCGCGGACGGGCTTGGCGATCTGCTCCGGCTCGAGGCCCGCGGTCGCGACCTGGTACAGCAGCGGTTGGAACAGGTGGTAGTTGTTGCGATCGACCAGAACGACCTGAACCGGTGCGCGACGCAGGGCGCGGGCGAGGCGGAGACCGCCGAATCCTGCGCCCACGACGACGACTACTTGGTCAGCTTGCGCCACAACGCGGCGAGGGGATCGTAGTGCGCGTCAACCACGCGTTCCTTCAGCGGGATGATTGCGTTGTCCGTGATCGTAATCGATTCCGGGCACACTTCGGTGCAGCACTTCGTGATGTTGCAGAAGCCGATGCCGCCTTCGCCGCGCAGGTAATCGCGGCGATCCGCTTCGTCGAGCGGGTGCATCTCGTAGCCGGCGGCGCGGACGAGCATCGCCGGGCCCATGAACTGCTCGTGCTTCTCGTGCGTGCGCAAGACGTGGCAGACATCCTGGCACAGGAAGCACTCGATGCACTTGCGGAACTCCTGCGGCCGCTCGACCTCGTACTGGTACATCCGCCAGGTCCCGTCCGGAAAATCGGCGGCGCGCGGCTGGAACGCCGGGATGCGTTTGCTCACCTCGTAGTTCCACGACACGTCCGTCACGAGGTCCTTGATCACCGGGAACGCCTTCATGGGGGTGACGGTGATGGGCTGGTCCGCCGGATAGTCCGACATGCGCGTCATGCACATGAGGCGCGGCTTGCCGTTGATCTCCGCCGAGCAGGATCCGCACTTCCCTGCCTTGCAGTTCCAACGCACGGCGAGATCGGGTGCCTGCTCGGCCTGGATGGCGTGCACCGCGTCGAGCACGACCATCCCTTCCCCTGCTGCGACCTCGTACTCGTGCAGCTCACCGCCCTCTCGTGTCCCTCGAAACAGTCGCAGTCGGGTCACGTGCTCTCCTTGATAATCTTTTCAATCTCTGCAGGCAGGGAAGGCTGAGCTTCGCGGCGCACCGCCATCCGATCTCCTTCTTTCTTAATGACAATTTGCTCGCGTGTCTGGCGCTCGTCGGAGTCGGGATAATCGCTCCGCGTGTGGCCGCCTCGGCTCTCGGTGCGCTCGAGTGCCGCGCGCGCGGTCGCTTCGGAGACAACGAGCAGGCAGCGCAGGTCAATCGCGGTATGCCAGCCGGGGTTGTACTCGCGGCTGCCGGTGACGCCAACCTTGCGGGCGCGTCCTTGCAACTTCTCGAGCTCCTTGAGCGCCGTTTCGAGCCCGTTCTTGTCGCGGATGATCCCGGCGTTGCGCTGCATCACCGCCTGCAGCGCCGACTGCACGGCAAAGGGATTCTCGCCCTCGCGCTCGAACGGTTCGAGCGCGTCGCGCATGGCGCTCTCGACCTCGGCGTCGGGGATCGCTGGCGGCGAGCCGCGTTTGGATGTCGCGTGCAGCCCGGCGCGGCGGCCGAAGACGAGCAAGTCGCTCAACGAGTTGCCGCCGAGCCGGTTCGCGCCGTGCATGCCGCCGCCGACTTCGCCCGCGGCGTACAGGCCGGGAACAGTTGACTCCTGTGTCTCCGCCTCGACCTTCACCCCGCCCATTACGTAATGGATGGTCGGTCCGATCTCCATCGGGTCTTTGGTGATGTCGACGTGTGCCAGTTCTTTGAACTGGTGATACATGCTCGGCAGCTTCTTCTTGATGTAGTCCGGGTTTTGCTTCGACGCGATATCGAGGAGCACGCCGCCGTGCGGGGTGCCGCGTCCCTCCGCGATCTCTTTGGTAATCGCCCTGGCAACGACATCTCGGGTCAGCAGCTCAGGGGGCCGGCGGTTCTTCTTGCGATCACCCTTGACCCACGCATCGGCCTCCGCCTCGGTCTCCGCGAAATCGCCTTTGAACATGTCGGGCATGTAGCGGAACATGAACCGCTCGCCCGCCGAGTTTCTGAGGACGCCCCCTTCGCCGCGCACGCCCTCCGTCACGAGAATGCCGCGCACGCTGGGCGGCCAGACCATGCCGGTGGGGTGGAACTGCACGAACTCCATGTCGATCAACTCGGCGCCGGCCTCGTAGGCGAGGGCGTGCCCGTCGCCCGTGTACTCCCACGAATTACTCGTGATCTGCCACGCTTTTCCGATGCCGCCGGTCGCGAGCACGATCGCAGCGGCGCGGAACAACACGAAGCGGCCGGTCTCGCGGAAATAGCCGAGCGCTCCCGCGATCCGGCCGCCTACGACAAAGAGGCGGACAATCGTGCACTCCATGTGCACGTCCACCCCAGAGTGCACGCCCTTGTCCTGGAGCACGCGGATCATCTCGAGGCCGGTACGGTCGCCGACGTGCGCGAGGCGGCTGTACGTGTGACCGCCGAATGGCCGCTGGTTGATGCGCCCGTCGGGCGTCCGATCGAACAGCGCGCCCCACGCTTCCAGCTCGCGGATGCGGTCGGGGGCTTCCTGGGCGTGGATTTGAGCCATGCGCCAGTTGTTGTGCATCTTGCCGCCGCGCATCGTGTCGCGGAAATGCACGCGCCAGTTGTCTTCGCCCATCACGTTGCCCAGCGCCGCCGCGGCGCCTCCCTCGGCCATGACGGTGTGGGCTTTGCCGAGCAGCGACTTGCAGACGAGTGCGACTTTGGCCTTCTGGGCGCTGGCTTCGATGGCCGCACGCAGACCGGCGCCGCCGGCGCCGATCACCACGACGTCGTAGTCGTGCGTGCGAAGGTCCGACGCCCCGGGGGGGGGGGCCACTAGAAGAGTCGCACGTCGTGGATGACGCCCGCCGCGCAGAGGCGGATGTAGACGTCAGTCAGTGCGACCGAGAAGAGCGAGCACCACGCCCAGAGCTGGTGGTTGCGGTTGAGCGCGCCGACGCCGCGCCAGAGGCGGAAGCGGGCCTGTCCGCCGCGCGCGCACGAGAAGCAATCCACGTTCCCGCCGATCAAATGTCGCAGCGAATGACAGCCAAACGTGTAGCCCGCGAGCAGAATGACGTTGGTGGCCATGACGAGCGTGCCGATCCCGACCCCGAATTCGCGCGGGCCGGCAGCCATCGTGCCGTCGGCGAGCACGCCGTTGACGGGCCAGCGCAGGGCAAGGAAGACGTCGTAGGAGAGTATGAAAATGAAAATCACCGCGGCGTACATGAAAAAGCGGTGCACGTTCTGGAGTATGAACGGGAATTTGGTTTCCCCGCGGTAGCCGTGTCGCGGCTCCCCCACCCCGCACGCCACTGGATCGAGGAAGAACGAGCGATAGTACGCTTTGCGGTAGTAGTAGCAGGTGGCCCGGAATCCCCCCGGGAAAATCAGGATCAAAAACGCGGGTGACAACGGCCACCACGAGGTCTGGATCAGAGGCGAGTAGAATGGGGAGAGGTAGGGCCCCCACTCGTAATGCTGGTTGACCCAGGCGGCCCAGGTCGCGTAGATGCCGAAGCCGCCGAGGACGAGCGCCGTGAGGGCCGGGGCGATCCACCAGGCATCGCGGCGCAGTGTCGCGCCGAAGCCGCGCTCCTGCAGGTCGCGAGCTGAAGTCGTCATAGGGTCACCGCCGCCATCGTCTGCTTGACCGCGTCCGCCGATTTCTTCAACGCGCTCTTTTCGTCGGCGGTCAGCTCGACCTCGACGATCTTCTCGAGTCCGTTCTTGCCCAGCTTACAGGGCACGCCGCAATACATCCCCGAGAGTCCGTACTCACCTTCGAGCCACGCCGCGCATGGCAGCAGCCGCTTCTGGTCGAGCACGATCGATTCCACCATCTGGACGGTGGCGGATGACGGCGCGTAGTACGCGGAGCCGGTCTTGAGGAACGCGACGATCTCGGCGCCGCCGTTGCGGGTGCGGTCCACGATCTTGTCGAGCTTGGCTTTGTCGAGCAGCTGGGTGACCGGGATGCCGGAAACCGTGGTGTAGGAGACGAGCGGCACCATCGTGTCGCCGTGGCCGCCGAGCACCATCGCCTGGATGTCCTGGACCGACACGTCGAGCGCCTCGGCGAGAAAGGCACGGTAGCGCGCGGTGTCGAGCACGCCGGCCATGCCGATCACACGCTCCCGCGGGAAGCCGGTCACCTGCTTCGTCACCCAGCACATGACGTCGAGCGGATTGGAGACGACCACCACGATGGCCTTGGGGCAATTCTGCTTGATCTGCTGTGAGACCTGCTTGACGATATCGGCGTTGGTGCGGACCAGGTCGTCGCGGCTCATGCCGGGCTTGCGGGCGATGCCGGCGGTGACCACGACCAGCTCGCTGCCGGCGGTTGGACCGTAATCGTTCGCGCCTTGGATCCTGGTGTCGAACCCCTCGATGGGCGCGGACTCCCACTGGTCGAGCCCTTTGCCCTGGGGGACCCCCTCGATGACGTCCACGAGGACGACGGTACGGGCGAGTTCTTTCTCAGCGAGTCGTTGGGCAGTCGTCGCTCCCACGTTTCCGGCGCCTACGACGGTAATTTTGGTGAGCATGGTGCGGGGAAGTTAATGACCGTCTTTATCCTCCTCTAGTGTGCATTTCTCTGTGTGGATCCGCACGCAAACCATCGACCTGATACAAGGGCGTGCGAGTCACGAGTCCGAGCCGAGCCTCGGCACCGCGGTCGTTGCGACCCTGCCAGGTCGAAGAAATCAGATCGGCGAGCTCTTTGTCCGCGGCTCCGTTCCGTAATGGCTCGCGGAGATCGGTGCCCCGCTCCGCGTAGAGGCAGAGGAACCAGGTCCCATCGGCGGTGAGCCGGCTGCGGTCGCAGGAACGGCAGAATGGCGCGGTTGTGGATGCGACAATCCCGAATGTCGTCCCGTCCGGGAGCCGGAACCGCTCGGCGGGTGCAGTGGTGTCGAGGCGTTCGGTGACAGCTGAAATCGTTCCGTAGTGAGCAGACAGGCGCGCGACGATCTCTCGCTGCGAGAACACCTGCTCTGCCGACCACCCCGTTGCCCCACCGACATCCATGTATTCGATGAAGCGAACTTCGGCCTCGTGGGATCGGGCGAACTCGATCAAGTCCACCAGCTCGTCGTCATTTACCCCGCGAATCACGACCGTGTTGAGCTTCAGCATGAATCCGGCCGCTCGGGCGGCGGCGATCCCCGCCAGGACGTCGGAATGCTTGTCCGTCCGAGCCAAATCGCGCATCCGCGCGGGCCGCAGCGTGTCCAGGCTGACCGTGATTCGCCCCAAGCCGGCCTGCCGGAGCGGCTCCGCCTGCTTCGCGAGCAGCAAGCCATTGGTGGTCATGGCGAGATCCCGGACGCCGGAAATCCGGGCGAGCATGGCCGTGAGCGTGGGCAGGTCGTGGCGTAGCAACGGCTCGCCCCCGGTCAGTCGCACCTTCTCGACCCCGAGCGACGCGAAGACGCCCACGAGCCGGGTGATCTCCTCGAACGTCAGGATCGACTGCTTGGGGAGCCAGACATACTCCTGCTCGGGCATGCAGTAGCGACACCGCAGATTACACCGATCTGTAACGGATACTCGCAGACTGCTGAGCGGCCGTTGGAAGACATCAGCGATCACGAAGTCCTCCGGCCACTGGCTTTCCAGACGGATCAACCCATGTCGCGGTGCCGTCGGTGTGCAGCTCCTTCTTCCAGATCGGCAAGCGCTTCTTGACCTCTTCGATCACATACCGGCACGCCGCGAAGGCGTCGTCTCGGTGCGGCGCGGCCGCCACGATCGCGATGCTCGCCTCACCCACGGGAATGAGGCCGAGCCGGTGTTGGAGCATGACACGCGCCTCCGGCCATTGTGCCTGCGCGTCGCTCAGGATGCGCTCGATCTCCGCGAACGCCATGGGCTCGTAGGCCGAGTAGTCGATGCCGGTGACGTCAGCGTCGTTGCGTACGGTTCCCACGAACACGCATGTGCCCCCCCGCTCCGGGCCTTGGACTTCGGCCAGGAGGGCATCGACCTCAAGCGGGTGACGCGTGAGATGAATCATCATCCGCCCGAGAGTGGCGGGAGCAACGCCACTTCGTCTCCATCGCTGACAGGAGCATCGAGGTGCACCTGACGCTGGTTCAGCGCGGCGAGTGGGCGAGGGGGCATCGCCTGGGTGCCCGGAAAGACTTCGCGGATGCGCGCGATGACGTCCGCCACAGTTGCTGGGTTGCCAGAGACAAGGACGGCCGCTGACTCGCAGCCGGCCAGCTCGGCGTACCGCGCGAAGAACCGGACGGACACCTTCCCCATGTCCGATTATAGCCCCGTGGCGATGCCCTGCCAGATCCTGGCCTGCTTCGCCGTCGGATTGGGAGCACGAGCGAGCGTGACACGGGAGTTCGTTCGCTCGCGCACAGTGGTGTTCAGCGTGACCTCGCGTCCCGCACGTCGCACGGTGATCGTGACCGGCTGGCCCGCCCTGCCGCGATACCGCGTCCGGTATGCCGCTCCCCAGTCCTGATCCGCGGTCACCTTGAGGTCCCCGACGCTGATCAGCACATCGCCCGGCTCGACGCCGGCTGCCTCCGCTGAGCTCCCCGGCGTCACCGACTGCACCAGCAGTTCGCCGCTCGGAGTAGCGCCGCTCGAAACGCCGACAAACGGCACCGTCACGACCTGCCGGCTGAACACGAGGCCGGCCTTTGCGAACACCGTTTCGTACGGCAGCGAATCGCGCCCGTCAACGTAGCGCCGGTAGAACGTGTCCAAATCCGGCATGCCCGCCGTGCGGAGCTCCCTCAAGAGGTCAGCCGTCGTGAATCCCTTGTTTTGACGATAGTAGCGCGTGTACAAGCCGCGGATCACCTCGTCGAGATTGTGCGCGTTGTCAGTAGCATCGCGGATCGAGATATCGAGGAGAAAGCCCAACAGCGATCCCTTGGGATAGTAGAGCTGCGAGCTGTTGATGTAGACCTCGTGTATCCATGTCGCCGTGCTGCCGTCCTCGGCGCTCCACGGCTCGGGCGTCTGCTCCACCTGATCGATGTTGGATCTCGTGTTCGCGATGAATTGATCAACCGACCACAAGCCGGCCCGCAAATTCGTGAGATCCGCGTAGTAGTCGGTCACGCCCTCCGACCACCAGAGCAGCGGCGTGTACTGCTCGGCGCGATAGTCGTAGGGCCACAGCTCGGCAGGACGGAGGCGCTTCACGTTCCAGAGATGGAAGAACTCGTGCGACATGAGCGGATACATGAAGTCGCCCAGTGTTCCGGAAGGGTCGGCGAACGCCTGCGCGGGCATGATGTCGTACTGCGAGAAGCTGTGCTCGAGCCCGCCGCCGAAGCCGACCGGTTCGTGGATGACGTTGAAGAAAACGGTGTACACGTCGTACGGCGCTTCACCCATGATGCGGTTCTGCACCGGCGCCATTTTCGCCACGCCGTTGCGGAGATTCCGTGCCACCGCCGGTGTGTAGTCCGTCGCAGGCCACACGGCGATGCGAATCCATTTGCCATCGGCCTGGAGCGAGTCGAGGCTGTAGCGTCCCAGGAACGTCATGGCGTCCGCCAGCTCGTGGTAATCGGCCGCGCGGTACACACCGTTCACTGGACCTTTGAGTGCACTCGTCACCTGCCAGCCCGCCGGGACGCGAAACCGGACTTCGGCGGCGCGGCCGAGCTGGCCCTCTTCGAATAGGAAGAGATTGGTGCCAAGGAATTGGGCGAAGTCCTGCACCGCGCGCGCAATCGACAGGTCGATCGTGTCGGCCAGGTAGTTGAACTCGACGGTGATGCGATCGGTGTTACCGGTGACGACGCGCCACGTGTCCTTGTCGCCGCGATCCCAGCGCAGCGGCTGCCCCGCCGAGTTCTTCGCGGTGAATCCGAAGACATATCGCGCGTAGTTCTGGATCTCGTAACTGCCGGGACTCCACGCGGGCAGTGAGACGAAGAGCGTGTCCTTCCCGGCGGCTGGAAACTCGGCCGACACATGGAACTGTCGCGCGGCGGACGTGAGCGAGATTTCGTAGCGGACAACTTGCGCGCGCAGCAACGAGGGAAGCAGCAGTGTAAGCAGCACATAGCGGGCTAAGCGACGCATCATCACCCCGGACAAGAAGTTGAGAGATACCTAAAACTAGAACGGCCCCGGCGTGAGTGCCGGGGCCGTCGGGGCCAAGTTGCCGTCGCTCCGCGTCTTACGACGAAACGCGCGCGCTCGCGTCGGCGACCATCGCGCGCAACTCCTTGCTGGGCTTGAAGACAGGGACCGGACGCGCCGCGACTTCGACCGGATCACCGGTGCGCGGGTTACGCGCCATCCGTGTCTTCCGCTGGCGGATTTTGAACGTCCCAAATCCGCGTATCTCAATATTATGCTGCTCAGCCAGCGCGGCTTTGACGGCGTCCAGGAAGGAGTCCACAACCCGCGCACAGTCCTTTTTTGAAATGAGGGGACCAGCGGTGCGGGCGATTTGCGCGGTGACCTTTTCGACCAGATCGGCCTTCGTCATTGGTCCCCCCGAAAGTCTGCCGGGTTGCAAAAGTCGGGGGCTATCATAGGGGCTTACTTATTTAGTGTCAAGAGCTTGTAGGAATTGTTGAAAGTGACGCTGAGCGTCGTGTGGGCCCGGAGAGGCCTCTGGATGGTACTGGACGGCAAAAATCGGGTACTCCCGGTGCTTGATTCCTTCGACGGTCCCGTCGTTGAGGTTAAGGTGGGTGACCTCAAGCGACTTCGCGCCGGGG
>Ga0184623_10001259_pt1 | contig 11062 bp, 12 predicted proteins | sample PLM1_100_b1_FD_133138 | JGI IMG/M metagenome (GOLD analysis project Ga0184623, IMG submission 133138) | Groundwater sediment microbial communities from an aquifer in East River, Colorado, USA - PLM1_100_b1 | ecosystem: Environmental > Terrestrial > Soil > Riparian zone | place: USA: East River...
CGCTATGCACGCGACATCGCGGAAGCAAGACGGGCCTTGCAACTCCTAAGGCCTTTATACTGAGCTCGCGTGGATCTGCCTGATTTCGAACGCCGCATCGGCTATTCATTCAAGCAGCGCGACCTACTCACGCGCGCCATCACCCACAAGTCGTATTCACACGAGGCCCGGCACGACAACGTCCGCCACAACGAGACCTTCGAATTCCTCGGCGACTCCGTCCTCGGCTTCGTGATCGGCGATCTCCTCTTTCAGCATTTTCCCGAGCTCGACGAGGGAGCGCTTTCGAAGATGAAGGCCTATCTCGTTTCCGCCACGAGCCTGGCGGAGAAAGCGCGCCGCTACGGCATGGGAGAAGTTCTTCTTCTCGGAGTAGGCGAGGAGAAAACCGGCGGCAGAAAAAAAGACTCGCTTCTGGCCAATCTCTTCGAGGCGATGATCGCGGGGATCTACCTCGACGGCGGAATCGGGCCGGCGCGGCAGCTCATCGAGCAATCGTTCGACGATGACATCCGCAAGATCGATCGCGATGACCTTCTCTTTCACGATTACAAGACCGCGCTGCAGGAGATGGCGCAGGGGAAAGGGCTGCCGCTTCCTGATTACAGCGTGATCGGTGAAGTCGGCCCCGATCACGACAAGACGTTCATCGTCGAGGTGAAGGTCGGCAGTCTCGCCGCGCGCGGCGAGGGATCGTCGAAAAAAGAGGCGCAGCAGGAGGCGGCGCGGCTGGCGCTGGAGGAGTATGGGAAACAATAACGGTGTCATCCCGAGCGTGAGCGAGGGACCTGGGGGAAAGGGTGGTGCATTGCGTGCCCCCACGCCCCCAGGTCCCTCGCTCACGCTCGGGATGACACTCAGCGTACTGCTTCTCCTGCTCTTCCTCCCCGCGCACGCCCAGCAGGACGGCAACGCCGATCTCGACCGCATCCGCGGCGAGATCGCCCGTCTGCGCCAGCGCCTCGAAGACGTCAAGCTGCAGGCCCGCACCGCCGAGCAGGAGCTGGAGCAATCCGATATCGAGCTGAACATCCACACCCGCGAGCTCCGGATCGCCCTCGACATCATGGCCCGTCTCGATCGCGAGCGCGCGGACCTCGAGAATCAGATCGCCGCGCTGATGGCTCGCGTCAAAGAGCAGAGGGACTATCTGCGCAAGCGTCTCGTGGCGCTCTACAGGCTCGGCGGATTGAGCTACGTGCGACTCTTTCTCTCGCTCGATCAGGACAAAGATCCGTCCGCGGCGATCTCGATGCTCACCTTCCTCGTCACGCACGACTCGAAAATCATCGCGCGGTATCAGCAGAGCCGGCGTCAGCTCGATGTCCGCGTAGCGCTGCTCGCGGAGCGTCAGCGTCAGATCGAGGCCGCGGCCGACGTCATCGAGCAGCGCCGCCGCGAGGTTGCCGTGGCCTACGCCGAAAAGGCGCGGCTGCTCGCCTCTCTCCGCTCGGAAGAGACCGGCTCCACCCAGCAGATTGCCGAGCTCGAGGAGAAAGCGCGACGGCTGGAACGCCTCGTGGCAGCCCTCTCGAACCAGGAGGGAGGCTTCATCCCCTCCGTTGACATCCGCACATTCCGCGGCGCTCTGGCCTGGCCCACGGAGGGGAAAGTCATCGAGTCCTTCGGGCGACAGCGTAACGCGAAGTTTTCAACGTACACGATGAACAACGGACTTAAGATCGCTGCGTCGCCCAGGTCGGAGGTCCGTGCCATCTTTCAGGGAACAGTCTTGTTTTCCCAATGGTTCAAAGGATACGGAAACTTGATCATCCTCGACCACGGCAACCGCGTCTTCTCCCTCTATGGCAACCTCCTCGGCTCGACCGTCTCGGTCGGCGACCGGATTACCACTGGACAGGCCATTGCAGGCGTCGGGGAAGGGGAGGAAGCTGAGGCCGGCTACCTCTATTTCGAGATCCGGCAGGACAATCGGCCCGAAGATCCGCAACAATGGCTACGGTAGGGCTCTGACCCCAAGGAAAAATATGACTAAGAAGAAACTCGTGTTCCTGGCGATCTCTGCGGCGATGCTCATCTCGCTCCTGGGCGGGGCGTTGTTCGGGCAGGCGACGCAGAAGACCAACGTGTATCGATACCTCAGCATCTTTTCCGAGGTGTTCGATCTGGTGCGGAGCAACTACGTGGAGCAGGTCCCTCCTGAGCAATTGCTCGACGGTGCCTTCTCTGGTGTTACCGATGCGATCGACGAGTTCAGCTACTACGTTCCGCCGCAGCACATGCCGGCCTACCGTACGTTCGTCGATCAGGACGACAACGGCGTCGGTCTGGTGGTCACCAAGCGGTACGGCTACGCGTTCGTGATCTCGGCGGTCCCGGGCTCTCCCGCGGACAAGTCCGGGATGGAGCGCGGCGACTTCATCGAGAAGATCGACGGGATGCCGACGCAGAGAATGGCCGTCTGGCAGATCCGCAATGCGCTGCGCGCGAACAAGCCGGTGAAGGTGCAGGTCCTTCGCGGTGGCCAGACCAAACGCGATGAGTTCACCGTGCAGCAGTCGAGCTTCCACCCGATCGCTCTCGAGAACGAGCAGATCGGCGGCGTGGCGTACATCAAGATCCCTTATTTCGAGAAAGGGACGGCGGCGCAGTTCCGCGCGGCTCTCGATGACGTGCGCAAGCGCGGCGTCCGGAAGCTCATCGTCGACGTCCGCGGCAATGCCGGTGGAGATGTCGAGGAAGCGATCGCTGCGGCAGACGAGCTGCTGACCAGCGGAATGATCACGTCGCTGGAAGGCCGCCGCGTCGAGTCGAAGCGCTGGCAGGCCAACCGCGACACCGCCTACGACGGCGATCTTCAGGTCCTCACCGACACATCGACGGCGGCCGGCGGCGAGATCTTCGCGGCGGCCATTCGCGGCAACAGCCGCGGCAAAGTGATCGGCGTGACGACGTACGGCAAGTCGATCGTGCAGCGCTTCATCCCGCTGCCGAGCGGTGGCGGCCTGCAGATGACGGTGGCGCACTACACGACGCCCGATCTGAAGCCGATCAAAGAGCTCGGCGTGCGTCCCGACGTGATCGTCGATCTGGCGGTGCAGGCCATTCGTGACGAGGAGGACACCTCTCCGAAAGATCGCGAGGATCTGATTCTGGACAAGGCGCTGACGCTCTTCGGACAGCCGCCGGCCGCTCAGACTCAGAAAAAAGCCGCGTAGCGGGGGCGCTTGGCGAATCCCGGTCTGATCTGGCTTGACGAGAGCAGCGCGCAACGCGCGATCTCCGAAAAAGAGCGGGCCGGCGCGATCACGGCCACAGAAGCCGCCAACCTGAAGAAGTTCAGCGAGGACGGATACTTCATCGTCCCCGTCGAGCTCACGGCCGGCGACGTTGCCACAATCGACGGCGATGTCGACCGGCTCTGGCGCGAGCGGCCTTCTGACGTCGCCTTCGCATACGACTCGCCGCCGCGCCGTTTCTCGGAGGCTGTGGCTGCGTCGGACCGGCGGCCGCGGTATCGGATTCACGAGCTGCACTCCGCCTCCGACGTGGCGTTGCGCCTCTACCTCCATCCTCTCCTCCACCGTTACGCCTCTCTTCTCCTCGGCGAAACCGCGGTGGCTACGCAGTCCCTCTACTTCGAGTTCGGAAGCCAGCAGGCGTTGCATCGCGACTCCACGGTCGTCCCGACGCCAGAGTTCGGACGCCTCGTCGCGGCGTGGATTGCGCTGGAGGACATCGCGCCGGAGTCAGGGCCGCTGATGTACGTTCCGCAGTCGCAGCGTTTTCCTTTCTACGAATTCTCCACGGGCCGCTACACGTACGACCCGACCGCCGACAGTGCCAGCGACGTCACGACAGCGGTGAGTTTCTACGACGCTCAACTCGAGCAGAGCGGCCTGCCGGTGAAACACTTTCTGGCGCGGAGAGGTGAGGTGCTGCTGTGGCACTCCGCGCTGATGCACGGCGGCGCGCCTCCTGCGAACGAGGCTCGCACGCGGAAGAGCTTCGTCGTCCACTATTCGACGCTGCGAACCCATCCCAGCCGTGAATGTGCGGTGCGTGAAATGATTCAGGGCGTGGACGGGGAGAGCGTTTTTTCCACGGACAGCATCCTTGATCGCGACGGAGCTCGCGGGTTCGCGAACCCGTTGCACGGAACAATGATCTATCGGAGGTGATTGATGTTTGTCCGCATCGCCATGTTGATCGCTGCCGTGTTTCTTGCGACGGGAACTGATGCCCAGCCCCTTCCCTCTGTCGATCTCCCGCCCGCGCTCGATCGCGTGCTTCGCGATTACGAGCGCGCCTGGGCCCCGCGCGATGCAGCCGCGCTGGCGGCGCTCTTCACAGAAGATGGATTCGTGCTCTCGCCGGGCAAGCCGCCGGTTCGCGGCCGCGATGCCATTCGCGCCGCCTACACCGGTGGAAGTGGTGGTCCGCTGTTCCTGAGAGCTCTCGCCTATAAGACCGACGGATCAGTCGGCTACATCATCGGCGCCTTCGGACGCGTCAAAGGCGGCGATGACGACGGCAAGTTCAATCTCGCGCTCCGCCGCGTCAAGGGCCGCTGGCTGATCGCTGCGGACATGGACAATTCCAATCGCCGACCGGGACCGCCGCCGCAGTAGGCGTAATCGCCAATCCTGCGGAAATCCTGCAGTCTCATTACGACTTCGCTCTGCCGCTGCCCCACCTTGCATCACGAAGGAGGGTCAATCAATGAACAGAGCCACGATTGCTGTCGTTCTTTTCTTCGGAGCCATGCCGCTCACTGCGGACACGATCAAGGGTTGTGTCGGCCCGAGCGGGAGTCTTCGCATCGCTCTGCCGGGTCTTCAGGGCGTGCAGGGGCCCGGCCGGTCACGGTGGCGCAACCCAGCAGGCACCGCAGCCTGTCGGCAGCCGAAGCCGATCGATGTCGCGGGCGGAATCCTCATTCAGTACGAAGTGATCCGACTGGCGGGCTCGCCCGATCTGTTCGAGCGGATCGAGATCGACTACAGCAGCATCAAGTTCGACAACAAGTTCTGCTACGACCGCGCTACGAAAGTCAGCTCCTGCAATTGACAGGGAGGCGCCGGTGTCGAGCCTTCCTCACCGGCGCCCCATTCAGTAGGCGTAGAATCTCCATAGCGCATGGTTGGACGGGAGGGCATACCGCGCCAGAGTTCGTTCCGCTCGATCGCGGCACTGACACTCATCCCCGTCGCCGGACTCTTCGTCTTCCTGATCTGGAACTTCATCAGCCTGAGTAAAAGACAGGCGCCCCCGCCTGTCGTGAAGGCCGTTCAGAAGAAACCGGCACAGGACACGCGAGGGCGCGTGTCTTCCACGGCATCGATCGTCCTGATCATCGATGACGTCGGCTTCGAGGGGCAGCCGCTCGAGCGTGCCATGAGACTCGATCCGAACATTAACTTTGCAGTGCTGCCGAACGGTCCGCGCACATCCGACTACGTGCAACGGCTCAATCAGAGGGGGTTCGAGATCCTCTGTCATCTCCCGATGGAGCCGCATGGCGCCGCCACATCCCCCGGGCCGAATGCGGTGCTGACGTCGATGTCGGACGACGAGATCACCGCCGCGACGCAATCGAGCATCCGCGCGGTGCGTTTCGCGCGCGGGATGAACAACCACATGGGCTCGCGTGCCACCAGCGACCGGCGCGTCATGAAGAACGTTCTGCGCGCCATGCCGGAGGGGATGTACTTCATCGACTCGCGCACCGGCGGCCGCTCGATCGCCGGGTCCATGGCGCGGGAGATGAACATCAGGACGGCGTCGCGGCACATCTTCCTCGATAACGTGCAGACCGACGCTGCGATCCGCGAGCAGATCGAGCTGGCCGGCAGGGTCGCTCGCAGCCAGGGCGTGGCCGTGGCCATCGGACACCTCAATCCTGTGACCGTCAACGCGCTGGCGCACGAGCTGCCGTCGCTGCGCGCGCGCGGCATCCACCTCGTTCGCGCCAGCGACGTCGTGAACTGATGCTGCTCGCACTCTTTCTGATCTCCCTCGCCGCGGGTCTCTATGTTTTTCTTCCGCTGGTGGGCCGCCGCAACGCCGGCGTGAAGTTCTACCGGCTGGTGATGATCATCAGCGCCGCCCTTTCTGTTTGTGCGGCAGCGGCGCACTGGCTCTCGGGACGGCGCGATCTCGCGTTTAGCGATTGCGTGCCGATTGTTCTGACCGCGGCCACGTGGCTGGTGCTCAGATATCCGAAGCGCGCCGTTTACTGGATCGCATCGACGGGGGTGGGTGTCACGTACGTCGGCGCGGCCCTGATCGCGTATCAGGAGGCGATCGCGCCGAAACATTGGATCTGGACGCTGACCGGCGTCCTCACCACGATCGCGCTTCTGGGCAGCGTGAATCTGGCCATGACGCTCGGCCACTGGTATCTCGTCGTGCGCGGCATGCCCATCGAGCCGCTGAAGCGGCTGACGATCGCCATCATCATCGCCGCCGCGGCGAAGATCATCGTCGTGTCCGTCGCTCTCACGGCCGGCAATGTGCTGCAGGAAGTGATGCTCCGGCATGCGATCTTTTTCTGGATGCGCGCCGCCTGGGGTCTGCTCGGCCCCGTCATTCTCTTTCCGATGATCTGGGGAACCGTGCGCATCCGCTCCACGATGGCGGCGACGGGAATCCTCTACGTCGCTGTCGTGGCCGTCGTCATCGGCGAAGTCCTCGGCGGCTGGCTGTCAGCGCTCGTTCACCTGCCGGTTTGATTCACGGTGCTGAGACCTCAGTTCGAATGCTCGAACGATTTTGAGGATGATGACCGGATCATCTTTGCCACGTGGGGGGATGTACTTTTCGAGCTCCCAGAAGTGTGTGATTACGAGGGTGAGCGAGGAAGCTGGAAGAACGGATGGCGCTTAGGGCCGCCCGACCGCCCGGGGGACCCCGATGTGCGTTCGTATCAGCGGGTTTCGAGAAAGCTCTTGAGGTGCTTGAGACGGTTTCGGACCTCGCTGGCGAAGACTCGACTGCACACGATATTGAGCAACGGCCTCAGCCATGCCGGACGCGTCTCGAAGTTGTAGCGGTAGATGACCCGCGTTCGGTTCTCGCCGACTCGCTCCTGGCGAAGCGTAGCAGCGAAGGAATCGAGGAAGGGAGGACCTTTGACCATCTTCACCGCGGCCACGTTGGGCCGATCGAAGCTGACGTAGATCGCTTCCATCGCCAGGCCGCCAAAGCTGTTCCGCGCCACGCAGCGACATGTTGCCCCGACGCCGGCAGTCTGACGATCCAGAAGGCGAGCTTCCTTCAGAAATGGATCCCACTCCAGCCTTCTCCCGTAATCGTGAATCAGGTCGAAGACCGCTTCGGGCTCGGCGGCGATCTCGATGGTCTCTTCATGGGCGCGGCTACGCATGGAGCCTACCCACCGCTCAGCGCGGGCAGAATGAAGATCTCCGCGCCATCGCGCACCGGAGTGCCGAATCCTCCTGAATAGCGGATGCTCTCGCCGTCGACGAAGATGTTGATGTGAGGCCGCAGCTCGCCGAGCTCGGTCACCATACGGTCGCGAATGGCCGGGCAATCTGCCCAGAGCAGCGACAGCGCTTCAGACACCGAGTGAGCGGTCGCGTCGATGCGAACCTCGCCATGGTTTGCGGCCAGCTCGCGCAACGGTCCTGGAATCACGAACAGAAGCGACATTTACGCTCCCTTCCGGGCACGGGGCAGAGAGACCACGCTCGCCTTGACCGCTACGATTGGCGGGAGGCCGTCGAGTAGAGTCGACCAGCTCTTCCCATCGTCCGCTGAACCGAAGAGTTTTCCGCTCCGCGTGCCGAAGTAGACACCCACGGGATCGAGCGAATCGACGGCCATGGCGTCGCGAAGCACGGTCTCGTAGGCATCCTTCTGCGGCAGCCCCTTCGTCATGGCATCCCAACGCTTGCCGGCATTCCGCGTCCGGTAGACACGGAGCTTTCCTTCGGGGGTGCAGCGGAACTGGTCCGACTCGAGCGGCACGATCCAGGCGCAGTCCGGATCCTCAGGATGGATGGCCATGGCGAATCCGAAATCCGAAGGCACTCCATCAGCGATGTCGATCCAGCTCTCCCCGCGATCGTCGCTGCGATACAGCCCCCAGTGATTCTGCAGGAACATCCGCTCCGGTTGGTGCTGCGACTGTGCCACTTTGTGCACGCACTGGCCGAACTCCGGGTACTTTTCGGGGAGGAAATCGGCGCGTATGCCTTTGTTCGATGGCCGCCACGTCCCGCCGCCGTCCTCGGTCACATACATGCCGGCAGTCGACACGGCGATGCGGATTCGATTGGCGCGGGCTGGATCGAGAAGAATCGTGTGAAGGCAGAGCCCACCTCCGCCCGGCTCCCAGCGGGACCTCTGCGGATGATTCCAGAGTCCTTCGGAAAGCGACCACGTCTGGCCGGCATCGCGCGATACGAAGAGAGCGGCGGGCTCGACGCCGCAGTAGAGCAGGTCGGGTTCTGCGTCGCGACCAGGAACGATCTGCCAGATCTGTTTGAGCGCAGCGCCCGCTCGCTCCGGGAACTTTACGTTGGCCTCCTGCGGATTCGTCCAGTTGTGGCCGAAATCGTCGCTCCAGCGCAGCAGCCCGCCCCAGTGCATGCTCTGCGGACCGGCCCAGAGCCGGTGCCGTCCGGCGCGACCGTCGTAGGCCATTGCGTAGACGGCGCTGCCTGGAAAGTACGGCCCTCCCATCTCCCACTTCCCGCGTCCCTTGTTCGCGCGAAAAATGAACAAACCCTTCGTCGTGCCTACGAGCAGAAGAACGTCGCCGTTTCGGGGAGTGACGTGATGAGTGGTCGGCATAGGGTGGCTCGCATCTTGTAGCAACAGAGAGTCATGAACTGGATGGTATGGCTAGGTCTCGCAGTGATCATCGCGGCGATCGCTGCGGTCACCGGCATCAAACCGAAGGGAACCCGACCTGTCGCGCACACAGGCATGATGGTCATGGGCCGGCTCGCTCTCCTGGCCATTGTGATCATCTTCGCCTACCTGGCGTTTCGAGCGCGCTCCGGAGGCTGACACAGCTTTACGGTTACTTCTTGTCTTCTTTTTTCGGTTTCTTCTTTTCTTTGCGATGGCTCGTGCCTTTGGCCATGACTGCCTCCTTTATTCTCATCGAATGTTAGCAAAGGCGCTCGGGTCACGATACAGTTGTACGGCGTAGTCAGGTAGCGGCAGCGATCGCCAGACCAGTCGCGTGTTCGCCTTCTGTGCAGTTGCGCCCGCTCCAGTTCCCGATGTAAAGTTCTTCCGACCCAACCACGACGGATTCAGCAGCAAAGGCTCTCTCCGAGGCCAAGGAGGGGATACCTTCGCTGTTGCGGCGATGCTTGCTGGCGGCGGCGCTCACGACATGGATGACGGAGCTGATGATGCCGAAATCTTTTCTACGATCACACTGCTTTGCCCAACAAATCTGTAGGAGAGCAGCAATGCGCACGCGACGGGTTGTCTCGTTCCTAATAGCCTTCGTCAGTCTCGGCAGCATCCTGTTCGCCGGCGCAGCCGCGTTCAAGCCTCAGCCTCATTACTACACCAGTGCGCCGCTGACCGGTCGAACAAACTTGAGTGGCGGGACCGGTTGCAGCTGTCACGGCGCAGGACTCACTACGTCGATCTCCGGAGCGGCACAGTTGTATCCAGGCCAGGCGGGCACGTATTCGGTGTCGGGGACCGGCGGCACGAACGGTACGCGGTTCGGTATGAACGTCGCCGCCACGGGAGGAGCACTGTCCGTATCATCGGCCGCGCTGGAAGTCGTCGGCGGCGAAATCCGGCACAGGCAGTCGCCAGCGACGCTGACGACCGTGTCGGGTGGAGCGGCGTCCTACTCATTTACGTACACCATGGCGGGGTCCTCGACCCCGGGCGTGACTTATACGATTGCGGCTGCTGCGGCGGCCGGTTTCTCAGGAGTTTGGGCCCACGCTTTGGACAAATCCGTCTCCGCGATCCGACCCAGCAACCCGTCTGGCCTGGCGACCGGAACCGTCACTTCCAGCAGCGTCAACCTGACGTGGTTGGGCAGCGGACCGGAGTACCGGGTGCTCTACAAGACCGGCACGTACCCGGCCAGTGCCACCGACGGCACGATCATCGACACCTCGAGCACCTCGACAACCGCCTCAGGGCTGAATGCATCAACGACGTATTACTTTGCGGTATACGCGAGAGCGACGTTCTCCGCGACCAACACGTTTTCGTCCGCCTCGTCCACCGCGATGGCGACGACCAGCGCCGCGCTCGACCCCAATCCCTGGGTCGATGCTGTCAACGGGAACGACACCACCAACGACGGGACGTCGGGCGCGCCATTCAGAACGATCAAGAAAGCGCTCACCGCCGTCGGGCCGGGCGGCACGATTCGCGTACGGCCGGGGACTTACAACGCCACCCTCGGCGAGACGTTCCCCATCACCATTCCGTCAGGCATCAAGCTGCGATCGACGGCCGGAGCAGCAACCACCATCATCGATGCCAGCGGCGCGAACCCCCGCACGCGAGTTCTCTACTGTACAGCCAACAGCAGCACGACACTCGTCGAGGGGTTCACCATCACCGGTGGTCTCCACGCCCCACTGCCCACGGTGACCGCGATAGGCGGGGGAATCCAGACCGAAAACGACGATCAGACCACCATCAGCGGCTGCATCATCACCGGGAATCAGGCTCGCGGGTATGACGGAAACGCCACCTACACCTTCGGCGGTTACGCGTACGGCGGAGGCATCTCGATCACCGGACGCACGAAACTGGTCAATAACGTCATCAGCAACAACACGGCGCGCGGCGGAAACGGATTTGGTTCCGGCAACGGAACGGACGCGCATGGCGGCGCGATCAATGCGTACAGCCCCATAGTCGGTCAGCCGGTGATCATCAACAACACGATCAACGCGAACCCGACAATCGGCGGAAACGCGGCCTCCGGCTCCACGGCTCTTGGAGGAGGTGCTCTCTACACGGTCGACGCACAATCAGCGTCGATGATCAACAACATCGTTTCCAACAATGTCGTCGCCTACGGCATGGCTGGCGACGGTGGTCCAGGCCCCTACCAGTTTGGCGGCGTCAGTGCCGA
>Ga0184623_10001260_pt1 | contig 11058 bp, 9 predicted proteins | sample PLM1_100_b1_FD_133138 | JGI IMG/M metagenome (GOLD analysis project Ga0184623, IMG submission 133138) | Groundwater sediment microbial communities from an aquifer in East River, Colorado, USA - PLM1_100_b1 | ecosystem: Environmental > Terrestrial > Soil > Riparian zone | place: USA: East River...
CGACAGGCGAGGGAGCCTGTCCTCCATTTTCTTCCGCCTCTTCAGCGGCGGCGGCGGCTTTCTCAGCCTTCGGCTTGCGCGGCCTGCGCGCCGGTTTCTCCGCCTTCTCCACCACCGGTGCTTCTGCTTCAGCGACCGTGGTTGGGGTGTCTTCGATTTCCTGTTCTGGCATGTTGTTCCCCGTTCACATCCGTGCGAGCATCTCGCTGCGGATTTGATCAATTCCTTTCTTCGTTATTGTCGATGCGGCGATCAGCTCGTCCGGATCGACTTCCAGCTCCACGGCAATCTCATTGCGGCTCTTGATCAACTGGCTGTTGGAGAGTTTGTCGGTTTTGGTCAGCACGATGCGCTCGTCGATTCCTGCGGATGTCGTCCACTCGTGCATCTGAATGTCCTGTTCGCTGGGCGTGCGCCGCGAATCGAGCAGCAGAAAGATCGACCGTAGGTCAGATGCTGACTCGAGGTAACCGCGGACCAGTTGTCGCCAGGACTGCATCATGGTTTTCGGAACCTTTGCGTATCCGTATCCCGGAAGGTCGACGAGATAAAACTTCTCGTTGACCAGGTAAAACTGAACTGCCTGTGTCTTTCCCGGCGTCTGACTGACCCGGGCAATCGCTTTCCGTTTCAAAACTGCGTTGATGAGGGCCGACTTTCCGACATTTGACCGCCCCACCATTGCGAATTGCGGTCGTTTGTCTCGTGGAAAGTCCTCGGGCTCGTACGCCGCCCGTTCAAATCTGACTGATTGGATGTTCAAAAGAGATCAGGGCTTTTGTGTACCGCCGCGACTGAAAGTCAGACGCGGGACCCGTTCATCTTGTTTCGGTAACAAAAGCCGGTGTGATTGCTACGGAGTACTGCTTGAGGCTGTGTTGGTAACGCCGAAGATTGTGCCGCTATTCTGCCAGTGAATCAAGGCCTCGGGCCCCAGGCGCCAGGCCCCAGGGAACGTGGGCGCGGTGGCGGCCTCCTGAGGCCTGAGGCCCGGGGCCTGAGGCCTCAATGGGTTACGGGCGGCTCGCTGCCAATGATCTTCTCGGGCTCGGGCAGCTTTTCCTTGGAGGCGAGGGGCAGAATCGTCCCGTCGAGTGCCACCGAAACCACTTCGTCCATCGATTCGACGAGGTGAAATTCCATCTTCTCGCGAACGTCCGCGGGGATCTCTTCGAGATCGCGTTCGTTGTCGCTCGGAAGGATCACGCGGAAGATGCCAGCGCGGGCGGCGGCCAGGATCTTGTCCTTCACACCACCGACCGGCAGCACTTTGCCGCGCAGCGTAATCTCGCCGGTCATGGCAATGTCGCGGTGAACCGGAATCTTGGTCACTGAGGAGAGCAGCGCCGTGGCCATGGTGATTCCGGCGGACGGACCGTCCTTCGGAATCGCTCCCTCGGGGACGTGGATGTGGATGTCGAGCGAGGCGTGGAAGTCGGGGTCGAGCCCGAACAGCTCCGCGCGTGAGCGGACGTACGACAGCGCCGCGCGCGCCGACTCCTGCATGACATCGCCGAGCTTTCCAGTGAGCGTCAGATTGCCTTTGCCACGCGAGAGCGCGACTTCCGTCGACAGGATCTCTCCGCCGACCTCGGTCCAGGCCAGACCGGTAGCGAGACCGATCTCGCTCTTGTCGTGAATATGCTGGGAGCGGAATTTCGCTTTGCCAAGCAGCTCGCGGACCTTTGCCTTATCGATCGTGGTCTCGAAGTCAAGACCCTGCTGAAGAACCCGCCGCGCAATCTTGCGCAGGATCGATCCCACTTCACGCTCGAGATTGCGGACGCCCGCTTCGCGCGTGTACGAATCGATCAGCTCTTCGAGAGCCGTGTCTTCCCACTTGATCTTCGCCTCTTCCAGACCCTGCTCGGTGCGCTGCTTCGGCACGAGGAACTGGCGTCCGATGGCCAGCTTCTCCAGATGCGTGTAGCCGGAGAGGGAGATGATCTCCATTCGGTCCTTGAGAGGCGCCGGAATCGTGTGCGTGACGTTGGCCGTGGCGATGAACATCACCTTGGAGAGGTCGTACTCGACATCGAGGTAATGATCGACGAACTGGTTGTTCTGCTCCGGATCGAGAACTTCCAGCAGCGCCGCGGAGGGGTCGCCGCGGAAGTCCATCGACATCTTGTCGACTTCGTCGAGCAGGAAGACCGGATTGATCGTGCCGGCCTTCTTCATCCGCTGGATGATCTGACCGGGGAACGCGCCGATGTAGGTGCGGCGATGTCCGCGAACCTCCGCCTCGTCGCGCACGCCGCCGAGTGAGAGGCGCACGAACTTGCGGCCGGTGGCACGGGCGATCGACTTCGCCAGCGAGGTTTTCCCGACTCCCGGAGGCCCGACGAAGCAGAGAATCGTGCCTTTCGGCTGTTTCACCAGCTGACGGACGGCGAGGAACTCCAGGATGCGCTCTTTGATCTTTTCCAGGCCGTAGTGATCCTCATTGAGGATCGTCTCGGCCATCTCGATGTCTTTGATTTCCTTCGAGGACTTCTTCCAGGGAACGGCCACGAGCCACTCGATGTAGTTGCGCGAGACCGTGGCTTCCGCAGAGACGCCCGGCATTGCCTCGAGCCTCTTCAGCTCCTGCATTGCCTTTTCCTTGGTCTCCTTCGGCATTCCGGCTTCCTCGATCTTCTGCCGGAGCTCTTCGATCTCATCCGAGCGATCGTCCTTACGACCCAGCTCGTGGTGGATGGCCTTGATCTTCTCGTTGAGGTAGTACTCCTTCTGAGCGCGCTCCATCTGCTTCTTGACTTTGGAGTTGATGCGCTTGTCGATGTTGATCTTCTCGATCTCGATCTCGAGGAAGTCCTGGAGCTTCTGCAGACGCTCGTACGGGGAGGGCGTCTCGAGAAGCTGCTGCTTTTCGGAGGTGGTGATCAGAAGATGCGAGGCCAGCGTGTCGGCGAACTTGTCCGGATCGTCGAGCTTCAGCGTGGACATCACCCCTTCGAAAGCGAGGTGATGCGACATCTTCGCGTACTGCTCGAAGATCTCCACCAGCTTCTGCATGTACTGCGAGACTTCCGGAGTAAGCGGGTAGCGCGTGTCGATCTCGCGGACGCCGACGAGGGTGTAGCCGTTGGCTTCCTGCGAGGAGGCGATCTCGGCGCGGCAAACGCCCTCGACCATCACCTTCACGTTCTGGTTGGGCAGCTTGAGGTTCTGGACGACCGTGGCGATTACGCCGGTCTGGTAGATCTCCTCCATCGACGGGTCGTCGATCTTGGGATCTCGCTGCGTGGCCAGGAAGATTCTCTTGTCGGATGTTGCCAGCGTCGCTTCGAGCGCGAGAATCGATGCTCGCCGGCCGACGACGAACGGAGCCATCATCGACGGAAACACCACCATGTCTCGCAGAGGCACGAGCGGCAGTAAAGGAAGTTTCGGGTCTTGAGTTGTCATTTTGGTTTAGTTCTCTACCTGATCAAACAACGGGACATTCCCACTCCCTCTCCCACCCGACCTCTTCCTTAGCCCGCTTTACGGTAGAGGGTAATCGGCTGGCTGCGGTTATCCACGACCTCTCGCGTGATGACGCATTCGCTGATCGCATCCTGCGAGGGGACCGTGTACATGATCTCGAGCATCAGCTCTTCGATGATGATCTTCAGACCGCGGGCACCGACGTTGCGCTTCAGCGCTTCCTCGGCGATGCCTTCGAGCGCGTCGTCAGTGAATTTCAGCGTGACGTTCTCGAAGCCCATGATGGTCTGGTACTGCCGAACCAGCGAGTTCTTCGGTTCGCGCAGGATCTCGATGAGCGTGGCCTTGTCGAGCTCGTTCAGCGTCGCCACGACCGGCAGACGCCCCACGAACTCGGGAATGAGGCCGAACTTGATCAGGTCCTCGGGATGCACCTGCGCCAGCAGCTCGCCCGTCTTCCTGTCCTTCTTCGAGGTGATCTTCGCCCCAAAGCCCATCGTCTTCTCGGACAGGCGGCGCTCGATCACGCTCTCCAGACCCACGAATGCACCGCCGCACATGAAGAGGATGTTCGTCGTGTCGATCTGGATGAACTCCTGGTGCGGGTGCTTGCGGCCGCCCTGCGGAGGAACGTTGGCGACCGTCCCCTCCAGGATCTTCAGCAGAGCCTGCTGAACGCCTTCACCCGAGACGTCGCGCGTGATCGACGGGTTGTCGCCTTTGCGGCAGATCTTGTCGACCTCGTCGATGTAGACGATGCCGCGCTGAGTCTTCTCTTTGTCGTTTCCTGCAGCCTGGTAGAGCTTCAGGATGATGTTCTCGACGTCCTCACCGACGTAACCGGCTTCGGTCAGCGTCGTGGCGTCGACGATCGTGAACGGGACCGACAGCATGCGCGCCAGAGTCTGGGCCAGCAGCGTCTTGCCCGTACCGGTCGGACCGATGAGAAGGATGTTCGACTTCTGCAGCTCGACGTCCTGGCGCGAGTTGCGCTGGTGGTAGTCGATCCGCTTGTAGTGGTTGTAGACGGCGACGGCGAGCTTCTTCTTGGCCCGTTCCTGACCGATCACGTAGAGGTCGAGGAATTCCTTGATCTCCTTGGGCTTCGGAAGCTGCCCGGAGCCTTCCAGCGTGCCCGGCTCATCCTTGCGGTCTTCGGCAATGATGTCGAGGCAGATATCGACGCACTCGTCACAAATGTAGACGGTGGGACCGGCGATCAGCTTCTTGACGTCGCGCTGACTCTTGTTGCAGAAGCTACAACGCAGTACGTCGCCGCTGTTCCCCTTCTTCGACATTGCTGGATGGGCCCTTTCCTGGAACCCCTGAATTCTCGCTCAAATGAACCTTTTGCAGCAAGGTGCCATTCCCCTCGAATCCCTCGCACAGATCATGCAACTATACTCCCCGGATTCACGGGAGGAATTACCCATGCAACGCATTGCGCTCGTGACCGTTATCGCCGCGATGCTGCCGTTTTCCGCTTTCGCGAGCGATCTGACCACAATTCAGAGCATTTACATCGCTGCCGAGCCGCGTGACCGTCTCGAAGTCATTAAGATCCTGAAGGCGGAAGTGCCAGCCCTTCGGATCTCCGATCGCATCAGCGAGGCCGATGCCGTGCTCGCATTCAAGATGGGGTTTAACGCACCACCCTTCCGGCCGGTAATGCCTCCTACAGGGACAGTCGTCAAGGCGCGGGCAGTCTCGAGCAGCAGCGCGGCCGATTGGGGTCGGACCGGAGATTCTCGCGGGACTTTTATGGTGCTCGGTCACTCCACGAGCTTCCTCCGGATGCGTGACGCCAAGGAGGTGACGGTGATTCACTCCGGTCTCACGAGCCCGTTTTTCGTCTCGCACACCGCGCGCGCGTTGGCGGCAATCGCAAAGCGTTGAACCACTAGTTGTCGGAAAAGCTACAACGCACGCTGCTGTTCCCTTGTTCGACACTGCTGGATAGGCCCTTCCTTTAGCAGCGAGGTGCGCACATTCCCTCATGTTCTGCGCACAAGTCATGCAACTACACTCCCCGAATACACGGGAGGCCGCACACATGCAACGCATTGCGCTCGTGACCGTTATCGCCGCGATGCTGCCCTTGTCCGCTTTCGCGAGCGATCTGACCACAATTCAGAGCATTTACATCGACGCCTCGCCACGCGAGCGGCTCGAAATCGTGAGAATCCTGCGGTCGGAACTGCCCGAGCTCCGGGTCGCCGATCGCCGCAGCAAAGCGGATGCAGTGCTCGACTTCCGGTTCGAACTATCCGGTTCACCGGCTCGTCGACCCCGAACGCAACAGGAGGGCCGGCCGACGGTGACCTATGCCATGGCTCCCGGTGGAAGGAGGATCGTTAATCGTGCTACGCCATCCTTTCCCGAGGATGGAGATTCAACGCCCACTGCACGCACGATCTCGAATGTCTTCTGCGTTCTCCGGGTGCGCGCCACCGGAGAGGAGATCGTGGTTCATTCCGGAAGGAGCCTCTCCTTCACCGAACAGGCAGCGAAGAAACTCGTTGCACTCATGACGGCGTCGCGCCAGGACGCACGGACCATTTCAGTGATCGGTTCCGTTCGCGACCAGGTCGAGATCGGCGACATCATTCGAAAAGCCCTGCCGCATCTTGGTTTTGCCGCGCGACCCGAGAAAGCGGATCTGATCCTCGAAATCCGCCGCGGCGCGCCCGGTTCGACCCTCGATTTCGAGCTTCCGAAGCAGGTCAGCCCGTCCACGAGCGTCCCGAATGATGGTGTGGTTATCGCGACGCGCTCTGTGGCAAAGGCAGTCGGAGTCGTCTCAGGCCCCGGCGATCAAAGCGTAGAGCTCCACACCGGGATCGACAGCCCCTTCTTTGCGTCGCAGTTTGCCTGGCGCTTCGTGGAAACCTATCGCGGTGCCAATCTAAAACGCTAGTCGCGGGGATCCCTCGCCGTCTGCGCGGCTCGGGATGATTGCAAAACGCTAGTCGCGTTTTGCAATCACCTGATCCACAATTCCGTACTCAACTGCTTCATTGGCCTGCAGGATGTAGTCGCGGTCGGTATCTCGGGCGATCTTCTCCACCGCCTGGCCGGTGTGGTGTGCGAGGATCTCATTCAGCCTGTGACGCTGCCGGAGGATGTCTTTGGCATGAATATCGATGTCGGTGGCCTGCCCGCCGAGGCCTTGCAGCCACGGCTGATGGATCAGGACTCGTGAGTTCGGGAGCGCGTAGCGTTTGCCCTTGTTTCCGGCCGCCAGCAGCACCGCCGCCATGGACGCCGCCTGACCGATGCAGATCGTGGCGATGTCGGGTTTGACGTACTGCATGGTGTCGTAAATGGCCAGGCCGGCGGTGATCGATCCGCCCGGCGAGTTGATGTAGATGGAGATGTCCTTCTCCGGGTTCTCGGCTTCGAGAAAGAGCATCTGGGCAATGATCAGATTGGACACGGTGTCGTCGATCGGCTGCCCGAGGAAGATGACGTTGTCTTTGAGGAGGCGCGAGTAGATGTCATAGGCGCGTTCGCCGCGCGACGTCTGCTCTACAACCATCGGGATCAAGACCATGGACAAGGGCTCCTTTACTGCTTCGAGTGTATAACCGTTAACCGTTAACGCTCCATCAAGCGCTGGTCCTGGCCTCGCGAAGTACGAACTCCAGCGCTTTCTCCTGCAGCAGCGAGTTCCGCAGCGCCTCGTATCCGCCGTCGTGCTTGAGACGATGCCTCACTTCGGCGAAATCGCGATCCCCTTCGCGCGCGGCGCGGCGGATCTCGGCGTCCACCTCGACGTCGCTCACGACGAGACCCTCTTTCCTGGCGATCGATTCGAGAATGAGCCCGCGCTTCACACGCTTCACCGCTTCGGGTCGGAACTCTTCTCCCAGTTTCCGCCAGTCCAGCTCCGCCTTCTCCAGGTCGACGCCCTGTGAGGCGAGGAATCGCGCGTAGTTGTTCAGCGACTTTCCGAGCTCCTCTTCGACGAGAGCGTCGGGGACGTCGAACTGATGACGCTCGAGCAGCGCCTCCCCGATCTGGTTGCGCTTGGCGCGCAGGAGGTCTCCTTCGCGATGACGTTGGATATCGGCGCCGATGGCTTCGCGCATCCGGGCCACGTCTTCCCATCCGCCGAAGCTTTTCGCGAATTCGTCATTGACCTCCGGTTTTTCCTGAACCCGGATTTCTTTCAACGTCACTTCGTGACGGACGGTCTTGTTGCGGAACTGTTCGTTGGCCGCATCTTCGCCGTACGGCTTCTCGGCCACGCCCGTTTCGCCCGCCTTCTTGCCGCGCAGGATGTCATGAAGCTCGGGCAGCGGCGTCTCTTCACCGACCTTGAAATGGCCGGAGTCGCGCTTGAGCTCCATTCCCTCCGCTGTCGAGACGATCTCGACGACGGCGTAGTCGCCGTCCTGCAGCCCGCGCTCCGTCTCCGGACGGTACGCGCTGGCCTGCTCGCGCAGCCGCTCGATCATTTCGTCGACGTCCTTCTCACCGACTTCGACCTTCTGATCGTCGACTTCGATGCCGCGATACTCGCCGAGCTCGATCTGCGGCTTCACCTCGAAGTTCGCCTTGTACTTCACCGGCGCACCCTCGATGAACGGATCGAGATGCTCGAGCTGCGGATCACCGACAGGCTCGAGACCTTTCTCCTCCATGGCCTCGCGGAACGTGGCCGGCAGAACGCGGTTCATCACTTCTTCCTGAATCTCTTTCGCGAACTGCTTCCGCACGACGTTGACCGGCACCTTCCCCGGACGGAAGCCCGGTATCCGCGCCTGACGAGCGAACTCGTTCGTCACGCGGGTCGCTTCGTTGGAAATGCGATCTGCGGGAATCTCGACTTCGATCGCCTTGCGGACTGAGGAAAGATCTTCGTAATTGAGGAGCATTCGATTGATACCTCGTGAAGGATGGTGCGAAAGGCGGGACTCGAACCCGCACGGCTTTAGGCCACTGGCTCCTAAGACCAGCGCGTCTGCCAATTCCGCCACTTTCGCCGAGAAACGAGTTGCCGGTTGCCGGGGACTCGTTGCCAGCAGAATTCTGCGCCGCCATCCGGCCACTGGCAACTTGTTTGGTGCCCCCGCCAGGACTCGAACCTGGAACCAATGGATTAAGAGTCCACTGCTCTACCAATTGAGCTACGGAGGCGAGTGGATACCGTCTAACCACTTGAACTTAGGAACTATTTCGATGCGGCGCGCCGTAGATCTGCGATCTATAGCTCGGCGCGGAACTGCTCGAGCGCTTCCTTCTTCAGATAGATCGTCTTCCCTTCGGAGAGAAGAAGATCCTGCCGCATCAGATCGTGCAGGAGGCGGGAGACGGTCTCGCGAGAGGTACCGATCGTGTTGGCGATGGCCTGATGAGTGGGGCGGGTCACTGCCACAAACCCATTCTCGAGCGTTTTTCCGTTCTTCTCGGCCAGATCGAGGAAGAAACGCGCCAGCCGTCCATACACGTCCATCGTGGCCAGCGACTCGATGCGCGTCGACATCTGCCGCAGGCGCTTCGAGAGCTCGGCGAGAACTTTTCTGGTGATCGAAAAGCTCTCCTCGAGAATCTGAAGGAAATCGCTCCGCCAGATCGTCACCACCTCCAGCGGCTCGATGGCGATGATTGTCGCGGAGCGCGGTTGCTCGTCCAGCAGCGCCATCTCGCCGAAGAACTCCCCAGGTCCGAGGGTGTTCAGGATGATCTCCTTCCCTTCCGGTGAGATCATCGTGACTTTCACCTGGCCTTCGCGAATGATGCAGAAGACGTCACCGATCTCGTCGGCGTGGAAGACGACGTCGTCCTTTGCGTATCGCCGCGTTTTGGCCACAGTGGCGATCGCGCTGAGCTCGCGGTCGTCCAGTTCTGCGAACAGCGCAAACTTCCGGAAGAGTGCCACTTGCATGTTTGAGCGGATTCTAGTGGACTGATCAGGTGCCCATCAAACGAATAATCCCGGTTTCGTCCGGAAAAGGGGGGGTCGGCAAGTCAACCTTCGCCACGAACTTCGCCCTTTCCCTGTCGCAACACGGCCGGACGATCCTCATCGACCTCGACACCGGGACATCGTCCGTCCGCAACGCCATCGACGTCCCCGTCTCGAAAGACCTGTACCACTTCTTTCGGAAGAATGAGCCACTTTCGAGCTGTCTGACCACGCTCGACGACCGTCTCGACCCGAAACGCCAGTACCGCGACTTCGCTTTCGTGGCCGCCCCGCTCCACCTCATCGAAGACATCACCAACTTCGGAGCCGAGTACAAACTGCGGCTGATGCACGCCATCAACACGCTCGATGCCGACTACATCGTGTTGGACATGAAGGCCGGACTCGACTCGAACGTCGTCGATTTCCTGCCGTACTCGAATTCGGGGATCCTGGTGTTCACGCCTCACCTCCCCGCGGCCACGCTCGCCGCGTCGGACATCGTCAAAGCGATCCTCTTCAGGAAACTGCGGCTGATCTTCAACAAGAAGTCCCCCTTCTTCGACACCGTGGAAGGAGGGGGACTCGACTTCTGGCGATTGGCAAACGAGCTCATCAATCACGTGGAAGATGTGTACGACTCGAGTGTCCAGACGCTCGACGACTTCGCCCTCGACCTCGCGCACAACCTCGGCAACGACCACCCGATCACGAAAACCGTTCAGAACACCCTCGACTACTTCCGAGTCCACTATGTGCTGAACCTCTTCAACGGCGTCGAGGACGCCTTTGACACTGCCGTCAAGCCATTCATCGACAACCTCACCCGCAACGTCTCCGCGCGCGTCGGGATCTCCAACCTCGGATGGATTACCCGAAGCGATGCCATTCATCGAGCGAACTGCAGCCGCATACCGGCGCTCCTGCTGCCGGGTGAGGGGCAAAAGAAACCGAGTCATGCCGAGGAGGAGCTCGAGGAGCTCCGGTTGACAGTTCTCGGCCTCGATCCGCTGAAAAAGAAGCCGTTGAAGCACCAGCCGAAGAGCGACGATCCCGGCAATCACCTGTCGCGCCAGCTGGACGTACTGAAGACGATGTTCACGCAGAAGAAGAATGACGACTACCATGCGAACTTCGAGTACATCACCCAACGAGCCCTTTACACGATTCAGAGCCGGCGCCCCAGTGAACTGGGGGACACAAGGATTTACACTCCCCGCGAAATGCTGACTACGCTTTTCGCGAAAACGACCAAATCAGCTTGAGGAGCTTCGCAGCCATGAGCATCAGACTCACTTCCGCCCTGGTGTTTCTCACCGTGTTTCCCGTCGTCACGGCGCAAACACCCGACCTGACGATGCAGACCCGGATCAGGCAGGAGGGTTTCCGCAACTCGAAGGTGATGGAGATCGCCTCCGGACTTACCGACGGAATCGGGGCCCGCCTGACAGGCTCGCCCAACATGAAGCGCGCGAACGAATGGACACGTCAGAAGCTGACCGAGTTCGGGTTGTCCAACTCGCATCTCGAGTCGTGGGGCCCTTTCGGTCGCGGATGGTCGTGCGAATCGTCCTCGGTGCGACTGACCAGGCCTGACGTCGTTCAGCTCACAGCGTTTCCGAAAGCGTGGTCGCCCGGAACCAACGGACCGATTCGAGGAACGCCCCTCAAAGTGAAGCTGGAGACCAAAGAGGACCTCGAGAAGAACAAGGGAA
>Ga0184623_10001261_pt1 | contig 11049 bp, 12 predicted proteins | sample PLM1_100_b1_FD_133138 | JGI IMG/M metagenome (GOLD analysis project Ga0184623, IMG submission 133138) | Groundwater sediment microbial communities from an aquifer in East River, Colorado, USA - PLM1_100_b1 | ecosystem: Environmental > Terrestrial > Soil > Riparian zone | place: USA: East River...
AGCTTCCGGGGAACTTGAAGATCAGGCGCGACAACTCAGCGGCCGAGCCGGAGTCGCCGTTGCGCGAGGTCCTTCACGTTCTCAGCCGCGAAGAGGCGATGCACGTCGATCTTCTGGCGGAGAAGCTGCGTCTCGGACCGCAGGCGGTCGCGGCGTCTCTCCTGCAGCTCGAGCTGGACGGGTGGATCAAAGCGCTCCCGGGCGCGCGATACGTGAGGGTCCGCTAGATGTCGTATTCCTCGGCATCTCCGTTGTTGCGCGACTTCCTGATCTTCATCGCCGCGAGAGCGAGAGGGATGCCGATCCCGATCAGCTTGCGCAGCGGGCTGGGGAAGCCGAATCCGACCAGAAACCCGACCACTGCGCCGCCGGCGATGATCTGCGGAGCGTGCTCACGCGCGAATGCGTTCACGTCCAGCTTCGTGCGAAGACGGCGGTCGAGCTCATCGATATGGGTGCCCACTCCCTCCCGCGCTCGCTCGATCTCTCGTTCGATATCGGTCTTTTCTTCCTGGAATGCCATTCAACGGCTCCTGACGCGGGAGATGTCCGCTTTGATCGTCTCGATGTCGGTCTTGATCTGTTCGACCGACTCGGTCGGTACGAACTTCACCTGGGCGAACTTCTTCCTCCCCATCATGGCCAGAACGCCTGCGCCGAGGAAGAGAAGGACGGTGATGATCAGCGCCGACAACCAGGCCGGCACTCCGAGGGCAACGAGACCCAGAACCACGGTCACGAAGAGGAAGGCTACCCCGAGGAGCGCGAACACGAGCGACCCCGCGAACATCGCGGCGCCCCCTCCGAGTTGGGTCGCTGTGTCCTTCAACTCCAGCTTGAGCAGAGCGATCTCGCTCCGGAAGAGCATGGAGAAGTCGGCAGTCAGGTCCTTGATGATGGCGCCCAGGGACCGGTCGGCTTCGGCTGCGGAATATGTGCTCATGACGAAACCCCTTCAGAGCAAAATAGTGACCAGATCATGCACCCCATCGAGCTGGTCAAAGACTTTCGATTCGAGGCGGCGCATTTCCTGCCGAATGTACCAGAAGGGCACAAGTGCCGGCGCATGCATGGCCACTCCTTCCGTGGCGAGGTGGCGGTCCGTGGGGAGATCGACGCGAGAACGGGCTGGCTGATCGACTTCGCTGACCTCAAGAAGGCGGTCGACCCCATCGTGGGCCGGCTCGATCACTACCTGCTCAATGAGATCGAGGGCCTGGAGAACCCCACCTCGGAAATGGTGGCCGTGTGGGTCTGGAAACAGCTGGTGCCGGTCCTGCCGCAATTGCATCGGATTACCATCGAAGAGACCTGCACCTCGAGGTGTCACTATTTCGGGCCGAAGTAGTCTTCCTGGCTCAACTCGGCAACGGTCTTCGGACGACGCGCCTCGCGCAGTCACAGAAGTTGCAGTCCCGGTCGCTGGTTCGTAATGACGCAGTACATCATCCGCCGGTTCCTGCAGATGATTCCGATAACCCTCGGGATCATTACGCTCATCTTTTCCCTGATTCATCTCATTCCTGGCGACCCGGCAGCGTCGATCGCAGGCGAAGGTGCGCGGCCCGAGGACATTGCCCAAGTGCGGAAGGCGCTGGGCCTGGATCAGCCTCTCTGGAAACAGTACGTCACCTACCTCGGCAACCTCGCCCGCGGTGATCTCGGCCGATCGTTCCGAACCAACGAGAGCGTGACGAAGGAGATTCTGGCGCGTTATCCGGCCACGCTTCAGCTGGCCTTCGGCGCGATGATCGTCGCGCTCCTGGTGGCGTTTCCCCTCGGTATCGTCTCGGCGATCTACCGAGGCTCATGGATCGACAACGTGTTGCGATTCTTCGCGCTGGTGGGCGTGTCGATGCCGAGCTTCTGGTTCGGGCCGCTGCTCATCATCGCCTTTGCCATCAACCTGGAATGGTTCCCGGTCTCCGGTCGTGAAGCAGGATTCAAGTCGATCGTGCTCCCGTCGCTGACGATGGGCCTGGCGCTCGCGGCGATCCTCACTCGCATGATCCGCGTCAGTCTGGCCGAGGAATTGACGCAGCTCTATGTGACCACGGCCATCGCCAAGGGTGTGACGCGGCCGAAAGCGATCTTCAGACACGCGCTGAAGAACGCCCTGATTCCCGTGATCACGGTCCTCGCGCTGCAATTCGGATCTCTTCTCACCGGCGCGATCATCACCGAGCAGATCTTCTCGTGGCCGGGCCTGGGCCGGCTGCTCATCCAGTCGATCACGACGCGCGACTATCCGCAGGTGCAGGCCTCGATCCTGGTCATCGCGCTGACTTACATCATGGTGAATTTCATTTCGGATCTCATGTACGGGGTTGTGGATCCGAGGATCAAGCTGGAATGAACAAGACAGTCAAACATCTGATCCGCAATTTCGCCTTCACTTCGGGATTGCTCCTGACGGTGACGCTGATCGTGATCGCGATCGCGGCGCCGCTGCTCGCGCCCGCGGACCCGTATCAGCAGGATGCTGCGCGCAGGCTGGAGGCGCCGTCGGATCAGCATCCGCTCGGGCTCGATGATCTGGGGCGCGACGTGTTGTCGCGCATTCTGTACGGCGCGCGCGTGTCGCTGCGCGTCGGATTCAGCGTGGTGATCCTGGCATCAGTAGTCGGCGTGACGCTCGGCGCAATCGCCGGCTACTTCGGCGGAACGATCGACGTTCTGGTGATGCGCCTTTGCGACATCCTTCTGGCCTTCCCCGGCATCCTTCTGGCCATCGCGCTGGTGGCGGTCCTCGGACCGAATCTCAACAACGTCATCCTCGCTCTCGCTACGATCGGATGGGTCGGGTACGCGCGGCTGGTGCGCGGGCAGGTGTTGAAAGTCCGCGAGATGGAGTACGTCATGGCGGCGAAGGCGCTCGGCGCGAAGTCGCCGCGGGTGATCATCCGGCACGTGCTTCCGAACGTGATCAATCCGGTGATCGTCATGGCCACGCTTGGCCTGGCCGGCGCCATCCTGGCCGAGGCCGCGCTGTCGTTCCTCGGCCTCGGCGTACAGCCGCCGATCCCGTCATGGGGGGCCATGCTCACCGCCGGCCGCCGCTACCTCGGTCTGGCCAATCACCTGGCCATCTTCCCGGGCGCGGCGATCATGCTCGCGGTCATGGGTCTGAACTTCCTCGGCGACGGCCTCATCGATGCGCTCGACCCGAAGTATCGTAAGCAGATCGGTTGAACGCTTGAAGGTCCCGCAGCGGGTTGTGTCGCTCGTTCCCTCGATCACAGAGACCCTTTTCGACCTCGGCGCCGGAGAGTCCGTCGTCGGTGTGACCGACTTCTGCATCTTCCCCCCCGATCTCGATCGGGCCCGGGTGGGAGGAACGGAGAACCCGCGCGTTGACGAGATCCGGACTCTCACTCCTGATCTCGTGCACATGAATTTCGAGGAGAACCTCAAGCGCCACGCCGACGCGATTCAGAGCTTCACTTCCGTGCACGTCAGCGAGCCCAAGACCGTTTCGGACGTTGGGGCGCTGATCGAGATGCTCGGCGAGATTCATGACCGGCGTGAACGCGCGGCCATGCTCGCGGTGGAACTGCGCGAGGCGAAGGATTCACTACCGAAGCGGACGTTCACGTTTGCCTGCCCGATCTGGAAAAATCCGTGGATGTGGTGCGGCGGCGATACGTACGTCTCGTCCCTCATCTCGACGGCCGGAGGCAGGAACGTTCTCGAGGAGAGCAAGCGCTACCCGACGAAATCGCTCTCCGAGATCGCGGCAATGCATCCCGACGTGATCTTTCTGCCAGACGAACCTTACGTCTTCAAGCGCGAGGACGCGGAAGAAGTGGCCGCGCAAACGAAAGCGCAAATCGTAGGACCCTTCCCCGGCCATCTCTTCACCTGGCACGGCACGCGTACGATTCACGGGCTCCGCTATCTGCGCGACGTTCGCTTCGATCAGAAGATCGCCGCCTCGCGCCCATGATCGGGGCAGGGTATCCTCATGGCCATCCCGGCCATGACAAAGCCCGCGATCGATCCGATCAACTCTCTGAACATCGGGTTGATGATCATCTCCTGCCTGGCGGCGTACGCGCTGCCGTTCGAGCTCTTCCTCTTTTCCTACGCCGTTCTCGGCCCGCTGCACTACATGACTCAGATCTGCTGGCTGCACGACCGCGCGTACTTCACGCGAGACACGCGGGGGCGGAAGTGGTGGCTGGCGCTCGTCGGCACGGCCATGCTTGTGGTGATCTACGGGATCATCAGCAGCCTGGGCGGGAAAGACGTGGCTCCGGCCCTGGAGATCGGCCTCTTCTACCTCGCCTTCATCGGCGCGCTCGTCGTCACCGACGCTCTGGGGGCGCGGGTGCGCGTCGTCGTGGCGATCATGGCGGTCCTGCTCATGATGGTTTCGAGCGGCTCGCGATCGTACGCCGTCGTCGCCTTCTTCCTCATCACCATCATCCATGTGTTCCTGTTCACGGGCCTGTTCATCCTTTACGGCGTCATCAAGAGTCGCAGCGCATCCGGGCTTCTGTCGCTGGTCGTATTCGCGGGTTGCACGGCCGTCCTGTTCATGGTCGTGCCGAACTCCCAGGCCTATAGGATCAGCCCCTGGGCTTTTGACAACTATGGGCCGTTCAACGCGCTGAACGCAGAGCTGATCCGGCTGTTCGGCTTCGGTCGCGCGACATTTGCGCAGGACATTTACGAATCGCAGGGCGGGCTCATGGTGATGCGCTTCATCGCCTTCGCCTACACGTATCACTACCTCAACTGGTTCTCGAAGACCTCTGTGATCGGGTGGCATCGCTCGGCGCGCCCGCGAGCCATGTGGATCGCCGCCGCCTGGACTTCAGCGATGGTCCTCTACGCCTATGACTTCCGGATCGGAATGAGCGTCCTTTACGCGATGAGCATTCTGCACGTCATGCTGGAGTTCCCGCTCGATCACAAGACGTTCGTTGCTCTCGGCACTGAGCTGCGGGCGATGACGTCCGGGACACGACAGATGGCCGCGGCACCGCGCCAGGCCGTGGGCAATTCCCGTTGACCCGAGAGCGAGCAGCGCCGAAGGTGTACTTCCCCGGTCTTCACGCTCTCCGTTTCTTCGCGGCCATGCTCGTGGTCTTGAGCCACATCGAGCTGCTCAAGGAGTACCACGGCTATCCGAGCCTCCAGTCCAATCCGGCCGTGTACGAGCTGGGACGGCTGGCGGTGACGTTCTTCTTCGTGCTGAGCGGATTCCTGATCACCTATCTGCTGCTCGCGGAGAAACAGGTCGCCGGCGTGATCTCCGTGAAGAAGTTCTACGTGCGGCGGATGCTGCGGATCTGGCCGCTCTACTACCTGGCCATCGTCCTCGCCTTCGTGATCCTTCCCCGCTTCGAGCTGTTCGAGATTCCGAAGCTCACCGATGCGCTGCCGCAATCCATCGGCTGGACGCTGCCTCTGTTCCTCCTGCTCCTCCCGCAGCTCGCCCTCAGTCTGTTTCCACCGGTTCCGTACGCGGAACCGCTCTGGTCGATCGGGGTAGAGGAGCAGTTTTACCTCCTGTGGCCGCTGCTGGTGGCGCGGGTGAAGCGATTCCTGCCGCTGGTGCTCGGAATCGTGGTCGCAGGAATCCTGGCGAAGCAGCTGGCCATCGTCTACGCATCGCGACTGAGCGACCCCGGCCAGCTTCGGTTCTGGAACCACTTCATCGACTACTTCTACTTCACACGCATCGAGTGCATGGGAATCGGAGCCGTCGGAGCGTGGGTGGTCTTCCAGCAGCGAAGGAGAATCCTGGGAGTACTGTACAGCCCGATCACGCAGATCCTCGCCTGGGGACTCACGGCCTGGTTTCTGGTGACTCCCCGATTCAAGCCTCTGCTGCACTACGCCCCGGTGTCCGTTCTCTTCTGCATCATCATTCTCAACGTCGCCGCGAACCAGCGCTCGCTCCTGAAGATGGAGAACCGGCTGTTCACGTTCCTCGGCAACATTTCCTACGCGATCTACATGTTTCACGAGATCGCGATCAAGGTGGTCATGGAAGTCCAGACGCGGTTCGGCAGGACGAGCTTCACGAGCTTGGCGTCGAACGCCGTTCTCTACTTCGGCAGCATCGTTTTGACGCTGCTCCTCGCCTCCGCGGTCTATCGGTTCTACGAGTTGTGGTTTCTGCGCCGCAAGTCGCGCTTCACGATCGTCCCCAGTGGCGGCAATGGGATGTAAGCTGACGCGCTGGTATCGGCAAGCGGAATGCGAGGACACCAATGCCAAAGATGATCGCCGCTCTTATTCTCGTGTTCGGATTGATCGTGACGACCGAGGCCGCAAGAGCGGAAAAGGACAAAGGCGTGTGTGGCTTTCCGACCAGCAGGCAGGGATCCCACTGCGTTCTCGAACAGGATGTCGTTCTCACCGAAACGCTGGTGCTCGCATCGCACACACGTCTGAACTGCAAGGGTCATTCGATTTCACCAGTCGCCACGGGAAAAGGCTCGACGGCGACGACCCACGTCGCGTCAACTCCAGAAGTTGCGATCGTTCTGCAAAGTGCCGAAGACGTGGAGATCGAAAACTGCAGGATTGGAGGGGGGTTCGACTTTGGAATCACGATCTTCGCCAGCACCGGCGCCAAGATCAAAGGTAACGAGATCCACACTCGCATGCAGGGCATTACTTTGATCGAGAGTGATGACAATCGGATCAGCGAAAACGAGATTCGATGGAGTTCCGGCGGCGGAGTCGGGATCAGTATTCTCCGGAACTCCGATCGCAACAGGATCTCCGGGAACACGTTGGTCAGCCCTGTGCGTCCGCTCGAGTTTGCGCCGGAGACACCGGGGACGAGGGCGCCGGCCACGTGCGCCGATTGTGGCGTTCGCGTCGTCAACCCGCTTTCGCCCGTCATCAATCTCGTAGTGGGTGGGAAGCTCTCACAGGTCCCGGACAGCCCCGAAAGCACAAACGATGACAATGTGATCGAGGAGAATGTCGTGAACATGGCCCGTCGAGGAATCTCGACCGGCATCCGCTCGCGCAGCTCGGTCATTCGCGGAAATCGCGTGAGCGGAGGTGGGAGCGGGATTGCGGCCACCGACGACAACAAGGATCAGGACTTTCGTCTGCCCGGGAGATGCTCACTTGACCGGAGTCGCTACTGTGCAACATCCGAGGATTGCAACATCCCGGGGGTAGATGGCAGCGGAAGAGGGACTTGTTCTGGCGTTCAGAACGCTGTCGCCGATCTGGTTTCGGTCGATGTGGCGATCGAGAACAACACGCTGCTCGGCCCGTTCGACGTCAACGCCATTATTCTTGGCGCGACTCGCAACGCCGTGGCCCGCGGCAACGTCGTGACGGGAGGGGCTACCATGGGCATCCAGTTGGCGGAATACGCGCTCGAGACAGCAACAGTGACCGGCAATCGAATCGAAGGGGCGGCCACTGGTATCCATCTCGGCCCCGTTTGTGCGGCGCGATTCTTCGGCGCTCGCGTATCACTGAACGACATCGTGGGAAGCACTCTCCGCGCAATCACCGCCGCACAGGAGTACGCATTCCCGAGCGAACTATCCGTCGATGGTCGAGGGAACTACTGGGGCCATTCGTGCGGCCAAGGCGGATTCGTTCCCGGCGATTCGTCGACGACTCTCATCTTTGACAGTCATCCGTACGGCACGCCGGTAGCGGGAACGTCGGGGAGAAAACCACCTCCGTGCTCCTGACCGAGCGCTTTCTCTGCGACGTCAGCTTTTCTTCGACTCGATGATTTCGCGCGCCCAGGTGCGCATCGTCTCTTCGACGGCATCGATCTGCTTGGAGAAGAAATGATCCGCGCCCGTGACGATGACGGTCTCCGCATTGCGGACCTGTTGAGCCAGCGCCTCGAGCTTATTCACATCGCCATGCTCGTCCTGCGTGCCGTGGAGGAAGAGCATCGGCTTCTCGCATTGGCGCAGGTACCCGAAGTCGTACTTGTTGACCGGCGTCCCGATGAGGAAGAGCGCGTCGACGATCGGCGTCTCGCAGCCGGCACGCGTGGCCACCCATGATCCGAACGAGAACCCGCCGGCGAAGACGGTCTTCCCCGGATGCTTTTTCGTGATCCAGTTCAGCGCGGCGTTGAAATCATCCTGCTCGCCCTCGCCCTGGTCGTGTTGTCCGGCGCTCGACCCCACGCCGCGGAAGTTGAAGCGCAGTGTGGCGACGTTCGCCGCCTCCAGGCCGCGCGCGGCGCGAAACACGACTTTGTTGTGCAGCGTCCCACCGCCCTGTGGATGCGGATGGCAGACGACGGCCACGCCATTCGGATCCTGCAGCTCGCGGTAGAGCGCCTCCAGTCGTCCAGCGCTGGAATAGAGGTCGACGTGTCGGAGGGCTTTCGGGTTCACATTTGCTCCGGGATCTCTCGCTTCGGTGACATTCGCACCAGCACACGATCGCTCTCGATCTTCACCTCATGCGTCAGTACGCTCACCTCCCGATTGCCGAGACACGTACCACTGGCAACGTCGAAACCCCACAGATGCCACGGGCAGATGAGCTCATCGGCGATGAGATCGCCGTCGCCGAGTGGCCCGCCACGATGCGGACAGGTGTTATCGAGCGCGAAGAATCCTTTCGCGGTCCGACAGAGCGCGATCCTGCGGTCGCCGACGCTGACCGTCCGGGTGCGGCCCACCGGCAAATCGTTCACGCCCGCGATGTCAACGAACTCCCCCATCGCGGCGCGAAGAGTAGCACGCGCTAAGAGACGGTAGCCGTTTGCCGTAAGCAGTCGCACTTCTCGCGAGTTCCGGCCCTGTCGCCGTGGCCTCACTGCGTTAACCGTTGACCGTTAACGTTAAAACAGTTAACGGCTAACGACGTGCGGAAGGCGCGTAATCGCCGGAACTCGCAACGCGCAGGTCGGCTAACCGCTAACGGCTAACGGCTAACGACACTAGGCCAGCCACACGGGACGCGGAATCCCGTCTTGACCGACTGCGGCGGTGCCGTCGCCCCACACGCCCGGAATCGGCGTGGCACATTCGGGGCACTTCCCATCCTTCAGGCGATACGACGTGACGCGGAACCCGTACCGGCTGATCACAACCGCGTCGCACTTCGGACAATGCGTGCCCTCGAGATCACCGAAGCGACCCGGGATGTTGCCCGGGTAGATGTAGCGGAGTCCGGCGCGTTTGCCGATCTCGTACGCCCGCAGCAGATGCTGCGGCGTGGTGTTCTCGTTGTCCGTCATCTTGTAATCCTGGTGAAAAGCCGTGACGTGCCACGGGATGTCGGGATCGACGCCCGCCAGAAAGTCGGCGATTCCGGTCAGCTCCTCATCAGAATCGTTGAAGCCGGGAATGGTGAGCGTGACGATCTCCAGCCACATTCCGCGCTGCTTCACTCCCCGAATCGTCTCGAGGACTGGTTGCAACGTCCCGCCGAGATCGCGGTAGTGGCGATCGCTGAAACCCTTCAGATCGATCTTGTAGAGATCGACGTAGGGCGAGATGTAGTCGAGCACACGGTCGGTGCCGTTTCCGTTGGAGACGTACGAGCAGACCAGCCCCGCCCTCTTCGCCTCCTTGAAGACTTCGACCGCCCACTCCGATGTGATGAGCGGCTCGTTGTACGTGGAGGTGATCACTTTGGCGCCGTGTTTCTTCGCCAGCTTGACCAGGTCCGCGGGCTCGACGTCTGTGGGTGGAGCGCCTGCGACCGGGTCGCGCAGCGCCTGCGACGTGACCCAGTTCTGGCAGTAGCCGCAGTGATAGTCGCAGCCCAGCATGCCGAACGAGAGCGCCAGCGCTCCCGGATACGCATGGAAGAACGGCTTTTTCTCGATCGGATCGACCTGCAGCGCCGCCACGTAGCCGCGCGGCACCTTCAGCACGCCGTCTTCGTTGTACCGGACTTTGCAGATCCCCTTCAGCCCGGGGAGGATCTTGCAGCGGTGCCCGCACGAAAAGCAGCGCACCGCCTTGTTCTCCAGCTGGTCGACCAGCTCCGGAGCGGCCACGGCCGTTCGTGTCGAGAGGAGCTCATCGAGCGTCGATCGCTCTGCACGCGGCATGATTGATACAAACACGATATCAGCGCGCCGAATTCACGACTCGCCACATTCGCAGCCATTCCGGAATCCGCCATACCCGCGACGCTCCCCAGTAGCAGCCTGCCGCCAGCGCGATACCGGCGATCCCGTCGATCAGATAGTGCCAACCCGTGACGACCGAGCCGATGAGGATCACGAGCAGAAACACTCCGAAGACGATCTGTCCGTAGATCCACAGCCTGCGCATCCAGAGAAAGGCATACATTTGAAAGGCCACGTGCAGGCTGGGAAACGCTCCGATCCCGAACATGATCAGGACATTTTTCGACTGTCCTGACGGCATCAGAAGAACCTGCCGATAGTTCTTCATCAGCAGAGCCTGAAAGTTCTGGGTGATCTCCAGCGACGCGGCGAGCGGCATCCACACGTCGGGGAACCGGTAAGCGGGGCCCACTGACGGAATGAGCAGGTAGAGCCATGCGCCGATGATCCACATGCACGTGTTGCCTGTGGCGAAGGCGATGCGCAAGCGCCGGCCAGGCGCGGAAAGGAAAAACACGAACGCCACTGTCATGCTGGCGAAGAAGATGTTCGCGTAGGACCAGTCGATCGCGTGCAGAACCGACGGCGCGGAGAAGACACCGAGAAAGAGGATGTTCGGCGAGAACCCGAAGAACATGGCCTGATCGAGATCCCATAGCGCCTGGTCATACAGCTTCGGATTGAGCAGCGGCACCATCAGTTTGATCCAGAAGTAGGTGTGGGTCATCGCCGCGGCGAAAAACACCAGCCTTATCGTGTCCGTGATCCATCCCGCCGTCCGGATCTTTCGCAGGTACGCCGGAAGCTCCCTGCGGACGGCCGCCACGATCGCGCGCACGACGACACCGCCCACCGTGTACGCGCCAAACGTCAGGAACAATGAAGCGAAGGTACTCGGGATCGACGTGAGGACCATGGGATGGGCGACCAGGACGACGATGATCGCGAGATTGACGATCGTGAAGATTTCGAAAAAGTACGGACGCCGATGAACGCGCCGCTGACTG
>Ga0184623_10001262_pt1 | contig 11046 bp, 6 predicted proteins | sample PLM1_100_b1_FD_133138 | JGI IMG/M metagenome (GOLD analysis project Ga0184623, IMG submission 133138) | Groundwater sediment microbial communities from an aquifer in East River, Colorado, USA - PLM1_100_b1 | ecosystem: Environmental > Terrestrial > Soil > Riparian zone | place: USA: East River...
ATCTCGTAGTCGGCCGGTCGACGATCGCGCTTGAGGGTGGCCGCCACCGTCCACGGTCGCGTGAACACCTTCGGGTCGGTGACGGTGAATTGGTACTGGATCGTGTTGGCGTCGACAAGCGTGAAACGTTCGACCACGGTCGTGGCGTCGCTGTGGAACGTCCCGGTATAGTCGAACCAGTCCCAGTCGTTCAGGTTGGTTGTTTCGACGACCAACGTATTGCCTTCCCAGCGACCCCGCGCGTCGCCCATTGCCAGCTTCACGCCGGGCGCAACATGTGGACTCCCATCGAGGGGGATGATGCGATAGGCGTGGCTGAACTCCCACAACATCAACAGGTAGCCAGGGGTTTGAACGATCTGCGGGTTCTGTAAGGTGTTACGTGGTGTCCCGTGGAGACAGAACGTCCGCGGGCGCATGTCCCTCAGCGTCTTTGGTGTGTCGCGGTTTTCTCCTCTCCGGAATGACGGGATCGCCAGCCGTCTCGCCGCCGCCCACGGCTGATACGGAATCTTCCCGTCGGGCGGATCGACAATGACGCTGACCTCCCTGGCCGGATCCGGCGTCGCTGCCCCTTGAATGGTCGCCGTCGCTTCGTCATTGACCCCGGTTTCGAGGTCAGGCGCATACGCATCGGTGTCCCAGAACCCCTGGATGTCCGGCTGGCCGTCCGGAGTGCGCGGGGGAACCCATGCTTTTGTTGCGGCCCGTGGAGCCTGAGCGGCAGCCGACCCCGTTGCGACGAACACGAGCGCCACGCAGGCTGCGATCGCCAGCGCGAAGCCGAAGCGGCAAGTCCTCATGTGAGATCTCCGTCTCGAAGAAATCTTAACGCAAAGGACGCCGAGGATCGCGGAGGGCGCAGGGTTATTCAAGCAATAATTTCTCTGCGGCTTTCGCGTCCTTTGCGACCTCTGCGTTGAAAAAGAGTTCCATAACTGGTAGAGGCGGGTCTAGAGAGTCATGAAATCGTTTCTACTGACTACTGATGGCGTTTCTTCAACACCACCGACTCGAACGCGCGTTCACCTTCGGCACATGCGTTTTCCATAATCTCGTAGTTCTTGTCCTCCGCGTGCGCCCGCTTGAAGGTGAACGCGATCGTCATCGGTTTCGTGAGCGCCTTGGGATCTTGCGCGGTGACTCGATAGTCGATCGTGTTCGGATCCACGAAGGTGTAGCGCTCGTTCAGGCTCAAGGCGTCGGTGTGGATCGTCCCCTTCGAATCAAACCAGCCCCAGTCGTTCAGATTGGTCGTGTTGACTACCAGCGTGTTGCCCTCCCAGTGACCCCGTGCGTCCCCCATATGCAGTTTCACGTTGGGTGCAAGGCGCGGACGCTTCTCGTCCAGCGGGATGAGCCGATATTCGCGCGTCCGTTCCCAGGACATCACGACATGCCCGGGGGACTGCGTCACCTGAAAGTCCGCGAAATAGACGATACGCGGCATTCCAAGAGTACAAAGGAGCTCCGAGCTGACATCCCTGGCGCTCTCCACCTCCTCGGTACGATCGTCACCACCATACCGTTTCAGAATCTGCTGCCGTCTCGCTTCAGCCCAGGGTTGATATGGAACTTTCCCGTTCGGCGGATCGACGATGGCACTGAAGGTTTTTCGGGCCGCGAGCTGAGCGGCTGTCAGCCCTTGTTGAATCCTTACGCTGTCAGCTGTCTGCAACCCTGTTTCGACATTAACGGGATCGGATCCGCCGTCTTCCTCAGTCCAAAACCCCTGGATGTCCGGCTGACCGTCTGGGGTGCGCGGGGGATCCCATGCTTTCCCCGCATCACCCCGGGTCTGAGCGGCAGCGGGTCCCGCGCCCAGGAACACCAGGGCCAGCCCGGTTACTAGTGCGGACCCGAAACACTTGTTTCTCATCTGAAAGCTCCTCCTACATTAGAAACTTCCTACAACTAGAAACTATAAAGTAGAAACTGGAAAATAAGTTACGAAGTTTCCTACTTACTTTTTACCTTCTAGTTTCCAGTTTCTAGTTACGTGCGTCTAAAACAAGAACCTCGCGCCAAGCTGGAGCTGGCGCGGGTAGCCGATACCGGGGATGAACCCCATGGGCTGCCGGAATGTCGTGCTCCGCGCATTGCCGCCATACTCCCTGCCAAAGTTCGCGATGTTGAACACATTGAAGAACTCAGCAAACATCCCCAGCCGTCGGTCGCCCCCCAGCGGGATGAACTTCGTCAGGCGCAGATCGAAGAGCGTCGTCGGGTCGCCCCGTTGAGAATTCACCGAGACCTGCTGGCCGTTCGCCGGATCGATGTAGCGATCGTTGTTGGTCCCATCCGCGTTCAGGTCGGAGCCGGCCGTCAAGGTATACGGGCGGGCGCTGGCCGCCTGGAAGACGGGTGAGAGCTGGATGCCGTACGCGAGGTCGAACACGCCGGTCGCCACCAGGCGATGGCGCTCGTCGGTTACCGTTGGCCCCCACTCGCCCGGTGCCAAGGGTGCAAACGCGTCCTGCGGCGCCTGCGCCCCCGAGCGATTTCCCGTCGAGCCGCCATACGCGTAAGCCCCCGCGAGGGTGTAATGCGCCTGGAAGGTCGCGCGCGGAAAGCGCCGCTGGAATCTGACGGTGAGCGCGTCATATCGGGACTTGTTGATCGCGGATCTGATATTCACCGCGCTGAGGACGTTGGGAATCCCAAAAACCCGAATGAAGTCCGGCGCTAGCACCCGTTGGCCGTTGACAATCGGATTGATATTCAACGCTCTCAGCTCTTTCCGCCCGACCACGTGCGTGTAATCGACCGAAACCGTGGTATTGGCCGCCAGCTCGTGAGCATAGCCGACGTGCATCTGATGGTTGCGGGGATCGGTGAGCTCCGGCCCCATCCACTGGCCGGCGGAGCCGCGTGGCAGCGAGTTCCCTTCGACGGGCTGCGCCGGTAAAGGGTCGATGCCGAAGCGGTACGTGGCCAGTTGGCCGACGCCGATCGCCGTATTCGTCAGGGTAGCCAAGGCGTTCAAGGGGCGCCTGTTCTGAGTTGTGATGTCCCCGCCCGCTGCCGACGAGTTGTACTGATCGAAGTACAGACCGTAGCCGCCGCGCAGCACCCGTCGCCCCTCGCCTGACAGGTCGTAAGCGAAGCCTACCCGCGGCGAGATGTTTTTGGTTGGTGTCTTCGGCAACGCGCTATACGGATGCCCAATGGCCTCCAGCACCAGCCGCGTCGCATTGTTCGCCCAGTTCCCTTGATCATAGAACTGGAAATCGCGGTCGTAGCGCACCCCCAGGTTCAGCGTCAGGCGCTGCGTGGCCCGCCAGTCGTCCTGGAACCAGGCCATCGCTTGCTTCTGGTCAGTACGAGAGTCGCCCACGAACCCAGAGCCCGCAACAACGACCCCACCGTTCGCTTGTTGCCACTGCCGCACAATCCCCGGCGTTTGAAAGCCCTGGGGATAGCGCCCGTTGCTGTTGCTGAGGATCACGGACGGATCGTCGAAGAACATGAGCGTCGGAAAATGCTCATTTGCGTTCAGCGTGCCCATATTGGGTAGGTAGTTGAAATTAGCGCCGAACCTCAGCGCGTGGGTCCCCACCTGCAGCGACACGTCGTCTTTGAACTGGATCAGGTACGTGTTCGTTCGGGATCCCCCCGCTCCTCCCGCGCCAGTGTGGACCGAGGGGAACGACAGGCGGGCGGGGAACATGAGCACGTTGGGAAAGTCTCGCGTGTAGTGTTCGCCCGTGATGTTGCTCGTCACATCGCTGAGGCGGTAGGTATGGCTCACCTGCCCGGTGATCTGGTTCAACGCGCGGTTGCCCATCACCCAGACGTGCTGGCCGACGGCACTCCACATTCTGATAGTGCTATCTTCCGGCTCACGCAAATCATTCATGACGTTGAATGTCACGGCATCTCGATCGTCCCGCTGGTGCGCGAAGCGCCCCATCAGCGAGTGCGCATTCGTAAGCTGGGCGTTCAGCTTCACGGTGGAGAGCGTGAGCTCGCCCGGAATCGGCCCGGCATGCGGATGGTTCGGATTCACGAGCCCAGACGGCAGCAACCCGGCCTTTGTCGCGGTCACGAGCCGCTCCAGCTCGTCGTACTGACGGGCCGGCACCGGTTCGCTCGTATCCTCAAAGATTTGCTCGATCGCACCGAAGAAGAACATCCGGTTGCGCAGGATCGGGCCGCCGATCGACCCGCCAAACTGCTGGCGGCTGAAGGGGGCCTTCTCCTGATTGTCGGCCTTCGTGAAGTAGTCCTTCGAGGCCAGGGCCCGATCGCGCGCGAAGAGAAACCCCGAGCCGTGGAGCACGTTCGTCCCCGACTTGGTCACCATCGTCAGCGCCGCGCCGCCCGTCCGCCCGTCGGCGGCCGTGAACTGACTCGTGGCGAGTTGAAACTGTTCGAGGGCTTCCGTCGTAAAGCTCATCAACGCCCCGCCATAGCGATTGTCCCGGTTGTCCGCACCGTCGACGGTCGGCATCACGTTCGTGCCCGAGGCGCCCCCAAAGGACACGCTCCCGACGTTCTCTTTGCTCCGGTGGATCGGCTCCATCGCGACCGCCCCGGGCAGCAGGGCCAGCATCCCGCTGACGGTGCGCGTGATCATCGGGAGATTCTGGAGCTCTGTCGCCTCGATGGTCGACGCGACCTTCGACTGCGTCACCTCGATCAGCGGGGCTTCGCCCGTGACCGTGAGCGCCTCTTCCACCCCCGCCAGGCGCAGCGTGAAGTCGATCGTGATCGTCGTATTGACCGTCAACGTCACGCGGTCCCGCGTTGCCGCGGCGAATCCGGGCAGCTACGTCTTGACGTCGTAGGTGCCGGGATCGAGCCCCGGCAAGCTGTAAATGCCCTCCCCGTTGGTCACGGTCGTGCGCACCACACCCGTGTTCGTATTGGTCGCGCTGACGGTCACCCCGGGCAGGACGGCATCGCCCTGATCGAGGACGCGGCCGTTGAAGGTGCTCGTGGACTGGGCAAAGGCCGACGGAGCGATTAGCAGCATCACCGACGCGACGACGAGCCATGATGCACGCATGGGCGCCTCCTCAGAAACTAAAAACTAGAAAGTAGAAACTAGAAAGTAAGTCATGAACTTTCGTACTTACTTTCTAGCTTCTAGTTCTTAGCTTCTACTTCCGTGTTACGTGTTACGTGTTTCTAAAACAGGAACCTTGCGCCGAGTTGGAGTTGGCGGGGGTAGCCGATGCCGGGGACGAACCCCATGGGCTGCCGGAAATTCACACTCCGAGCATTGCGTGAGTACTCCCTGCCGAAGTTGACCGTATTGAACACGTTGAAGACCTCGGCAAACACGCCGAGCCGCTTCTCGCCCCCCAGCTCGAAGAATTTCGTCGTGCGCAGGTCCACGAGCATCGTCGGGTCGCCGCGTTGCGAGTTGATCGAGACCTGCTGTCCGGTGGCCGGATCGATCCAGCGATCGTTGGTGCCGGTCCCGTCCGCGTTCACGTCGGTCCCCGCTTCCAGGTTGTAGGGGCGGGCGGTGGCCGCTTGGAGGATGGGCGAGAGCTGGATCCCGTACGGTAAGTCGAACACGCCCATGGCAACGACGCGGTGGCGCTCGTCGCTCACCGTCGGTCCCCACTCACTCCGCGCGAGGGGAGCAAACGAGTCCTGCGCCAGAGGCGCTGCCCCGCGAGCCGCACTCGAGCCGCCATACGCGTAGGCGCTCGCGAGCGTGTAGTGCGCCTGGAGGGTCGCGCGCGGAAGACGCCGCTGGAGTTTGATGGTCATCGCGTCGTACCGGGACTTGTTCATCGACGACAGAATTCTCACGTCGTTGAGAGGGTTGGGAATTCCGTACACCCGAAGGAAGTCAGGGGCCAACACCCGCTGACCGTTGACAATCGGATTGATGTTCAGGGTTCTCAGCTCTCTCCGCCCCACGATACGCGTGACATCGATGGAGACGACGGTATTGGCCGCCAGCTCGTGGGCATAGCCGATGTGCACCTGATGGTTATAGGGATCCTTGAGGTCCGGGTTCAGCCATTCGCCGCGGGCAGCGCGCGGCAACGCGTTCGCTTCAGAGGGCTGCGGCGGCACCGGATCGATGCCGAAGCGGTACGTGGCCAATGCACCGACGCCAATCGCCGTGTTCGTCAAGGTGGCCAGGACGTTCATGGGTCGCTTATTCTGAGAATAGATGTCCGAAACGTTCCCCCCGTTGATGTTGAACTGATCGAAGTAGATGCCGTAGCCGCCGCGCACCACCCGGCGCCCGTCCCCCGATAAGTCGTAGGCGAATCCCACCCGCGGCGAGATGTCTTTGCCCGGGCTCTTCGGCAACCCGCTGTACGGATTTCCAATCCGTTCGAGTGCCAGCCTCGTCGCATTCATCTCGTAATGCGTCTCATCATAGAAATTGAAATCGCGGTCGTAGCGGACGCCGAGATTCAAGGTCAGGCGCGAATTCATCCGCCAGTCGTCCTGGAACCAGGTTGAAAACTGATGCGCGTTCATGAGGGAGTCCGCGAGGACCAGAGTGGCTTGCTCCCACTGCCGCGCAATCCCTGGTGTCTGAAAGCCCTGGGGATATCGCCCGTTGCTGTTGTTGAGAATTGTGGACGGATCGTCGAAAAAGGTGATCGTCGCGTAAAGCGCATTGCCATTCATGATGCCGATATCGGCCATATAGTTGTAATTCGCGCCGAACCTCAGCGCGTGGGTCCCCATCTGCAGCGACACATCGTCCTTGAGCTGGATCAGAGACGTATCCGTAATGGACCCTGCCTGTCCTCCCGCGCCCGTGCGAACCGAGGGGAACGTCAAGCGAGGCGGGAAGACTGGCACGCGGGGGAAGTTTCGCATGTAGTACTCGCCCGTGGTGGCGCTCACCGTATCGCTGATGCGGGCCAGATGGTTCATCTGTGCGGTGATCTGGTTCAACCCTCGGTTCCCCATCACCCAGCCGTGCTGGCCGACGGCGCTCCACATCTTGATCTCGCTGTTCTCCGGCTCCCGCATATCGTCCATTTCGACAAACACCACGTTGTCTCGATTGTCCTTCTGGCCTGCGAACCGTCCCATCAGCGAATGATTGTTGCTGAGTTGGGCGTTCCCCTTGATCGTGTACATCAGGAGGCTCAACGGCCTCGCCCCCGCGCGCGGATGGTTTGGATTCACCAGCCCCTGCGGGATCAACCCGGCGTTCATCGCGTTCACGAGCAGCTGCTTCTGGTTGTACAGGGCATCCGGCACCGGAGTGCTGATATCCTCCAGGACCTGTTCGCCCGCCCCGAAGAAGAAGGCCCGGTTGCGCAGGATCGGGCCCCCGATCGACCCACCGAACTGCTGGCGACTGAAGGGAGCTTTGTCCGCGTTGGCTTGCTTGGTGAAGAAGTCCTTCGCGCTCAGGTTCTTGTCGCGCTCAAAGACAAACCCCGAGCCGTGGAACACGTTCGTCCCCGACTTGGTCACGATCGTCAGCGCCGCGCCCCCCGTGCGCCCGTCCGCCGCCGTGAACTGACTCGTGGCGAGCTGAAACTGCTCGAGGCCTTCCGAGGTATAGCTCATCAACGGGCCGCCGAACTGGTTGTCCCGGTTGTCCGCGCCGTCGACGGTCGGGATCACGTTCGTGCCCTGGCCTCCCCCATAGGACACACTTCCGACATTCTGTTTGCTCCGGTGGGTCGGTTCTATCTGGACTGCCCCCGGCAGCAGCGCGAGCATCCCGCTGAGGCTGCGCGTGATCATCGGCAGATTCTGGAGCTCCGTCGCTTCGATGCTCGAGGCGACCTTCGACTGCGTCACCTCGATCAGCGGGGCTTCGCCCGTCACGGTGAGCGCTTCTTCCACGCCCGCAAGGCGAAGCATGAAGTCAATCGTGATCGTCGTGTTGACCGCCAGCGTCACCCGGTCCTGCGTCGACGTCGCAAACCCCGGCAGCTCCGTTTTGACTTCGTAGACGCCAGGGTCGAGCCCCGGCATACTGTAAATGCCCTCTCCGTTGGTCACGGTGGTGCGCACCACGCCTGTGTTCGCGTTAGTGGCAGTAACGGTTACACCCGGCAGAACGGCATCGCCTTGATCGAGGACCCGCCCATTGAACGTGCTCGTGCCCTGCGCAAAGGCCGACGGAGCGATCATCAGCGTCACGCATGTCACAAGGAACAACATATGCCACCCACGGTGGCCAGCCCATAGCCTCATAATCCCATCCTCCTACAGCAGCCTTCCCGGCCCTCCGAGAAGGCGCACACCACGTCGTTTTATGGCACGACGCACTACCACTCCGGGGTCCGGTACCCTAGGTGGGCGTGACAATCTCACCTCTAATTCTTGTTGTCAAGAAGGGAGATCAACACGTGAAACGGTCGAGCTTCAGACGGGTGTATGCTTGCGGCGACACTGTAGTCAGGGGTCGGTAGTCAGTAGTCAGTAGTCAGTAGTCAGCAAAGGGATGACTCATTCTCACCGATTGACTACACAGCTGGTTTCATTACCGCCAGCGGGTGGCGCCGGACGGGGCGCCCCGCCCGCCGCGCAGGCCCGCCTCCCGTGACAAGCGCCCTTCGGGCCGAGGACGGGTGGGGCAGTCCGGCGACGGGGCCCCGCTGCGCGGTTATGAAACCAGCTCTGCTGACTACCGGCTACTGACGCGCTTTTGACGATGATGAAGAGGATCATGCAAATGAAAACGACAGCGACATTGTTCGTGGCGTTCGTCTTCCTCGGCTTAGCGGTGGTGTTCGGACAGGGGCAGTCGCAAGCATCGCAAAGGCCCGGGGATTCAGTCGCGACAGCGATCCCCGGCGTGATAGCTGGCGGCACGAAAGTCCAGATGATCAAGGACGGATTTCAGGGCTCGGAAGGGCCAGTCGCTCTGCCCGACGGCGGGATTCTCTTCACGGAGACTCGCGCGAACCGTATCACCAGGATCGACGCCGACGGGAACGCGTCCACGTTTCTGGAGAACGCGAACGGCTCGAATGGCCTGGGGTTTGACCCCAAGGGTCGTCTGATTTCGGTGCAAACCACACCGGGCAAGGCAAAGGTGGGGGTGCTGTATCCCAAGGGCAGCGAAGGAGCGCTTGCTGAGACATTCGAAAACAAACCTCTGGTGCGACCTAACGATCTGGTCGTCGATACGAAGGGTGCCGTTTATTTCTCCGATTCGCCGGGGGTCTATTACATCAGTCCCGGTGGCAAGTTGACGAGGGTCGCAGACGGCATCCAGAATCCGAACGGCGTGCAGCTCAGCCCGGACGAGAAAATCCTGTACGCCAATAATAAGGATGGCGAGTATCTGCTCGCGTTCGACGTTCAGCCGGACGGAACCCTCCGTAATCGGCGCAACTTCGCCAAGTACATCAGCGTGAAACGGCCGACCGACGAGGATAACGGCGCGGACGGTCTCGCGGTGGATGCTGACGGCCGGGTGTACGTTGCGACCAATCTGGGAGTTGAAGTCTTCAGCCCACAGGGCCAACACGTGGGCACGATTCCAGTATCGAGGAAGGCGCAGAACCTCGCCTTTTCCGGTCGCGACAAGAAGACACTCTACATTGTCGGCGGCGGTGCAGCCTTCAAAATCCAGACGCTGGCGCAGGGGTTCAAAGGGCGGGCCAAGTAGAGACGTAGACACAATTTGATCATAGATGATTTGGTGATCTGATCATCGATTGCATCATCGGGGCATCGTTGCATCTGTCGCATCATCGATTTCGGAACTAAGGCGATGCTTGACGATTCGATGCCACGATCAATGATCCGTTGACGTAATGTTTCAATCGATGATCGAATCATCGATCATCGATGATCAGATTGAAATGTAAAGTTCAAAGAGGTGCCAGATGCGCTCAGCAAGAATCTCGTTGCGGTGGGTAGTTTCGCTCAGTGCTCTTGTGGTCGCCGCCAACCTGGTCGCCGCGCAAACACCGTCTCCCGCGCGGCTGCTCGTCTTGCTCAGGGACGCAAGCGCGCTGGCCATCGTCGATCCGGTGACCCGGAACATTCTCGGCCGTGTGCCCACGGTCAAGGATCCGCATGAAGTGACGGTGTCGACAGACGGGAAGCTCGCGTTCGTGGCCAGTCCCAGCGAGGGTATTGCTGTGATCGATCTGGCAGCGCAGAAAGAGTTGCGGCGGGTCGATCCGGGCGCCCGCAGCGCCCCGCACGACGTCCTGTTCGCCAGCGGAAAGGTGTATTTCACCGCCGAGGGCTTCAAGACCATCGGGCGCTACGATCCGGTAGCCAACAAGATCGATTGGATGCTCGGAATCGGCCAGAACGGGACGCACATGATGGTCCTCAGCAAGGACATGAATACCATGTTCGTGCCGAACAGGGGCTCTAACAGCATCTCGGTCATCGAGGCCATCGCGGCAGGCCCGCCCAAGTGGCAGATCACAGCGATTCCGGTGCCGGGCAAAACGCCGGAGGGCCTCGATCTCACTCCGGATGGAAAAGAACTGTGGACAGCCACGCGAGGCGACGGCGGCGTCTCCATCATCGATGTCGCTACCAAGAAAGTCACGCACAGCTTCAACCTGGGCCTCAAAGACGCCAACCGTTTGAAAATCACCCCTGACGGCAAGCACGCGCTCATTCTGGACGGCGGAACCGGATCTCTGATCGTGGTCGATGTGCCAGCCCGGAAGGAGATCAAGCGGGTCACGCTGGCTCCGGTCGACACTGGCGACGGCGGCATCTTCGTGGCGCGCGATGGCTCACGTGCGTACCTCGGGCTGAGGGAGGTGCACAGCGTGTCGGTGGTCGATCTGAAAACACTCCAAGTGACAGCCCAGATTCCGATGGGTCCCGGTTCCGGTCCCGGCTGCATCACCTGGGTTGACGCGAGATGATCCGTCGTCGCTTGCCGCGTGGCTATCCGACGAAGCAGGCGCCATGGTCGGCCCTACCGCATCGACCGGCTGATTTAGTCGACGCGAACGGTACAATCCGTGCGTTAGGAGGCAGCAGTGGAGCGGGAACGTTCTTCAACCAAGCTCACGTATGCCGACTACGTTGCGCTCCCAGACGATGATTTGCGGCACGAGATCATCGATGGGGAGCACTACGTGACTCCCTCTCCGGTAACGCGACATAAGC
>Ga0184623_10001263_pt1 | contig 11037 bp, 9 predicted proteins | sample PLM1_100_b1_FD_133138 | JGI IMG/M metagenome (GOLD analysis project Ga0184623, IMG submission 133138) | Groundwater sediment microbial communities from an aquifer in East River, Colorado, USA - PLM1_100_b1 | ecosystem: Environmental > Terrestrial > Soil > Riparian zone | place: USA: East River...
CGTTGGGCAACGTGGGTGATTTGGCGGACTTGCCGGCGCTCGAACGTGCGGCGTCCGATTCCGAACCGTTGATCGCCGAGCATGCGGCTTGGGCAATTGAACAAATCCAGGAACGCTTCTGGGTGAAAGGCCAAAAAAATTAGTTGAATCCAAAAGCACCGCATTCGCATCTAATCGGTGTCGCTGTGAACGGGATTTGCTTTGCAAGAGTCTAAAGAGCCATTATTTGTGACGCCCCCAACGGCGTGAACCCCTCTGTCATGCATCAAGCTTTAGTTACACCCGCAGTTACACCCGAGACGGCCAAGAAGCGACGATCGCGGCGCAGGCGCTACATCCTTTTCGGCTCCATTGGTGTCGTACTGCTGCTGATCATTATCTCGGTCATCGCGAGCAAACGCGAGAAACCAATTCCGGTGACTACCGAGAAAGCATTGCGCAAGACAATCCTGCAGACCGTTTCTGCCAGTGGGAAGGTGCAACCCGAAACCGAGGTGAAGATTTCACTGGAAGTGGCGGGCGAGATCATTGATTTGCCGGTTGAGGACGGGATGCGCGTTAAAAAGGGCGATCTCCTCGTAAAAATTAAACCTGACTCCTACAAGGCTCTGCTCGAGCAGCAGGAGGCAGCTATCAGCTCGGCCAAGGCGACGAATCTTCAACAAAAGGCGACGATGATGAAGACGGAGCAGGATCTCAAACGCGCCGACGACATGTTCGCGAAGAAAACCATTTCAATTCAAGAATACAACACCGCGCAGGCTGCTTACGACGTGGCCAAGAATACCTACGAGAGTTCGCTGCACGAGATCGAGCGCGCGCAAGCGGGTTCGAGTCAGGCGCGCGATCAACTTTCGAAGACAACGTTTTATTCGCCGATCGATGGGACGGTGACAATTTTGAACAGCAAATTGGGCGAACGCATCGTAGCGACGGGGCAATTCGCGGGAACGGAAGTAATGCGCGTGGCCGATCTCGGCCACATGGAAGCGCGCGTGGATGTGAACGAAAACGACGTCGTAAACGTAAAAGTTGACGACAAGGCCAGCGTGAAGATCGACGCGTACGGGGACCGGAAATTTCACGGTACCGTTTATCAGATTGCGAACACGGGAAAGACGACCGCCGCGGGGACGCAAGAGGAAGTAACCAACTTTGAGGTAAAAATTCGTATCGACGATCACGATGTGACACTGAAACCGGGGCTAAGTTGCACGGCCGACATCGAGACTAACATGGTCAAAGATGCAGTCGCGGTACCGATGCAGAGCGTGACAATCCGCACTGGCGACAGCAATTTGAGCCCCGAGGAAATCGAGAAACAGAAACAAAAGGCCGCGGCGCGTGACAAAGGCGACAACAGTGCGGAGTTCGTCAACGAGCGCCTGGAGAAGCAGGCGCAGAAGGAGGGGCGTGAAAAGCTCGCCAAGGTTGTCTTTCTCAAAAACGGTAACAAGGCGCAGATGGTCAAAGTGACGACGGGGATTTCCGACGACACTTACATGGAAGTCAAAAGCGGCATTAAACCGGGCGACGAAGTCATCTCCGGCAGTTACAGCGCGATCAGCCGAAAGTTAAAGGACGGCGCCAAAGTCACCATCGACAAGGAAGGGATGAAGTGAGCGAGAATGGTGATAGTGAATTGTGAATCGTCACAAGGCGTCTCGTCTTTTGCTATCCCCTCCTGAAGTGATGAACTCGAGTCACATCCGCCCAATCGGCCCGATCATGATCGACATTGAGAACATCACAAAGGACTACGTGATGGGCGAAGAGATTGTGCACGCTTTGCGCGGCGTGTCGCTGCGGATTCATCGCAACGAATACCTCACCATCATGGGACCGAGCGGGAGTGGGAAATCCACCCTTATGAACATGCTCGGTTGCCTCGATACGCCCACTTCCGGCCGTTACGAATTCAACGGCCGGAACGTTTCCGCCATGGACGATGATGAGTTGGCCGCCATTCGTAATCGCGAGATTGGATTCGTGTTTCAGACATTCAATCTCCTTCCGCGCGCGAACAGTTTGCGGAACGTCGAGCTGCCGCTCATCTACGCGGGCGTCGACCCGGAAACGCGCAAGGAACGTGCGGCGCGGGTCTTGCGGGACGTGGGACTGGGCGACCGTTTGCATCACAAACCAAACGAGCTTTCCGGCGGACAACGCCAGCGAGTGGCGATTGCGCGCGCGCTTGTGAACGACCCATCGATTATTTTGGCGGACGAGCCCACCGGCAATCTCGATTCGAAGACCGGTGAAGAAATCATGGCATTGTTTGAAGATCTTTATCAGCGAGGGCACACTGTGATTTTGGTCACGCACGAAGCCGACATCGCCCGCCATGCGCGTCGCACGGTGCATTTACGGGATGGCTTGATCGAGAGCGACGACGCAATGGTCGCGTCAGAATTTGAATCGATGGCGCTTCGCTAGGGTTCTGCGAGATCAACAATGAGACGTTTTCTCTACGAGCTAGCCGAAAGCTGGAAGATCGCCGCGGCGCAAATGCAGTCTAACAAGACGCGCTCTACTCTCACCGCGCTTGGGGTCATCATTGGGATTGTCGCGGTAACCTTAATGGGAACAGCCATCAGCGGAATTCAAACCGGTTTCGACCGGAGCATGGCTGTCCTGGGCGAGGATGTGCTTTATGTCGGGCAATGGCCGTGGAAGCCGGTGGATGATTGGTGGAATTATCGCGATCGCAAGAAGATCAAAACCGAGTACGCGGAAACGCTTAACCGCATGGTTGCAGCAACGCCAAATTCAAATCTGGTCGTCGCGGTGCCGACGTCGAGTCTGCTTCGCTCGATCAAGCATGGAGGCAGCGAAGTCCAAAACGTGTTCGTTCTCGGAACGACTTCGGATTTTATCGTAACATCGACAGTCGATTGCAAAGAGGGGCGCTTCTTCAATGAATTAGAATCGCGTGGCGGCGCTAACGTTTGCATCATCGGCTACGATGTCGCCGACGCGCTGTTTCCCTCGGAAAGTCCAATCGACAAGTTCGTCCTGATCAATGGACAGAATTTCAAGGTGGTGGGCGTGAACACGCGCCAGGGCACTTTTCTCGGTTTGTTCAGCTGGGATTCGATGGTGGCGATGCCGCTTGGTGCGTTCAACAAATACTTCAGCGCGAAAAGCGAATCGGACATTCGGGTGAAGGTGAAAGACAAAACCAAACTGGCTGAAGCAAGAGACGAGCTTACTGGATTGATGCGGCGCGTTCGCGGTTTGCCGCCGGAGAAGAAAGACGATTTCTCCATTAACGAGCAGCAGGCCTTCAAGAGCACACTTGACCCGGTTAAGAACTCGATCGCAATCGCCGGGCTTTTCATCACGGGGCTGTCGCTTTTTGTCGGGGCAATCGGGATCATGAACATCACGTTTGTGAGCGTGAAGGAACGAACCAAGGAAATCGGGACGCGTAAAGCGCTCGGCGCGCGTCGACGGACAATTCTTCTTCAATTTCTTATCGAATCGACTGCGCTCTGTCTGCTTGGAGGATTTATCGGGCTAACTTTTGCTTATGTGATGTGCTTCGGAATCGGCAAAGCCTTCCCCTCTTTTCCGGTCCATTTTTCCTTCGGGCTGGTTTCTGCGAGCATGATCGTTTCGGTAATGACAGGGTTGTTTTCCGGGTTCGCGCCGGCTTGGAGTGCATCGCGTCTGGATCCGGTTACCGCACTCAGATATGAATAGGAGCTATTCGCCTGCGGCGGTGGTCTCTGACCATCGCAACCGCTGCAAGTAAAGATCGTCATGTTGTTCCGCGAGATCATAAAGATGGCGCTCAGTTCGTTAGGCGCGAACAAGTTGCGAGCGGCTCTGACGATGATTGGAATCACCATTGGTGTTTTCTCGGTGATCTCAGTCATGACGGCCGTCGGTGCGCTGCAAAATTCCATCGAGGGCGGCTTGAGTTTTCTCGGGTCGAACATTTTTCAGTTCGCCAAATACCCGGCGAACGTAAGTGTTAGCGGCGACGTCCAGGAAAAATATCAGAACCGCCGCAACATCACGTATCGGCAAGCGCTGCGTTATTACGAGCTAATGGAAGGAAACGCACAAGAGATTTGTCTCAAGACTTTCGCTTATGAGGTGAAAGGGCAGGCGGTTTACAACGGCGTGAAGACGACACCAAGTCTCCTGCTAGTTGGAACAAATCGAGGTTTTCTCACGGCGAACGCTCATACGCTCGGCTACGGCCGGAATTTGAACGATGAAGATGTGGCTCTTGCCCGGCGCGTAATCGTGATCGGAAAGATCATTGAGAAACGATTGTTTCCACATGAGACACCGATTGGCAAGGTCATCAGGGTAAGTGGTCACACTTACACAGTGATCGGTGTTCTCACAGAGAAAGGGAGCGCGTTCGGTCAAAGCCGAGATGATCTTTGCCTCATGCCGATTACGCGATTCTTTGAGGACTACGGCGAAGTAAACCGCACCGTCAACATCGCGACCCAGGCCTTTTCGGCGGAAACTTATAATCGAACGTTCGATAGGGGAATCGGTGCAATGCGGATGGCGCGTGGGCTCCGCGCGGACCAGGAAAACGATTTCGAGATCTACTCCAACGACTCGCTCAAGAGCGCGTTCGTTTCCATCGCGGGCGTGGTGCGTATCGGCGCGTTTGTTATCAGCTTCATCGCTTTGCTGGCGGCAGGCATCGGGATTATGAACATCATGCTCGTAAGTGTGACCGAACGGACCAAAGAAATCGGGGTGCGCAAATCGATCGGGGCCAGGAGTCGCGATATTCTGCGGCAATTCCTCACCGAAGCTGTTTTCATCTCGGAAGCGGGTGGAATTCTGGGAATCATTCTTGGAGTGATCGGAGGGGATTTGCTCGCTATGTGGCTGAAGGCGGACCTCATTTTCCCGTTTGGCTGGGCAATCGCCGGGCTGGTCGTCTGCTCGGCCATCGGCATTGGATTTGGTTTATATCCCGCCTACCGGGCGGCCGCCCTCGATCCCATCGAGGCGCTGCGCTACGAATAAGTCCATTCGATCTGCAGGCGCCCTCTAGAGCCTGTCCTGTCCATAAGCGATCGCATCAAATGGGAACATGTCCCTTTCGCAACCGTGAGACCATGAAGTTTTTAATCCAAGCCGAGCGCTTTGAAGGTCGCATCGACGTGCTGGAAATGCACATCCAGTGAGCAAAAGCGATCGATCTCCGAATCGGAAAGCCGGCTTGTGATCTGCGACTCACGTTTCACGTTCTCAACGAACGTCCCCTCACCCTTCCAAGTCTTCATGGCGGCTCGTTGCACTGCTTCATACGCATTTTTGCGCTCCGCGCCTGCTCGCGTAAGCGCGAGTAAAATCGACTGGCTGAAATAGAGACCCTTTGTGAGAGCGAGATTCTGTTCCATGCGCTCCGGATAAACCTGCAGCTTTTCGACAACCTCGCGCAATTTCACCAACATGTAGTCGAGAAGAATGCACGAATCCGGCAAGATGATCCGTTCGGCGCTTGAATGACTGATGTCGCGCTCGTGCCAAAGGGCTACATTTTCCAGCGCCACAATTGCATTTCCGCGAATGACCCGCGCCAAGCCACTCAACCGTTCGCTCGTGATCGGGTTGCGCTTATGCGGCATCGCCGAGCTGCCTTTCTGCCCTTCGCCGAAAAATTCCTCCAGTTCGAGAACTTCAGTCCGCTGGAGATGGCGAAATTCAGTCGCCCAACGATCGATACTGGAAGCAATAAGCGCGAGCGTGGCACAAAATTCCGCGTGCCGGTCCCGCTGCACGATTTGCGTGGAAAGGGTCGCCGGTTTTAAACCCAGCTTCTCACAGATTGCCCACTCAATCTTGGGATCGACATGAGCATGCGTGCCGACCGCTCCGCTTATTTTGCCGACCCGAATGCGCTCCCGCGTTTGGGTGAGACGCTCTTCTGCGCGTCCGAATTCGTCGAACATCAGCGCAAGCTTCAGTCCAAACGTGATCGGCTCCGCGTGCACGCCGTGACTCCGCCCGATCATCGGAGTCATTTTGAACCGGCGCGCCTGATCTGCAACGGCCTTACGCAGCCGTTTAAGATCATCGAGGAGGATCGTCACCGACTCTGTCAGTTGCACTGCCAGGGTCGTATCCAAGACATCTGACGAAGTTAATCCTTGATGGATCCAGCGCGCAGCTGGCCCAACTGAGTCAGCCACATTTTCGAGAAAAGCGATCACGTCGTGATTCGTTCGCTTCTCAATCTCCGCGATTTCAGGGATGGAGAACCGCGCCCGTTTCCGAATTTCGGCCGCGTCCTCCTTCGGGATCTGGCCAAGTTTCGCCATTGCCTCACAGGCAAGGACCTCGATATCCAGCCAAATCTGAAACTTTCGTTCGTCCGACCAAATCTTACGCATCTCTGGCCGAGAATAGCGATCAATCACTGCGGCAACATAAAAGCGAGCAGCTCAGGCGAAAAGCGTTTTGTTAGTTCTATTAGGATCCCAAAGGCGATCCACAATCTGAGCACCACGCGCCTTGGCTTCGTTCCCCCAGGAGCAAATCAGTGCTCGGCCTTGAAGGCGAATATTTGCCAGCGGCGGGGATGGCTCAGCAAGGAATGACTTCTAGAGAATTGGCGAACCCCGCTTATTTCGGGAGGCGTCAATCCTAAACTAGCAAACGCGCGCCCGGAGGAGGCGACCGTTGCTCTGTACGCGCACCTTGCCACTGTCTAAAAGGTCTGCCACCGTTGCAACAGTCTCCCTGGTGCTCTTCGTGCACGAGCTCACGGCCAGAATCAAATCGCCAAGGGAAAGCTTGGAACGCGGTCTAAGGATAAGGGTATTCTTCTTCATCGATAACGTTGTCTTTGACAGCAATTCGGGTGCCAGCGTTCAATGTGAACAAGCCTAGCGTCGTGGAGGCAAAGTTATTACCCGCTTATTGGTTTGCCGCTCGCGCGGCGAGTTGACACTAGTGTTCAATTCATTAACACATCAACCGCCGTTCGGATGCTTCTGTGGCGGTTTAGAGAAGCGCATTGACAGTATGTAGAGCACCGCAAAGACCGCTACCACTACCAGTATCCCAGTCGACTGACCGTGGATAAAAAAACCAGCGCTTCCGGGTCCGTCAAAAGAAGACCAAATATCCAAAGATTCAGCCGCACAATCCCTGCGGGAATCGAGATCAGATGCCGAACGATTGGGAGAAGGCGTGCAAAAAAACAGCTTCGTGGCGGACCAGCCAATGCTCGGGCCGTTCAAGCTTTTTCGCAGTCAGCAGCACAAAACGGTCATACACTACGATCAGGAGCGGGTTGCACCGCCCCAGTTTTCCGCTATAAGCAACCGCTCGCATGTTCAAAGCACTGATTGATTGGTATCTCGGCGCGCTTAAAACCATCGGCTATCCGGCTGTCATGCTGCTGATGGCCATTGAGAGTTCCATTGTGCCTCTGCCTAGCGAATTGGTGATTCCTCCCGCAGCGCATTGGGCGCATACCGGCCAGCTCCCACTCACCGTTTGGGGTGTCGTGCTCGCCGGTACCATCGGCTCGTGGCTCGGCGCGACGGTGATGTATTGGGTCTCACGCCTCGCAGGCCGCCCGTTGGTCCTGCGCTACGGCAGATACATTTTCATTCCGCATGAGAAGGTGGAAGGCGCCGAACGCTGGGCGCAACATTACGGCTCGATGGGCATTTTCATTTCGCGCCTGCTTCCCGTCGTGCGGCACCTCATTGGCATTCCCGCCGGCATCGTGCGGATGGATTACAAACTATTCTCGCTCTTCACGCTGCTTGGCTCCGGCATCTGGTGCGCGGTGCTCGCTTACGTCGGCATCAAAGCGGGACAAAACGAAAGCCTCATGCGCGGTGAACTTCATTCGCTCACGATTTGGATCGGGGGCGCAATGCTCGTGCTCGGCGGACTCTATTACTTCTTCGTCCATCGGCACATGAAGCGGCAGGAGTAGCTCATCGGGCAGAGAGAATGTCCGCCGGTGGGGCCTTCAGCCGAACACGCTGCAAGCCATGCAATTCGCGCTACGCTCACATTCACCGCGTTCGACTCAGGCGTCTCGTCGCGATTCAATTCCACGGAATGGTCCGCTGATCGTATCTCGGCTCAGCCATCAACTATTGGGCGTCGCGATTAATCGCTCGCGAAGGCGCAGCTTAAGGCGCCGCATTGCAGGCGCTGTGGTGCTGGCGGATGCAAGAAGGTGAGAAGATTTCGATCCGACCGTGCCGGCCAGCACCGCGCCCGCGAAACTGAGTTTTCCCTTGCGCGGCCAGAAACGCGGCCGGCGGAATGACAATTTCGCTGGGCACAGGAAAGATCGAGCTCTCCATCGCCATCAATACAATGATCCCAGTGTAACCGCCGGTCAGGACCCAGGTAAACCACGTTTTAAGAAGATGATGCATATTGCCATTCCGAGCGAAGTCGCCTGCCAAGCCGTAGCTTTATGCGAAGGTCTGGAGGAATCTCTCGACACCGAGCTGCAATGAGTTCGCCGTAGTTCAATCCAAAATTCAAAATCCGCAATCCCAAATTTACCATGTCGATCTACCGGCGCGTCCTCCGTTATTACCGCCCATTCCTTGGGCAAACAATCTTCGGATTGCTTCTGTCGATTATCGGCATTGGCTTGAACTTGCTCAAACCCTGGCCGTTTAAAATAATCGTCGACGATTTCCTGCGCGCCGGCCCGGCAACATCTGGCAATTGGCGCGTGTGGATTCCCGTGCTGTGTCTTGCGCTGGTCGCGATCCAACTCCTCTGGGGAATCATCAACTGGACCACGAATTACTTGTTCGTGACAATCGGGTTGCAGGCCTTACTCAAGTTGCGCACGGATCTCTACGCGTATCTCCAATCGCTCTCGCTCAGATATCACGATGCGCGACGTTCGAGTGATTCCAGTTTCCGGGTCGCCTACGATTCCCAATCCATCCAGACAATCTACAACAAAGGTCTTACGAACATCTTCGCGTCGATCATCACATTGATTGGAACGTTCGTCATTATGCTCCAGCTAGACTGGCAATTGACATTCGTTTCGCTGGCGATCGTTCCTCTGGTTGTTGGCGCGATTTATCTTTTCGCGCATCGGATTCGTCACGAATCGACATCCATTCAGGAACAGGAGAGCGCGGTTCTGGCGCAAGCGCAGGAGGGCCTCAGTTCGATCCGGATGGTGCACGCATTTGGGCGTGAGGAATTTGAGGTGCGACAATTCCACCAGCAAGCCCGGCAAAGTTTGCAAGCCAATCTGCGGCTCACGCTGACAAACGTGAACAGCGCGCTCGTGATCAGCACACTGATGGTGGTCGGCACGGCCGCGATGTATTATATCGGCTCCCTGCATGTTCTCGCCGGTACGCTTACCCTGGGTTCGCTTCTTGTCTTCAGCGCGTATCTGCTGATGCTTTATCAACCGCTCGAGTCTCTCACTTATACGGCTTGGGCGATGGAAGGCGCCACCGCCGGCGCAAAACGCTGCTTCGAAGTTCTGGATCGGCAAGATGACGTGGTCGATTCACCTGGTGCGGTTGCCATTTCATCTGCTGCGGGCGCGATTGCATTCGAGTCCGTAAGCTTCGGTTACGCGGAAGATCGATACGTGTTGCGCGATATCGATCTTTGCATCGATCCCAATCAGATCGTCGCCCTTGTCGGCGGCACCGGTGCCGGCAAAAGCACTCTGCTCAGTTTGGTGCCACGATTTTACGATCCCACGACAGGCTCAATCGCGCTAGACGGGCATGATCTTCGCCAGATCACAAAGAAAACGTTGCGAGCGCAGATCGCGATCGTCTTGCAAGACACACTACTTTTTTCAACAACTGTGCGGGAGAACATCGCTTATGGCCGGCCGGATGCGACGGAGGAAGAAATTATCGATGCCGCGCGGCGCGCCCAGGCGGACGACTTTATTCGGCAATTGCCCAAGGGTTATGCAAGTCCAGTGGGCGAAAGAGGCGGGCATTTGAGCGTCGGCCAGCGGCAGCGCATCGGCATCGCGCGGGCATTTTTGAAAAACGCGCCGATTTTGTTGCTTGACGAGCCTACATCGGCGCTCGATCCGACGACGGAATCGGCAATCATGGAGACAATCAAAGAATTGATGCGAGGCCGGACTACGTTGATCGCAACTCACCGCCTGGCAACGATTCATAACGTCGACCAAATCGTTGTTCTCGATGGCGGACGGGTCGTCGAGAAAGGTCGCGGCCCGGAACTGGTCGGACGTGGCAGTATTTACGCGAAACTTTATACTTCGGGAAAATTTGCTTCATGAGCAACGTCAAACCAGATCGACATATCGAGGACGATTGGTGGCCGCATCCGATTCCAGGCAACGTCGAATTCGGCGAAGGATTTTACTGTGAGAGCGCGCAAGTCTTCCGGAAACTTCGCAGCACGAAACCGCGTGCAGTGGTTATCGGCAAGCACGTTTCCTGTTATGCCGGCTGCTCGTTTTCTATCGGTGAAGACGGCCAGTGCACGATCGGCGATTTCACTCTGCTTAACGGCGCGTTGATCATGGCGGAGGACAAGATTGACATCGGATCGCACTGCCTCATCTCCTGGAACGTCGGGATCGCCGACTCCGATTTCCATCCGCTCGATCCCGCGCAACGCCTGGTCGACGCGCAAGCTTTGGCGCCTTATTTCAAAGATCGGCCGCCTCGCCCAAAATTGAGAACCGCTCCTGTGAAAATCGCGGACAATGTTTGGATCGGCATGAACGCAGTCATTTTGAAAGGCGTCACCATCGGCGAGAACTGCGTTGTCGCTGCTGGATCGGTGGTTACAAAAAGCGTCGAACCGAACACAGTGGTTGCCGGAAATCCAGCCGTTGTGGTGAAGCAATTTGAAGCGTGAAACCTCTTAACGTTGAACGTTCGAAGTTTTGGTTTCGATGAAACGCAAGCGCATCGTGGTTATGGGCTTCATGGGTTCGATGCCCATCGCAGGTGTAATCTGGCAGCACATTCATTATGTTGTCGGGCTGCAACGGCTTGGTTGCGACGTCTATTACATCGAAGACTCGGCACGGCTTCC
>Ga0184623_10001264_pt1 | contig 11035 bp, 10 predicted proteins | sample PLM1_100_b1_FD_133138 | JGI IMG/M metagenome (GOLD analysis project Ga0184623, IMG submission 133138) | Groundwater sediment microbial communities from an aquifer in East River, Colorado, USA - PLM1_100_b1 | ecosystem: Environmental > Terrestrial > Soil > Riparian zone | place: USA: East River...
CGGGCGTCGCAGGGGTCGGCAGCAGCAAACTCGTGTCCGGTGTGGCCGCGAAGCTCGTTCAGCCCGCGCACCTTTGTGATGTTCGCGCAGGCTCGGAGCGGGTATTCTTGGCGCCGTTGTTAGTGACGGTGTTGCCGGGTCTGAGTCAAGCGTCCGCGAAGTCGCTGGTGGCGCTTCTCGAGGATCTCAACCTCCGCACCCTCGGAGAGATCGCGCAGATCCCTCTGCCCCATTTCGCGCTCGTGTTCGGCCGGCACGCCAGACTTCTCCATCAGTGGGCCAATGGCATTGATGCCTCACCGGTGCAGCCCCCTGTCGAGCGTCCCAGTGTGGAAACTTTCCTTGCGTTGGAACCCGACGAAGTTGATGATGATCGGCTCCTCGGTCTTTTGTACGGCCTTTTAGAAGAACTCTGTCGAACGCTCCGACGGCAGCAGCGGATCTGTCGGCGGCTCATCCTCACTCTTCGGCACAGTGATCATCTGGAAGTGACCCGGTGTGTCAGGTTGGCTACGGGCACGTATTGGGAGGTAGATATGTATCCATGTCTTAAAGGACTGTTCTTTAGCGGTTTCAAACGCCGAGTCCGGCTTCGCAGGATGGCGCTTCGCGCCGAAGCTCTGGCGCCCCCACAGGAGCAATTATCCCTATTCGACATGGAGCCGTCGGCAACCCAAAAAAATGCTCGGATGCGGCGACTCGCGGTCGCGCTGGATCATCTGCGGGGGAAATTCGGTAATCAGGCCGTGAACTGGGGCGACACACGAAGTTCACCCCAACCCATCCCTCCCCGATGACTCCATTCGTTCATCTACATGTCCATTCCGACTATTCGCCGATGGAGGGTGTCTCGTCGCTCTCGGAGCTGTGCGACGCCGCCCGCATGCAGGGCGCCGATATGCTGGCGCTCACGGATACGAATGGACTGTATGGAGCCATCCGGTTTCTGGAAATCGCGAAGGAGGCGGGCCTGCACGCTATCCTCGGCGCCGAGTTGACTCATGACACTCATAGCACCCGCCCATTACACCCTTCCCGCCCCGGACCCGCCAAGACGGGTCCTGATCCCGTGGCCCGGTCGCGCGCCTCCGTAGCTGCGAGGTCTCGGCCGAGCGGCGTTAAAATAGACGCGCCCTTTTCCCGGCGCGCGGTGCTGCTGGCCAAAAATGCCGAGGGGTATGCCAACCTCTGCCGGCTGTTGTCCGCCCGACATTGCGATGATTCCTTTGAATTCATTTCTGATGTGGCGAAGCATCGCGGTGGCTTGATCATCCTGTCGGATGACGTCTCAGCGCTAAGCGCCTGGCAACGCGATTCCTCCGATGATCTCTACGTCGAGCTGACACCCGGCGCGCTGATGCATGACGCCCTCGCGTTTAGCCGCCGCGCCGGGCTTCCGCCTGTGGCCACCAACCGGGTCCATTTCGTCCATCCACGGCAGTTCCACTTGCACCGGCTGCTCCGCGCCATCGCCCTCAACACGACGCTGTCCCGTCTTCCACCGGATGCCTGCTGCGCGCCGACCCATTGGCTCATGCCGCCTTCTGTTTTCGAACGATACTATCCCCATGTGCCTGAGGCGCTGGAAAACATGCGTCGCATCGCCGGCGCGTGCCGGACAGATTGGCGTTTTACGGAGACAATCTTTCCGGCATTTCGTCACTTGGCCGACGATCGAGCTTTCCGGCTACTGCGAGAGAAGACGTATGCCGGCGCAGCCCGGCGCTATGGGGCGGTGACACCCCCCGTGCAGAAGCGAATTGAGAATGAGCTGACGATCATTCGGGAAAAGGGATTCGCCAGTTACTTTTTGGTTGTCAACGAAATCGTCCAGCACGCGCCGCGCACGTGCGGCAGAGGATCGGTCGCCGCGTCAATCGTTTCGTACTGCCTGGGGATCACGCATGTGGATCCGATCAAGCACAACCTCTTCTTTGAGCGCTTTCTGAATCCCGGCCGGCAGGACCCGCCGGACATTGACATTGATTTTCCCTGGGATGAGCGGGATCACATTTTGGACTGGGTCTTCAACAAATACGGAGAGCGGCAGGCCGGCATGGTCGCCAATCAGAACACCCTGGGGTTTCGGGCGGCTATCCGTGAGGTCGCGAAGGTGTACGGGATGCCTCCAGGCGAAATTGACCGGCTCGTGCCGCGCATCATGCGGCAGCTTGATGTGGTGGAACTGTCTGAGAGTCATGTCGCGCGTGCCTGGTCCGAATCGCTCTGCCATGAGATGAACGTGAAACCGCCGTGGCCCCAGATCCTAGACCTTGCCGCCCAGATCCACGGGCATTTCCGGCATCTCTCGCTCCATTGTGGCGGCATCGTGATCGTGCCGGATGAGATCCGGCGATACGTGCCGGTGGAGATTGCCGCGAAGGCGCTGCCTGTCCTCAAAAAGCTTCCGGTCATTCAGTGGGAAAAGGATCAGACGGAAGAGGCTGGGCTGGTGAAAATTGATATTTTAGGCAATCGCTCCCTCGCGGTGATCCGCGACGCGCTGGCCGCCATCGCCCGGAATACCGGTCGGCAGATTGACTATGCCGCCTGGGACCCGATTGCCGATGCCCGCACGCAAGAACTGATCCGCCGTGGGGACACCATCGGCTGCTTCTACATCGAGTCGCCGGGGACGCGTCTGCTCTTGAGAAAGCTCTGGACCTCCATGCCCCCGGAACGCCGCGCCATCGCCGATGTCTTCGAATACCTGGTCATCGTATCGTCCCTCGTTCGGCCCGCGGCGATCTCCTTCGTTCATGAATTCGTGCGGCGAGCCCACGGGCGCCCCTACACGTCCCTCCATCCGGTGCTGGACGACGTGCTGACCGAGACATACGGCATCATGGTGTACCAGGAAGATGTGACCAAGGTGGCGATGGCGCTTGCAGACTTTTCGGTCGAGGATGCGGATCAGCTTCGCAAGGTCCTGAGCAAAAAACACAAGCAACGGCAGCTGTGCGACTACCGGGCTCAGTTTTACGACGGCGCAAGCAAGCGAGGCGTCTCAGCAACGGGCATTGACACGATCTGGGCGATGATCATGAGTTTCGCGGGCTACAGTTTCTGCAAGCCCCATTCGGCCAGCTACGCGCAGGTCTCCTTCAAGTCCGCCTACCTGCGCGCGCACTACCCCGCAGAGTTCATGGCCGCGGTGATCAGTAATGAGGGCGGGTTCTATTCCACCTTCGCCTATCTCTCTGAGGCACGTCGGATGCGCCTGACCATCCTGCCCCCGGACATGAATGCCAGTGAGTGGGCCTATACCGGGATCGGCAGAACGATTCGGGTCGGCTTGATGCAGATCAAAGGTCTCCACCGCGTCCTGGTTGATAAAATCATTGCGGAACGTGCCCACGGTCCATTTCGGTCCTTTCACGATTTTTTAATGCGAGTGCAGCCGGAATCAGCGCAGGCTCGGGCGTTGATCCGGACCGGTTGCTGTGACTCGATCGCCGGAGAGCTCACGCGGCCGGCCCTGCTCTGGCGGCTATATGGATATACGCAATATCAGGGAGACCGAACCGCTTTCCTGCCGGACACGGGAAAGCTTGCTCTTCCGATTCCCGAGGACTATTCCGAAAGCCAGCAGCTCGAGCATGAGATCGAAACGTTGGGCTTCCCCCTTCGCCGGCATCCCCTGGACATGTCCCCGGAGCTCCAGCAGCTTCCCCATATCCAAGCCTGTGATATGGAGCGCTATATCAGCCAGTGCGTGACGATGATTGGCTGGCTGGTGACCGAAAAATTGACCCAGACGAAAGATGGAGACCCCATGGAGTTCATCACTCTGGAGGATACCACCGCTCTCTATGATGCCACATTGTTCCCGGATGTTTACCGCCGCATCTGCCAACTGCTGGCGCCCGATCGCGCTTATATAGTGCGTGGGGTTGTTGAACAGGAGTTCGGCGTCGCAACCCTGACGGTCAATGAGCTGCGCCCTGTCCAGAAAAAAGGAGTGGAGTGGCCTCCTAACGTGATAGGATTTGCAGATGAAGCCGACGCCGAAACCCCGCGTCCGCGAGCGATCCGCGGCTGAGTTCCTGCCCGCGACCCTGACATTGCCCGCTTTAAGAAAAGCCGCGGCGGGGTGCCGAGGCTGCGACCTCTACAAGAACGCGACGCAGACCGTTTTTGGGGAAGGACCTTCCAAGGCGGCGATCATGTTGATCGGTGAGGTGCCTGGAGACCAAGAGGACCACCAGGGACGGCCGTTCGTCGGGCCGGCCGGGCGTATTCTAGAAAATGCGCTCGCTGAGGCCGGTATTTCACGAGAGATCGTGTACGTGACCAATGCCGTGAAGCATTTCAAGTGGGAACCGCAAGGCAAACGACGCAAACACAAAAAACCGCTGGCCAGCGAGGTTACTGCCTGCCGGCCCTGGCTCGACGCGGAGGTGCGCGTCACTCAGCCCAAAATCGTCGTCTGTCTGGGAGTCACCGCGGCCCAATCAGTATTGGGGCGTCCCGTCCGCATGGGCGCAGACCGCGGGCGGTTTGTGGCAAGCCCATTATCACCGCATGTACTGATCACCACCCATCCCTCGGCCGTGCTCCGGCATCCTGAGAAGCAGCAACAGAGAGAAGAGTACGCCCGCCTGGTCTTGGAGTTACAACTGGTCCACCGGAAGCTGCAACAGCTTGATGATAATTACCTAGGGTCATAAACTTCCCTGAGCACTCCAGGTAGACAATTTCGCTCCCAATCTTTGGATTTGTATATTGTTCGGCCCGCCGGATTCCTGATACAAAAAAATACTGGTGCTGAAATCGGCAGAGGAGGCAGAAATGTTCAAAGGGTTAATCCTGTGGTTGCTCGGTGTGCCGTTCGGTATCATCATTCTGCTATGGGTCTTCGGGGTGCTCCGCTGAGCCACCGGGACACGTAGTCGGCCAGGCGCAAGCTGCATCCTCAACCCCGCTCTTACCAACGGTCCACATGGCCGATATTTGCTTTCTTCTACCTAATTATCCTACTCTAGCAGTGGTCGGCGAGGGCAAAAAGTCTTCAAGGAGGCTCGCGGTGGCCCCAAAAACAGCCATTGCTCCACTGTCATCATACCTTTTTGCAGGCACCGCCATAGGGCTTGCCCTTCTTGCCACCGTATGGGTAGTGCCTCTCAAGGATGGAACCCCGTTTTTGCTGCTGACCGGCGCGGTGTTAGTCAGCGCGGTCTATGGCGGTCTCGGCCCGGCACTCTTCGCCAGCGTCGTAGCCCTTGTTGGAACGGTCTCATTCCTCACGCCGAGCCTCCGTGGAGGGAGCTGGCCCGCGTGGGAAGAGCTTCTCATCCTGATCCTTTTCTTCGGTCTTTTGGCGGCCGTCAGCCTGTCCGTGGGGTATCGCCGTCGCTCCGAGGACAAATTGCGTGCGCTCAAGAAACAACTCGAACACCAGGACCTGACACTTAAAACCGCGATTACAGACCTTAAGCAGCGGCTCGACGATCAGAAGCGAGCAGAGAATGAGCGGGCTCGGGTTGTGCAAAAAGCACGGGGCGCGGCCGAGGAGGCATTCCGCCAGAAAGCGGAATCATTGGCCTTCGTCGAAAAACTGCTTGCGAGCGCTGGGGTTGGGCTTGCCGTTCTGGACCGCGATTTTCACTATACCCGCGTCAGCAACTTCTACAGCGCACTGAGCGGTGTGCCGGCTCAAACCCAAATAGGGAACAGCATCCGCACCGCAACACCCAGGTTGTGGCCCCTCTTGGAACCTGTCCTGGAGCGTGTCCAGAAAACCGGAGAGCCGATCCTTTACCACGAAATAAGTTGCGAAACCGCTGCGGTTCCCGGTGGCCAGCGCCACTGGTTGATGAGTTGTTACCCCCTGAAGAACTCAACCGAACCAGGTCCCGGCTTCGGCGTCATCATGATCGACATGACCGACCGAAAGCGGGCTCAGGATCTCGTCGTCCAACACGCGCAAGAATTATCCAAATCGCACGCCAAACTCGAGCGGCTGGCGTACATGGCATTCTACGACCTCAAAGAGCCTCTGTTGATTGTGACCAGTCATGCCAAACTCCTGGCCAAGCGCTATCAAGGCAAGCTGGACGGCAATGCGGATGAACTCATCAAAGAGACGATCGACAGGATCAGCCAAATGGAGCGCCTGATTGGTGAACTTGTGTCGTACCTGCAGACAGACGCGCAGACAAAGACTTTCGGACCGGTCGAAACGGCGAGCGTGCTGGAGTGGGCGCTGCATAATCTTGAGGCCGAGATTGCAGAAACCGGCGCCGTGGTGACGTATGATTCTCTGCCCGTGGTGAAAGGCAATGCCACGGAGCTGATTCACCTCTTTCAAAACCTGCTCGGGTACGCAGTGAAATCAGACGGGACAGTACCGCGCATTCACATCTCGGCGAAACTCCAGAGAACGACCAAGGATACTCCGGAGTGGGTCTTTTCGCTGCGGGACAACGCAATGGCCATCGAGCCGCAGGCGGTAGATCGAATGTTTCTCTTGTATGAAGGCGTCCTGTGCGGGACCGAGCGGACCGAGACCGGCTTTGGCTTGGCGATTTGCAAGAAGATTATCGAAGGAGGTGGCGGACAGTTTTGGGTCGAGTCGACGGCCGGGATGGGCTCCATCTTCTTCTTCTCCCTGGCTTCCCCTTCATCGAATTGAACCGCTCTTGACAATACGGACAGCACTGCGCTTGAGATAAGTATGGACAAGAAGATCAAATTCTCAGTTTGGTACATCATCATTGCCTTCTGGGCGCTGATTCTGCTGCAGGAAGTCTACTTTGCCTTTCGGCATCTCGACGAGATTCCGTATAGCCAATTCAAAAGTCTCGTTGCGCAGGACAAAGTGGCGGAGGTAGCGATCACCCCCACGACCATCCGCGGGAAACTCAAGCCGGAGAAGGAAAATGAGCCACCGCGTTTGTTCCTAACCGTGCGGATCGAGGATCCGGATCTGGTGAAGCTCATGGAGCAACACCACGTCAATTTCACCGGTGTGATCGAAAGCACCTTCTGGCGTGATGTGGCCTCATGGGTCATCCCAGTCCTCATTTTCTTCGGCATCTGGTTCTGGATCTTCCAACGGCTGGGGCAGGCGCAAGGCGGGCTGATGCGAATTGGTCAATCCAAGGCCAAGATCTATGTGGAGAAAGACATTCCGGTCCGGTTCTCCGACGTCGCCGGGGTGGACGAAGCGAAAGCGGAATTGCAGGAGGTGGTGGAATTTCTCAAGACACCTGAGAAATTCACGCGCGTCGGCGGCCGCATCCCGAAAGGGGTCCTGCTGGTCGGCCCGAGCCGCTGATGGAGAAGAAGGGGACCCCGGCTTCCCCGGCGACCGCCTTGGCCAGCAACGTTTTGCCTGTTCCGGGCGGAGTTCGTCGAGATGTTTGTGGGAGTGGGCGCCGCGCGGGTCCGGGACCTCTTCGAGCAGGCCAAGGCCAAGGCACCCTGCATTATTTTTATTGATGAATTGGACGCGCTGGGCCGGGCCCGCGGAGCCGGGCCGATGGCGCATGAAGAACGCGAGCAGACCCTTAACCAACTGCTCGTCGAGATGGATGGCTTCGATTCACGAACCGGGGTCATTCTCATGGCCGCGACGAACCGCCCGGAAATCCTGGATCCGGCTCTCTTGCGCGCCGGGCGGTTTGATCGGCAGGTTCTGGTGGACCGGCCGGATCGAAAAGGTCGCGTGGCCATTCTTGAGATCCATGCCAGATCCGTCAAGCTCGCCCCCACCGCCAATCTTGACACTATCGCCGCTATGACGCCGGGAATGGTCGGCGCCGATCTCGCGAATGTCATCAATGAGGCGGCACTGCTGGCGGTCCGCAGAGGGCACGATAAGGTCGAACAGTCGGACCTTGAGGAAGCGGTGGAGCGGGTGGTCGCCGGCCTCGAAAAGAAAAATCGGGTGCTGACGAAGCCCGAGCGAGAGCGGGTTGCCCACCATGAGGTGGGGCACGCGTTGATCGCCCTGCTTCTGCCGGGGACCGATCCGGTCCACAAGATTTCGATTGTCCCCCGGGGCATCGCGGCGTTGGGCTACACCCTCCAACTCCCGACCGAAGACCGCTTCCTAATGACCAAGACGGAGCTTGAGAACAAAATTGCAGTCCTGCATGGCGGCCGGGTGGCGGAAGAGCTGATCTACGGCGAAGTTTCTACTGGCGCGCATGACGATTTACGCAAGGCCACGGACATCGCCAAGCGGATGGTCAAGGACTACGGGATGAGCGAGGCAATCGGCACGGTCACGCTCGATCCTCCTGCGCCCTCGATGTTCCTGGAACAGACAGGACACATGAGCCTGGTGATTATTCCGAAGAGACCGCCCGAGAGGTGGATTGCGAAGTGCGCCGAGTTATTGACGTCCAGCGCAACCGGGCGATGGAATATTGGAGAAGGAAGTGATCACCGGAGAGCCTCAAGGCTCTTCTCACAAAACATGGGGCGGCGCCGGTCGCGGGCGCCACGGAGACGCGCTCCCCGTTGTGAACTCAAAACCAGCGCTCGACCGCTTCCTTGAGCTGCTCCAGGTGTATGGGTTTTTGCAGGTAACCCTTAGCGCCCTGATAGCGAGTCTTCATGGCTTGAATGTGTGAAGCGGAGGCCGTAACCATAATCACCGGGAGGGTGGGATACAGCTGCTGCGCTCGCTTCAGGACTTCGCCCCCGTCAAGCTCCGGCATATTGATATCGAGGAGCACTCCATCAAAATGACTCCCGTTGAGCACCTCTAACGCCTCACGGCCATTCTGCGCAGTCTCAACCGCGTAGCCATAGGATTCAAGGCGATCCAGCAGGACCTGCCGGATATCCGGGTCATCGTCCACAATCAAAATGCGCTTGTCCATTATAGATGACCTCTAGAGTAAAAGTCATGTAGGAAGCAAAGGTTGTGCTTAGAGGTAATCGTAAGAAAATCAAAATGGTTTGAGTTGTCTCGAACTGCGCTCGTATCCTCTGGGATACGTTGGCTACCCAAAGTGATACATGGACCTCTCTCCCTCATGGTGTCCCACGCGATTGCTTATTTCGCCACTCCCAGGGGGCGATCGGCGCCGGATCGGCCCATAGCCCACGTTTTGCGGCGATGGCTTCAGCCTCAAGATTCATCAGGATCGGATCAATGGAGTACTTTCTATAACGCCACGCCATCCCTGCCTTGACCAACTCCCGGTTCAACACAGCGCCATCGGGCAGAATCACATCCCCCACGGTATGGCCCTGCCTATTAATGCCGATCGTGCGGACTGTCACGATTCGCCGACTTACCATCTCAGAAGTGAACTGTTTGGCGCTCTTGCCGAAACGCTGGCCTTGCTCCGGACAATCAATGCCCAACAGACGGACTTGTACGGGGGAGTTTCTGTTCATCACCTTAATGATGTCCCCTTCCAGGACGGCAACGACCTTCCCTGAAAACCGAACACTGTTCCTCGGCAAGGAGAGCGCATGATTTTCTTCGAGCCTAAAGGCCTCAAGCATTTCTGTCACGGACCGAAAACCTTGGCCCGCAAGCGGCCCCTGGTGGCACACATACCGGCGGTGCTTGTGAGCGCTATGGCAACCATAGCCGTCGAGGGGGGCACCATGAGACCAGGCGGCAACGGGAGCGAGGACAACACAAAGAGCGGGGATCAGGAACAGGGAAAATAACCGGCTTGGCATAGCGCGTACAACGGCAGTGGCAAGACCAAGCCTATCAGAAACATAGTAGGGAAAGCTATGGGAGACGGCAGGCGCAGTTCGATTCTGCGAGCCATTTTACTGGATAGAGCTTCCCCTGCTGCCGATGACGTCTCAGCGGTGTTGTATCTCCTGTGTAAAGCCAGGGAAGGAAGGGGGCGCTGCCGGGACCACTGCCTGTACCGACCTCTTAGGAGAATGCGCGGGCCGCGCGGGTGCGGTCCCATCGGGTCGAAAAGGCATACCGTGCCGGAAATCGTACCTTCGCCTTTCATTTGGGAAACCCGCGATGTGCTTATGCCGCCCATAAGGGAGTCCATAGACCCCCGGAACGTAATTATAAATCTCGACTCTCGAGTATTCGTCACCGTACCCACCCAGGTTACCCAGTTGCGAGTTGTACCCGCTGGCCTCCGCTGGAGCCGGCTCCCAATCCTCTGATCTGTTCGCCTGGGCCACTGGTTCATAGGCTGCCTGTTTATTGTCAGTCATCGCGACCGGCGGAGGCAGATTCTCCCGAATAGTTGGAGGCATATAGACCAACTCGCTCACCGGCTTGTACTTCTCACACGCGCCCATACTGACTGGCTGATCTGTATACAGGCTGCTCCCGTCCGGCTGGGCGCAAAGCCACAGTTCAGCCTCCGAGATGCCGGTTCCAAGGAGCGTCAGCATCAGGCTTAGGAATATACCTGAAATGGCTCTGTACATAAGAACACCTCCAGATCAAATCAAATTGGTGAGTAAATACTCACTTCTACCCATATAGACGCAGCTTTGAGCCAAAAGGTTACAGAGCCAAGGTGCTTGAGTCGCTCTTCCATATAACCGATAGATAAGAGGACCGTAAGAGACCGAATATGGGGTCTAAGAGATGCAAATTACATTTGCCGATGACGAGGGCATCTACCACGTGATTATCACGTCCCGCGGGCTCCCTGTGTCCGACGCCTTCGAGGATCTGCAGGAAGCTCAGGCTGTCCTTGCGTTTTTAATTCGCTGTGGCATTGAGGACGAGGATTTGGATCATCCCCGCTACGCCGACTTTCCCCTTCCCATCAACGGGGTCGCCGTCGGATTTCGGACGGAGTCAGGTAAGAAGCTGGTATGGCTGGCGGCCAACCCCGCATGGGCGATGATCGTGGACGCCCTGGAGTTAACGCTGGACGATATTACTATTTATCACCACCCAGAAATCGGTGAGACGCTCGCCATCAAGCGCCGCTCGCCGCTTGCCTAATACCGCCGGCATTCAATAGCACCACGGTCTTCTTTAATGTTACTAGATGTTTCCACGCTACCTACTTTGGTAGGTATTGGCTACACGAGCATCAGTTTTCCCCCTCCTTTGCTGCTTTGAAAACAA
>Ga0184623_10001265_pt1 | contig 11034 bp, 2 predicted proteins | sample PLM1_100_b1_FD_133138 | JGI IMG/M metagenome (GOLD analysis project Ga0184623, IMG submission 133138) | Groundwater sediment microbial communities from an aquifer in East River, Colorado, USA - PLM1_100_b1 | ecosystem: Environmental > Terrestrial > Soil > Riparian zone | place: USA: East River...
GGCTGTCACCGAGAACTGCACATAGCTGCCGGCCACGTTGTCGTAGTTCACGAACCCGGTGCCGGTGTGGCCGGCATGGTTCGACTCCACCAGGCCCTGCGAGATCGTCGCGTTCTCGGCCTGGTAGACGGTGCCGGCGGCGGCAGCGCCGATGCCCGGCCGCAGCCGGAGTGGCTCACCGGCCAGGCTGCGCACCCGCACGAACCGGGTAGCGCCACCGACCCGGGAGGCGCTGACCAGGAACGCGCCCTGAGTACGGAAGTCGTGCACGGTCACGTCGCGCCAGGCAGCGGGCACGGCCGGGAAGACCCGGATCACGCCGCCCCAGCTCTGGACGAACATGTCGTGTAACGACTGCGACGCCGACAGCGGCGTCTCCACCACCGGTCCGGCCTCGGTGTACATCGTGTTGGGGCGCGGCGGGAACCGCTTGGTGGTGTCGAAGAACTCGTTCAGGTAGCGCAGCGCATCCTCGCCGCGACCGAGCCCGGCGTAGATCGAGGCGGCGCCGGTGTAGCTGTAGCCGCGGTGCGCGCCCTGGAGCGAGTGCCAGTACGCCACCGACTTCTCGATCAGCGCGCGGCCGCCTGGCTGCTCGCCGTTCACCAGGTACAGCGGGAAGACCATCAGCATGTGTGAGTAGTGTCGGTGCGACATGGCATAGGGCACGCCGGCGCCGATCATGAACCCGTTGGCGTTGGTCGGGTACGGAGTCAGGTCGCGCAGCACCTGCTGCCACGTCGGGATCAGTGGATCGGCGATGCCCAGCCGGCTGGCGGCGTCCAGCAGCGCCTGGCAGCCCCACCGGATTAGGGACAGGTCGTAGTTGCAGTCCGGCGCCGATCCGTACTCCGGCGACAGCGTCTTCGGCAGGTGCAGCCTGCCATCGGTGCCGCTGGTGAGGAAGTGCAGGTAGAAGTTGATCGCGCGGCGCAGCAGCGGGAAGAGCGTGTCCCGCAGCATCACGTCATCCATCGTGTGCCGGTACGACAGCCACACGTTGTGCAGAGCCCAGGTGAGGTCGCCGACCTCCGGTCCGGACCCGCCCGGCGCGCTGACGCTGCGGTTGCAGAACATGTCGGAGCTGCGGCCGATGCCGGCGGAGTCCGAGCGGTACGCGCTGGGCACGTTGTTGATCAGCTGCTGGCGGTTGGCTGCGAGCGTGCTGGTGATCGAGTCCAGCTCCAGGTGGTTGGAGCCGTGGATCAGCCAGTACTCCAGCTGCACGTTGAGGTTCCACCAGACGGCCGGCCACGGGGTCGGCTCCAGCCACGGCCCGCAGGTGGCCATGACCGGCCCGCCCGCCCGGCTGCCGGCGGCGACCTTGTAGAGCTGGGCCCAGTGGAAGCTCTGCATCCGCTGGTCGGGGAAGGAGACGAAGCTCTTCCGGTAGAACGCGTGCCACCAGTTCCTGTGCGCGACGACGAGCGCGTCGTTGGAGGCGTTCTGCGCGCGGCCCAGCGACGTGGCCTCAGCCGTCGATGCGGGGAAGCTGTGCGCGACGCTCAGGTACAGGAGCCGCTGGCCGGTGGCAGGGCCGGCGACCTCCCGGTACGCCGTGGCGGTCTGGCCACCGCCGACGAGCTTCTGCAGCACCTGCTTCACGTCGCCCGTGGTCTTGGTCGTGGGCGCCGGGTTGTTGGTGTACCCGGACGGCGGCGCCTCGGAGGCGGCACGCGGGCTCACCGCAGGCTCGGGGTGGAACGTCCAGCGGACCTGCTCGCCGCCGCTCGGGGTCACGGACGCGACGAGGATCTGATCCTGGATGTAGACCTGGATGGTGAGGCGGCCGGAGCTGGTGGTGATCGTGCCGACCAGCTCGGCGTCCCACAGGTCCAGGCGCCAGTCGACGGCGGAGATCGTGCCGATCGGGTCGAGCGTCAGGTGCCCGACCGGCAGCCGGCACACCCCGAACCCGCTGCCGTACTGCGGCCGGTGGTCCTGCACCTCGGCGTGCTGCACGGTGAACTTGACCGAGTTGGTGTTCGGCTTCCGGTAGACCATCGTGCCGAGCCGGCCGTCGCCGAGGAACGGCCCCTCGTACCAGAGGGTCGGGAGCCGCTTCCAGATCAGGTCCTGCCCGCGCAGGAAGTCCGCCCACTGCGTGTCCGTGGTCATCCGGTTGTCGAGCGTCCAGGGTGCCGCCGCTGCCGGGTCAGCCTTGGCGAGCGCGAGCGCGGGCAGGGGGAGGGCGGCTGCGGCGGCGCCACCGATTGCGGTGCCGAGCACGGTACGGCGCGTGACCTGCTTGTCTGTCATGTCCAGTCCAATGCGGTCGGGGATGGGGGCGCGTGATCTCCGGCGGCAGGGCTACGGGGAGACTTCGAGGTAGTCCAGGTTCGGGCCGCCATTCGCGGTGGTCGCGGTGGCGCGGATCGTGTTGGCGCCGGCGACCAGCGGGGCGGTGATCGTGACGGTCTGCCAGGTGGTCCAGGCGCCGGTGCCGTTGAACGCGAGGCCGGCACGGACGACGCTGCCGTTGACGGCGATGTCCAGCGGCCGGTTCGTCGTAGTGCCGTTGGCGTGCCGGAAGCGCAGCGTGGCGGTGCCGGCGGCCGCCGCGTTGACGGTGAACTGCACGTAGCTGCCGGCCACGTTGTCGTAGTTGACGAACCCGGTGCCGGAGTGGCCGGGGTGGTTCGATTCCACGACGCCTTGCGAGATCGTCGCGTTCTCGGCCTCGTACCGGGTGCCCGACGGCGGCGGATCGCCGTACGGCACACCGTTGATCGTCACACCCGACAGCACGACGTCGTTGGCGCTGCTGATCTGCGGCTTCGGGGTGTCGATGCGGGTGAACGTGCTGTTCGTCACGTGCAGGTGGCTGAGCGGGCTCGCCTCCAGCCCGACGATCTTCAGCGCGTACGGCGAGTCGTCGATCGTCAGCCCGTCGATGTGGATGTTGCGCACGACCGGGTTGACGATCGGCCCGAAGCCGGGGCCGGTGAGGCTGTACTTCATGTCGATATGGATCGCGCCACGGTCGACGGGGCCACCGGAGAGCCGGCGGACGTGGATGCCGTCGACGATGCCGCCGCGCCGCTGGTTGGTCTTGATGTAGACGGCGTGGAACGACTTGTACGACGAGCCGGCCTTGATCACGTTGTCCTGCGCGAACACGTTCTTCACGCCGCCGGACATCTCGCTGCCGACGGTGATCGCGCCCCAGCGGCCCAGGAAGTTGTTGTTCTCGATGACGATGTTCTCGCTGGCCACGCCAACCCGGCGGCCGTCGGTGTCCCGCCCCGACTTGATAACCACGCCGTCGTCGCCCGTGTCGAACGTCGAACCGTGGACATGCACGTCCACGGACGACTCGGGGTCGACGCCGTCCACCATCGCACCACGGCTGAAGACCTTGATGTTGCGGACGGTCACGTTGCGGCAGAGCACGGGGTGGACCGTCCACATTGCCGGGTTACGGATGTCGAGGTCGGCGATGAGGACGTTGGTGCAGCGGTAGAGCTGGATCATGTTCGGCTTGAGGAAGTGCCCGGCGCCGAACTGCCGCTGGTTGATCGGCACCTTGTCGACTGCCATCCGCTGCAGCCGGTCCCAGTCGGGGCCGCGCCGGGAGTCGAAGCCGAACCAGGGCCCGTTCTGGGCGTTGCCGTCGATCTGGCCGGGTCCCGTGATCGCGACGTTCGTCTGGTCAAGCGCCCAGATGAACGGCGAGTAGTTGTAGCACTCGATGCCCTGCCAGCGGGTGAAGACGGTCGGCAGGAAGGACGCCGCATCCGTCTTGAACCGGATCACCGCACCGGCTGCGACGTGCAGGTTCACGTTGGAGAGCAGGTGGATCTTGCCGGTGCGGTACTGGCCACCGGTGACCAGCACCCGCCCGCCGCCAGCGGCGTTGCATGCGGTGATGGCCTGGCGGAACGCCGTGCTGCAGTCGGTCGAGTTGTTGCCGACGGCGCCGTAGTCACGGATGTCGAACGTCCGGTCCGGGAACGTGGGCGGGACGATCCGGCTGAGGATGATCGGCACCTGTTCCCAGGGGGCGGGCGCTGCTCCGGCCGGCTCGGGATAGATCAGCGCGCCGGGTAGAGCCCCGGCCAGCGCGGCGCCGCCGGCGATGAATCCGGTCGCCTTGAGGAAGTCCCGTCGAGAACCATCACCGATCATCGCTGTCTCCCTGTGCCGGCGACCTGCAGGGGCGGTGTTACTGCCGCGTTACAGCATGCAGACGGGCAGGGGAGTGGTCAACAGATTGATCGGATCTCTAGCCATTTTGTCGGGTAGAGGGCGTTGTGCCGGGAGGGGTGCGGTCTGGTGGTGCACAAGCTGGACACCGCCCTCCGTATGGTGCTCGCCGCATCGTGCCCGGGGCGGCGAGACCTCCTATCTTTGCGCCGGCGCGAGTTGGCGCCAGCGACCGGCGGGGCAAGCGAGGGCGGTGCTGGGTGGGTGCGGCAGGAGCGGGTCGGTAGCGAGGGCGGCACGGGCCGGCGCAGCGGGTGCTCCACCGATCATAACCGTCTACATTGGAATACTCGGGGAAGAGTACGTATCAAGGGCTGGGGAAAGGTGTCCTTCCCCGAGTGGTCTACAGTGGACGGACGTGGCGGGTGTCCCCGGGTGGGATCAGCGATCTGATCCCACCCCGAACGCGGAAAGGGCTACGACTTGTCGGGCCCGGCGAGGCCGGCGCGGCGCAGCGCATCCGCCATGGCGCCGCCACCGCCACCGCCAGAGTCGCGCCCCTGCCCGCCACGCTGGCCGCCCCGTTGCTGCCCGCCATGACCGCTCGCGTCGCGCTGGCCGCCGCCACGCTGCCCACCAGCGCCGCCGCCGCCACGCTGGCCCCCGGCGCCGCCGCCGCCACGCTGCCCACCAGCGCCGCCGCTGCCACGCTGGCCCCCGGCGCCGCCAGTGCCGCCGCCGGGCCGCCCACCGCCGCCATCGCGCCCGCCGCCACCGGCCTGCCGGCCTTCGCGCCCGCCACCGCCGTCGCGCCGCCCGCCACCTGACGTCCCGCGCTCGCCAGGAGCCGGGGTCGCGTCGTCGTCGAGGCGCAGGGTCAGCCCGATGCGCTTGCGCGGGATGTCGACCTCCAGCACCTTGCAGCGGACGATGTCGCCCGGCTTCACCACGTCACGCGGGTCCTTGACGAACGTCCGCGACATCGCCGAGACGTGCACCAGGCCGTCCTGGTGGACGCCGATGTCGACGAACGCGCCGAACGCGGCGACGTTCGTGACGACGCCCTCCAGGACCATGCCGGGCTTGAGGTCCTTGAGCTCCTCGACGCCCTCGGTGAACGTGGCCGTCTTGAACGCCGGACGCGGGTCCCGGCCGGGCTTCTCCAGCTCGCCGAGGATGTCGGTGACGGTCGGCAGGCCGAACGTGGCGTCGACGAAGTCGGCCGGCTTGAGCTTGCGCAGGGTGTCGCTGTTGCCGATCAGCGCCTTGAGGTCGGCGCCCGCCGCGGCGAGGATCCGGCGCACGACCGGGTAGGCCTCGGGGTGGACGCTGGACGAGTCGAGCGGGTCGTCGCCGGCCGGGATCCGGAGGAAGCCGGCGCACTGCTCGAACGCCTTCGGGCCGAGCCGGGGCACCTCCTTGAGGGCGCTCCGGGAGCGGAACGGGCCGTGCGTGTCCCGGTGCAGCACGATGTTCTCGGCGAGCCCGGCACCGATCCCGGACACGCGCGTCAGCAGCGGTGCCGAGGCGGTGTTCACGTCGACCCCGACGCCGTTCACGCAGTCCTCGACCACCGCGTCGAGCGAGCGGGACAACTTGAACTCCGACAGATCGTGCTGGTACTGGCCCACCCCGATCGACTTGGGATCGATCTTTACCAGCTCGGCCAGCGGATCTTGCAGCCGCCGCGCGATCGAGACCGCGCCGCGCAGCGACACGTCGAGCTCGGGGAGTTCCGAGGAGGCGTACGCCGAGGCGGAGTAGACCGAGGCGCCGGCTTCGGAGACGACAACCTTGGTGAGCTTGAGATCCGGGTGCTGGGTGATGAGATCGCCGGCCAGCTTGTCGGTCTCGCGGGACGCGGTGCCGTTTCCGATGGCGATCAGTTCGACCTTGTGCTGCTTGGCGAGGTGGGCCAGGACGGCGATCGACTCGTCCCAGCGCCGCTGCGGCACGTGCGGGTAGATCGTGTGGGTGGCGACGACCTTGCCCGTCGCGTCGACTACGGCGACCTTCACACCGGTACGGAAGCCGGGGTCCAGGCCCATCGTCGGGCGCGTACCAGCTGGCGCGGCGAGCAGCAGGTCACGCAGGTTCGCGGCGAACACGCGGACGGCTTCGTCCTCGGCCTCCTGCTTGAGCCGGATCCGCATGTCGACGTCGAGGTGGACGAGGATCCGGGTGCGCCACGCCCACCGGACCGTCTCGCCCAGCCAGCGGTCACCCGGCCGGCCCCGGTCGGCGATGCCGAAGCGGTAGGCAATGAGTGGCTCGAAGCTGCTCGTGCCGTCCTCAGACAGCTCCTCCGGCTCGACGGTGAGGTCGAGCGCCTCCTCCTTCTCGCCGCGGAACATGGCGAGGATGCGGTGGGACGGCAGCTTGGTGAACGGCTCCGAGAAGTCGAAGTAGTCGGAGAACTTCGCGCCGGCCTCCTCCTGACCCTCCTTGACGCGAGCCACCAGCCGCCCGCGCGACCAGATCCGCTCGCGCAGCTCACCGATCAGGTCGGCGTCCTCGGCGAACCGCTCGACGAGGATGGCGCGGGCGCCGTCGAGGGCGGCTTGAGCGTCCGCCACCCCCTTCTCCGCGTCCACGAACGCCGCGGCGGCGGTCTGGGGATCCACGGAAGGGTCGCTCAGCAGCCCTTCGGCGAGCGGTTCGAGCCCCGCCTCTCGCGCGATCTGCGCCTTCGTCCGCCGCTTCGGCTTGTACGGGAGGTAGATGTCCTCCAGCCGGGCCTTCGAGTCGGCGGCCAGGATCTGCGCCTCGAGCGCGTCGTCGAGCTTGCCCTGCGAGCGGATCGACTCGAGCACCGCCGCCCGCCGCTCGTCCAGCTCACGCAGGTAGCGCAGCCGTTCCTCGAGCGTGCGCAGCTGCGCGTCGTCGAGCATCTCGGTGGCTTCCTTGCGGTACCGGGCGATGAACGGCACGGTCGAGCCGCCGTCCAGCAGCTCCACGGCCGCCCTGACCTGCCGCTCGCGTACCCCGAGCTCCTCGGCGATCCGCTGGTGCACTGACATCGTCACGATCTGTCGCTGGTCCACGGGATCATTCTGCCGGGTCGCCGCGGACCCGCCGCATCGGCAGGCGGGTCCGGGGCGTGGCGGTCAGTCCGCGCCTCGGGGGTGAGAGCGCTCTCAAATTGTTACACGAGCGTGTCTTGCAGGCGGGGAGGCATGTCAAGGTACGGTTTTCCGCATTTTTACCGATGATTTCGCAGGTGGCAGCGTTAGCGCCGCTCGATCGGCCTGGCGGCGACCCGGGCTGGTCAGTGCCGTCTGGTCGCGGACATGTTGCTTATGTGCAATGCGGTGGACACATTGACGAAATCCCCCGGTGAGCGCTAGCGTCCGGATAGGAGAGCGCTCTCACGGTGCCGCCGGTTCGCGGGCGGCACGCCGGCCCGGCCCGGCTCCCGAGGTACCCGTCTGACCCGCCCACCGCTCAGACCTGCCGCAACCCCCTGCATCCCCGGCGCGTGCCGGGAGCCATACCTCCGTCACCGCATTCGGGAGGAACGATGAAACCGTCAAGGCGAGGCACCGCGCCGGGCCCCCAACCGCCCGGCATCCCGGAGCCCCGATCCCGCCGGAGTATCCGGCACCGCACGCTGGCGGTCGCCGGCGTGGCGGCGCTGGCCGCGGGGTTCCTGACCTTCGTCGTGATCCAGCCCGCGGGCGCCGTGCCGGTGGGCGCCGGCAGCTACACGACCACCCAGGTCGGGCCGTTACCGACGGGCTGCGGCTCGCTCTCGACGAACCCGCGCCAGTGGGTCACCGCGAACGCGCCTGCCGGTCCGGTGCCCACCAACGACTGGTGGTCCTCGATCCTCTACAAGCGCACCGACTGCGCCTATGGCGAGCCGCTGCACGCCCACCCGGTCTCCTACGACACGCTGCCCGCCGGGCTCGGCTTCTCCTACAACACCACGGCGACGATCAGCGGCACCGCGACCGGCGTCGGTGAGTACCACTACCCGTACCAGCAGGACTTCATCGCCGGGGTCACCGGCCTCAACTCCCCGGACGTGAAGGTCGACGGCTGGACCGACTGGACCGTCACTCCGTTCTGGAGCGACGGCGCTCGCAGCGTGAAGGCGACAATCGGGCACGGACTGCCGTTCGCGTACTTCCAGATCACCGGGGGCAACGCGCAGATCACCACGACCGCGCCGCCAACGGTCTGGTCGAACAGCGGCGCCACGATCGGCTACACCGTCGCCGGCCACGACTACGTGGCGTACGCGCCGGCCGGCTCGACCTGGGCCGTCAGCGGCACCTCGATCTCCTCCACGCTGGCTGGCAAGGGCTACTTCTCCGTCGCCGCGCTGCCGACGACGCCGTCCTCGCCCGGTGGCGACCGCACCGCGCTGGCCGCAAGCTACGGGCAGTACGCGCACGCCCACGTCACCGGCACCCGCGTCAACTACAGCTACAACCAGGCCAACTCGACCGTCAGCACGACCTACACCTTCACGACGACGGCGCGTGAGGGCTCGGCCAGCGGCACCGTCGTCGGCCTCTACCCGCACCAGTGGAACTACCTCACCGGCGCGACGCCGATCAGCCAGACCTATGTCTCGGCGCGCGGTCCGATGAAGGTGCTCAACGGTGTCTCGCAGTTCACCACGTCGATGAAGTTCCAGGGCGTGCTCCCCGAGGTGCCGGCCGTCGCCGACAGCAGCGGCGCCGACAGCACCCAGCTCGCCGGCTACCTCAGCGCCGTTCAGGGCAACCCGATGGACATCCGTAACGACGACACGTACTGGACCGGCAAGGACCTCGGCCGCGCCGCCCGCATCGCCGAGATCGCCGACCAGGTCGGCAACACGGCCGTCCGGGACAGCGCGCTCAACGCGATCAGGGGCCGGCTGACGGACTGGTTCACCGCGCCGGCCGGCAAGACCTCCCGCGTCTTCTATTACGACCAGAACTGGGGCACGCTGATCGGCTACCCGGCCTCCTACGGGTCCGACCAGGAGCTCAACGACCACCACTTCCACTACGGCTACTACATCGCCGCCGCGGCGACGCTCGCAAAGTTCGACCCGACGTGGGCGTCCACGTCGCAGTACGGCGGCATGGTCGACCTGCTGATCCGGGACGCGAACAACTACGACCGGAACGACAACCGCTTCCCGTTCCTGCGTGACTTCGACATCTACGCCGGCCACGACTGGGCGTCCGGGCACGGCTCGTTCGGCTCCGGCAACAACCAGGAGTCGTCGTCGGAGGGGATGAACTTCGCCAACGCCCTGATCCAGTGGGGCCAGGCGACCGGCAACACCGCCGTCCGCGACGCCGGCATCTTCATCTACACCACCCAGGCCGCGGCCATCCAGGAGTACTGGTTCGACTCCCGTAACCAGAACTTCCCGTCCGCGTTCGGGCACAGCACCGTGGGCATGGTCTGGGGCTCCGGCGGCGCCTACGCGACGTGGTTCAGCGCCGAGCCGGAGATGATCCAGGGCATCAACATGCTGCCCGTCACCGGCGGCCATCTCTACATGGGCTACAACCCCGGGTACGTCACCACCAACTACAACGAGCTCGTGCGCAACAACGGCGGACCACCAACGGTGTGGCAGGACATCATCTGGCAGTTCCAGGCGCTCGGGGACGGGGACGCCGCACTCGCGAACTTCCGCGGCAACCCCAACTTCACGTCCGAGGAAGGCGAGAGCAAGGCACACACGTTCCACTGGATCCGGAACCTGGCCGCGCTTGGCAACGTGGACACGTCCGTCACGGCGAACCACCCGTTGGCGTCCGTGTTCGTGAAGGGCGGCGCGCGGACGTACGTGGCGTCGAACATCACCAACGCGCCGATCACGGTGAACTTCTCCAACGGGACCACGCTGGCCGTGCCGGCGGGCAAGACCGCCACGTCCGGGGCGTTCACCTGGAGCGGCGGCAGTGCGGGCGGCGGCAGCAGCAGCCCTTCGCCGACCGCCTCACCAACCGCCTCGCCGACCTGCCCGCCGACAGCGACCCTGCTCTCCCGGGACCGGCCGGTCAGCACGTCGAGCACGCCGGAGAGTGGCTACCCGGCCAGGAACGCCGTGGACGCCAGCTCGAACACCCGGTGGTCCAGCGGCACCAGCACCACGCAGTGGCTGCGGGTCGATCTCGGTTCGTCGCAGAGCATCGGTCGGGTACGGCTGAACTGGCACACCACATACGGCACCTCGTACCAGTTGCAGACGTCGCCGAACAACAGCACCTGGACGACCGTCCACTCGACCACCACCGGTGATGGCGGCATCGACGACGTCACGGTCTCCGGCACCGGCCGGTACGTGCGGATCAACGGCACCGCGCGCACCGGCGGCCGGTACTCGCTCCGGGACTTCGAGGTGTACGGCGCGTCGTGCACCTCGCCGTCGCCCACCGCGAGCCCGACTCCGACGCCGACGGGCGGGACCAGCTCGCCGACCCAGTACCTCCAGGCCGGCGGGGCGCTGTCCGGCACCACCGGCGGGGCCGGGACGGTCAGTGTCGCCTCGGCCGCTGGCGGCAACTACGACGGCACCCCCAACAATCCGCAGGTCTTCACCGCCACCGGCCTGAACCTGACTTACGGTGGCGGCACGACCAACTTCGACCTGTTCGTCGACGCCGGCTCCGTGGTCGGCAACGCCACGCAGGTGCGGGTCTCCTACGACCTCACCGGCAACGGCAGCTGGGATCGGGTCGAAACGTACCGGTACTTCGCCACCGACCCCGTCGCCGGGTATGAGCACTACACCCACGGGCAGAGCCTGCTCTCCTCCTCCGGTGCGCTCGGCAACTTGAGCAACGGGCAGGTCAAGGTCGAGGTGTGGAGCGCGATCGGGACTGGCCCGACCACGCTCGGCATCGGCAACCAGTCGGTGATCCGCCTGCCGCA
>Ga0184623_10001267_pt1 | contig 11029 bp, 6 predicted proteins | sample PLM1_100_b1_FD_133138 | JGI IMG/M metagenome (GOLD analysis project Ga0184623, IMG submission 133138) | Groundwater sediment microbial communities from an aquifer in East River, Colorado, USA - PLM1_100_b1 | ecosystem: Environmental > Terrestrial > Soil > Riparian zone | place: USA: East River...
CAGAACTTCTTCAGGTGGTTCGTCAGGCATTATCCGATAATCAACGTAAGCGCGATACCGCGCGGGTTTTGGCATTACGCCCATTGTTCAACGTTACTGAAACCTCTTTGCCGAAACAGATCGAAACCAGTTGCTTGACCTGATCGTCACAGCGATCTGTGATCAGCTTCACTGCTCGAATGTAGCTTATTATGAAGTTGAAGATGGAAATGTCACTATCATCGCACAACAGGGCAAAGTCCTTCAAGTTGAAAGTTCCAATTTTGCCGCGCAACTCGTCCGCCGCGTCAATGTAGATGGGGATCCGATTGTGATCAATGCGACAGGCCCTGGAGAGGCGGCCGCGCAGTCGCTTCTTTCCACGCTTGGGCTTGGCACGGCGATCCTGATACCGGTCGCGCGTTCTAATCTGCATAACGTGTTTTTTGCCGCGCGCGATGCCAGCGGAGCGGAGCGTCCGTTCCGCGGCGCCGATCTGGAGATGTTCTTCGTATTGGCGCGTCAGGCTGTTGTGGCGATGGAGAACGCGCGCCTGTATGCAGATCTGCGCGATTACGTCCGCCGGGTGGAAGATTCACAGCAGGCATTGCTGCGCGCGGAAAAAATGGCAGCGGCCGGGCGACTGACCGCATCCATTGCACATGAAGTGAACAATCCGCTGCAGTCTGTGCAGAATTGTTTGCATCTTGCCGGGCGTGAAGATCTGCCGCCTGAAAAGCGAAAGGAATATTTTGACCTCGCACGTAACGAACTCGAACGCTTGATGAAAACGATGCAACGCATGCTCGATTTCTATCGCCCTGGTGCGGTCAAGGTTGAGCGGGTGGATGTGCTGGATTTGTTAAAACACGTGTTAAGCCTGACTTCTCAACAATTGGGACAGCGTCAAATTCGTGTGACCACAGACCTGCCCGATTCTCTACCAGCCATTTATGCGGTGAGCAGTCAGATCCAGCAAATATTCTTTAACTTGATCTTGAATTCGTTTGATGCCATGCCTGCGGGTGGAGAGTTAAAGATCAGCGCGCGGGAATTGAATCAGGGCGTCGAAATGACTTTCCAAGATAACGGCCCTGGGATTCCGGAAGATCGACGCAATAACATTTTTGAACCTTTCTTCAGCACCAAGGAGGGTGGCACCGGTTTGGGTCTTACAGTGAGTTACAATATTGTCACAGCACACGGTGGCACGCTCGATCTTACCAAGCAAAATGGCTCGGGTGCCTGCTTTCGATTATTTTTGCCGATGGGAGATACACAATGAAGTCAAATATTCTTGTCGTTGACGACGAACCCGTTGCTCGTCAATCGCTGACTGATATCCTTCGCCTTGAAGGATTTTCTGTGAACTCTGTGCCTAACGGACAGGCAGCAGTTGAGTACGTCCGTACTAATCCCGTGGAATTGCTTATTGTAGATCTGCGCATGCCGGGCATGGATGGATTGGAAGTAATCCAGGTTGTCAATCAAATCTCACCGGAAACCGAAGTAATTTTATTAACTGCCTTTGGATCAACAGAGACTGCGATACAAGCATTGCGTCTGCGCGTCCATGATTATTTGCTTAAGCCTGCTTCACCAGCGCAAGTGGTAAGCAGTGTCAAGAAAGGATTAGTACGACGTGAAGCGCGCTTGAAAGCGCGTGGTGGAACATCTGCTATGGACGTAGATGAAGGTATCTCGGAGTTCTCTTTAAAAGATGGAACTCATATTGATCTCTCACGCAGGCAAATTCGCAAGAGAGAACAAATGATCCATTTGACTCCCGCAGAAGGACGTTTGTTGAGAGTGTTGATCGAAAATCCCGGCCGTGTCTACTCACACCGCGAGTTGGTATTGCTGGTGCAGGGATATGATACTTCCCAGCGTGAAGCACCCGAAATCCTGCGTCCGTTGGTGAGCAGATTGCGGCATAAACTCGAGCCCTTCTCGGCGCTCTCTGACCGCATCGTCAGTGTGCGCGGGACAGGTTATTTGTACGAAAATGAATAGAGGGAGTAATCGATATTCAATACATTCGCACTCAACAAAAAACACTGAACAAAATGTTCGGTGGATTTTTAATGCTTATAAAAATCAGCGGGGAATTCCGGCGGTTGCAACCAGCTCAATAATCCACGTGTATGGACAGGATCTGTGACCGGCTTTTCAAACCAGACGAGCAGAAGACTAATCCCTAATCCTCCTGTGCCAATCCATTGTAGTGGCGTCAGGCTTTCGCCCAGCAGCAGGAAACTACACGGGATTGCTACAAGCAGTTCTCCCAGCCCAAGCAATGCAGTTTGCATTCCCCCGATATGCTTTACTCCCAAGAAGAGCATCAGCCGGGAGAAAAAGGTCACCGCGGTGAGTCCTAGCACAGGTGCCCAGGGAGCAGTTGCTACGGGCCAGCTTCGATCAAAAATAAAATAGGACGGCACGACAATGGCGCTCATAGCAAGCAATGTATACACTGTCACTGTTGGTGCAGGGACATCATAAAGTACTCGCTGATTAATGGGGAGATGCAGCGCGTAAAGCGCAGCTGAGATCAGCATGAATGCCACACCCCAAAAGTCAATTTGCCCTGAAGGTGCCCTCGTAAGTAGAAAAGCCGACAGGATTGCAATCATAATCCTAACAATGGTAAGCCTTGACGGGGATTGTTTATCAAGCTGAAGCCAGAATGCTACAAAGAAAGGATAAAGGGCGTAAAGCATCTGTGCGATGCTTGCATTCAATTTGCTTAGGCCAACATAATAAAAAATCGAGCCGACGCCATTTGTAGCGCCCGCCAGTATACATCCAAGTAGCCCAATAGGATAGATAAAAAGAAATCGCCTTTTAAATATGACAATAATCAGTACAAGCAGTAGGGCCGCCATGCTTGTCCGCAAAGCGACCACGGCATACGGGGAGAATTTACCTACCCCCATTGCAGCTTTGCCAAACACGGGCGTTAACCCTAAAAAGAATGCTGAGATGAGGGCGGCATTGATTCCGGTACTGCGGCCTTTATGCATCTTTGTGATTACCCGCTCGTCTTAAAGCGCAACAAGCAATGCCCATCATCATTATCAGTGATGAGTCACTGTCCCTGTCATGCTATTATTTCTAACTAATGAGAGAACGAACCTCTTCAAGAAATTCATCGTTTAGGAAATCGCCTTTCTGCATGAGTGATTGAATCTGTCCCTGCAAACGGCCTTTTTCATCTACCGTGAGTTCCTTTGCCGTTGCGACGATCACAGGGATATTCGCTGTCTCAGGTTTGCTGCGTAATACATCTAGCACTGCGAAGCCGTCGACCTCAGGCATCATCAGATCAAGAATGACAAGATCTGGGCGTTCTTTATCGATAAGTTCGATCGCTTCGACTCCATTTGTTGCTTCGAAGATCTCAAAATCGCCCTGTGACTGAAGAATGCGCCGAATGAGACGACGCGCTTCGGGGCTGTCATCAACCACCACAATACGCGGGAAGCGGTTCGGAGTCACATTATTGAGTGCGGAGAGCAAGCCTTCCTGTGGGGTTGGCACCTGCTCTTCCTTTGTTTCCAAATCCACATCGCGCGTCCAGCCTTCGCCGAACAGGAATTGCTCCGCGGGCATTGTGTGTCCTGTACAGTTTACAACAACCGTATCGGTGGGTTTGATGATGCCCGCACGCACCAGTTTAAAGAGACCGGCGAATGCCACTCCCGCCGCCGGTTCAGCCGAAATGCCTTCCATTTTTGCAATCACATGCATCGCGCGGAATGCATCTTCGTCACTCACACTTTCAAATACGCCATTGGTTTCGTTCACCTGCTTACGCAACATTGTGTATGTTCGTCCAGGGTCACCTGTTGCCAGCGTTTCAATGCGAGTCTTTGGTGATAAAACCGGTTCGGCTTTTTCCAATCCCTTCTTCCAACTTAACACCATTGGGGCACAGCCATCAACCTGTATGGGTGCGAGTGCTGGGATGCGATCGATCATGCCCAGTTGTTTTAATTCGCAAAAACCTTTGTAAACGCCAAGCGGACCCATGCCGCCGCTAACTGCCTGAACATACCAATCAGGCGTGCGCCATTTCGGCGAGTCGTGAGGGGAGTTTGGAGGAGGACCTTGCTGAATGGTCAATTGTTCGGCGATTTCATATGCGAGTGTCTTCATCGCTTCGACTGCTGTCACCGTGCGTGCGCCCATATCCTGATACAACCCGCGTTGGCGGGCGAACTCTGCAGCAATCTGCTTTGCTTGGTCGTACGAGCCGGTGATCTTGACGACTTGGCTTCCATACAATGCGATCTCACGCATCTTGACTGCGGGAACGAGGCTGGTGACGAAAGCCCAGAGTTTGATCCCTGCCCGAGCTGCGTACGCGGAGAGAGCAATGGCGACATTGCCTGTGGATGCGGCAACCATCTCTGTTACTCCGCCTTCTTTCAGTGCGGCGATGGTAACAGCTGCCTGTCGATCCTTGAATGAAGAGGTTGGTCCCTGCCGTTCATCCTTTATGAAGAGATTTGGCAAACCCAGCATCATTCCCAAGTTTGCGGCCTGAATCAGAGGCGTACCGCCTTCACCAAGTGTCAATGTGGGGTTAGGATTGTGAATAGGAAGGAGCTCGCGGTAGCGCCATAAATCAAATGCACGGTCTTTTATTTCTGAGGGAAATGTCTTTGCCACTTCCACCATGTCGTATTCCGCTTCACGCCACTGGCTATTACATTGTGGGCAATGCATGGAATTTGGCATGAATGAAGCGGCATAGCCGCAATCCAAACATCTAATTACAAATGACATATTGGGATGTTTCCTCTTGCATTCCGTTATGAACGGAATGGGCTTATGAGCCGATTCGTCTTAATGCGTTCTCAATGCTTTCGATCAACTCCCCTTCATCGAGCGAAGCTTTGGTGATTAGGCGTTGCCCGAAGTCGCTTAATTGCTGGTGCTGTTCGTTCGTCAGACCGCCGCCGCTCACCACCAGCACGGGAATATCTCGTAGTGTGGGGTTCTCGCGCAGTTTTTCTAGGATCGTGAAGCCATCCATTTCAGGCATGAATATATCCAGGATGATCGCGTGAGGTACCTTTGTATTGATTGCTTCCCATCCTTTACGCCCACCCTGGGCAAGGATTGGCATGTATTCACCATGTTCAATGAGTATTTTTTCGATCAGGCGCAAATCGTTGGGATCGTCATCGATCACTAATACATCATGGATCGTCCCATTCTTGTTTAACCGATTGAGGGCGTGGACCAGATCTTCCTGAAGAATTGGCTTGACGAGATAATCAGCCGCGCCGAGGCTAAAGCCCTTGTCTACCTGTTCTATGATGGAACAAATCACGACAGGATAATCTCGGGTATCAGAATCAGATTTGAGGTCTGTGAGAAGTGTCCATCCATCCTTATTAGGCATCATAACATCCAGTGTGATGGCATAGGGTTTGAGCTCCAAAACGCGCTCTTTGGCTTTTGTTGGATCTGTGAGAGATACGACATGATATCCCTGTGGATTAAGATAGCGCTCATACAGGCTAATAACCTGGGGATCATCATCAATTGATAGTACTACTTTTTTGCCGTGGGGAATTTCTTCAAACGGCTGATCGAATAATGGAATCGTGAAGTAGAATGTGGCGCCCTTTTCCACGTCGCTATGTACACCGATACGTCCGCCATGCAGTTGTACCAGATTAGCACAAATAGAGAGACCAAGACCCGAGCCACCGCTCTTTCGTGTGGCCGACCCATCTACCTGTGAGAAGGCCTGGAACAATTTCTTTTGGTCTTCAACAGAAATACCAGGACCTGTATCAATCACATTGATCAGCGCTTCCATTTTGCCGGTAGGGCCCTTCTGTACAAGAGCTTCAACTGTGATTGATCCTTCATCTGTAAACTTGGAGGCGTTTGAGATCAGGTTCAACAAGACCTGTCGAACGCGCATTGTATCGCCGCGCACGGTGGGCATATCTGCGGGGATACGTTGCAGCAACTGGATCCGTTTCTCTTTCACCAGTCCCTTTGCAGTGGACATAACACTAGTGACCATTTCGGAAAGATGCACTTCTTCAAAATTGAGTTCCATCTTGCCAGCCTCAATGCGAGCCAGATCTAGGACATCGTTGATCAGCCCCAACAGATGTTGACCAGAGTTATAGATGGCTGTCAGATCCTGTTGCTGCATATCGGTCACAGGACCATCAATGCCTTTGAGAATGACACGCGAGAAACCAATGATGGAGTTAAGCGGGGTGCGCAACTCATGGCTCATGTTTGCAAGGAACTGGCTCTTCATCTGATCAACTTCGCGCAGCTCTCTGATGGCCTGTTGCGAAAGTTCATACGAACGGGCATTATCAATGGCAACCGTCACCTGGTCTGCAAGGGATTGCAACACTGATATATCATCTTGCGTGAAAGCGTATGTTTGTGTGGATTGAATGTCGATCACACCCACAATACGAGAGCCGATACGTAATGGCACAGCCGCTTCAGATTGCGTATCAAGCAGGAGAGGGTTAGGTTGATATAATGGATCCCCGCTTATATCGTCCACAAGTTTGGATTCTCCTGTTTCCGCTACCTTTCCAACAATAGTTTGTGAACCAACAGGCACCATATATTTCTGGGCTTTCATCTTTTCGCCAGCAGCACCTGTTGCTTCTCTCAGGACGATATTGAAGCCTGATTCTTCGATGGTGTAAATCGCCGCATAGTAAAAGCCGAAACGCTCACTCACCAAGTTAACGGTTCGCGTGAAGATGGTGTTCAACTCAAGTGTGGATGTAACAAGACGACCGATCTCTGAAGATGCCGCAAGATAGGTGTTACGTCGTTGAAGTGCAGCTCTTGCCTGTAATCGCTCGATTGCTGCTGTGACTTGCGCGCCGAGAATCGTTAATATCTCTTTGTGTCTTTCGGTGATACGGATAGAGGTGTCGTAAGATTGCACAGCCATCACGCCTCTGATGGCAGCTTCACTGCGAAGAGGAACACCGAGCCAATCCACACCGCGTGTTCCACCTCCGACCACTTCTCCAGATTCCTCAAGTTCGGCATAGATTTCCGGAGTAGTTCGAAGGGGCCGGCCTGTACGGATTACGTAACTTGTAAGTCCTCTACCAAGTTTTTGCGATGGCATGGGCTGATCATATTCATCTACATAGTAGGGAAAGGTCATCAAGTCCGCTTCGGCATTATATAGTGCGATATAAAAGTTTTTGGCGGGCATCAGAGTCCCTGCCACATCGTGAACGGTTTTGATCAGGTCTTCAATCCGGGATGCGGTCAATGCGGTATCTGATATTTGGGTGATGGCGGCTTGTGTTAATTCGTTGATTTTTCGATCGGTGATGTCTTGCGAAGAACCTACAATTTTAATTGGCTGGCCTTGGGCGTCGCGTTCTAACTTGAAAATCGAGCGAACCCAAATCGTTCTTCCATCACTTGTCCGAAATCGAGCTTCTGTTTCAGTTTCAGGATCCTCTTCAGGAGCAGATGTGGCTCGCTGTATTGCATCCGTCATTATAGGAATGTCTTCTTCAATAATGAACTTTTTAATAGCAAAATCCAGTGGTAACTGATATTCGCCTTCTTTTTCTATAGAGGTGCCAAGCAAAGAATATAATTCAGCTGTGAGCTGAACTGTTTGCTCTTTAAGATCAATCTCGAAATATCCAAGGCGAGCAATCTGCAACGCCTCAGAAAGCTGCCCCTGACTCGTAGTGACCTCGTTGAAAAGGCGAGCGTTTTCAATCGCAATGGCTGCCTGGCCGGCAATGGTTGCTAAGATATCACGATCATGTTCATCATACACATGCGGTTTTTGGACATTTTGGACGGAAATCACACCGAGCACACGCTCGCCGATCAGCAGCGGTACGCCTAGCCAGCATTGGGAAGGTGTATCATCCTCATGGAGAGGCACAAACTCAATTCCCAGGGCGTTCATGTGGCCCAACACATCAGTCGGCGCAAATACTATTTTCTTGTTACGAATGATGTAATCTGAGAAGCCGCGATTGCCCAATTTTCCCGGCGATAGTTGAACAAGTTCACCTTCTTCAAATACCAATGGATAACTTTTTTCTTCACTTTTCTCATCATACAGAGCGATGAAGAAATTTCTTGTATCCATCAGGCGACTGGTATAACGGTATATTACTTCCGCAATTGCAGAGACTTCCAGCTTGGTTGAAAGTTCACGACCCATCTCATTCAGCACGCTCAATTCTTCGGCGCGAGATTGGGTTTCCTGGAAAAGTCGGGCATTTTCAAGTGCAAGAGAAAGTTGATCTGCAACCTGTTTGACCAGTAACTGTTCGTCCTGGCTCCAGAAGCGGGGAGCTGTTTCGTCCACCACCTGTAAGGTAGCCCAGTTGTTTTGCCCGGTTTGAAATGCCTGTGACATCGCCATTTCATTTGGGGCGACGCGCTTGGCAATCTCCACCGGGCGCGTGGGCTGGGAATCCAAAACTCCAGCCGCAGCTAAAGCCCTTTCCTCTGTGATGTGTTTGCTTGATGCGTTTTTCGGCTGCGGGGCTGCTTCCGGCGTGAGATCTTCGAATAATTTATTAAGCCTTTTGTCGATTGGCTTCTTCTTTGGCATATTCGATCAACTCCTGAGCGAGGACGCGGTATTGTTGTGAGCCGCGGCTTGTCGGCTTGTATTGCGTGATGGGCATCCCTGCGATTGGACTTTCGCGAAGCTTCGTATCAATTTCGATCACGGTTGTAAAAACACCCTGTCCAAACGTTGTCTGCAGTTGTTCAAAGATATTGCGGTGTGTGCGGTTGCGACGATCCAATAATGTGACAAGAATTCGGTAGGCAAGGTTCGGGTTGCCTTCCTGTCGCACACGTCGAATAGAACCCATCATATTTCTCAATGCATAAGCTGAAAAATACTCAGCCTGAGTGGGAATTATCAATAGATCTGCTGCGGAGAGCGCATTGAGTGTAATAGCACCGAGCGCGGGAGGGCAGTCAAGCAGAATATAGTCATAGAGTAGTGGACTAGCTTTAAGTGCATTATGAAGCGTTAAAAGGTAATTACTACGCATAGGTAAATATTGTTCCGCGTTCTCTATCCGCGAATTTGATGGCACAAGGTCCAGGTTTGCCACGTCTGTTTTGCGCATCGCAGTTTTGATAGTCGCGTTTTCGATCAGTATATTGGCAGTTGTGATTTCTGCCTCTCCGGTTTCAAGCCCGAGTGCGAGGCTCAGATTGGACTGCGGATCAAGGTCAATTAGAAGGACGCGATAATTTAATTCTGCAAGTGCGGCACCCAGCGAGAGAGTAGTCGTCGTTTTGGCGACTCCACCTTTTTCATTTGACACAGCAATTGTATATGCCATATTTCCTCGGTTTCGTAGTTGAGCTACTCTTTACCATTCACTGCGTGGGGAATGACCTCCACGCGGCTTGCACCAAGTGCATTACGTAGTTCTTCCATTGCAGTCTGAATCATCGTTTGCGGGTCTTGAACACTTCGGATCTTGCCGGTAATATCTGAAACCAGTCGTTCGCGTTCGGCGCGGTGCGTTGTTTCTTCAAACAGACGGGCGTTTTCGGCGGATAAGGCTACACGTTCCGCGACTGCCTTGATGAGATCGACCTGATCCCGGTTCAGAACCTCTGCGGAAGGGGTTTGGACGATCAGCGTGCCGATGATTTCACCGCGCAGCTCGATTGGGACTACAACCTGGCTTGATTGCTCTTGTTTGCCTTTGTTTTTGTCGTTACCTGAGTCCGCTAATTCAACAAGCTTTTCAAGCGGAGAAGTGCCGATGAGATTGTATCGATACCCAAGCAAATTCTGCTCATTCGGAAGTCTTCCCCATATCTCGCGCGTGAATTGGCGACTAACGGCCTCCGCCTCAGCCAGCGCGTTTCGGGTTTCTTCAAAGAGTCGCGCATTCTCGATTGCGAGGCTTACCTGATCTGCCAGGAGAGTCAACATTTGGATATCCTCATCGGCAAACGCGCCTATTTCCGTGCTTTGCACATCCAGTGCGCCCACGACAAGACCACTACTCTTGAGAGGTAGTGCCATCTCAGAATGAGTATCCGGAAGCTCAGGGTTATCAAAAAATACTGCATCCACACCTACATCCATTGCAATACGTGGTTTCCCGGTTGCGGTGACATTCCCTACAATGCCTTGCTCCCCGACACGCAGCCGATGTTTGCGTTGAAGCATTTGCCTACCGCCTTCACTGTTCGTTGCGCTCAACACAGCATATTCTTGGGAACCATCAAGTAGAAATACGCCCACATGGTAGAAGCCAAATTTTTCGCTGATTACTGCAGCAATCCTAGGCAGAAGTTCTTGCAGATTACTTACAGACGTAATCGCCTGTGTTACCTGCGCCAGTACTTCAAATTGCGTCGCGCGGCGTTGAATTTGTTTGTTTGCAGCCTGCAATTCCGATCCGCGCTGGCTTAGTTCGACAGTACGTTGCTCTAAATCGATTTGAGCAGTATTAAGATTGATGTTCGATAATTCCAGTTCTTTCAAGCTAGCTTTGGATCTTTTTACTTCATTCTCCAGGCCACTTATGAGCAGGTATATAAGCACAGTATTCAAGCCAAAAATAAAGGTTACGTCCTGGGCAAAAGCGGTGGGTGGATAAGAGACATTTCCGATCAACCCGCTCTGTTCGGCATATGCCAGTCCAAAGCCTGAAAGAATACTTGCAATTGTGACAACCAGAGAAGCTTGCCAGCCAAGCAATAGGCCCGCCATCACCACAATTGAAAAATTTGTTATATATGAGGAGTCTCGAACACCCAACCCAGTTACAGCAAGGCTGTTTGATGCGGTCCAGATCAAAACCACGAGCAGAATCGAAGTAAATCGTAGATAGCCTCGTTTTAGAAGTATCCATCCTGCGAGGATGATAATAGCAAGAATAATCAATACTGCGTCTGAGATATTTAGGACAGTGTAGCCTCTGACAGCGCGCGCGCCGATTTCATATCCAAGTATGATGACAATAAGAGTCAAGGCAATCGCGTTGACATATCTCGCTTTGCGGGTTTTATC
>Ga0184623_10001268_pt1 | contig 11022 bp, 9 predicted proteins | sample PLM1_100_b1_FD_133138 | JGI IMG/M metagenome (GOLD analysis project Ga0184623, IMG submission 133138) | Groundwater sediment microbial communities from an aquifer in East River, Colorado, USA - PLM1_100_b1 | ecosystem: Environmental > Terrestrial > Soil > Riparian zone | place: USA: East River...
AGAGCGCGAGCAGTGCCAGCCCTTGCAGCGTGAGTACCGCCGCCGCGGCGCCCGGCCGGCGGATCACATCGGTGAGCCAATACCCACCCCCGGCGAGTCCGAGCAGAGACGCGGCACAGAGCAACGCTGCGCGCAGCAGGGTGCGCCGCGAAACGGCCGTGTGGCCCCCGCCCAGGCAGCCGCACGGGAGGTCCGGCGCGACCCGCCGCGAGTAGCCGAGGTAGCCGAGGAACAGGCCGGTCAGGGCTGCGGCTGTGGCCATCTCCCAGGCGGCGGCGGGCGGCAGCAGCAGAAGCAGCGCAACCGTGGTCTCCAGCCCGCCGACCACCCGGTAGACCGGAGTTGCCAGCGCCGGGCGGCGCAGCACGAGCGGGAGGGCCGAGGCGTTCGCCGCCTCGGCCGACCCACGGGAGACGGTCTTGAACAGGCCGGCCCACAGCAACAACGTCCCCAGGACGGCCTGTTGGAGCGTTCCAATCAGCTCGATCATGCCGTCACCCACTCAACTGATCGTGCCGCCGACGAGCTTGCACCAGGTGTTTGGGCCGACGATCCCATCGACGGTGAGGCCGTTGCGGGACTGGAAGTCGCGCACCGCGTTGTAGGTGGCGGACCCGAAGATGCCATCGACGAGCAGTCCGTAGCCCCTGGTGTTGAGCTGGCGCTGAACCGCCCGCACCGCATCGCCGGTGCTCCCGGACTGGACGGTGATGACCAGCGCCTCCCACGTCTGCTTGCCGACGATCCCGTCGACCGTCAGGCCCTTGGACTGCTGGAACGACTTCACCCGGGCCTCGGTCTCGCTCCCGAAGACGCCGTCGACAGCGAGGCTGTAGCCGCGGGCGCGCAGCAGGTACTGGATGGTGCGCACCGCCTCCCCGGTGTCTCCCCGGCGCTTCACGGGCCAGGTACGGGTGACGCCGCCGGCGCTCACCGTGCAGGAGAAGCAGCCGCGGACCGCCGGGTCGTACCCGAACGCGGCGAAGGTCGGGCGGGTGAGGTCGATCACAACGCCGGTGGAGCCCCGGCAGTCCGAACACGCGCGCCCGCACAGGTCGGGGCTGCACCCACTGCAGTTGGCGCGCTGGCAGGGGCCGCAGTCGGCGACGTAAACCGTCTTGCTCCTGCTGTTGCAGACGCTCGTTAGCGACGCCGCCCCGCCACAGCGCAGGTAGACCTGGTTCTTGCAGCCGCGTGAGCAGTCACAGCAGCCGTTGCAGCAGCCGCAGGTGTCCATCGCAGGCCACGCGGCCTGGTCGGAGCGGGAGGTGCTGCACGTGCCGCAGCGACCCGCCCCAGTACTGCAGGCGAACCAGGTCGCGTTGCCGCTGTAGGTCGAGAGCAAGGTGACATCACTCGTGGCCAGGGCCTCTCCCTGGGGCTCGGCCGCCGCCTGCCCGGCCTGGCCGGCAGCCGGGTCGTGGGTGTAGAGCAGCGTCGCGCGGACCCGACCGTCCGGAAGCGCCTCGCCGATCGCATCGACGTACATGCCCTTGCTCACCGTGTGCCGACTCCCGAGGCCCTGGGTCGTGAAGTCGCCGAACAGGGCGTCCCGGGCCACCTCGACCATGACGTCGTAATGCTTCCGGTTCGGGCGTTCGAAGCGCAGCACGTGCCGTGCCCGGCCGCCTGACAGCGCCCTGCCCTCGACCCGGGTCAGGTTCGACCACACGCGGAGCGCAAGGCCATCGCCCGGCAGCCACCTGACCATCAGGTCGTCACCCGGCCGGAGCGCCGTTGCGAGGTTCTCCCCTCCCTTCCAGACCGAGGTCGCCCCGTTCAGCCGTACGCTGCGACGGCGGCCAGCATCCTCGACCTCGAGGGCGCCGCCACTTGTCAACGACACGAGCCGCCCGCCGGTGATCTGCGGCTCCTCGCGCTCCGGAGCGCCGACCGCGAGCGCCGGTGTCAGGGGTGCGGCCGCCGCGCCCAGGACGGCGCCTTGCAGGAACCGCCTACGGTGCAGCCGCAGCCTCGGATCTGTCTCGCTTGCCATCGCATGGCCTCCTTCGCACGAAGGACGTTGTGGGGCGTTCGCGGGACCGTGGCCGGCGCCGGGCGCTGTTCAGGCTCTTCCAGGTCCGAAACGGTTGTCCTGGCGTCCAGCGCCAGACACGTTGACCGCCGCCTATTAAGCGCCGATGAAAGTCGCTGAAGACCCGCTTAAATACCATGGGGATGGCGGGCTACGTCCGGGTGGCCCAGGAGCCGGTTAGGTTGGGCCATCCCACCAGCGTCCCAGTGCGCTGGAACACGGCCAGCTCACGGCCCTATTCGTGTCCCAGCATCCCAGCCCCGGCCCGGAGGCTGGCCGGGTGCCGGTTCATCAGCCATCCTCTCGGGCGCGGGCACGTCGGGCAGGTTGTGTCGGACGGGAGAAGCCATGCGCGTGGTCTCGCATGGCCGTCCGAGCCGCGGGCCTTGACCCGGCTGTGGCGGACTCCGCGACGAGACCAGGCTGCGAGGCGGTAGGCATGGCGGCAGCACAGGGACGCGTTACCCATCGGGCCCTGGACGGTCGGCGGTTTCTTCTCAGTGGGGAGGTCGACCTGCACCTGCCGTTCACCTCGGTCGTCGGGGTGAACGTCGGCGGCCGTCTGCACGAGTTCACCGCCGGTTCGGCTCGCCTGGGCGAGGACGTCGCCCACGCACTGGGGGTCGCCGGCTTCGACGAGGAACTCAACTACCAGGGCGGCACCCTGCTCATCGGCCGCACCCGGCCCTATGACCGGCAGATCCAGCTGGTCGAGGACCTGCTGGTGGCCGTCTGGCGGGGTCGGCGGTACTGCCTGGTTACCCAGATGTACAGCATGTCGACCGCGGACGTGCTCGGCGTGCTGCGGACGCTGCGGATCGAGGAGCACGACGACGGCCTCATGCTCCGCCCGGACCGGAGCGGCGGCAGCGACTTCGCTGGGCCGGCGACGGTGGTCAAGGAGGTGCCGGAGCTGGGCCTGCTCGAGCTGTCCCCGCTCACCGACCAGCACGTCAGGGCGCTGCCGGCATGGCAAGGCATGTCGACGCCGGCCGGCGAGCTCTTTCAGGACCGGCTTTCCGACGGGAAGCCGTACTTCGTCCTCGCCGCTGCAGACACCTGGACCACCGTGCTGCCCCCGGCCACCACAGCCCATGACGAGGTGCCGAAGCTCGTGGGCCGACTGCGCGTTCAGACGGTCGCGTGAGGGCCGCGATGTCCGCCCTGGTCGCCGGGGTCGCCGCGTACACGGTGCTGGCCACCCTGCTCATCGCCTGCGCCGCCCACCTGAGCAGGCCCACCGCGCTGCCGCGGGCACTGGCGGCCCACCGGGTGCTGCCGGCAGCGCCCGTGGTGGCGACTGTGGTCACCGCGAGCGAGGGACTGCTGGGCGGCGCGGGCGCCGCCGCCCTCGTACAGCGCGACGGCACGCTGCTGGCCGCCGCGCTGGCCGGCAGCGTTCTGCTGCTGGCGCTTTTCGGCGGCTACGGCTGGTACGTCAGGGCGATCGGCCGCAGCGGCCCGTGCGGGTGCTCGCGCGCCCCGCTGCCGATGACCGGGTGGGTGGTAGCCCGCGCATTCGCTCTTGCGGGGCTTGCGTTGACCGGGCTGGTCCTGTCGGACGCGGTCGTGCCCCTCACCCGGACCGGCACCGTTCTGGTGGTCGTGCTGCTCGCCGCAGCCACGTTCACCTGCCTGCTGTGGCAGCTCCCGGCCGCGATGCACGACCCGGTCCGCTCCCCCATGGGTGCCGAAGGAGGCGTGGTTCATCTATGAGCTTTCAGACCAGCGCGTTGATCCTGTCATGGTTCGCCATCCTGCTGCTGGCGCTGGTGGTCTCGGGTCTGGTCCGGCAGGTTCATGCCCTCTCCACTGACGCGCGACGCCGGCCCGGGCCTGTCGGGCTGCGGCCGGGCTCCGCGGCTCCCGGCCTGGACCGGCTGGCGCCGGAGCATCGAGTCCCCTTGGTGCTGCTCTTTCTCAGCTCGGACTGCCGGACGTGCGCAGAGGTGCTCGACGAGGCTGCCCGCCACGCCGTCAGGAACGGTCTAACGATGCGCGCGCTCTACGCCGGACCCGTGCCGTCCGGGACGTCCGACCTCCCGATCTCAGTACGCGGTGAGGAGGCAGAGCTCTTCGAACGCTACGACGCCATCGTCACGCCGTTCGCCGTCGTGATCGACCGGGGCGGCCGGGTGATCCGATCCATGCCTCTGGGGTCCGCGGCCGCGCTGCGCAACCTGCTGGAGCAGGTGGCGGGCCCGATCGCCGATGGGCCGACACTCCTGGATGACCGACCGAACCACGTGGGAGGCAGGCAGTGAGCAGTTTCGATACCGTGCCCCCGCTGAGGGGAGCAGGCCCCGGCCCCGGCGCCGCCCGCCGGCAGCCGGCGAGCAGAGCACTGCTGCGGCCCACTGCCTTGCCGCCCGTGTCGCGACGTACGGTGCTGCGGACGGGCGCGGCGTTGGGGACAGCCGTCGGGATGGCAGCGCTCGGGGTCTTCCCGGCCGCGCGCCGCGCCTATGCGGATGGGTACACGATCTACGGCAGCTGCCCGACGTACGCGACGGACCACAACTGTTCGCCCGGGTGCGGTCCGAGCACGATCTTCGGCGCCGCGTGCAACACCAGCGGAACCTATACCGGGTTCCACAAGAATGATGGTGTCACCTGGAAGCTGCGACCTAACCAGTGCTATGCGTCGACCTACGACGGTTGGCTGTGGCGCTACGGGGCCGCCTGCGGAACGTGCGCTTGCTACGTCGAACGTCGCTGCCACGACGGGTACCGCTACACCAGCTCCGGATGGGTGCGGTCCATCTGCCGCTGGAACACCGACTGCGGGTGCCAAGGGCCGGTGACCTGGCGGACGACACGTCGCGGCCACACCGGGCCCAACGTGTATACAGTCCAGCATCTGCTGGTCTTCCGTGGCTACGTTATCAGCGTCGACGGGGTGTTCGGTGCCCAGACCGAAGCCGCGGTCATTGACTTCCAGCGGGTCAAGGGCCTGTTGGTGAATGGCATCGTCGATTCCCAGACCTGGCCGGCGCTCATCGTCACGGTACGGCGTGACGACCGCACCCAGGCCGTGCGCGGTGCGCAGCGCCAACTTAACAAGTACGGCTACGCGCTGGTCGTGGACGGCATCTTCGGTGTGCTCACCGAGGGCGCGGTGCGCGACTTCCAGCTTCAGAGCGCGCTGACGATCGACGGGACCGTCAGCCTGAACACCTGGCGCACCCTGGAAGGGGGGGCCGGGGTGTGACGGCGGCCCTGCCGCCGGCGCGGTCCCACCAGGCGACGGGCCCGCGGCGTTGGGCCACCGACCCGCTCGTGCCGGTGCTGCTCCTCGCGCCGGCCGGCGGTCTGGCCGCAGCTCAGGCGCCCGCGCTGACTTGGGCGGTGCTCGGGGGGTTGGCCGGGTACACGCTGTCCGGCTCCGTTTGAACCCGAAACAGCGCGTTCGCGCTGGCCACGCCCGGGTGGCGGGATCGGAACCGGCAAGCCGCCCTCACGATGTTCGTCGTGGGGCTGGTCGCCGGTGGCTTGCTCAGCGGTCTCGTGCTGGGCTTGGCCTCTGGGCTGTTCGCGCCCCTGCCATCAGCGTGGCGGCATGGGGCCATCGGCCTGGTGGCACTGCTCGGGCTCCTCCGGGAGACGGGCGCGGTGCGGTTCCCGCTGCCGCAGAACACGCGCCAGGTGCCCCAGCACGTACTCCAACGCAACCTGCTTCAGGGCGCGACGCAGTTCGGGTTCGAACTCGGGACCGGAGTCCGCACCTTCGTCTCGTCGAGCGCGCCGTACGTGCTCGCCGTGGCCGTGCTGCTCGCAGGCCAGCGACTGCACATCGCAATCCTCGCCGGCCTCGGCTTCGGCGGCGGTCGGGCGGCCACTCCGCTGGTCCGCTACGCCTCCGGCGCGGTCGCGGACTGGGACACCCGCCTGGGGGCGCGGCTCCGCGTGATCACGGTCGCAGGATGCGGGGCCATGGTCGCGGCCCTTGCCTTGCTCCTTGTATGAACGCCTCTTTCAACCACCTCCAGGGGAGGCGTACGCCGGCGATCGGCCGGGGCGACGGGGGACGATGACGGGGGCCTGCAGCGCTGCGTTACACGCGCTCCAGGCCCGGAAGTCCCGGTGCTCGGTCCACAGTTTCCGCGCAGCATGGATGTTCCACTCCGGGTCGAAGGCCAGCAGGGGGCTGCCGCCAATCTGTTCCAGCCGCCGGTCCCAGATCTGGAACAGGCCCCAGTTGCGCGAGCCGTCCTCGTTGGAAAGCACCCAGAACGGATCGAGGAACGACTGGCAGCGGGCGATCGCCACCGCCTTGTCCGGGTCCTCGTGGAACACCTCTCGGATCCGCTGCTCCACCTTGGTCGCCGGCCAGCTCCTCATTTTCACCTTGCCGTCGTACAGCGCCCGCTTCGTACGGTCGTCCACTACGCCGTTCGGTGGAATCCCCGCCAGCACCTGGAACGCGGTCACCCGGCGCCGGGTATGCGGGCCGAACTGTGCGTTCACATCGATCGACGTCCCCGTCCTCGCGAGCAGCCTTTGCAGCTCGCGGACGCACTCGTCCTGCTCGCCCATGGCCAGTACTACCGGGCAAGCGGGAGAGAGAAGCAATGGTTGTCCGGACGCCGAGGCCGGCCCGGACCCGGACCGGTCGGCGAGCACAGCGCGCAGGCTCAAGGCGGCCACCATGAGGGCCAGGAACCCCGCGACCACTTCTCCGACCGGCCAGCGCCGCCGCGCTGCCCCAGCCGGTCCAGCCGGTCCCGCTGGCCCGGCCGGTCCCGCCGGCGAGGGTGCACCAGGCCCGCCGGCCGTCGTGGCGCCCGCGCCCGGCCCAGGATGCCGTGCAGGGCCTGGTGGCTGCTCCGGCGACTCGCGCAGCATCGGTTCCGGATGGGTCGCGGCACTCCGAGCCGACCTGCGTACCGCATCGGCAAGGAACCACCGCCGCTGGAGCTCGCGAAGCTCCTCCCGGCTCGCGCCGCAGGCCCGCGCGAAGCGCTCCAGCGGAGCGAACTCCCGCGGGACGCTCTCGCCGTTGCAGTAGCGGTGGAGCGCTGAGCTGCTGACGCTGGTCCGCTTGGCCAGAGCCCCGTAGGTGCGGCCAGCGTGGTCCTTGAGTATCCGTAGGTGGGCTGCGAAATCTTGAACTTCCCTAGGCTGCGCCATGTGGCCCCCGCAGACGTTCGCGGCGTCCCAAGAATATGGAACGCGAGAAACACACCTGCCGGGCCCGCAAGCGCCTCCGACCGCTTCCGAGCTCGTAGCGCTCTATATGATAGGGAGGGACCGGCGAATCGGAAAGAGAGCAATACGTGGATCGTAGTTACGGGTGGGAACGGTGCGGCCTGTGGGACTGATTGGAAAAGGGTTACAGCTGTTACCCCGATGGGGCTGCGGTGCTGAACTTGCGACCTGATCTGTGGATTCACGCCTGACGCGCGTCCCCGCACGGACACGAGGACTGCTGCGTCGGTGGTTGTCGCGGCATGCTGGCACGATCGGTGGCGGCTGCTACGCTCGTCAGATGGCCGCGGCGAGTTCGTCGAATGCGACGGCGATCCGCTTGTGCGGGTCCGATGCGCGTGTACGCGTGTTCGCCAATTCATTTCTTCAGCGGTGCACGTCGACATTACTTAATTGGCACCATGGAGCCAAGCCCCACCCGAAATCGCCGCCGCCTCCATACCATCGACCACCACATCGCCAACCGACTCGCCCACGCCCGACTACCAACAGCAGCCTGACACCCTGACCAACTGTCAAAGTCCTAGCGACCAAGGGTCGCTGGCGCGGTCGGGGGCAGCACCCGCGCCAACGCCGATAGCCACACTCGATCCGTCCGAGTCGTCCGGGGCCGGGCGACCTGCCGGCGCAACACGGCCAACTCGCGGCGGAGCACCAGAATTTCAATCTCTTTGCGCTCCTCGCCGCGCCCCACGAGCAACCACGCGTCGCGTCGGCCTTCGCCACGCTCGCCGATGCCATCTGAGCGTGTGGCCGGGAGCGCCGACCCGACCTGGCGGCTGGTCCACGACCTCGGGGACCTCGGGCTGCCGCTGGTCAACGACGAGACCCGCCTGGTCGGGGTCACCGAGCGGAGGGTGAACGAAACGGTGGTTCTGCACTCCGGTGCCTACCCGCTGATCCAACGGTCAGCATCATCCGTACCCATAGACACCCGGATCACACACCAGCGATGGTCCTGGCACAGATCGGGAGTACTCATGGTAATGATGCTGCGGGACAGCAAGGCGACTGCCCACCGTTCTCTTGGGTGCGATCGAGAAGGCCCTGGTCATCCTGGAGTCGTTCGCTCCGACCGAGGAACCTGGGCGTGTCCTAGCTGGCGCGCCGCGCCGGGGGCCGGGTGATCACGTACGCGAACGTCCCGCTGGGTGCTGCTGACGCGTGGGTGGTGGCTGCGCGCCGAATGGCAAACGTGACGACAGTCCACCAGGTTGGATCCACTGCCAACTCTCCGTGATGCGGCCTCGACACAACGAATGCTGGCCCCAACCGAGTCGGTGCCGGCCAACATCACCCGACCCCGCCAGGCGCCGCCTCGACCATTGATCGAGACGGCGGAACGCTGACCAGGCCGAGCGTGATCAGGACCGCGCCCGCGGCGCGGACCGTCTGAATGCAACGCAGAAAGCGAACGAAACAGCCCACTGAACAGCTCTCCCGGAGCAATGGCCGGGTTGTCGATAGGCAGTTCTCAGCGCCACCGTCTGATCTGAGAACCCACCTCCCTCATACATTTTTTTTCTCCGAAGGAGAACACTATGGACGCAGAAATCATCGAGGCTACGGACCGGGCGCTTTCCGGCCACGCCGGGGCAAGCATCGGCCGAACTTTGAGGAGGCCGCCCGTGTCATCCTGTCTACGTCTCGAAGAAATTCACCGGACAAGTCACCAACTCGCCGCATACTTCACTATTGGGGACCTGCGATTCAGTACCACCCACTGGTATGAGGATGTGGACCTGCTGAACCTGGAGGAACGGTACGGCGCTGAATACATGGAGAAGGTCTACTTTCACATCGCCGCCTTCGATCTGAATTCGCTCACCACATTGGGACCTGACGGAATCGACTTGGGCAAATACGCGCGGTGGCACACCCCTGCGTTTGATCGGTTGTGGCATGCGGTGCTGCGAGGGGCATTCGCGCAGTGGCGCTATGAGCACGATCGGCCGTATGACGTCGGTCCGCGGTTCGCCACCATTCCGGCACCTGACCCCGTCGGACCGGTCCGAACCAGGCCGGGCGCAGCCGAGGTGCTGCTGCTGGCCGGAGGTGGCAAGGACAGTCTGGTGTCACAAAGCCTTCTAGAGCGGGGCGGCATCGCATACGCCACCTTCAGCTATTCGCACTCAGTCTACGGGACGTCCGCGACACAACACGATCTGATACGACGGTTGGTGGACCACGGCCACCCACGTGCGCACCATCGGGCATGGATTTACGACGACTACCTGGATTCGCCGGTGGCCAAGATCCATCCGGACCTCGACATCCAGCACGTGGCGGCAGCCGAGACGCCTGCTTCGGTCTTCGCATCCGTCCCGTTGCTGCTGGAGCACGGATATCAATATCTGGCGGTAGGGCATGAGCGCAGCGCCAATACCGGCAACCTGGTGTGGGAAGAGACCGGGGAAGAGATCAACCACCAGTGGGGCAAGTCCCGCGAGGCGCAACTTCTCCTGGACCGCTATCTCCGGGAGGAACTGGTCGATAACGCAGGGTACTTCAGCCTTTTGGAACCTCTCCATGACGTCGCCATATTCAACCTGCTTCGCCAAGACCTGGATCCGCTCAGAGATGCGCACTCCTGCAACGTGAAGAAGCCCTGGTGCCAGCAGTGCGCCAAATGTGCCTATGTATGGCTGAACTATCTTGCATACCTGCCACGGGAAAACGTCCAAGCGTTGTTTCCAGATAACCTTTTCGACGACGACGCCAATCTGCTGTGGTTCCGGCAGATGCTCGGCCTGGAGGCGCACACCCCCTTCGAATGCATCGGCGAAGTCGGAGAAGCGCAACTCGCCTTCGAACTATGCCGCCGCCGGGGTTACACCGGGCGCGCAATGGACATGTACTCCGCGCAGGTGCCCCATGTTGACACCACGGCCCTGGCAGAGCACTACCTCACACTCGACACGCACGAAACCCTGATTCCCGCGCATCTGCTCCCGCGTCTCGTCCCCCTGATGCAGGCTGGAGCCGAGGCGGGACGGCAGCACATCAACGCGACCATTCCGGCTGATGCGGCGGCGTGAGCGGAGCAGGGTTCTTGTGTCGTCCCTGGTCTCCTGTCATGCGTGCGGGGCTCGAAATCTCGGTTATGCCCTCTGAGCTGGCAGTTCGTCTTCAGCGCCGATCGACGATCGCGATCAAGTCGAACGCGTTCAGAGAGCCGGTCCTTGCGTGTTGAACGTGTTCAATCTCAGGACCGTTCGATGAGCCTGCCTTGGACCAATGCCCAGGTCGCAGGGCATGACCGAGATTTCGAGCCCGTGTGTCACGAACGCAGAGAGGAGCTTGATGTAGGTAGAGCATCTTGATGCGGTGCTGCGTGGAAGATGACGGTTGGCCCTGCGGGGGGGCTTCAAACCGCCTCGTGCTGCGTTGGCTGAAGACCGTCGTGGTGAGCGATGGAGGAAAAGGCGCCTGCGAGGCGTCAGGTAGGGGTCAGGAAGGCGAGCGCAAGCTCTTCGCCGTTGAAGTGTCGAAAGAAACCAGATGGCATCGAAACCGGGGTGTGGGTTCGATGCCGGGATGAGCCTGGCGGGTGCCCGCCGACCTGGATTTTTCACGGGGGTGACAGGCTGGTCCTGTTGATGACGGTCCAGGGTTTTTGATCAAGGTTCCTGTTCGTGGGTGGGGTCGGGGTCCGACTGTCGCGTCGGGGGCGCCGGGTTCCACGTCCCGGGTCGTCCTTTCATGGGTCGTCGAGATGGTGGTTGCATGGTCAGATCGGGGTGGGTAGAGCCTTGATGGCGTGCCAGGCGTTGATGGCG
>Ga0184623_10001269_pt1 | contig 11020 bp, 8 predicted proteins | sample PLM1_100_b1_FD_133138 | JGI IMG/M metagenome (GOLD analysis project Ga0184623, IMG submission 133138) | Groundwater sediment microbial communities from an aquifer in East River, Colorado, USA - PLM1_100_b1 | ecosystem: Environmental > Terrestrial > Soil > Riparian zone | place: USA: East River...
AGATAGATTTAATCAAAGGTAGAAAATCAGAAACAAGAGCATATGAACTAACCCCGAAACAACTAAGGAGACTGTTTGAAGACAGAGGCTGGGCCAAGGTGCTCGGTTTTCATACCCGAAATGTGCCGCATAGGGGACATGAATTTATGCAGTTAAAAGCAATGGAAGATGAAAATTGCGATGGCCTTCTTGTGCAACCGGTCGTCGGCAAAAAGAAATCCGGAGATTTTAAGCCTGAGTACATCATCAAAAGCTATGAGAAAATGATCGAGAGTTTTTACCCGAAAGAAAAGGTTGTATTTGCTGCGTTTTCGACCTTTTCAAGGTATGCTGGCCCCAGAGAAGCTTTATTTACCGCCCTGTGTCGAAAGAATTTTGGATGCAGTCATTTTATTGTTGGCCGGGACCATACAGGCGTTGGCAATTATTATGACCCTTATGCCTCCCAAATAATATTCGATAACTTTCCTGAGTTGGGAATCAAAATAATTAAATTCAAGGAGATTTTCTTTTCAAGAAAATTAAATAAATATATCCAGGAAAATGGTAAATTCACTTATGATGAAAGCGATAAGCTGCGTATCATAAGTGGCTCAGAAGCCAGAGCTATGTTATTAAGAGGAGAGATGCCTCCTAAATGGTTCATGCGACCCGAAATATCAAATCTGGTTCTAGATGCGGTGAAAAATGGTGAACAGGTTTTCGAAAAATAAAGAAGTGATGAAATATTCTCAACACATGCCCACAACTCAACAGAGCATTCGTAACATTGACAACTCGGATCATTTGGAAAACTTGTTTGACACGAGCATCGCCAATGAGCCGCCGACACTGGATCTCATCCATAAACTATGCCAAGCGTTAGATACAGAAACAATAACCTATTGTCATTGGAAAAGTAATAACGCGCTTGACCGTTCGGCCAGCGGTCACAACGATGTTGATCTTCTGGTGAGTCGAGCTGACATGCTACGATTTACCGAAATCTTATGTCGATTGGGGTTTAAGCAAGCAAAGACTTCGGTAGAAAAACAGATGCCTGGAGTCCAGGATTACTATGGTTATGCTGAAGGGGCGGATAGATTGGTTCATGTTCATGCCCATTATCAACTCATCTTGGGTCATGATATGACAAAGAATCATCGCCTGCCAATCGAGAAGCCGTACCTCGATTCGGCCGTTAAAGATAATTTATTCAAAATTCCTGCGCCTGAGTTTGAATTCATCGTCTTCGTAATCAGGATGATATTAAAACATGCGACCTGGGACGCCATTCTTAGTCGCGAAGGAACATTAATTAAAAGAGAGCGACAAGAATTAGAATATCTATCGGCACAGATTAACCGGGACCGCGTTTATGATCTCTTGAACCAACATTTGCCCTATATCGATGTTGAGCTGTTTGACAATTGTATTAAAGCGTTACAACCGGGTTGTTCCACCTGGACTCGCATCAAAACTGGGCAGCGGCTTAAAACCAAACTACAGGCGAATGCCCGTCACTCATTGCCTGTCGATATATTTTTGAAATTATGGCGCCGCGGGTTTTTGGCTATTCGTAGGCGGATATTTAAATCATCGGCTAAACATCGGCTGGAAAGTGGCGGCGCAATGATCGCCATCGTTGGCGGGGATGGCGCCGGTAAGTCAACGGTGGTGGATGGACTTTATGATTGGCTTTCAAAGGATTTTGACATAATCAAGATGCATCTGGGAAAGCCTGCATGGTCAGCGATAACGATACTTGTAAGAGGAATCCTAAAGATTGGCCAAATCCTTGGTTTATATCCGTTAGAGTCGACTTTTCGAGAGACAATAGAACAGAGATCTCTTGTCTCTTCAGGGTATCCCTTTTTGCTGCGAGAGGTTTGCAGAGCGCGTGATCGTTATCTGACTTTATCGAAGGCTCGACGTTTTGCCGCCAATGGTGGATTGGTAATCCTTGACCGGTTTCCTTTACCTCAGATCAAGCTAATGGATGGTCCGCAAGCTGAACGATTTATTCGCCAGCTGATGGATGGACCACAGGCAAGGCTATTCATGGGCCCACGTCTGGATAGTCCACTAGCTAAATTCTTGATAAGGCTGGAAGAAAGTTACTACCGTCGGATCGAATTACCTGAATTACTGATGGTACTCCGAGTCGATCCGGAGATCGCCGTTCAACGTAAGACTGGTGATGATGCAACCACCGTGCGGGAGCGCTCTAAGGAGATATGGGCAGTGAACTGGGAACATACCAACGCTCATGTTATTGATAGCAGCAAACCCAAAACAGATGTACTGACTGAGGTAAAGGCCCTCATCTGGTCAGAACTGTAAATGGTGAAGATGCTCACAAGCCAGAGAAATTTCGTAAAAGCCACAAAGGATCTTATTGATGAGTGTTGCTGAATCAATTACCCTAAATAATTTAGAATTGAGCCGGATTTTTTTTGCTATAGTACTTCTTCTTCTTGCCGCACATTTTTTCGGCTATCTTTTTCATAGACTGAAGCTTCCCAGGGTGATTGGCGAAATATTTGGTGGCTCATTACTAGGACCAACTGTTTTAGGCTACTTTTTTCCTCAGGCTCATGATTGGATATTTAATGCCTTTGAGGCAGAAGGAAAGCTCATCTCTATCATCTCCTGGTTTGGTTTAGTATTGTTAATGTTTATTTCCGGTTTTGAACTTCAAAAATCGTTTGATAGAAAAGATAGGAAATTAATCATCGTTACCCTGCTAGGCTCAACAATTATCCCTTTCCTAGCCGGATGGCTGGCTCCATCTTTTTATGATTTTTCTCCCTACTTAGGGTCGAACTCCAATATGCTTGCCCTGAAAATTATCATTGGAATTGCGGTAGCAATTACCTCGATACCGGTCATATCTAAGATTTTTATTGACTTAGGCATTATCAATACCCCTTTTGCCAAAATTGTTTTAGCCACAGCAACACTACACGACGTCATTCTATGGGTTGCCTTAGCTATCGCAACCGGGCTGGTGAGCACAAAAATTTTATCTTTTTCAAAAATAGTTTCTACCGTATTGATCACAATTATCTTTTTTGGACTAACTCTTTTTGTCATACCAAAGTTAATCAGGTTCAGTAACGGTCTCAGATACAATCTTTTAATAAAGTCATCTACTTCAGGCTACGTCATATTTATATGTTTCTTGTTTTCAGCCGTAGCGAGTGTGTTAGAAGTTAATATCGTATTTGGGGCCTTCTTGGCTGGAATTGCTATAGGCGCAATGCCGCACGATCAATTTGCAAAAGCAAAGGAAAACATCAAAGATATATCCCTTGCCTTTTTTATTCCAATATATTTTGCAGTGATCGGCTTAAAATTAGACTTAATTTACCATTTTGATATGTTGTTTTTTCTAGGATTTTTGTTATTCGCAACAACATTTCAAGTTACTGGTACTTTAATTGCCCTAAAACTAGCCAAAGAGAATTGGTTATCCAGTTTCAATATAGCTGTTGCCATGAATACAAGAGGAGGTCCGGGAATTGTACTCGCAACCATCGCATTCGATCTTGGAATTATTAATCAAACATTGTTTGTAACTCTGGTGCTCATAGCGCTGGTAACGTCACTCCTGGCAGGGTATTGGTTTAAATATGTGATATCAAAAGGATGGCCGCTTTTAAGTAGTGAACGATATGAATTACCAGCTTTAACTACTCAAGAGTGGCGCGAGCTACCGATAGCGAGGAGACGAAAGCAGGTGGAGAGATAAACAAGAGGACTCCTGATAGCCGGCGCAATTCCTGGGGCATAAGGCGGGCGCTGCGGACAAGTGCACGCTACATGGTGAAAACGGGTTTTCAAACTGTTCATGGCGCGCTGGAGAGGCTCAGCTTCCTCAGTTTCCCCCTTGATACCACGATCGTCGATGGCATTTTCGCAAGCTCGGTGGGTAAATATGAATAACAAGATGACCAATAACACAATTGTCGCAAAACCACTGCTTGTAGTGGAACTTATTGGACCGGCAGGTGCAGGCAAGACGACGCTTGCCCGAGCGCTGAGCCAACGTGATGAAAAAATTCTGGTGGCTGCTGACATTCAGCTTCGAAAAATGAAGCACATTCTATTCTTTATCAGCTATGCTCCTTTCTTGTTGCCAGTATTTCTGCGGCGATTTCGGTATGGTAGATGGTTTACCTGGGAGGAGATTAAAGCCATAGTCTATCTAAAAGCGTGGCCTCGTGTCTTAAAACAAGAGGCAACCCATAGTGCCACGGTTATTCTTTTGGATCACGGGCCGATTTTTAAGTTAGCCACGCTAAATGCATTTGGTCCTGAAAGACTCAAATGCCAAGGTTTTGAGAAGTGGTGGGACGGCATGTTCAAGCAATGGGCTTTTACCTTAGATATGGTTATCTGGCTTGATGCTGCGGATACAAATCTGGTGGAACGTATCAATACACGGAGTCAACGACATGCTGTCAAAGGAGAGTCTGAACGGGAAGCAGCTCAATTTTTAGCGCGCTATCGGAAATCTTATGAGCAGGTCATGGCGAAATTGAGGGCTTACGGGGGGCCAAGGCTGCTTCAATTTGATACCAGCCAAACCTCTATCGATCAAATTGTAGATGAAGTTCTAGTTAACGGGCCATTGCAAATCAGCAAGGCTTAACTGATTGCCAAGATAAATGTCGTCAGGTAGGCAAAGCGATTGCTATCTGCCTACTGTGATTTTCTAGGAGGTACCCTTATGCTTGTGTTCATCCATATTAATAAAACTGGCGGCAACACAGTCAGCCACATCCTGCGTAGTTCTTATGGCCTTCGTCACTGTCCGGTCGAGCCCTGGCACGACCAGTGGAAACTCCCGCCTTTTTCGGCCCAGGATCTGCAACGCTTGCGCAGGTTTTACCCCAACCTGAAAAGCATTGGCGGGCATCGCGTCACCGGCTATGTTGATTTGCAGGAGAACGGCACCGAGTTCAGGTATTTCACTTTCATGCGTGACCCCCTGAAGAGGTGTGCATCCCGTTTTCAAGCTAATGTGCAAAAGAAGAAGAAAGACAAAGAGCTTGTCTTTGAAGAGTGGATCCAGACGGATTTGCCGCGTAATCTCGCAACGAAGTGGATCGCTGGTGTAGATGATGTGGCTGAAGCCATCCGGATCATTAAGGCCAAGAATATTTTCGTCGGCTTGACTGAGCGTTTCGATGAATCAATGGTGTTGTTGAAGGCGCTCATGGACAATGATCTGAATATCTCGTATAACCGGGTGAACGTGGCTCGCGACAATACCCTGGCCAAGAGCCTGCTCGCGAACGAAAGCACTCGGCAGATGCTCATCGAAGCTCAGAAGTCGGACCTGGAGCTTTACAACTTTGTTACACAAGAGTTGTACCCAATGTACCAGCGAGAATATGGCCCTTCGCTCGAGGCAGATGTGGTGGATTATCAGCGAACTAGGCGCAATAACTTTAATTACTGGCATTTAACCCTGTCCCGTCTGAAACAATATATGCTCTACAAGCCATTGCTTTATCTCTATCGCAGGGGAGTCACGGTTGTTTAGGTCAATCGCGAGACCAGCGTTGGGCAGGACGGAAATGAATGAGAAGTTCCTATTAAAGCGCCGAGTAGTTTTTTCAATGTAAAGCAAATAAAGAACTGGAAGAGTGATTTGGAACAAATGAGTTTGCGAGAAAAAGCAGCTAAGGGAGTTGTTTGGTCGGTCATCCAAAAGTGGGGCAGGGCGGCTATTACGATCGTTACCTTCGTAATCCTGTCGCGCCTGCTGGCTCCGGAAGCTTTTGGTTTGGTGGCCCTGGCTTCCGTTTTCACGGTCTTTGTCGAGCTTTTCCTGGACCAGGGTTTTAGCGCTGCCATTGTGCAGCGCGGCGAGCTTGAGCGGGAACATCTCGACACGGCTTTCTGGGTCAATATATTGACCGGCAGCCTGTTGACAGCAGGCTGTATAGCGGCGTCAGGCTGGGTGGCCACATTCTTTAAAGAGCCGCGCCTGGCCCCCGTTTTAAATTGGCTATCCATTAGCTTCATCCTGAGCGCCCTGAGCAGCACGCAGGTTGCGATTCTCCAACGCAAGTTCGCCTTCAAAAGCCTGGCCGCTCGCTCACTGGCGGCCACGACAGTAGGTGCTATTGTCGGCATTAGCATGGCCTTCGCCGGGTTCGGCGTCTGGAGCCTGATCGGCCAGGACCTGGCAAGTGGCTTGGTCGGTGTCATCGTTCTGTGGCGGGCGAGTGATTGGCGGCCAGGGTTTAACGTGTCCAAGAAGCATTACCGGGAACTATTCACCTTTGGCGTTTCCGTCGTCGGTAACCATGCTCTGACTGTCTTGATCCGTCGCTCGGATGATCTTCTCATCGGCTATTTCTTGGGGCCAACTTTGTTGGGTTTTTACACCGTAGGTTACCAGTTGCTGCTGGTCATCATAAGACTGGTGACAGAAGTTACCAACTCTGTGGCCTTTCCAGCATTTTCCCGCCTTCAACGCGAACCGGAACGGATGCGGCGTGCCTTCTACAACGTTACGCAGTACACAAGCCTGCTGGCTTTTCCCGTCTTCATGGGTATGGCCGCCCTGGCGCCAGAATTGGTCCCGGCTTTTTTTGGCGAAAAATGGGCGCCAAGTATTCCGGTCATGCAAGTTCTGGCCTTGATTGGCATTCTCCAATCGGTGCTATTCTTTAATGGCAGCGTTATCAGGGCCTCCGGAAAACCGTCGTGGGAATTGGGTATCATGTTCCTGAATGCTGTCTGCAGTGTGATCGGTTTCTTGCTGGCCGTACGCTGGGGCATTGTGGCCGTTGCTGCCTCCTTCGTCATTGTCGGCTATTCGCTCGCACCAATATCTTATATTGCCGTGCGCCGGCTCATACAGGTTGATTTTAGAACTTACCTGTGGCAGTTTGCGTCACCCCTATCAGCTTCCCTGATGATGGTTGCCGTCATAGTGGGATTGAAGTACTTCTTTAGGGATCAATCGTTGAACCTGTACCTGGAGCTATCCATTTATTTGTTGGCCGGGGTACTGACCTATGGACTGGTTATAGGATTGACGGCACGCTCACTCTACCGCCAGGTGTTGGAACTGGTTAGCCTCGTTTTACCTAGATGGAAATTATGGAAAAAGGAAAATATTCTAAAATGACAGTTGATGTGGAATCTAAATTCGTCGTTTTCACCACAAATCGAAGTGGATCAACTTGGCTGATGAGCACGCTTAACAGCCTTCCCGACGTGACAGCCCAAGGGGAATTATTTCTGCCTAGAGCAAGGGTCTCAGAAAGAAGGTGGGATTCTGATTTTGCTCGCCCTCGATTTATTGAAACAAAACCCGAGGGTCTGGCCTTTCGCCCTTTTTCTGTTTTTTCCTATCTAGATGCTCTATACAGCACGCCCGGCACTGTTGGCTTCAAACTTATGTACGGCCAATTGGGCTCATATCCGGAAATATTAGCCTATCTGATGAGGCATCGCGTGCGGGTGGTGCATCTTGTTCGCCGAAATTATCTCGATATTGTGCTCTCTTGCGTGGTCAAAGCGAAAATAGGTCGGGCGCACCTGTTATCAGGCCAATCAGCGCCCGAGGATATCCGCGTCGAGCTGGATACTGAAAACCTCATCAGGCAATTGGGGCGGCTTCAAAAACAGCGCAGCCTTGCACGAAAGATATTGAGATGGTGCCGACTGCCTCATTTGGAAGTTGTGTATGAGGACCTGCTTCGCGACCATGCTCATTTCCGCCTCATCTGGGATTTTCTTTCAATAAGGTCTGAGGAACATATGCCCCAGACGACGCTCGTCAAGATCAGGCAGGGGAAGCAGCGCGATGCAATAAGTAACTATGACCAAGTCAAGAAAGTATTGGCTAACTCGAAGTTCGCCGGGTTGCTTGAATGAGCCTGTTTCAACAGAATTTGGAGTGAACCAACAAATTCATGTTCTTAGAGGAGATTAACTATGCGTACTATCACATATGCACTGTCACTGGTTTTTATCTTTATGCTTCCCTGGGAAGGAGCGGTCAACTTTCCCGGCCTGGGTGGTAAGGCTAGCAATACTATAGCCGGATTAATGGGGCTTGGATTGGCAGCTTTCTGGTTTGCGACAATTGTTGTTACAGGTCGATTACGCAAACCTGGCCTAATTCACATTCTGTTCCTCCTCTTCGTATTGTGGAACGCTGTTAGTGCTTTTTGGAGCACGAATCCTACCAGGGCGGTTGCCCACGCGCGGACATGGGCTCAATTGCTCGTAATGACACTCATTTTGTGGGATCTTTACACTACGCGAACAGCCGTATTGGCTGGACTTCAGGCGTACGTCCTGGGCGCCTATGTAGCTTTTGGAAGTGCTGCTGCTAACTATTTGTCTGGGAAGGTTTTTTATACTTATTATGATCGCTTCAGTTCTGGTGACACGAACCCTGACGGATTCGGATTCATCCTCGCTTTAGGCATACCCATAGCCTGGCACCTTGCCGCTTCAACGAATGCTGCTCAAATGGGCCGCTTGTTGAAGTTGGTAAATTACGCCTACATCCCGGTAGCCTTCCTGGGCATTTCCCTATCCGGCACACGTACGGCTCTGATTGCCGCGATACCTGCCATGGCGTTTGGCCTTGCCTCACTTAGCCATCTTCGACTCTGGGCCCGGATTGCGATTTTTATACTTTTGACATCGGCTATCCTTATTTTGCTACCTCATGTTCAGACACTTAGATCTTTCCAGCGGTTTAGTACCATAGGCACCGAACTTACCCAGGGCGATCTCAATAATCGCACAAATAATTGGCGCGAAGGCCTTGCTACCTTCGTAGAACATCCGCTTAAAGGCGTCGGGAGTGGCATGTATCGTTCTGTGAATAGCCTGGGTAAAGTAGCTCACAACTCCTATATTTCGGTCCTGGTTGAGCTTGGTTTGATCGGGTTCGTCCTATTTGGAAGTATATTGATGATTGCGGTTAACCAGGCGTGGAGTCACCCGTCTAAGTGGGACAAAAGCTTCTGGCTTTCCCTGCTCGTGGTTTGGGCTATTGGTGCTTCTACCCTAACCTGGGAGTACCGGAAGACAACCTGGCTGTTTTTGAGTTTGATCGTGGCGAGCGCTGCCCTAATTAAACATCGCGAGAGAAAAACATACAAAGTAACTCAGTTACCAAATCCAATTGATCAAACGACTATAAAGCAAAAAGAAGTTTTATCGCATTGATTTGGCTAAGTTAATTATGGGAGATTAAAAGGATGGTGCATCCACAAAAACGAATTGCCATCTTCATGCCCAGCTTACTTGGCGGAGGAGGGCAACGTTCCATGGTCAACTTAGCCAACGGTATGGCCGATTTTGGCTATGCTGTAGATTTGGTACTAGCTCAGATGGAAGGACCTTTCCTTTCAGAGGTGCGCAGTCCGGTGCGTGTAGTAGACCTAAAAGCGTCTCGGGCTCTAACAAGTCTGCCTGCGCTGGTGCGCTATCTACGTAGCGAGCAACCTGAGGCGATGCTTTCTGTATTTGGTTACGTCAATATCATTGCCTCCTTGGCGTGGCGTTTGGCTGGTGTTCCCACACGGTTGTTATTGAACGAACAGAACACGGTTTCGCTTGAATCTGGGAATGCAACCAGGTGGCGTGGACGGCTGGTACCGTGGCTGATAAAGCGCTTTTACCCGTGGGCTAACGGGATTGTTGTTGTCTCTCAGGGGGTAGGTGATGATATGGCTCAGTTGACAAAGATCCCCCGGGAACGTATCACGGTGATCTATAACCCGTCAGTTGTGGGAGCCGAAGTCTGGGAGAAGGCACAGGCCCCCTTGGATCATCCCTGGTTCAAACCTGATCAACCTCCCGTTCTTGTCGCAGTAGGTCGCTTGCATATGCAAAAAGACTATTCGACCCTGCTACATGCGTTCGCCAAGGTGCGAAAGAATCGGCCCGTGCGGTTGCTAATTTTAGGGGAGGGGAAGGAAAGACCGCTGCTTGAGGAACTTATTAAGGAACTTGGTCTGAAGCAAGATATAAGCCTGCCAGGCTTCGTTATGAATCCCTATGCTTATATGGCGCGTGCTTCGCTCTTTGTCCTTTCGTCTAGGTGGGAAGGACTGCCCACTGTTTTAATAGAGGCACTGTGTTGTGGCACTCCCGTGGTTTCAACGGATTGCCCCAGCGGGCCCCGGGAGATATTGAGGGATGGAAAATATGGTCAACTTGTACCTGTAGGAGATGTAAATGAGCTGGCTCGGGCGATTGAAGCGGCTCTTAATAATAAAGCGCCACGGCCGCCTTCTGAAAGCTGGCGACCTTACGACTTAGAGAATGTGGTGAACCAATACATTCATTTGCTTTTTGAGAATTAACCAAGTGTATTTGTCATAAATGTTTATCAGAGGGTCCCTTTTCCAAAGGGACTATCCAAATGGCCACGATATTCAACAATCCCTGCCAAACCTGATAATTCAGGCGGCTGGATAGTTATTTTTAAAGGAGCAACACGAGATGACCTTACCTAATTTCATGATGATTGGTGTAGCCAAGGCAGGAACGACTTCCTTTTTTCGCTATCTCGATCAACATCCTCAAATCTTTATGGCGCCAATAAAGGCAACCAATTTTTTCGGATACGAAGACGCGCGTGACTGGAAATGGGCTGGGGAAGGTGATGCCCCGATGTTGCAAAACTTTCCGATCAAAACCTTCGAGGCGTATGAAGCGTCGTTTGCAGGAGCGACCGGTGAACTTGCCATTGGTGAAGTTTCGCCACAATTTTTCCGTTGTCCCACCGCAGCACAGCGAATCCATGAATGTATTCCGAATGCCAAGTTGGTGTTAAGCTTGCGGGATCCGGCTGAGCGTGCATTTTCCGGCTTTATGATGCGCACACGCAGGGGAGAGGCAGTAAAGGGCTTTTATGAAGAGTTAACCCCGCAATCGAGTCATGTTAAGGAAAGCTTCTACTATCGTCGCCTGAAAAGATATTTGGATCTCTTTCCAAAAGATCAGATCAGGGTCTACATATTTGAAGAATTCAAGAAAGATCCAG
>Ga0184623_10001270_pt1 | contig 11019 bp, 8 predicted proteins | sample PLM1_100_b1_FD_133138 | JGI IMG/M metagenome (GOLD analysis project Ga0184623, IMG submission 133138) | Groundwater sediment microbial communities from an aquifer in East River, Colorado, USA - PLM1_100_b1 | ecosystem: Environmental > Terrestrial > Soil > Riparian zone | place: USA: East River...
GCGCCCTTTCCCCGGCCGGGTTCGCGGACGACCACGAGATCGGGGCGAATGGCGCGCGCGATCTCGACCGTCCGGTCGGTGGACAGCCCGTCGACCAGAAGCACTTCGTCTACACACTGTGGAATCCGATGCATCACCCATGCGATGTTGCGTTCCTCATTGAGCGTCGGGATAACACAAGAGACGGTCCGTCTGGACGCCCTTGTCGGCGTTCCGGACGGAGAAATTCCGTCGTACGCCGAGCGGGTGGTATCTCGATCAGCGAAACGCGATTGCGACGGGATGATGGCGGTCATGGCGGTTGCCTCCGTAGTCCAAGGAGCGCGGTGCCGAGGTGCCGTGCATGTGGGCCACGGTAGGAAGTGAATGTCACCGCCCTGTTAACCCCCAGCGGCCTCACGTTCACCCTGCGGTCATCAGAGCCTGCTGCGCGCAGGTCGGCGCCGGTGTCCAGAACGCGACACTCGTCGGTCACTCACGGGAAAAGAGGCCGGTCAGGCAGGCCGCTACACAGGGGGAACCACGCAGCGTCACAGATCTGTGACGTCATTACCGTCGGTGATGAGGTCATGTCCACGACAGCGTCCTCGGATGATCGGCGGCGGAGGGCACATGGGACGGTGGAAGTCGTGGCCGGTCGCGGCGAACGATCTCTTTAACGGTGTGCGCTGGTTGCATGAAAGGCTCTCACTCGCAGGGGTTATCCATTGACTTTTGAAGCCTGTGGAGCCTTACTCTTCGGCTCGGCGGCACCGATATGGGTCGCCGTGTTTCGTGCGTGTAACCATCGTGAATCGTCCTTGTCAGGGGTGCTGCATGGACCCAGAAAAGATCAGTCCAATCGCGACGGTCCAGGGCTGGCGATCGCACCGCAAGCTGTACGCGTGGCTGTGCGCCGGCGTCGTGCTGGCCGGTGGTGCGGCAGTCGCGCGGGCGGCCACCGACCGATCCGCAGCCGCACCGGCGTGTGCGATGCAGGATCTGCCCACCCTGGGCGGTCTGTTCGGATCAGCGACCGCGGCCAACGGCGTCGGTGACATCGTGGGCACGGCCGAGGATGCCGGTGGGCGCACGCGGCCGGTCGCCTGGCGCGGTTCCGCCGTACGCCGGCTGGAGGTGGCGGTGGACTTCGCCACGCCGGTCGCCGTGAACGGCTCTGGTGCCGTCATCGGGTTCGGCCGCTCCGGCGACGATCCGGTGGGCTGGGTGTGGTCGCGGGGGAGCACGGTCCTGCTGCGCGGCTTGGGTGACGGCGTCGCCGACCCGGTCGCGATCAACGACTCCGGCGTGATCGTCGGCGCGCTCACCGAGAACCAGAACGAGGAAGAGGAGCACGGCGGCCAGAAGCCGGACAGCGATGGGCAGGAAGCCTTCGAGCAGGGCGAGGACGAGCGGGCCGCGGTCTGGTCGTCGTCGGACGGCCTGCCACGGCTGCTCCCGGCATTGACCGGGGACTCCGGTAGCCGCGCGCTGACGGTGGACGCCTCCGGCCGGGTCGGCGGCGTCTCCGAGGGCGCGCAGTTCACGGCCGTCGTCTGGGACCCGACCGGCGCGGTACGCGCATTGCCGTCGCTGGGCGGCGGATACGCGGTGGTCCGCGGGTTCGGCCGGGACGGGGTGATCGTCGGCGACGCAGTCGACGCCCGCGGTGTGCAGCACGCCGTCCAGTGGACCCCGGACGGCCGCATCGCCCGGCTGCCGATGCCGCCGGGAGGGCGCTCGGCTCAGGTGTCGCGCATCCTGCCGGACGACTCGGTGATCGGCATCGTCCAGGTCCGCGACAACGGCGTGACGGTGACCCAGGCGATGCGCTGGCCGCCGCGGCGCGAGGCTCAGCGGCTGGGCGAGGCGGGCGGCGCCGCGGCGGCCGTGGCCTGGGCGGGCAACGGCGTCATCGCCGGCCATCGCCTTGACGCCGACGGCGGCAGACATCCGGTCCAATGGCATTGCGAAGGGTGACGGCGATGATGGCACTACGGTTCCGGCTGCGCTTGCGACGGCTGGCCGCAGCCACAGCCGCGACGCTGCTGGCCGCGGCGACGCTGCTCGTCGCCGGCGCACCGGAGACGGGCCAGGCGCAGTCCGCGCCCGTCTTCTCCTTCGGCGTCGCCGGCGACATGGGCGCCAACGCCAACACGACAGCGGTGCTGAACGCGGTGGCCGCCGCCGACCTGCAGGCGTTCGTCGCCCTCGGCGACCTCAGCTACAGCCAGGTGACGCCGGAATCGGCCTGGTGCGACCGGGTGAAGAGCGCGCTGGGCGCCACCTACCCGTTCGAGCTGGTGGCGGGCAACCACGAGGACGACGGGCCGGACGGGCTCGTCTCGGAGTTCGCCCAGTGCCTGCCCGACCGGCTCGGCGTCCAGGGCGACTACCCCCGGCAGTACTACCTGGACTATCCGGCGGGCAATCCGCTGGTGCGCTTCATCATGATCTCGCCGAAGCTGGTCTTCCCGCCGAGCACCAGCGCATGGTCCTACGGGGTCGGGTCGGCTCGCTACACGTGGACGGCCGACACGATCGACGCGGCACGTGCGGCGGGCATCCCCTGGGTCGTCGTCGGCATGCACATGTACTGCCTGTCCCTTGTGGAGTATTCGTGCGCCAGCGGTGAAGGGATCATGAACCTGCTCGTCAGCAAGAAGGTCGATCTCTACCTACAGGCACACGATCACGGGTACGCCAGGACCAAGCAGCTGGCGCTGTCGGCAAGCTGCACGGCCATCCCGACGACGAGCGCCAACGCCGACTGCATCGCCGATGCCAGCCCCACCTCCGCGTATACGGCCGGCAACGGAACCGTGCTGGCCACCGTCGGGATGGGCGGCCGCTCGCTGAACACCGAGCATCCCGAGCTGCCGCAGGGCATCCTGTATCAGACCTCGATGGGTTCGACGACGAACGCGACCTTCGGCTTCCTGAAGGTCGACGTGACCGCCACGCAGCTGTCGGCGAGCTTCGTCCGCGGTTCGGGCGGCTCCTACACCGATGCGTTCACCATCACCAAACCGCCGCCGCCCAGCTCGCCGCCGCCTAGCCCGCCACCGTCCAGTCAATCACCGTCCAGCCCGGAGCCGTCGGAGTCGCCGAGCGCCACCACCTCGCCGTCCCCCGAGCCGTCGCCGACGATCTCCCCGTCGCCGGTGGAGGAGACCCTGACGCTGACCGCGGTGGCCGATGCGTTCACCCAGGCCGACGCGGTCACCACGACGCACGGCTCGGACACGGCGCTCTATGTGGACAGTTCTCCGGTGAAGGTGACGTACCTGAAGTTCGACACGACGGCCCTCGCGGGCCGGCAGCTGCTGAGCGCTCAGTTGCGGGTCACCACAACGTCGTCCAGCTCCGCCGGCTCGCCGGACACCCAGTCGGTGCGGGTCGTCGCTGACACCTCCTGGACCGAGGCGACGCTGTGTCATGCCAACCGGCCCGCGGTCGGCACGGCCGTCATCGGCGCCCTGGCCGGGACGGCCGGCTCCACGACGTACGCCGTGCCACTGACCGCCGATGCGCTGAGCGGCCTGCTGGGTGGGCAGGTGTCGCTCGCGCTGGACTCGGTCGGCGGGGCCGGAGACGCGTTCTACATCAACTCGAAGGAGGCGGCAGCGAATCCTCCGCAGCTGGTCCTGACGGTTCGGTAGCGGCCCATGCGCGGCGGTGCTGTCAACCGCACCTTGACAGCACCGCCGTCGCGTACGGCCGTTTGCCTGCTCGCGTACGCGATGAGCAGCGCTCTGCGGGCCGTCGGTCCCGCCGGTGGGGCCACCCGGCCCTGCCCGGCGCCGCCGCAGGCGCAGAGTCTGGAGGCGACGTCAGTGAGGTGAGGATGATGAGGGTTGTCGAGCTCGTGGTGTCGGCGCGCCATCGGACGGCGGTCTTTCCGAGAGCGGGCCTGCCGTACTGGCTGTCCTGGGCGCTGGCGCTGGTCGCCGGGGTGGCCGGTGCGGTGACCTTCTTCGTGCCGGGCATCCTGACCGGTCCGGCCGTGATGAACGGTTCCGCCCGGGGCACCGCTGTGGTGGTGCTGCTTGTCGGCGTACCCGCGCTGATGGTTGCGATGGTGACGGCCGCCCGCGGCTCGGCCCGCGCGGTCGTGGTGTGGCTGGGTGTGCTGGGCTACCTGCTCTACAACTCGGTGATGTTCGCCTTCGCGACCCCGTTCAACCAACTCTTCGGAGTCTATGTGGGGATGCTGGCGCTGAGCCTGTGGACCATGATCGCGGCGCTGACGGCGGTCCAGGTCGGCGATCTGACCTGGCGGTTCGATTCCGCGCTGCCGGCTCGTGCGATCGCCGGCTACATCGGGGTGATCACCGTCGTGAACGCGATGACTTGGCTTTCGGCGATTCTGCCGGCCCTGTTCGACGCGCGGCCCATGGCCGTGCTCGACGGGACCGGGTTGCCGACCAGCCCGGTGTGGGTGCAGGATCTCGCGTTCTGGCTGCCGGTGATGGGCCTGGCCGCGGCCTGGCTGTGGCGGCGTCGTCCGTGGGGCCTGTTGCTGGCCGGCGCCGGCCTGGTGATGTGGCTGCTGGAGAGCATCGGGGTCGCGGTCGACCAGTGGTTCGGCCACCGGGCGGATCCGGCGTCCACCGTGGCATCCGGCGCGATGGTCTGGGTTTTCGCCGGGCTCGCCCTCGCGACGGCCGTCCCGCTGGCCTTCTACTTCCGTTCCTTCGCCGACCGCCGCTGAGCTTTATCTTTTCGCTGCAGATCAGGGATATCCAGCGAATCTTGGCCCAAGATTCCATGGATATCCCTGATCTGCGCGGGAGAGCGGCGCCGGGAAAGGGACGGGGGAGAGCTAGCGGGTGGCCCATTCGTGGGCGGCGCCCTGGTGCAGCCCGGCGTAAACCCGATCGCGTACCTCATTGGCTTGTTCGGTCGTCAACGTCGCGGTCGGATGCCGCAACACCAGCCGGAGCAGCACGTTCTTCTGTCCGGCCCGCATGCCCATCCGGTCGCGCGCCGATCGCGGCAGCTGGTCGTACGCGGTCTCGGACAGCACCTCGACCTCCTCGACCGCCTCCGCCTGCGGGCCGAGCAGTTCGCGTACGCGGTCGCCGAGCAGTTCCGCGTCGAGCCCGTCGGCGACGGCGAGGGACAGGTCGCGGCGCGCGGGCGGCATGCTCGACACCGGCCGGTACGCCGACAGGTCGAGCATCTGCGCGGCGACCCGGGGGTCGGGGTCGCGCAGCAGGCGGATGTCGGGCACGCCCTTGGCCAGCATGGTCAGCCGATCCAGGCCGAGCCCCATCGCCAGCCCGGACGCGCCATCGGGCAGCCCGGCGCCGGCGAGGACCTCCGGGTGGGCCAGACCGCATTCGCCGATCTCGACGTCGCCGCCGGGGGTGCTGACGTAGATCTCCCGGCCGGCCACTGTGTAGGGGTGCGGGCTCGGCGGGGTGTGCCAGGACCGGCCGGGCAGCACGGCGGCGACGACGATCCGCACCATCTCGGTCAGGTCGTCGCTGGTCAGCGCCGGCCCGGCGAGCCGGATCAGCCACAGGTCGTGCTGGTGCGGCTGGCCGACGTGCTGGCGGTCGATGACGTCCCGGCGATAGCACAGCCCTGGGACGCTGAGCAGCACGTCGGAGTCCGTCTGCCGCAGCAGCGCCGGGACGCGGGCGGTGGTGTGCGAACGCAGCATCCGGCCGTCGCCCAGATAATGGCTGTAGCGGCGGTCCCGGGTGACATCATCGGGGCTGTAGCGCAGCCGGTCGTAGTTGTCGGCGACGGTCACGATCCGGGGGCCCGGATCACGGCGTACGGGCACATTCCAGGCGGCGCCCAGGGCGTCCTCGAGTGCCTGGACGACCAGTTGCAGGGCGTGTGGCCCGGCGGCCTGGCCGCTCAAGTCGCGGATGGCCAGCAAGCGCTCGAGCTGGTCGGTGGGAATCGGGTTCACGGTGGTCGCTCCTCGCGAGATCAGGTGGGTACGCACATGCGAAAGCCCCCGGCGAAACCGGGGGCGGACGCACCTGATCTGGTGCGAGGCGCTAGCGAGGCATGCAGCGCGCGATTATCGGCCCACCGGTCACCCGGGGGCGCGAAAATCGCGAAGTGCGTGCGGTCATGCTGTCATTGTGCGCCGATCTTGGCAGGTCGCGCAATCCCGTTCCTTTGGCGCGCTCCCCATTTCGGGCATACCGTCGAGAGGTGCGGGATCCGATCCACGACGATGCGATCCGCGAGGACCTGGACCAGCTGGGCCTGCGGCACTTCCTGGACGTCCGCGCCACCAGCCGGGCGATGCTCGGCGGGCTGGCGGGGCGGCAGCGGGCGGCGTTCGCGGCCGCCGTGGCCGAGCGTCTGCTGCACGAGCATCACCACCTGCCGGAGCGCGAACGGGCCGAGTCGGTCTGCCACTGGCGGCCGGTCCTGGACGTGATCTGGTCGGGTCTGTGCGGGCAGCGCGACGGCAAGCTGGTGCTGGCCGAGGTCGCCGAGGCGGTCGGCTGCTTCTACCTGAGCCCCGCCTATCAGGGTCGCCGGCACGACGATCCCCGGGACGCGGCCGACCACGCGGCGATGGGCGCCTTCTACGCCGCCGAGTGCTACCTGCACGGCTGCGTGGAGTTCGCGAGCTGGGCCGGCTGGCGCGGCTTCGACGCCGCAGCGGTGCGGGCCGCGTCCGACCGGGAGTGGCCGCATCGGCGCCCGGTCGACTTCGAGCTGCAGGCGTGGGAGCTCGCCCATCCCACGATCCAGGCCGAATTGGATCACCAGCTGGCCGATCTGGAGCTGCTCGACGCCGAGGGCTGGACGCTGGACGGGACGGCCGACGGCTGTGCCGACCTCGTCGACCAGCTGCGCAGCGGTGAGCTCTCGGAGCCAGTCGTAGCGCAGGGCTCGGACTATGAGCCGGGCGGCCCGCCGGATGCCGGGAATTCGGCACCGCCGGCGGGGGACGAAAGCCTCTGAACCTCTTGCCAACACCCCGCTTACCTTGGTCTCATCGACGCCAAGAGATGCGAAGGTGGGCGGAGCGATGGCTGACCGGCAGCGGGTGATCCTGGGCGTGCACGAGTCCCTGTCGGGACTGCGGGCGCTACGCCGGGCAGTGGCGGAGGCCCGGACGCGGGCCGCGGAGCTGCACGCCGTCAGGGCGTGGATGCCGACCGCCGGTGGCTACTACGCCCCGGCGCTGCGCGTCTGGGAGTCCGAATTGGACTCCGCGGCCAAGGAAGAGATCCGGCACACGTTCGAGACCGCCATGGGCGGCCTGCCCCGCGACGTCTTCCTGCATTTCGTCACCGTGCAGGCGCTGCCCGGGCCTGCGCTGGTCGAATACGCGTGCCGCGATGACGATCTGCTGATCGTGGGCGTCGGGCGGCCTGGGCGGCTGGCGCGGCTGGCCGGCCGGGGAGGGATCGCGCGCTATTGCCTGAGCCGGTCGGCGTGCCCGGTGCTGGCAGTCCCGCCGGACCAGTTCGCCACGCAGGCCAGCCGCGCCTCCGCCCGGGATCTCGCCCGCCAGCTGGAGCACCAACTCTTCTGATCATCGCGCCAGCCACGTGGTTCCCGCGGGCAATTTGCCCGCTTCAACCACGTGGCTGACGCGATGATCACAGCAGGCGGGTCAGGCGTCGAGCCATTCCTGGTACGCGTCGAAGCGGTAGTCGCGGCCGAGGAAGTCGTGGACCAGTTCGGCGGCGGGAGCCGAGCCGCCGCGGCCGATGACCGTGCGGCGGTATCGGTCGGCGGGCCCGGGTGCGAGCAGATCCTCGCGGTCGAAGGCGGTGAACAGATCCTTGGCGATCACCAGCGACCACATGTACGTGTAGTACATCGCGGAGTATGAGTTGAGGTGGCCGAAGGAGAGGTGCAGCTTGGTCCCCTCCGGGTGGCGGAACGGCGTGTGCTGCTCCATCATCTCCTTCTCGACCGCATCGATGTCCAGAGTGGATGGATCGCGTCGGTGCAGTTCCAGGCTCAGCGCGGCGTAGTACATCTGCTGCCGCACGAACATGCCCTTGCCGAACTCCTGCGCCGCGCGCATCGCCGCGACCATCTCGGCCGGGATCGGCTCGCCGGTCTCCACGTGCCGGGCGAAGGTCGCCAGCACCTCGGCGTCGCGGGTCCACTCCTCCAGCAGCTGCGAGGGGGCCTCGACGAAGTCCCACTCGACGCTGATCCCGCCGATGCCCGACCAGCGGCCGGCGCCGGCGAAAATGTGGTGCAGCAGATGGCCGAACTCGTGGAAGAACGTCGTGACGTCGGTCGGTTGCAGCAGCGCCGGCTCCCGCTCGAGCCGGGAGTGAGGACGGTGAGCCGGCCCCGAGGGCACAGCCTGGCCGCCCGCCGGGTTCGGCAGGTTGCACAGCAGCGTGCACTCCGGCAGCCGTGTGGTGTCACCGGCTGTGCTTGCTGGGCCAGCTCCCGGCGCCTCACTGCGTTCCGCTGGTGAGCCAGCCTTGCCGGTCACCATCGTGAACATGGCGGCGTGGCTGAACTTGTCGGCGCGCGGATGCATGTCGAGGTAGATCCGGCCGAGCGTCCGGCCGTCCTCGACGACCTCATAGGCCTCCACCTCCGGATGCCACACCGGCTGCCGCATCCGGCGGAACTCGATGCCGAACAGCCGGGCGGCCAGCGCCATCAGCCCGTCCTTGACCGCGTGGTACTCGAAATAGGGCCGCACCGCCTGCGAGTCGAAGGCGAACTGCTCCGCGCGTACGCGGTCGGTCAAGTAGATGTTGTCCCACGGCTCGACGCTTCGCGCGTCTGGATCGTCCACCCGCTTGCGGTCGAGCAGCACCGCGTAGTCGCGCGCACCCCGCGGCCCGGCCGCGGTCGAGATGCGCTCGATGAAGTCGGCGATCGCCTGCTCCGAGCCGATCATCTTGTTGGCGGTGACCTGATCCGCCCAGGTGGCGAAGCCGAGCAGGCCGGCCAGATCATGCCGTAGTTCCAGCAGCCGGCGCAGGTGGCCGGCGTTGTCGGGGAAACCCCGCCGCATGTTGAGCCGCCAAAGGCTCTCGCGGGCGGCGGCATCCCGGGAGTAGGTCATGAACGGGATGTAGTCCGGGTAGTCCGTGGTGATCCGGACCAGGCCGTCCTCGCCCGGCGGGTGCGCCCGGACATAGTCCTCGGGCAGCCCGTCCAAGGCGCTTGGCGGCAGCTCGGCGGTCCGCGTGTCGGACGAGATCGTCCGCTCGAACGCCTGCCCGGTCGCGGTCAGCTCGTCTTGCAGGGCCCGCACCCGAGCGCGCGTCTGCTCGTCCCGGTCGACGCCGGCCAGCCGCATTTCCCGCAGCAACCGGCCGACCCAGTGCCGGGTCGGCGCGTCTCCGCCGGACAGGTCCAGCGCGTCCAGCGCGGCGAAGATCTCCGGGTCCAGGGAGAACTCGGTGATCACCTTGTCCAGGTCCTGCTGCACCGTGGCTGCGGTGGCGCGCACGTCGCCTTCGGGATGGCTCATCTGCGCCAGCTTCGCCGCGTTGCGCACCCGGGCCAGCGACGACACGGCCTCGTCGTACGCCAGGAGGGCGACAGTGGCGGGGGTGCTTTGCGCGTACTCCAGGAAATCGGCGAGAAATGCGCGGGCCGTGACCACGGCCTGCTCGGCGGCGGCGGTCAGAGCGTCGGAGCCACCCGACGCGAGGGCGGCGGCAGCGGAAGTCTCAGGCACCTCGCCACCGTACTCGTTCGCCTGACTGGGCCGCGGCCTCCGATCCGGGTGGTAGAACTACGGGGTGGGCATCGTGTCGCCGGGCTTCGCCGGCCGCCGCCGATCGAGTGGGCCAGACCTGCCGCCGGGGCAATACCTGACCGAGGACTTCCCGGTGCTGTCCGCGGGGCCGACGCCGCGCATCGCGGTGGACTCCTGGGAGTTCGCGGTCATCACCGAGACGGGCGCCCGGCACACCTGGTCGTGGGCGCAACTGCAGGAGCTGCCGGCCGAGGACGTGACGGTCGATCTGCACTGCGTGACCAAATGGTCCAAGCTCGGCACCCGATGGCGCGGCGTACCGGTGGAGGCGCTGCTGGAAGACGTCGAGACCGCGGCGGACTTCGCGCTGGCGCACTCCTACGGCGGCTACACGACGAACCTTCCGCTGGACGACCTGCTCGACGGCCAGGCCTGGATCGCCTTCGACTACGACGGCGAGCCACTCGCGCCCGAACACGGCGGGCCGGCCCGGCTGCTCGTGCCGCACCTCTACCTCTGGAAATCGGCCAAATGGGTGCGCGGCATCCAGCTGCTGCTGGAAGACGAGCCCGGGTTCTGGGAGACGGCCGGCTATCACGACTACGGAGACCCATGGCGCGAGCAGCGGTATCAGGGCGACTGACCGGCCGCCTGGCGTGGCGGGTCGGGCATCTGCGCCTCGTGCGCGACGAGTCGCCGAGTGCCCGCACGCTCGTCTTCGAGGTGCCCGGCTGGCCCGGCCACCTCGCGGGACAACACGTCGACGTGCGGCTGACCGCCGAAGACGGCTACAGCACCGAGCGCAGCTACTCGATCGGGTCGGCATCATCGGGTGACGTCGTCGAGCTGACCGTGCAGCGCGTTCCCGACGGTGAGGTCTCGCCATACCTGGTTGACGTGCTCAAGGTCGGAGACCCCGTCGAGCTGCGCGGCCCCGTCGGCGGCTGGTTCGTCTGGCGCCCCGCCGACTCCGCGCCGGTCCTGCTGCTCGCCGGCGGGTCCGGGGCGGTGCCGCTGATGGCGATGATCCGGGCCCGCGCCTCGGCCGCGGTCCGCGTCCCCTTCCGGTTGATCTACTCCGCGCGTACGCCGGAAGACGTGCTCTACGCCGATGAGTTGCGCCGGCGCGCCCTGCAGGACCGAGGGCTGGACGTCACCTACGTCTACACCCGCCGCGGCCCCGACGGGCACGGCCGCCCGCCCGGCCGGCTGACCGCCGCCGACCTCGCCGAATGGGGCTGGCCGCCGGACTTCGAGCCGTCCTGCTTCGTCTGCGGGCCGACCGGATTCGTCGAAGCCGCCGCCGACCTGCTCGTCGACGCCGGCCACGAGGCGCGCCGCATCAAAACCGAGCGGTTCGGACC
>Ga0184623_10001271_pt1 | contig 11006 bp, 16 predicted proteins | sample PLM1_100_b1_FD_133138 | JGI IMG/M metagenome (GOLD analysis project Ga0184623, IMG submission 133138) | Groundwater sediment microbial communities from an aquifer in East River, Colorado, USA - PLM1_100_b1 | ecosystem: Environmental > Terrestrial > Soil > Riparian zone | place: USA: East River...
TCCTGAATCATCGAGGGGGATACCCATTACTTAGGCACCTGTCCCAACTCAAGTGTAAACAGCTTCACGATTCCGCTAGAAGCTGAATTAATAATTCGTGCGGTTCCTGCTGGATGGGTAACAAGGCCCATCACAAACACGAATCCCGCGACAGTTGCAAGGAAACCAAGGATTGGCCCCATTACCTTTTACCTCCTGGTGAGACTTTAGGTACTTGCTTTTGTGAGTTAGTGTTTCGTTTGTCTGCGGTTCTTTTTTCGCTTGACTTAACCTTTGGAGCTAAAACTGTTCCAGCAAAACGTCCGATTGTTGTAGCTCCTGATTCTAGGTCTTGATATCCCCAAATCAAAGCAAAGGTTAAGGCTACTGCTATGACTACTGGTAGTGCCCCTAGGAAGTCTGCGCTTAGTGCAAGGATTCCATAGAGGTAAGTTGGTGGCGCTAGTAACGATGGTTCTGGTATTCCTGTGTGACCTTCTTGGTACGCTTTTCGTAGGATGAAGTAAACCGCTGTTCCGTATGCGAATAGAACAACGGCCTTATTCATGCCGGCATTAACATAGAGTTAATTGCCGGCACTTCTACTGCCCCCATGGGGCAATGTATGACATAAACGGTGGCTGGTCATTTAGCTGAATTGCTTGGATTCCCCAATAGACGATGCAGTAACCAAAGAACATGATTACTAGTCCTAGTCCTGTCATTGATTGGCCTTTGCTGCTGATTCTGCCGCTTCTGTTGCGGCTGTTTCTGCTCTTATTACTGCTGCTTCTTGCGATTTTTCAGCGACCATTGCACCATTGGTAGCAACATGGCCCCCGAAATAAAACCCAATCACGATTCCTGCCCAACCTACAAGTGTTGTGTCAGGTTGGTGACTGGTGATTGATTCGTAGATTACTGCTGTGACAAGTGCAATTGCTAGTGCGGCTGTTGTAAAAGTACGGACAACTAAATCTGTACTTGTACTCTGAAAACCACTCCTACTAGGAGGGACTAACAGAGCGGTAAGAATTTTCATGGTCTATTCCATCCTCTGTAAATTACAGAGACAGCGATTGCACCTACCTCGATTACTAGTATTACTGCTAGTCCATGGCTCATAGGTTAGGTCTTGCTATTCGTGTCCATACAACCCAAATAATTACTGCTGCAAGAACCAACCACGCTAGACGAATCATGTTTGGTTCCTTTCTTAGAGTGAGATAAGCATGGCGAGAATGATTAGTGCTGAAAGTGCCCACCAAAACATAGCCCATCCTGCGGGACTACTCAGGTTGAACAATTCAGAACTGCCACCGTTTCCGTCTACGGAAACTCCTGCATCTGCTCTTGCTCCGAGATTCATTTACCCTCCTAGATATCTGCTCCATCGGATGGGCCGTCAATATGGTAGACGGAATCTTCATCCCAAGTCCATCCCGCATATGCTGTTGCAGGAATGGTGAGCATTGATACAGCGACAATGAAGAACAGACAAAGACGTTTAATCATTTATCAGTTCCTTTCTAAAGTGCGTGTTCCGGTACTGCTCCAACCGGATACAACTTGCCGGTGTAGGTCTGTACTGTTGCAGGCCCGTTTGAGAATGTACCCCATGTTCCAGAGAAAACTTCAAGCAACGTGCCTGGTGTAGTCGGAAGTAGCAAGTCCAAGTTATCATCATCGACGGTTCTACCAACTGAATCACGGAAGGTATAAACCGCGACACCTGTAGGCCGTGTTACTCCGAATTGCATGAACATTCGGGTAAACAATCGCTGTGGGTGTTCGATTCGTACTGGAACACCGTCTACCCACAATTCCAAGTCCGCTGCAAATACACCGTCGATTCTTGCTGTTGTTGCTGTTGCATCGCGGAATACAAGAATCAGTGTGCTTAGATATGTACCTACGTCGGGAAGTGGAATACGAGAGTTTGCACCGGACGCTACAGAAATTTGACCCTGTGACTGACTCCACTGGTGAGAAGAACCATCATCCGGGGGAGTAAGTGAAGGATCGGAAAGAGGAACTGCCCAAAATTCCTCGTAGATATCTACTGTGATTGTTGGGGCACCTGTTGGGGGTGTAGAGTAAATCTGAATAGATGTTCCCAACTGGATTTGAATTGTCATCTGTGCTGCTGCATTCATTGCAGGGAGTGAACAGTAACCAGTATCGTTGTCCAACTCCAACGGCAGGAACAATGAGAAGGTGAAGTTTCCCGCTGTTGATCCTGTAGAGAATTGCGTATCAGAAGTTGGGTTCTGGAAACCGCAAGAACCTTTCTGACCGCTGTAGATATTGACGAGGAAAAGTCCGTAACCGTCTGACTGGTAGACCACGGTTCCGAATGCATCCTTCAACTGAATGGAGTTAATTGCGCTCCATGGTGCATCGGCCTGGTAGACCGCTGCTGACCCTGTTCCACCGGAGGCTGTAACGGTAATCCAAAGACCACGCAAGTACCCTGGTGCTGGTTTGAGTGTCTTTGTAATCAGACCACCGATTGCATTACCGGGGATTGAAAGTGCTACCTGTGAACATTTGCGCGATTCCCTTACGAATGTTCCTATCCCTGGTGCATCGGTTGTTTGTGCCCGTCTTGCTACTGTCTGGCTTGCTGGATTTGCCTGTTGTAGTGCTGGTGTACCGGCAGGCATTGGCCTAAGTCCTGCTGCAAGTAGTGAGTGATCTACTCGCAATTCAGGAGCGGATTCAAACCACGGTTTATCCACTTAGCTCTAACTCCCTTCCTTTAAAGGTTGATTAGCATTCCTTTGGCCCAATTTGAATCGGAGTGGCGGAGTGACCAGACTCTAATTGCACCCTGCCAAAAAATCGACCAAACCAGTACCATGAATCCAAAGAAGAAAAACGCTTTGCGTGGATTCATTCGCTATTAAACTCCTTTCGCAAATAGAAGAAGGGATAGAAACATGGGAAAGTATCCCTAGTTTCTATCCCTCCCATTTTGGCCGAATCGACTCGCGCTAGGAGTCCTGGGTAGTGTACCTCACGGCCAAAGTGAATGTCAATCGGAACTAACCTTGGAACATACTTCTTACCACGTCCCCGGCAGGATTGACATACGCAAATTCAAATTGATTAAGGAATGGTGTTACAGCTTCTAGTGCGTCTACGTCACCGGAGATTTCTGCCAATCGTTTTTGTGCCCTTCTGTCTCTGAGTTTGAAAATGAAATGCATTCTGGATTGGTCATACAAGGCCGATGGAACAAACCTAGGTGCCTGTGTAGCACCAATTACAGTGACCCCACGTTTTCGACCAAAGAGCCAGAGGTATTCTAGATTCTTCTGCATGGCAAAGTAATTTCTGTCCGCCATTTGCCTGACTTCATCGACGTAAATAGCACAATCTCCTTGTGTGTAAGCCTTGTCCATTGCGTTATGAATCTTCATCTTGCTTTCCCTACTGAGGGAAGAAACCGTCAAACGTCTATGTCCCTCGATCTTTCCCCATTTCTTCAACGGTTCTCCGTAACCATGCATAGGTGCATTAGGATCACCAGTGGTATCAAGAATCAATGCATCTTGGAAGTGGGGCAGAATTCCTTTCAGAGCTAGGAAGGTCTTTCCCCCTCCTGTATGCGCGATGATTGCAACGTGGGGTTTGTTCCTCCCCTGCCCCTGTAGGTCTTTGGCAAGGGAGGCATTCAAGTTTTCCCATTTGAGAAAATCAGACATTTTGGTTCCCGTTGTATTCTTCTATCTTATGACCTGTTGCAAAAATGTTGCTGTATTTTACGTCTAGCAATGCGTAGATATCTGGATAGGCTTTGGTCATAGATTCAAATTCATCCCTAGCATCTGCTACGGAATCAAACTGAATATTTCCTCCCCCGGCCCCAGGAAGTTCATAGTACAAATTGTAAACTGTGAATGACGTACCTGCCATAATTCCTCCTAGCGCATTCGATTACTCTTTAAGAGTAATTCATCCACCAGGAAAAGTCAAGCTAGTTTAACAGAATCTTTACAATTTCCAGAGAACCAAAAATACTGATTCCAAGCAATACGAGGGTAGAAGCACAACCGGCTTTAGCCAGTTCTTCTTGGGCACCAGTACCCAACTGACTTCTAGTACCAGCATCTTCACCAGCAATAGCATTAACGATCTTCTTGGATAGACCTTTGATCCAGTCTAAGGGACTACCTTTTTCAATAGCCCAATGAAGATGGGCTACACCGTTGGCAACCCCACTGTATCCGAGTAGATCACCTGTCTTGACTCTCTGCCCTGGCTTGACCAGAATTTTTGACAAATGGGCATAGTAGGCAGAGTTTCCTGTCCAAAGAATGCTGAGTCTTGATCCTGACAGGGTTGGGTCTAGGGAATTAAAAGGCCCGATGTTCGGGCCTATGGTTCCATCATGTACTGCATAAACAGGTGTACCCTTGGGTACAGCAATATCTACTGCATTATCTGATTGCCAGTTTCCTCTAGTATGGGTACCCTGGTAGGGATACCCAATAACTTTTCCACCAGCAACGGGGGCAGGCATTTAATCCTACCCCCTGCCGGCAATTAACTTCACGTTAAAGCCGGCATTAATTGCCGGCCTCTGGTTCTTCAAATGCAAATCCCCTCTTGTGTACGTCACTATGCCCATTCTGTGAAAATTGCCAGATATCTTCATTGGGATAAACCACCGGCCACAATTCAGGAACATTGGCAAATCTTGCAGGAACGGACATAGGCTCTATCTTGTGAAGGTCTACACTCACCGCAATAAACACGGCAACCATAGTCCCTCCAACGTCTACAAGGGATGATCCTGTTACAAATCTCTCCAACGCTTTACGCATTCGTGGAGAGTTAGCAGCAATGTTGCAAAGGGCTTTCGCTGTTCTATCTGCTCGTTCATCCAAGACCGCACAACCGAGGGGAGATACCATCCCGATTGGTACGGCAACGTATTCACGGATTCTATCCCCTAGGTCTTTCTCTAGGTTCTCTAGCTTGATCTTTACCGCTGCTTTGCCACGCGGTTTCTTTACCTTTTCCCCAGGCCCAACAGGTTCATCATTTGCAGTTTGTTCCGGCCCAGGGAGTTGTCCGCTAATTAGTTCTTCTGTCAAAACGGTATGTCCCCCCAATCTACAATCCGAGTACCGATTGTCTTAGGTGGGCCTAATCCGGTATGACAGTAACACCCTCTGTTTCTACAACGGAGAGAATGTCTCATGTTCTTTCCTGTTTCAAGTATGACCTTAACCATGGGATGATCGTCTAACCATGTATTCACACAAGCACAATTGGAACACTTGAACTGACGTACCGGAACATTTCCTTCCTCTGCATCATGCAGTAACAGTTGCTCATTCGCCAAGAAGGAATCTAGCAAGTGGGCCTGGTTTTCTTTCTTTGCTACTGCCACCGCCACCACCAATTCCTTTAAGGGCCTTGGACAAGGAACCATCCAGAGACTTTTCTAGCCTCTTGACTAGTGCATCTTCATCCGTCTTGTTCTGTGCAAACAACTCTGAAAACTTACTCTCCATCTCACCCAAAATATCCGTCTTGAGTTTCTCTGCATCCACTGACGCGGGTATCTCAAGTTTTTCAAACCGAGAATCCAATTCCTCCCCAACCAACTTCCTTGCTTCATCCTCTGAGAGTGAATCAAACTCGGTTTCATGTTCCCCCACTTTTAGCGTTTGCTTCATTCCTTCTTACCTCCCATCATGTTGGCAAGCATAGCCATAGGCCCACCGCCAACCATCATCTTTCTAACCGCTTGATCCAACGTAGCTAGAAAAACGTGAATCTCTGCAAGTACCTTATCTCTTGTTTCTCCCGTTCCGTCATTACGAATTAACTCGTAGACTCTTTCTACCTCAGACGTAAACGTTTCTTCATCTGTGTAGTCTGGTTCTGGTTCTTCTACGGGTTCTTGTCTAACAGGTTCTTCCACTGGAATCGTCATGCAGGGTTAGCTTCCTTGTGCGCTGTTTCTCGTTCTTTGATTCTTTCGTTAGCCTGTGTCAACTGTTCTTTATTCTCTCCACCTGTTGCAGAGGTCAAGTAATCCTGAAATGCAATCTTGTCCGACTCATTCACAAACACAACTCTTTCTGCAAGCAACTGCATTGCAGAAGCAAGATGCTTTGTGCTGCTAGTGCTGCTTCCACCACTACTTGAAGTGGAACGAGAAGCGGTCTTTCTCTTGGGCTTTCGAGTGCTTGTCTTTGGAGGCATTTACGCTCTCACCTTTCTAACGTAGTAGTGTTTCTCGGATGGGTCTACGCCTAGATAGCGCAAACCATGAATGGCTTTCTGCTCGTCACTCTTTCCTGAATCATCATCTGGTCTTGGGGCATCCCTTTCCTTTCCATGATGTAACCAGTCTCTAATTGATCTGTTCTTCCGAGTCTGCTTAGACAACTGGGTACGGCCATTCCCACGGCCTTGCTTATTACTGAGTTTTTCAACGCTCTGTGCATTAGCACTTAATCGTTCTAGCTTCTGTCTTTCATCATCGCTTAGTTTACCACGGCCCGCCGTGAGCCGTTCTAACCGATCTGGCCGCATTAACCTGCGGTCTGGATTGGTCAAAATCGTGCGTACCAAACGTGAACCTAGACGCTGTTCCAGTTGTCGTAAGCGCAAAGCATCGCCTTGGCTTACTCGTTTCATAGCGGGGGTACCTTCCTACGCAGATTCTAGGCATAGTTATTCTTCCGCTTCATCTTCTAATCCTCTGAGGATTAAATCTTCATCCAAAGTGGTTTTGGCATATGGATAAGACAATTCCAACTCGTCCCTAGGACGTAGTTGCAATCGAACAAAATCTGTTGGTTCCTGTTCAACATCTACAGGGTAGAGTGGTAGTCTTTTTGTTGTCCCTGTTAGTGGTACAGGATGAATCGTCCTGTTGATATCAACCCAATTCCGCCAGGGGTGACTAGTCACACTTGCCAAACCCATGCCGACAAATCTATGCACAAGATACTCTGGTGAAAATGTTGGATCATCGTATAGCCAATGATTAACTAGACCCTCAATGTCTACCGGAGTATCTTTATCAAACCCTCTCTGCCAAATGCTTTTACCTCCCTCTTGGTCTATTGCTTCATACAATCCTGCTTCTGCTAACACCAAACGGTTTTCTTCTTGAACTTCCCATCCTCCTAACTCTTTACTTAGGTCTACGTCTAGTGGAGTCTGTGACCAAATCGAATCGGTCATAATGCAGACTGTTTGGTCAGTAATCACGTTAAGCAGTTGTGCGCGAGTGTGAGAGGTTATAAGTCCTGCCCAAATTGGGTTATAGTATCTTGCTTTGCCTACTGTCTGTGCAAATTTTCCGTACAGTGAATTGAGAATCAATTTTGTTGAATGGTGAGCTGGATTCCCTGATTTCTTCAACTCTTTTCTGTAAGCGAATGTTTCGTGAATTAGGTTGTGTAAAGGGCTCTCTATAAATCCCTGTGAATACCATATTTCTTTTACCGTGAAACATTCCTTGGGATACCTCTGGAAAGCTGAAAGAATTTCCGGATACCAATACCAACCTTCTCCCGACAGAGGATACCTTATGGTACCATTCCTAGACCGCCAGGGGAAAGGCCCCCAAAATCGAGTTGCAGGGATTTCCCAGGAAATTCTAGCAACGAATATCCCTCCTATATCCTTCGTGGATTGGACTTGGGGGTCTTTTCTCAGGCGCTTCCATACCAGTTTAGTGAGGTTAGGAAGTTCTGCAATAGCAGCAGGGTAAGCACTAACAATATCGTAATGGTAAACAGGATCACAAATTCCGTAACCTTGTGCATCTATTCTACCTCCGAAATATGCTCTAGTTGCAACTTCATAGAGGGTCTTAGGTATCTCCCCTCTCATGTACCTGTTTACCCGATTCTTTCCAAGCCAAGAACCTGCCAGAGAACCAGGGCCATGCCAAGACCGAACGTTTAAGCCTAGTGGTTTGGTCGAATTCCGCAAAACTTCCGCAAGTTGGACAAGTAATTTTAACTCCGCATTGTTGTAACTCTGTAATTTGTGCATCGGCCATTTATCGAAACTCCCTCTTGCAGCTTTACCTTCCGAAATAATCTCTGGTACTTCTATACCCCATTCTTTGAGAGCGTTTTCAAATGAAGAACCAAAGAAACTCCAAAGATCATAACTAGTGAAAGTACGGCCACCACTAGAAACCCGAAAAATCTTACGTTTAAAGTAAGTGATTCTATAGCCTCTCCATTCGACACGGTTTGCAGCGCGCAAATCTTCAATTGTTCCGCAATCTGTTCCGAGGGGGTCAGGGTCGGACTGTGATTCGCTTTTTCCTGAATTGGTATCTCTGACATTTTTTAACTCCAAATCTCCGAGGATCATATTTACGTCATAGTCCATTGCAAACCAGACATAAATTGGTCGAGTATATCCACTACGGGATTGAGGTAATGACAAGAGGAAATCTAGACATTCCTCTGTGCTAAGACCGTTCTTCAATGTAGCTATAGATTGACCATTGCTTGCAGCAAGCAAGACGTAACGGGATTGTATCCCCTCTCCGTCTAGTGCAACGAATGGCCGTTGTAATTCTCGGATACGGGTTGCATTTCGTTTTCTTTCCCTGCATTCAGAACTAAAGAACCTTCCTCGTTTAGTGGTAATGCGGGTAATTTCTTTCCCGCAACCGCATTCACACAAACGGACGGGGGGCACGTTTCTCCACCGGCTTACGAATGAATCTACCTAGAGAATTGCAAGCAGGACAACGAGAGTGGTGGGTGTCTAGAACAAGAAACAGTCTTACTCTACAGGTGTCACTATCACAACCGTACAGGTAGCAATCTCCTGCCGGTGGTAATGAAGGTTTTTCGGCCAAAATTCCTCCCTTAGATAAAGCAAGGGAGTCCACCAAGGGGGAACAGGTGGACTCCCTCTAATCCCTAGGGTTCTAGCTGCGGCTTAGTCTTAGAACCTCTAAGGACTCTTATTAGGTACGCTTGACAGCGATAGTGAAGGTCTTAACGCTTCTCTTACCGTTATCAATCGGTACCTTACCGTCAAACCGAATTCTCACCATATCATTGGGGTTAGCCGCTTCCATCCCCTGTTCGATATTGAAAGAACTCCAAACAGACCAGAGTTTACCGTTTTCATCCACAATTTCATAAACGGTTTGCGCTCTGGTTTCACCGGGGTTATTCAAATCCTCGGTGTCTACTTCCTTGGAACCTTTGTAGGTTCCTGTAAGTGTGTCACCAGCGTTTTCAAAAGCATAGGTTTCACCGTATGGTTCTACTACGGTTTCCCATCCTTCATCATCCACTGATTGGACGTTAGAAGCCTGGTCTACTGGCTCCTGGGTCTTAGGTGGCAATTCTTCCCCCTTTCAACGGGAAGCATTTTCCCGAACGATTCGGCCAACAAATCCGTCCCCCTTTTAGCAACAGACTTTGCGCTTGACTCGTTCGGCCTGAACTGTCATCATTAGCATAGTCAGGCTGGTATGTCAAGAAAGGGGGATTCACTGGCCGATTCTCTGTACGAATTCAGACGGGAACAGTGGCGGAAATCCCGGTTTCGACGGCATCTAGATTGCGGTTGCAAAATAGATCACGGAGAAACGTACAGCTATTTTGTCGGCAAAATACGAGGTGAGAAAGGTCTAGTGCAAATACTTCTATGTAGGTTCTGTGTCGGTAAGTGAGTATTTTACGCAAAATCAAACGTCGGGAGATTCAGAAGCTAAAGGGTGAAGTTCTTTTCCTATGTATCTGGCCCCATCGGGAACATCATTATTTTGCTACCTATGATGAAATCCGAGAACTAGCTACCAGACTAATTCAAGTGATTAAGGAGGAAGAAAAAATTGGAAGGTCTTGACGGAATCCCTAAGATAGAACAACAGCTAGAAATTCCTAAACTTCATATCCGACTTGAAGCAATTGGTTTCAAATTGAACATGAATCCTGACGGTTCCGAAACTCAGATAGTATTTCAGTGGATGCATCCCATGTTTCCGATAGAGTTTGAAATTCCTTTTGCTCAGTTGTTTTATCTTGGTCAATTCATCGAAAAGCTACAGACATTGTATGCCAAAGCAGAAGAAGCCCAAAAGAATTCCACCGCTTAGACATTGCCAAGAAGGTTGCGGTAGGTCTAAGAGAGTTTGGAAACCCTACTACGTTTGTCTTTCCTGTACCAAACAACTTACGGAGGATAGAATTGGATTGGACAGTGATACTAAGCGTGATTCTGGCTCTATTCCTTTTTAACTGCCTACGATTCGTCAGTGTCATATTCGTAGGACTTGTTCGGATGAAATTTTCTAAAAATCGAGTGGGGGAAATTGATACCATGAAGAAAAGGTCTACTCTTGGCTAAAGACCTTCAATTGGTTTTGTACGATCCTGTAACCGACACTAAAGTTACCTGGGATTTGGAAGGTGAAGAACGATTCGGGATTATGCTCAAAACTGCAATTGGTGAAATTGTCAATGCGATTGCTAGAAAGACAAGACAAAATCCTATCAAAGTAATGACAGAACAAATGCGTATGGTCGTTATCCGAATCGAACCCAAGACGAAAGGGCAAACGTGAAAGGTCTTTGGAGAGCTAATCCCGATGGGCCTCTGTTCCCACCCTGGGACATTTTCCCTGAATTTGGCATCACTCGTTTCTATGTTCCCCTAAGACGTTTCAATTTCACTACCGGAAAATATGAACCAAACGGAGTTGAAATCACGAAGTCTTATAGGAATGATATTCAATCCCACGGCATCGAGTATGCTCAATACTCTGACCCTTCTTGGACTTCTCTGATTGATCCTTCTCAGTACATTGGAGAGGTTTTGAAAGCGCAGATGGATTGTGATGCTATTTCTACGATGTTGGACATTGAGTATCACGATTCAGATTTCGTGCTGGAATGTATCCGGTTGTATCGTAGTGTCAAAAAGTTTGGCCCGTTGTCTTGGACTCTGGAACCATTCCAAGCAGGATGGTTTAAGAAGTCTCTAGTAGATGCTATCAACAAAGACGTAAA
>Ga0184623_10001272_pt1 | contig 11006 bp, 9 predicted proteins | sample PLM1_100_b1_FD_133138 | JGI IMG/M metagenome (GOLD analysis project Ga0184623, IMG submission 133138) | Groundwater sediment microbial communities from an aquifer in East River, Colorado, USA - PLM1_100_b1 | ecosystem: Environmental > Terrestrial > Soil > Riparian zone | place: USA: East River...
GCATGACGTCTCTCCTCTTCGTGCAGGCCTAGAGGGCGCTACGGCTGGTCGTCATGCGGCTGCCGCCTTGTCGAGGATCGCCAACAAGTGATCGATGAAACCGCAGAACTTGAGCGCCTCCGCGCGGGTCAGGTCATCTCGGAGAGCATGGTGTAGCGGTCCGCGGAATGCGAGGGTCATGCCCTTGCAGATGCTGAACATCCCATCTTGCTCTGCGGCCTCAACGCTGACCTTGATGATGGCCTGCTTAGGGTCAGGGTTGAGGACCTTGGCGACCACCGCGACCGGATTCAGGTAGCCAGTGATCCGGCCCAGCTTCTTGAGTCGGTGGTCGAGAATCGTCGTCGCGAACCACGCGGTCGTACGGCCCCCGGCCCTTGAGCAGGTCGCTGCATCGTCTCTTCAGTTCCGCATCCAACAACAACGTGTCGATGGCCGCTCGGACAGGATCAGGGGCGGCGCCCCTGGCTGGCGCCCTTTTCTCGGCTCGGGACGTTCGAGCCGCACGGCCTACGGCCGCAACGCCATCTCGGACCTGCTCCTGGATATGCGCTGGCAAGCTTCCACGATAGCGTCCTGTCCCGATGCCAAGCTCGCGGGCCCAGAGGATTTGGGCAGCCGGGGAGGCGATGCCCATTCGCGCGGCGCGCCTGCTGATCTGCTCGCGGAGATACTGCTCGTCCTTGCGCGTCTTCTTCGCGAGCTTCTTCAGGATGCCGGGGTCGAGACGGATTGCCGCCATTACCAACTAGCCCAGGCTCACACTTTCTTTCGCTTCAACGCGCTCGACACTTTGCTCACGCGCCCGTTATCCACGCCGAGAAATCGCGCGACCTTGATGCGGTTGGCATCCACCACACAAGCCTGGAGGGCGACCAAGTTCACGAGGAGGTCTTCGATCCGGCCGAGCTTCCTGACAATCCTCTCGTTCACGTCCTCGGGTTTGCTCCCCCTTAGCCATTGTTCGCTCCTCTGCGCATTTTGCTCTTCTTGAGAATCTTCGAAATTCGCGTCACCTTGCTCATCTGGACGCCGGCGACCTTCCGGATGCTGTGGTTGTCACCATTCCGTGCAATCCGCCCACTCGGAGGACGCCGCGCCGCTTCTCCCCCAAGCATCGGTCGCACGGGCGAAGCTCGCGCTCGGCCACGTCGAGCCCCACCGCCCCCGATCGCCCGTGAACGTATACTTCGACGATGTGCCCGGGCCGACAATGACGTCTCCGGTGGCCGCCGTGCTGTCCGACCCGGGTTATCGGCGGCTCTTCGTCTCCGGCCTCTTCGTCAACGTCGCCCGCTGGGTGGATCTCGTCACCCTCGGGTGGCTGGCCCTTCAGCTCACGGGCTCGCCGTTCCTCGTCGGTCTCGCGGCCTTCGCGCGCACGGCGCCACTCATGGTCGTGGGCCCGTTCACCGGCATCGTGGCCGACCGCATCTCCCGCGCGCGCATGCTCGTCGTCGCCCAGGGCGTCGCGGCCGCGACCGCGCTGCTGCTCGCGCTGGTCTTCGGCAGCGGTCTCGGCGGCTACGGTGTGCTGGTCGCGTGCGAGGTCGTGCTCGGGTTGACCTGGACGCTCGACTTTCCAGCGCGGCGCACCTCCCTCTATTCGCTGCTCGGCGCCGCGCGGGTGGCCCAGGCCGTCTCGCTCGAGACCGTGTCGATGCAGGTCGCCAAGATCGTGGGTCCGCTCCTGGCCGGCGCGTGCCTGGCCCGGCTCGGCCCGGCGGCGAGCTTCGCCGTGATGGCCGCGGGCTACGCGGGTGGGCTGATCGCGTGTCTGGGACTCGGCCCACGCCTGCAAGGTCCGGGGCTCGCGAGAACGATGTCCGTCGCCGAGAGCCTGCGCGCGGGACTCGCCACCGCGTGGGGAAACTCGACCGTGCGGGCGGTGCTGCTGGTGACGATCGCGATGAACACGCTGTTCTTCCCGTACCAGCACATGCTGCCCGTGTTCGCCCGCGACGTCCTCGCGGTCGGCCCGGTCGCGCTCGGCGCGCTGGTGGCGGGCGAGGGCTGCGGCTCGCTCCTCGGCGCGCTGGTGATCGCGTCGGGACGGAGCGGCCTCGCCTACCGCACGCTCTTCGGCGGATCGGTGCTGGTGGCGCCGGCGCTGCTCATCGCGCTCTCCGGCTCGCGCTGGCTCGCTCTCGGCGTCGTGCTGCTCTTCCTCATGGGCCTGGCCGAATCGGGGTTCGCGGCGATGCAGACCACGCTCGTGCTGCTGTCCGTGCCCGACCGGGTGCGCGGCGGCGTGATGGGCATTCTCTCGGCGTGCATTGGCACCCAGCCCCTGGGCACGCTGACGATCGGCTTGCTGGCGGCGGGGCTGGGCACGCCGCTGACGTTCATCCTCAACGCCGTCGCCGCCCTCGTGGTGATCGTCCCGCTGGCGATCCCGCTCGTACGCGGCGAGCCTCAGCCCTGAAGGCGCCGCGCGTCCCCGCCGGTCGGGATGGTCACAAGCTCTGGAGCTGTGCCCGCTAAAGTGCCGTGAAGATTGAGCGCGCAATCTACGAGTCCCTTACCCTCCACCATTCAACTTCTCGCGTAGTTACGATCCACTTGCCCAGATCTGACGCGAATCGCCGCGTTTTGCCGTAGGGCTCCCTCTGGACCAACGCTCTGTTCTGGCAGAAAATCCCGTGACGCGCGTGGTTGTCCGCGCTGTGCCGGGGGCAGGGGCGGCGGCAGGGGCCGCCTAGCGCAAGCTCACCTTCGACAGCGCCTCGGCCTAGGAGCTCAACGATCGCGCTCTAGTGCGCACCGGCTTCAAGGCGGATCTCGTGGTGTTCGACGAGCGGCGGGTGAGGCCAGCGATGCCGACGGTGGAGACCGATCTTCCGGTCAGGGTTTCCTGGCCGGTTGCGGCGCGGCCCCGGTGCGCGACGTCACGCCGCGCGTGTAGGAGACGGAGATGAATGGCGTGTACGACGGACTCACCGTGGTCGAGCTGGCCGATCGCCGCAACCAGTGGGCGGGCAAGCTCCTGTCCGACGGCGGCGCGCGCGTGATCCAGATCGAGCCTACGGCGGGAGGCCCGGGGCGCTGGTGCGGCCCCTTCGTCGACGACACGGTCGATCCCGACCGCTGTCTCGACTACTGGTGGTACAACACCGGCAAGCAGAGCGTGGCTCTCGACGTCGGTCGCCCGCCGGCTCAGGATCTGCTGCGCCGCCTGCTGGCCGGCGCCGATGTCTTCCTCGAGAGCACGCCGCCGGGGACGTTGCGTGCGTATGGTCTCGACCACGGCTCGGTCTCGAGCAACCGCGCGCTCATCTACACCTCGCTGACCGACTTCGGTCAGGACGGTCCCTGGCGCGACTATCGGATGAACGATGCCGCCCACCTGGCCCTCGGTGGCCACATGGCCAGCACCGGCTATTCCGATCCCACGCTCACGCCGATCGGCGGGCAGGGTCACCAGGCCTGGCACATGGGCTGCGTGTTCGCGTTGCACGGCATCACGCTGGCCCTCTTCGACCGCATGACGACCGGCGAGGGGCAGTACATCGACGTCTCGATCCACGATGCCTGCTCGATCGGCACCGAGTCCGCGGTACCCGAGTGGCTCTACAACGGCGCCACCCTCTATAGGCAGACCGGGATGCACGCCTCCGCGCGCCGGCGGCCCGATTTGGAATTGCCGACGGCTGACGGCATGTACGTGATCGCGGTGAACCAGACCTTCGGCGACCGGGGCTGGGCGAAGCTGATCGAGTGGATGGAGGAGAAGGGCGTCGCCGGTGAGCTGACCGATCCCAAGTACCGCGACGAGGCCGTCCGCATGGCCGACTATCGCCAGGGAACCGCCGTGCTCGACGGGATCCGCCGGCTGATCGCCGCCTGCAAGGGAGAGGAGGTCTTCACCCGCGCGCAGTCGTACGGCATCTCGTGGGGGCTCGTGCGCGCACCCGAGGAGAACTACGACGTCGCGCACTACCAGCAGCGCGACTTCTGGCGCGACGTCGAGCACCCGGAGATCGGCCGCGCCATTCGGTACCCGCGCGGCCCGTTCATGTGCGACGCGCTCGGGATCGCACCCCGAGGGAGAGCACCGCATCTCGGCGAGCACACGCGGCTGGTCCTGGAAGGCGATCTCGGTCTCCCCGCCGCGCAGATCGATGCGCTGGCCGCCGCAGGGGTGGTCCGGTGAACGCGTCAGTCACGCTCCCGAAAGGCATCCTCAGCGGAGTGCGCATCCTCGATTTCACGTGGAAGACCGTCGGGCCGTGGGCGCCGCGGCTGCTCACGCACTTTGGCGCCGAGGTCATCCACGTCGAGCGCCTCGGGTCCTGGGATGATCATCGCTACGCGGCCCACCCGAGTCCGATCGTCGGTGGCCCGCAGAAGGAGTTCACGTCGGAGCAGGGGACGGGGCCGCTGCACGGCGGCGGCCACGCGGACGGCAAGAAGCCCTACTACAACACCCCATACTTCACGATCCTGCACCACGGCAAGCTGGCCATCAGCCTGAACACGCGTCACCCCAAGGGGCTCGCGCTGGCCGAGCGGCTCATCGGCATCTCGGATGCGGTCGTCGAGAACTTCAGTGGCGAAGTGTTTCCGAGCTGGGGGCTCACCTGGGAGCGCATCCACGAGATCAACCCGCGCGTCGTGTACATGAGCACGTCCGGCTTCGGTCATTCCGGGCCCTACAAGGCCTACCGCAGCTTCGGCCCCACCGCCGCGGCCCAGTCGGGCTTGTCGCTCGCGTCCGGGTTGCCAGGCATGGCGCCCGCGGGCTGGGGGTTCTCGTACATGGACGTGATGGGCGGATGGATGGGAGGCCTTGCCCTCGTCATGGGATTGCTCCAGGCCAGGAAGAAAGGCGAGGGATCCTACGTCGACTATGCGGTCACCGAGGGCGCGATGTCGCTTCTGGGGACGTACATGCTGGATTTCCAGGTGAACGGCCGGACCACACGCCGCCCGGGTTTTCCTCCGGGCAATCGCGCCCTGTGGCCCGCCGTGGCGCCCCACAACACCTATCGATGCTCGGGCAAGGATCGTGTCGGGCAGGACTGGTGGGTGTTCGTCGCCTGCGAGACCCAGGCGCAGTTCGAATCGCTCTGCCGGGTGATGGGTCAGCCCGATCTGAGTAGGGACCCGCGCTTCGCGACCAACGAGGCGCGCGTGGCGAACCAGGACGAGCTCGACGCCATCGTCGGCCGCTGGATCAGGCCGCGCCGGCGCTACGACGTCATGCAGCGGTGCCAGGAGGCCGGGATCATCGCGGCGGTGGTCCAGAGCGCCGAGGACCGGGTCGAGCACGATCCCCAGCTCAAGCATCGCGACATGCACCCGGTCGTCAACCACCCTGAGATCGGGGAGTTCGAGTATGAGGGTTATCCGGTCAAGCTGTCCCGCACACCGGCCTTCGTGCACGGAAGGGGGCCGCTGCTGCGCGAGCACAACCGCTACGTCTACGGCGAGCTGCTCGGTCTGAGCGACGAGGAGATGAAGTCGCTGGAAAACGACAAAGTGATCTGAGGAGGCTGCGATGGCGGTGAGCTTCGACCGGGCGCGGCTCGCGCCGCTGAAGGATACCGTAGCGGTCGTCGGTGTCGGCGAGACCGACTACGGGAAGGATTACCGGGGAGCCGGCGGCCAGACCGTGAGCAAGGGCGAGGCCCGCTACGACTCGTACACGCTGGCGTCGAGGGCACTCAAGCGTGCGCTGGACGACGCGGGATTGAAGAAGGACGACATCGATGGCCTGTGCGTCGGGGGCACGCTGTCCGGCGAGCGGGCCAGCGAACAGTGGGGCCTGAACCCGCGCTGGAGCGGGGGCGGCGACGCTGCGCAATGCATCATCGAGGCGACGCTGGCCATCAACGCCGGGCTCTGCACGACCGTCGCCCTGGTCTACGGCAACGCCCAGCGCTCGATGGACACCGCCTACGGCGGGGCGCGCGTGACCGGCGGCGCGATCACCTCGTACTTCTACTACGCCCCGTGGGGCATGACCTCGCAGGGCGCGCTCTACGCGCTCTTCTTCCAGCGCCACAAGCTGCTCTACGGCACCACCGACGAGCAGCTCGGCGCGGTCGCGGTGGCGTTCCGCAAGCACGCCTGCTTGAACCCGAACGCGGTGATGCAGAAGCCGCTCACGATCCAGGACTATTTGAATGCGCCATACATCGCCGAGCCCCTGCGCCTCAACGACTACTGCCTTGTCAACGACGGCGGGGTTGCGATCATCGTCCGTCGCGCCGACCTGGCGAGGGATCTCAAGCAGCGGCCCGTCATGGTGAGCGGCTTCGGATGGTCCGAGGAGAACGTAGACGCCACCCAGCTGCGGCCTCGGCTGAAGACCTTCTATCACGGCGCCCATCACGACGTGGCGGCCCAGGTCTATCCGATGGCTGGCGTGACGCCGAAGGATGTCGACGTGTTCGCCACCTACGACAGCTTCAGCGTGCACCTCCTGGCCTCGCTCGAAGGGTTCGGCTTCTGCAAGGAGGGCGAGGCCGGCACGTTCGTGCAGGGCGGCCGCATCGAGATCGGCGGCGAGCTGCCGTGCAACACCAGCGGCGGGATGCTCTCCGAGAGCTACATGCAGAGCTGGAACCACCAGCCCGAGCTGGTCCGCCAGCTGCGCGGCGGTCTCGGCAACCGGCAGGTGCAGGGCGCCGAGGTCGGCCAGTACGTCCACGACGTCGCCGGCAAGTGCAAGAGCCTGATCTACACCAGGGGAGCGTGACGATGGCGACGGCCCGACCGGTACGCGCGATGGATCCGTACGCCGAGCAGTTCTGGACGTTCACACTGTCGAGAGAGCTGCGCCTGCAGCAGTGCTCGGCCTGCGGGAAGTTCCGCTGGCCGCCGGGCCCGACCTGCGACCGCTGTCTGTCCGACGACTTCGCGTGGTCCCCGCTCAGCGGCAAGGCGAAGGTGCTCTCGTGGACGACGTTCCGCCGCGGCTACTTCCCGGAGTATCCGCCGCCCCACACCGTCGTCGCGCTCGAGCTGGCCGAAGGCCCGCTCTTCATCTCCTATCCCGTCGACGTCGAGCCCAGCGACCTCCGCGACGGCATGACGCTGGAGCTCCGCTGGATCGACGCCACCGACAAATTCGGCGAGTACAATCTCCCCGTCTTCGGCCCGTCCGCCGCCCGAAGCTGAGGCGCTGAGAAGCAAGAGCACCGTTTACGTCGGTGTGTTGGACGCCGATATGGCACCTTGTCGAACGATCAAGTACTGAGCGCCGAGACCTGCTCCGTGTCGTAACGCTTGCGTAGCGCGGCGATCGCCTGGACGTCCGGCGGCCCCGGCTTGGCGAGGATCGCGGCCAGCTCCTCGAAATACCGCTCGTGGACGCCGGCCTGGCGGCGTACGTTGTCGCGGACAAGTCGAAGAGCGACATCTTTCGCGACTTCCTGCCGTTGCTGAATGGTCAGCTGGTGGAACTCCTGGACCGCAAGGCAGGAATCGTGCAGGAAAGAGCGATCAGTCAGCTACTTGCCCTGGAGAGAGCGGTGTCAAAGCAGGGCAAGGACTCGATCGGCCATCCCCGAGGCGGCGTCGACGACGTCATCAATGCCATCGCCGGTGCCTGTCTCCTGGCCCGGAAAACGCCGAGCGAAGCAGGCAAGGTCGTCGCGATGCCGAAGAGACAGGCGGTCTCACCAAGGACGTTGAACCGTCTGAGGCCGCGAGGCAGGGTCGAGGCGCTGCGAGCCGAGCCGCGCGATTCCCTGTACGCCAGTGTGGGATGGGTCAGCGCACGAGGCAGATTCGCGTGATCACGCAGCTAGCTCAGGGTAGCTTGTCGAAAAACAGATAAAGGGCGGCAATCCGGCCGTCCCGGGCAATGATGAAATCAGTCCCGGCGTAAGCTGGCGCCTCACCAGGGCGGCCCGATACCCATTGGATCCGCCCACCATTGCCCAATTCCTCGGGCCCAACAATTGGCTGATAGCGAAAGTCAGGGTGAGTAGTCTTGATCTCGCCCGCGACGCGATCGATCTCGTCCGGCCACGGTAGACGCTCCTGGTGGGGTCGTAGAACACGCAATCTTCGGTGTAGATCTCGTCGATGGCCGCGCGCCGACGCGTGCCGTCGTTTTCACCGAAGACGTCGTGGAGATTGCGAGTCAGTAAGGTCGATATGCTGTAGGACATGGCCTTGCTCCTCTCCGCCCTTCCTTTCAGATGCCGTCGATCCGTCGAGCGATCCATCGGATGACACAAGGCCGGGCATGGAGGACGCCGGGAAAGCCGGATCGTCAGGAGCCTCAGACCCGCACCTCCTGACCAAAACCCGGCGGACCCGGAGCGCAAAACGGGCACGGGATGACACGGATTACCACGATTTACCAAGTCGTGCGCGCTAAGGTGCCGTCAGGATTGAGCGCGCAATCTACGAATCCCTTACCCTCCACCATTACTTTCCTCGAGTAGTTAGGCCGCATTTTCGAGAAGTCGGAGCGGATGGGAGCGTCTCGTAGCGTCTGGCGTATCCTTCTCCGCTCGTTGCCTGTCTCCTTGGATCACTCCCCAGGCACGCGCCTAGTACCCTAGGGCGGGTCCCGGCGCGCTCGTTACGTGGCGCGAGTAGGGCTACCGGGGCGGGCAGGTAGCGACGGTGCTGGCAGCAACTAGGGGAAGGGATCGAGACGATGAAGTGGAGTGTGACGCTGAAGGGGCACTCGGCGTGGGAGTGACAGAAGAAGAGAGCATGCCTTTGTTCTTCGTTCCCCGGGCTTCGACCCCATGACCTCTGAGGTCCAATATGCCTGGTGCCGGGCAGGGACCTTTTCGCGCTCGGCCCTCATCCGAGATAGCTCTTCGCTCCTCGGGAAGGCCAGACCGCGCCAGATCTTGCGAAGCTCTTCGACCCACTCGTCCGCAGTCCCTCGAAACCGCTCGAGCGCAAAGGTCTGGCCGGACTGCGTGAGGCCCCGTCGCATTTCTTTGGCCGGGGCGCGGAGTCGGACGAAACTAGATGCGTGGGATCAGTGTCGGCGACCCAAGCGATAGCGTAACGTGCCGCAGCTCTTGATCGGTATCGCGAGCATCCCGCTCGCCCTCTTCATCAGCCACCTCAGTACCCTCGTCGTCGACTTCCCCTGGGGCGTCCAGGCTGCCACGGCCCTGGCCGTCATCGGCTACGGCCTGTTCCTGACGTCCCGACCGATGAGACGCCATCTCTGGTCCGGGCTGGCGCGAAGACACCCTCTGGACATCGCGCTGGCGACCGTCCTCGTCACGGGTGTCCTGACCGGCGCCGGCGCGTGGTTCCTCATCAAACAAGAGGAAGCGCGGCTGCTGCGAAACTTCGTCCGCAACGGGAGCTTCGAAAGCGGGACTGACGCCTGGGCAGCCGCCAAGTCCCGCAGCGCAGATTCTCGCTGGACTCTGGATACGACCGATCGGCACTCCGGCAGAGCCGCATTCCGATTCGACTACAGCAGCGAGAAGGCCGACGACCAGTGGGCCGCGCTCTCCCAGCGAATCACGCGGCTGCGACCAAGGACTGCGTACGCCGCGACGTTCTGGGCGCTGGTCGAGCAGGCAGAGCCGAAGCCTCTGTTTCTGACCGCGGAGCCGCAGTCGGCGAATCGCACGTACGTCGAGAACACAGCCGCCGGGTGGCGCGAGTATCGACTCGTCTTCAACACCGGCGACTCGGACCAGATCGAGCTCCGGTTCGTCATCGAGGCGGCTGGCACGGTGTGGATCGACGACGTAGCGCTGTACGAGCTCAAGCGAGAGCGTCCGCAAAGATAGCCCGCGGCCCCACGCTCAATACCACGCGAGCGCACGGTTCTCCAGTCGGCTTTAGCCGTTGTCGGCACCTCGCCTCCTGGCTCGGAAAACGCAGAGCGAAGCCGGGAAGGCGGTCAGCTTCCCCAAGAGGCAAGCCGTCTCACCAAGGACGTTGAACCGTCTCAGACCCCGAGGCCGCGTGGAAGTGCTGCGAAACGAACCCTCGATGCGCGATCCTCGGTACTCTGTGAGGGATGGGTCGGGTCACGAGGTATTCGCATGATGGCCTACGAGGTGACCTGAGCCATCTGCGGGCTGGGAAAGACTCGATGACAACTCGGGGTGCCATGACGCGTGCCCTGATCTTCGCCAACTTGTGCATTTCTGCTGGAAGCACCATAACCGGTGACGTGTCCAGTGCGCGGGCGCAGACAACAACCGACGCAGTCGTTCACCCTAGCGGTTGCATCGCTATTCATCAGGAGAGTGGTGGTCTCGTTCATTTTGAGGTGTTCCTCGTAGATCCCTCAAGGCGTCAATTGGTGCCGATAGAAGCGTATCGGATTTCAGTTCAGATACGAGGCAAGCAGACACCAGTATGGGAGGCCAAGCCGACAACTACTCGTCTGCACATCGGATAACTTACGGCGTACCCCCGAAAGGCTTTCAGGATCACATTCATCCCGAGCAGCTAATGTCTGGTGTCAGCTATAGGGTAACCGTTCGTTCGTACAATGTTGGCGGCGTTCAGAGGGTCTTTCTGCACGAGGGTGCCGAGAAGAAAAATACGTGCCCTTGGGACGGCAATCCCCGCAGTTAGATCACACTTTGGGAAGCCGGAGCGCGGGGGAGACAGTTGGGTTGGGGCGCGAGGGAGGTTCGGGACGTGATGGCGGAAAGGGGACGCAGACGGTGAGGTTGTATCAATGTCCCAATTGCGGGGAGAAGACCATCTCCTTTCGAGGGCGCTTCTTCGCTTCCAGACTGCGTCCGGCGCACTGCACGGCGTGCGCCGCATATCTCGCTTCGAAACCGAGATTCATCGCGACGCTTTTCACTACGATTCTGATGTTCGTGACATTTCCCGTCGCGATGGTCCTTGCAGCGATTAGCATTTGGGCTTTCCTCGGGGCCATTCTCCTGCTACTCGCCGTCAGCGTGTTCATCATGCAAGGGTCTGCTCGTCTGGTCCCTGTGAAGCCTGCGAAGGCACGCTGGTGGAACAAGCCATTGTGGGGGAAACGCGATTCCGGTTCTCCGCCCACGCCATAGTGTCGGGATAGCTCGGCTCCCTAA
>Ga0184623_10001273_pt1 | contig 11002 bp, 7 predicted proteins | sample PLM1_100_b1_FD_133138 | JGI IMG/M metagenome (GOLD analysis project Ga0184623, IMG submission 133138) | Groundwater sediment microbial communities from an aquifer in East River, Colorado, USA - PLM1_100_b1 | ecosystem: Environmental > Terrestrial > Soil > Riparian zone | place: USA: East River...
GCGTTCCGTTTCTTCAACGACATCCGGGAAGCCCTTTTCAGCCTTCGAGCGACGCGCAGGGTGGTTACGAATCCCTTCGGCAGCACGCTCTTCGACTCGCAGGCGCCGCTCAGCAGGGGCGTGCCGCCGTACCTCTCGGCCTTCATTGCCGAGGCGGCCCAGGCGCACGGCGTTGACCCGCGGCTGGTCGCTGCGGTGGCGCGCCGCGAGTCAGCCTTCAACGTGAACGCGGTCTCTCCGGTCGGCGCTTCTGGTCTCATGCAGCTCATGCCTGCGACCGCGAAATTCCTCGGCGTTACCGATGTCTTCGACGCGCGCCAGAATCTTTTCGGCGGAACGCGCTACCTTCGCACGCTGCTCGACACGTTCGACGGCGATTTGGATCTCGCGCTGGCCGCATACAACGCCGGCCCCGGCGCGGTCGCGAAGTACAACGGTGTGCCGCCGTATCGTGAAACGCGCGCGTATGTGGTTGCGGTGCGCGCTTCGTACGAACAGTCGCTGAGAAACTGAGCAATGAGTAGCGCCGGCCTCTGGCCGGCCGTGACGCCGCCATCCTGGCGGCCGGCAAGATGCCGGCGGTACGGCCGCCTGGAAGGCGGCGCTACTTTTTCAACCTACCCCTCGCCCCACTTCAACTTCGTCCGCAACACGTCGAAGTAATTCTTGTCCGGCGACGAAATCAACAGAACGCGCTGCTCCGACTTTCTGACGCAGACGCGATCCTTCTCGTGCAGCGGCATCCCTTCCTGTCCGTCGAGAGTGACGTAAATCTCCTGCCCCTCGCTCGGTGACACGATGCCGATCTCGATGTCCAGTTCGTCCGGAAGGACGATGGGCCGGTTGGTCAGCATATGCGGACAGATCGGCGTGATGATCACAGCGCCCATCGTCGGGTAGACGATGGGACCACCTGCCGAAAGGTTGTAGGCAGTCGATCCTGTCGGCGTGCTCACGACGAGCCCGTCGCCGCGAAACGTCGACACGAATTGTCCCGCCACAAGCACGCGCATCTCGATGATGCGAGCGAGTGCGCTCTTGTTGATCGTGGCGTCATTCAGAACGCGGTAGTGGGTCTTGTCGTGACCCGATCCGATCACCGTGACATCGAACGTGACGCGAGGCTCGACCGCGTAGTCGCCTGCCAGCACTTTCTCGAGCACGGCCGGAAACTCCTCCACCCGCACCTCGGTGAGAAACCCGAGCGTGCCCATGTTCACGCCAAGGATGGGGACGTGATCGGGAGCGTGGCGAGCGACGGACAAGAGGGTCCCGTCGCCGCCGAAGGTGATCAGAAGATCCGATTTCGTGCCGAGCGCGGAGCGGATGCCGCACGTCGCGACATCACCGCCGAGAGCCTCCGCGGTCACATCGTCGAAGCAGATGTTGTAACCCCGGCTTCGCAGGTCGCCAGCGACTTTCGCCGCGAAGTCCAGCGCATCGGGCGACGATGTCTTCGCCGCGATGCCGATGTTCTTCATGCGGGCGAGTTTAGCGTAGGCAGCCTACGAGGCGGGGGCGGCTTCGAGCGCGGCCCGGACTTCCTCCGGTCCGATGGTGATCCGTTCGCCGGCGCGCTCGGGCGCGACGAACAGGATCGGGTGGAGGACCTTCTCGATAATGGCCCGCAGCGCGCGCGCGCCCAGCTTCTGCCGCAGCGCAGCTTGCGCGATCTCGAACAGAGCGGGTGGCGTGAACTCGAGAGTGATCTGGTCGAGCGCGCACAGTCGCTGATACTCGGGGATCATCGCCTCGCGCGGTTGCGTGAGGATGGCCACCAGATCGGATGCGGAGAGCACATCGAGGCCGACCCGAACCGGGAGGCGCCCCATGAGCTCGGGGAGAAAGCCGTATTTGACGAGGTCGTCGGTCGAGATCTCGCGCGGCGCGCCCGAACCGTCATTGAAGAAGCCGATCGACTTGGCATCGGTGTCTTCCATGTCCGAGAACGAGCCCGCGCAGATGAAGAGGATGTTGGAGATGTCGATCTCGACGTAGTCGTACTTGTTCCAGTGCGCCGTGACGTTGAGCGGGACGAAGATCTTCTCGCCTTCGAGAATCTTCAGCAGTGCCTGCTGAACGCCTTCCCCTCCGATGTCGCGCGACCCTGCGCCGGTGCGCGCCCCGCCCGATCGGCGGGCGATCTTGTCGATCTCGTCGATGAAGACGATCCCGTTTTCCGCGGAGCTGACGTTCTGGTTCGTGGCGTAGAGCAGGCGTCCAATCGCCACTTCGACATCCTCGCCGTAGTAACCCGCTTCGGTGAACGCCGTGGCGTCGTTGTAAGCGAAGGGTACGTCGAGAATCTTCGCCAGCGTGCGCGCCAGGTAGGTCTTGCCCGATCCGGACGGACCCATCATCAGGATGTTCGACTTGCGAATGGAGACTTCGCCGCCGAACTTCAAATACTCGATGCGCTTGAGATGGTTGTACGCCGCGATGGCCAGAACTTCTTTGGCGTGACGTTGCCCGACCACGTACTGATCGAGCTGTTCATAAATGCGCCGTGGTGTGACGTGGAGGAAGCGATAGATCTCGCGCTTTTCCTTCATCGGGCGCCCGCGATCGAGTATAGCACCCGGTCGTGTGCGGTCAGCCTGCGATAGGATTCGCGAATGCTCATCGCGCAGCGCTTACCGGTGTTCCTCTCCGTTGTCCTCCTCGCAGTGTCCATGAACGCCGATGAGATCGCGTCGCCCTCCGGTCCGGGGGCGGCAGAACCGTTTCTCACCACGAGCGGGCGAGATCTGCTCATGACGTGGATCGAGCCTTCCTCAAACGGCAATGCTTTGAAGCTGGCGCGATTCCGTGACGGTCAGTGGAGCGATGCGCAGACGATCGTGGAGCGCCCTGAGGTCGCGGCGAACTGGGCGAACTTCCCCTCGGTTGTTGCATCCAAAGGAGCGATCTTCGTTCAGTGGGTTCAGAAAAACAGCGGCGGGCACCACGCCGCCGATGTCTATGTCACTTCGTCGCGAGACAACGGGAAGAGCTGGGGCAAACCGATTCTGCTTCATCGCGACAACACGCCGACCGAGCACGGTTTCGCATCGTTGGCGGCGCTGGCCGACGGAAGCGCCGGTGTGATCTGGCTCGATGGCCGCCAGATGAAGCATGACGAAGGGGAGATGACCCTTCGCTACGCGCGGATCAACGCGGATGGCCGTGTCGCCGGCGAAACCGTTCTGGACGCTCGTGTCTGCGAATGCTGCGGGACGTCATTGAAACCGACGAACGATGGCCTGGTGGCCGTTTATCGCGACCGATCATCAACAGAGGATCGCGACATCGCTGTCGTAACGCGCCGAGGGGGAAAGTGGAGCAAGCCGCGTCTCGTTCATCAGGATGGCTGGACGATCAAAGGATGCCCGGTCAACGGGCCGCAGCTCGCCACTCTTGGAAATCGCGTTGCGGCGTCGTGGTTCACCGCGGCCGGAGACAAGGGGCGCGTGAAGGTGGCCTTTTCCAGCGACGGCGGTGCGACGTTCCGCGCGCCTGTCAACGTCGATGACGGCGCCCCTGTCGGCCGCGTCGACCTGTTGATGCTCGACGATGGAAGCGCAGTTGTGACGTGGATCGACGGCATCGCGGACGCGGCGAGCATCATGGCCCGCCGCGTCTTCCCGGACGGCCGTCTGGGGTCGATCACGAAAGTGGCCTCGTCCGGCGCGGCTCGATCTACGGGATTTCCGCGCGCCGCGATTGCGGGAGACCGTCTCTACATCGCCTGGACTGAGCCTTCTACGCCGAAGCGCATCCGGATTTCGTCAATTTCTTTCTGACCGGCGCGAAGACGCCACATTTTTTGACATCGCCCACGCGATGTCTCCCGCCTAACCCTCTCCTTTTCTAAGAGTTCCGTTCCGCCACCTTCCGGCCGGCCGCTTGAACTATGTGCCGGCGAAAGGAGGTGGTGGCAGAAGAGACAGAGTCAATCAAGAAGTAGGTCAACGGACAAGTTCATTGCGGTTTTTTTCAGCCAGTCAATCAACAACGAACAACTAACAACTAACAGGAAAGAAAAGGAGAACTAAGACCATGCGGAAGTCCCAACTCATCATCGTCATCACTCTTCTCATCGCCTCCCTCTGCACCGCGGCGTTCGCCGACGAAGCGGCAACCGCTCCGTCCGGCGTCGTCAACATCAACACCGCGGAGGCAGGTCAGCTCGCCCGTCTGCCTCGCGTCGGCCTGAAGGCCGCGCAGCGAATCATCGAATACCGCACTGAGCACGGTGCCTTCGCCAAGGCGACGGACCTGATGCAGGTGAAGGGATTCGGCGACAAGACCTTCGAGCGCCTGAGCTCCTACATCGTCGTGAAGGGTGAGACCACCCTCTCGGCGAAGGTGCAAGGCCCGCGCAAACCGCGCGCGAAGGCGAGCAAACAGCAGCCCGCCAACACGGCGTCGAAATAGACGTCGTCCCACCACCCCGGGGCCGGCCTTCGGGCCGGCCCTCCCGCCTGACCAGTTGCCAACGAAAGGAGACTTCGAGTGAAACAGCGCGGCTATACCCTCGTCGAGCTTCTCACCACCATCGCCATCATCGGCCTCCTGGCGGCGGTGGCAATGCCGTCGTTCCTGTCGCTGCGCCGTCGCGCCGCGGTGCGATCGGCGGCGGCGGAGATCCGCTCGGTGTTTCATCAGGTTCGATCGCGGGCCATCGCGCGGAATTGCAATGCCGGCGTGAAGTTCACGCGCGTCGGGTCGGAGTGGGAGTTTTCGATTTACGACGACGGCGACGGCGATGGAGTCCGGAGCGACGACATCCGCCGTCGCGTCGATCGTGAAGTGACAAGACCGCGCTTCCTCTGGCAGCAACCTCAGCTCGTGTCGGTGTCGCTTCCGGCTTTTGCCATCGTCGATCCAGACGGCGACGTCGTTCCGATGGGCAGCTCACCCGTTCAGTTCAACCGCTCCACGATCTGCTCCTTCTCGCCGCTCGGGCAAGCGACGCCCGGAACGATCTATCTCACCGACTCAGCGGGCGAGGTCTACGCGGTGCGCGTGTACGGGGCCACAGCGAAGCTACGGGTCCTTCGCTACCTGGCTGCGCGCGGTAAATGGGAGGCGCGGTGATGCGCTCACGCTCCGCTGCGCCGGACCAGGAGCTGCTCGGTCTCGTAGGTCTGAATCGCCGACTGCGTGCTCTGGCGGAGGAACTCGTCGCTGAACGCATCGGCCCGAATTCGCCCGTCCATGTCGCGGCCGACGGGCAGTCCTGCCGCGAAGAGCACCGTCGGGACGAGGTCAGCGACGGAGACCGGCTCCGGGTTGGGCCGATGCACCGCGCCCGGTCCGGTGATGAGCAGAAATCCGTCGTCGGCTCCCGCGTCTTCGTTCTTTACGGCCTGAGAGATCATCGTGTAGACGCTTGCCGGCAGGGCCGGCGGAACGAGACCCGACGGCGAGACGATTACGACGGTCTGATCGGGATTCTCGCGAACGATCGCCGCCAGCATCCGATCGAGTTGCTGCGCGTACGCGCGCAAAGCCTCGCCTTTGACCGACGAGCGCGGCGGCAACTCGTTGGTGAAGATGTTCAGCGCGCGCTGGGCATCGGAGAAGCCTTCCAGCGCGATGACGCGCAGATCGTAGGGCTTGGTGTCCCGTACTACGGAGACTGCCGCGGTGTCATCGGCGAGGCCCTTCAAAATGGTGGGCTTCGCATTGGCCGTGGCGTTGAACCGCTGCGCGACAGCAACGACATCCGGCTGATCGGTTCGCGCGCTGGCGCGCAGGAGGCGATCGGTGATGACGCGCGTCGCGCCGGTGGGCTGCGAGGACGGCCAGTTCACGACCTCCGCATGCAGCTGAAGGCGTTCGAAGAGACTCCACAGCGGAAGCGCGTCCCCGGCCGGAAGCTGCGCCGAGATCCGCTGCACCGGGGGGATGAGTCCCCAGGCCTGAAATCCGACGCCGAATGGAAGGAGCAGAAATCGCTCGTCCGGATCGGAACGGTTCAGCGGAGTCCGGTACGAGAACCGGCCGGTCACTCCGTGACGGTTTGGAAGCTTCCCGGTCGCGAGCGATGCCCAGAGCGCCTTGGGACTGGTCGTGGGAAACGGCTCGAGCCGCGTGAAGTACGAGCTCTTGGCGGCTTGCTCGAAGAATGGCAGCAGCCCCTCGCCGCTCATCATCACGATCCAGTCGTAGGGGAGATTTCGAATGGCGACGACCGTCACCGGCCGCTTGCCGGCGACGGTGCCGATGTTCGCGACCACCACTTCACGTTTTTCGGTGCGATAGCTCTCGCGGCGCTGGTAGAGAAAGAACGACGAGACGACGATGAGAATCACGCCCATCGTGAACAGCAGGCGCGATGTGCGCCGGTCGGCGTTCCGCTCCATGATCCACAAGGCCAGCAGAAGGAACGCCGTCGCGGTGATGACGGTGGTCGACTTCGAGAGGATCCGCACCGCGCCGATCGGCAGGTAGATCCGCAGCCGGTCGAGGTGGATCCAGTAGATCCCCGCGGAGATGAACGCCGCCAGCACGACGAATCCGAAGCCGTGCGCGCGATAGGACGCCTGGGCCGACGGATCGCCGAACAGCCGCACGCGCGCGACGCGCAACAGCCAGAGGATGGATCCGAAGAGCAGACCGCAGATCACGCCGTAGAGCAGGGTCACGGTCAGCAGGCGCAGAGGTGTGATGTCCACCTGCGGATTGAGGAAGTAGAGCAGGTGGGCCATGTAGAGCCCGAAGATCGCTCCGGCGGCGACGCGTTTCAGATAGTCCCAGCTGACCGCCACGCGCGCAGTGTAGCAACGGAGGCGGTGTGATCACGGCCGACCACGTGCGCAACTGCCGCGATGCCGACGGGGTCCTGCACCTCTTCCGCCTCCTCGGATACCCGGTTGAGCCGGTGGAGATCGATCCTGCCGGCTGGCGCCGGGCCGGAATCGAGATCTCGTGGAACGGGGAGGCCCGGTTGTATCTCGCCGCGCGGCTGGAACGGTTCGATCTCTTCGTGCTGGAAGGGGCGGTGGACGCCGCTCCCATTACGAGATTCATGCAGTCTTATGCCAAATACAATGTGGTCACGAAATCAGTGTTGATTAATACAGCACTTAATTCACTATCGATATACGCTCTGGCCGACCGGCGCACGCGGCGATTCTCGATCGACATCGACAATCCCTCCGCTCACGCGCTCGACCGTCTCAACCGGCTGGTTCTCGCTCCCTCCGATCGCGACGAGGCTGCGTCGATCTTCGATCGCGCTCTGGACCGGGAGAGCGTTACGCGGCAGTTTTTCCTCCGCTTTCGAAGCGCAGTGCGCGAGCTGTCGGATGCGTTGTCCGTGTCGCAGGCGCATGAGCCGAAGGAGCGATTGCACGACCAGGCGCTCCTGATTCTCTCGCGGCTGCTCTTCCTGTCGTTCGTTCAGGAGAAGGGGTGGCTCAACGGCGAGCGGCGCTTCCTGAGCGACCGCATGCGCGCCGCGGTCCGCGAAGGGCGCGAATTCTTTTCTGCTGTTCTCACTCCGCTCTTCTTCGGATGTCTGAACACTCCTTCCGTGGAGCGCGATGCCGCGGCAGGGAGACTGGGAACGATTCCGTACCTCAACGGCGGACTCTTCGAGCCGTCTTCATTCGAGCGCCGCAATCCCGATCTGCACCTGCCGAACGACCTGATGCAGCGAACGCTCGAAGAGGTGTTCGAGAAATTCGACTTCAGCGTCGACGAGAGCGACGCCTCCGGCCTTCACGTCGACCCGGAGATGCTGGGCAAAGTCTTCGAGTCGCTGATGGCAGAGGACGAGCGCGCCAGCAGCGGCAGCTTCTACACGCCGAAGGAAATTGTCGACGTGCTCACGTCCGCCGCCATCCACGAGTGGCTCGAAGACGGCGGTCCGGACGTCGCCGAACGTCTCCGCCGGCTGGAAACGATCACGATCCTCGATCCCGCCTGCGGCTCGGGCGCATTTCTCCTCTCCGCGCTCGGCACGATCGAAAGAATCACGCTCTCGCTCGATCCGAATCCTCCGGCCGACCTTCGCCGGCGCATCGTCGAACGCTCGCTCTACGGAGTCGATCTCAAGCCGGAAGCCGTTCGACTATGCGAGCTGCGTCTGTGGCTGGCCATCGTTTCCGGGACGCATGTGACGCTCGAGAACGTTCAGCCGCTGCCGAACCTCGATCGCAACATCCTGCAGGGCCACTCCCTCCTCGGTCCGCTCGACTTTCTCGGCGACGCGCGCGGCGACATCTATCGTCAGTGGGCGTACGGGATTCGCGCTCAGACCGATCTGGTGGCCCGCTATCGCCACGCCTCTCGATCCGATCGGCCGGCGCTGCTGCGCGTGATCCGCGCGAACGATCGCCGCCTGGCCTGTGATCTTTTGCAACGCGCCATCGACGCGGATGAGCAGGAGCTGCAAAGAGAGACCTCGCCGCGCGCCGATCTCTTCGGCCGGCCGATTCGGCCCGACGAGCGTCGCTGCGACGAACTGCGCTCGAGAATGTCCGACGCCCGCCGCACGCTCGAGCGCGCCGAGGAGGGCGAGCTCGATTTCTTCGCCTACGACATTCACTTCTCGCACGTGATGGCCTCCGGCGGCTTCGACGTCGTAGTCGGAAATCCTCCGTGGGTCCGCACATCGCGAATCGATCCTCAATCCAGACGGATGTACCGCGATCGCTATCAGCTCTTCGGCAACCGGCAACGGGTCACCGGAAACCCGTTCCACCAACCTGACCTGTCGATCGCATTCTTCGAGCGGGCATTCGCACTGGCGTCCCCAACCGGAGTCGTCTCCATGCTGATGCCCGCCAAGATCGCCAACGCCGCGTATGCCGCGCCGCTGCGGCGTTTCGCGCAGCAACACCTTTCCATCGTGGAGATCATCGACTGGACTGACGATCGCCGCCGCTACTTCACCGCGGACACTTTCCCGCTCGGCATCGTGGCCCGGCGCGCCTCCGCCGGCGACACGCGCGTCACTTCCGGTGGCGAGTCGTTTGTCATCTCGCAGCGCGATCTCTCGATCGGCAACGAATGGACTCTCGTCCCGCCGGAGGTGAACACGATCCTCTTCCGCCTCCGCACCGCATTCGCGCCGTTGCAGGACGCCCTGAGCCGGCGGCCGATCATGGGCGTGAAGACGGGCGACAACAAACGGTTCTTCCTGGAGGCCAGGTGCATCGAAGCAGGGCATCTCATCACCACGGACGACGTCGCCATTCCGGTGGCCTACATCTGTCGCTGTGTGCGAGGACGGGACGTGCGCCGCTGGTCGACCGCGGAGTCGCAGTGGATGCTCTGGCCGCCGCGCGACGGCTGGCGAGAGCTGTGGCCGTGGCTCCAGCAACTCGCCGTGCGGCGCGGAGTCGAGCCGCAGGCGCTGCGTCTGTCGTACGTCCGCCCCGAGCACGTCGGGATCAAGGTGGCGTGGAAAGATGTGTCGAAGGGATTCGCCGCCGCTGTTCTGCCCGACGCCGTGAACGTCAGCGGTCATTCTTTCGCGCTGATCCCGAATCAGACTCTCTACTCGATCGACGCGGTGTCGCTGGATGAGGCGTATGCCATCTCAGGCGTCCTCAACTCCGTCGTCGTCGACGCGCTGATTCTCTCGGTCGCGGAGCGGGCCAAGGACGATCACTATCGATACTTCGGGCGAACGGTGGCGTCGATTCCGCTTCCGCCGCTGATCGAGGGCTCGCCGCAGTGGGAACGCCTTGTACGAAGCGCGCGGGCCGCGCATCAGAAAGGGAGCGCTCCGCCCGGTCACGATCAGCTCATCGCGGCGTTGTACGGTTTGAGCCCGGGCGATCTGGAGACCCTCCGCGCCTATGTCGAGCGCCGCCTGCCGTCTCGCTGATCATCAGAGCGCCGCGGTCGAGTCGCTGGCCCGGCTTCTTCGACACTACGGCGGCGCCATTCTCGCTGACGAGCCCGGCCTCGGAAAATCCTTCGTGGCCGCGGAAATCGCCCGCCGCGAATCGAACGTCGAGCTGATCGTCCCCGCCTCGCTCGTCGCTCAGTGGGATGAGACGCTGAGCCACTTCGGCGCGTCCGCTCGTGTCACTACGCACGACCGGATCATCAATGAGTCGTTTGTTCCCGAGCCGCGGCGGCGGCTGGTGATCGTCGACGAAGCGCACGCCTTTCGAAATCCTTCCACGCAGCGATACGACGCGCTGGCGCGGCGCTCGGTCGGCGCTCGGTTGCTGCTCGTCACAGCGACGCCGCTCTGCAATTCCGCGCGCGATCTGGAATCGCTCATCCGTCTGATCGTGGCAGACGACGCGTTGGCGGGCATCGGCGTCCCATCCATCGATCTCGCGTTCGAGTGTCGCGACCGCGAAGCGATGCTGGCCATCGTGGCCGAGCTCGTCATCCGGCGCGATCGCTCTGCCCTTCCTCCCGATCTGCGATTCGGCGAGCTCGATCGGCGTGTCATCCGTTACGACAGCGGCGCCGCGGCCATTCAGCCTTTGATCGAACGGCTCCGCTTTCCGCTCGTCGGTGAGAGCGCGATTCTGCGTCAGTTTCTGCTCCGAAGACTGGAGTCGAGCGCCGCCGCGCTTTGCGAGTCACTGCGCCGGCAGCGCCGTTTCTACGAGCGTGCCCTGGAGTGCCTCGCCTCGGGCCGCGCTCTCCCGAAGCGCGACTACCGGCGCGCGTTTTCACACGAGGAGGACGCCGACGCATTTCAGCGCGTGCTGTTCTGGGAGCTTTTCGTACCGTCCGGCTCGCAAGCCAGCGCCGCGGACATCGAAGAAGAGATGCAACGAATCGACGAGATCACGTCTCATACGTTCTCGAGCGGCAAGCGCGACGGGCTTCTGGCGCTGCTCGAAACCGATGCGCCGATTCTCATCTTCACCGGATGGGCCGCCACAGCCATCGCTCTCTTCGACTCAGTGAAGCACGTTCGTCGCGCCGCGCTGGTCACTGGACGCAATCGGCGCGCCGCCATCGAAGCAATCGACGCGTTTCGCAGCGGCCAGGTCGACGTGCTCGTGTCGACCGACCTCGCTGCGGAAGGTTTGAA
>Ga0184623_10001274_pt1 | contig 11000 bp, 13 predicted proteins | sample PLM1_100_b1_FD_133138 | JGI IMG/M metagenome (GOLD analysis project Ga0184623, IMG submission 133138) | Groundwater sediment microbial communities from an aquifer in East River, Colorado, USA - PLM1_100_b1 | ecosystem: Environmental > Terrestrial > Soil > Riparian zone | place: USA: East River...
CGGCGTGCTGCTCGTCCCCGCGTTCTACGTGGCGGTGGAGCGGCTCGCGGAGCGGCGCCGGCGACCCGTCACCACGCCCGCCGCACCACGCGGAGACGCGGGGGAGGTCCCCGGGAGGTAGGCCAGGATAGGCCAGGATAGGCTTGACCCAAGCGCCCGCCAAGACTAAGCTCTCGCCACCGTCCGACCGGTTCGGCCCGGCTCCTCAGATCCGAGGGCATGCGGGGCAGGAGGATGCCATGGCGATTCTGACGATCTCCCACGAGATGGGCAGCGGGGGTGCCGAGATCGGCATGGCGGTGGCGACCCGCCTCGGTTACACCCACGTCGACAACGAGGAGCTTCTCGGGCGGGCGCAGCGCTACGGGTTGGCCGAAGATCGCCTCGCTCGCCTCGTGGAAGACCGGCCGTCCTGGGTCGAACGGTTTGATGCGGAGACTCGCCGGTGCATCATCGCCCTCCAGGTGGTCCTGTACGAATTTGCGCAAGACGATAACGTCGTCCTGATGGGCGGTGGTGGCCAATGGTTGCTCCGTGGCGTGCCCCACGTGCTTCGGACGCGGATCGTCGCTCCCTTCCCCGAGCGCGTGACCCGGCTGACCGCCACATTGTCGGCCCAGGGGCGGGAACGCGTTACGCCGAAGACCGTCGCCCAGTTCATTCGCCGGGATGACATTCAGAAGACGGCCCGGATGCGCTATCTCTTCGACGCCGACGTCAAGGATCCCAACCTCTACGACATCCTCATCAACACCGCGGCCTTCTCCCGCGAGGCGGCGGTGAACCTGCTCGCCGATGTGGCCCGGCGGCCCGAGCTCGTGACCACGGACGCCGCCAGACAGCTCGTGGGCGACCGAGTCGTGGCATCGCAGGTGGAGGTCGCGCTCGCCGGCCATCCCGACATGCGGCGGTACCGGATCGATGTGGAGTCCACCCGCGGCCTGGTGACGCTCGACCTCCCCGCCGGCGTAGACCCTGACGTTGCCGTCGCGGTGGCGAGAGGCGTCACGGGGGTTGAGAACGTCAAGCTGAGAATCGCGGAGATGCCCGTGGTGACCCCGTTCCCAGGGTGAGCGTCCTCGGCGAGAGCACCAAGTTCCGAAGGTCCGTTTCTGTGCAGCGGCCGCGGCCATCGCTGCTTTCGTGAGCAGGGGCGTGCGCCACCGGCGCGCCTGACCCCGGCCAAACGGCCCGAAACTGGCCTCGCAGGCTGGGCACCTCGGTTGCGTGATTCTGCCCGCCTTGAGTGGCGCTCGATTGGCAACCCCACTATGATCCCCAGCACCCGGGGGCAGCCCGTATGGCGTTACTGACCGTCCGCGACCTCAGCGTGTCGTTCGAGACGCGCGACGGCGTGGTGCGCGCGGTGAACGACGTCACCTTCTCGCTCGAGGCGGGCAAGGTGCTTGCGCTCCTGGGCGAATCTGGTTCTGGCAAGAGCGTCACCCTCCGGGCGATCCTTGGGCTGCACCAGGGCGCGCACGCGCGCGTGAGGGGCGAGGTGCTCGTGAAGGGGCAGGACGTGAATAGGCTCGACGAGCGCGCGCGCGAGGAGCTGCGAGGCAGCGTCGTCTCCCTGGTGTTCCAGGAGCCGATGACGGCGCTCGATCCCGTCTACACGATCGGCGCACAGATCGCCGAGACGCTCGCGCAGCACCGCAATCTCGACCGCGCGGCGGCGCGCCGGCGAGCGCGCGAGCTGCTCGATCTGGTGCAGGTGCCGTCCCCGGAGCGGTGCCTGGCCAGTTACCCCCACGAGATCTCCGGCGGCATGCGCCAGCGCGCGATGATCGCGATCGCGCTCGCGTGCGAGCCGGAGCTCCTCCTCGCCGACGAGCCGACCACCGCGCTCGACGTCACGGTGCAGGCGCAGATCCTCTGGCTGCTGCGCGATCTGCAGAAGCGGCTCGACCTGGCCGTCATCTTCGTCACCCACGACCTCGGCGTCGCGGCGGAGATCGCGGACGACGCCGCCGTGATGTACGCCGGGCGCATCGTCGAGCAGGCGCCGATCCGCGAGCTGTTCCGTCGTCCCACGCACCCGTATACCGCCGGGCTGATGCAGGCCACGGTACGCCGCGGCCAGAAGGGGCGCCCGCTCGTCCCGATCCCGGGTGCGCCGCCGAACCTCGTCGCCCTGCCGCCCGGCTGCGCGTTCGCGCCGCGGTGCCCGGGCGCGCTCGAGGTGTGTACGACCACCGCGCCGTCGTTCCACCCCGTGGCCTCCGGCCACACCGCCCGCTGTCACCTCATCGCCTAGGAGACTCGACATGAGACGGTTCGTCATCCTGCTCCTCGCCATCGCGCTGCCGCTCTCGCTGGCCGGCCCGGCTCTCGGGCAAGGCACGCTCCGGATCGGCATGACCGCCAGCGATATCCCCTACACGGGCGGTCAGACCGACAACGGCTTCGAAGGCTTCCGGTTCGTCGGCTACCAGATCTACGAGCCGCTAATCGCGTGGGACCTCACCCGCGGGGACCGGCTGGCGTCGCTGGTGCCGGGGCTCGCCGAGTCGTGGGAGGCGCGCAAGGACGCGCCCACCAAGTGGGTGTTCAAGCTGCGCAAGGGGGTGACGTTCCACGACGGCAGCGCGTTCAACGCGGACGCGGTGGTCTTTTCGTTCGAGTCGATCAAGAAGAAGGACGCGCCGCACTTCGATGCATACGGCTCGGGCCAGGTCAGCTTCCGGCTCGCCTCGATCATCGGGATCAGCAAGATCGACGACTACACGGTGGAGTTCGAGACCAACAAGCCCACCAGCTTCGTGCCCTACCAGATCTGCTACATGCTCATCGTGTCGCCGACCCAGTGGCAGAAGGTCAAGGACTGGCGCAAGTTCGCCGAGCAGCCGTCCGGCACCGGCCCCTTTCGCGTGACCAAGTTCGTGCCGCGGGAGCGGCTCGAGCTGGACGCCAACAAGAGCTACTGGGACGCCAAGCGCCGGCCCAAGATCGACAAGCTCGTGCTGTTGCCGCTTCCGGAGCCGACCACGCGGCTGGCCGCGCTGCGCAGCGGGCAGGTGGACTGGATCGAGGTGCCGCCCCCGGACTCGATCCCGCAGCTCAAGGGCGGCGGCTTCACGATCACACTCAACAGCTATCCGCACAACTGGACGCACACCCTGCGGCTGGACAAGGAGCCCTGGAGCAACAAGCTCGTCCGCAAGGCGGCCAACTACGCCATCGACCGGGTCGGCATCTGTAAGAGCCTGCTCAACGACACCTGCATCCCGGCCACCGGGGTGGTCTACAAGGGCCACCCGTGGTTCGGTAAGCCGAAGGAGACCTACGACTACAACCCGGTGAAGGCGAAGGAGCTGCTGCGGCAGGCCGGATTCGACGGGAGCAAGCATCCGGCGAAGGCGGTACACCTGATCTCGACCTCGGGCTCCGGCCAGATGCTGCCGCTGGCGATGAACGAGCTCATCCAGAAGAATCTCAAGGACGTCGGCATCGACGTCGACCTGCAGCCGGTGGAATGGAATACGCTGCTCACGCGCTGGCGGGCCGGCTTCAAGACGGCGGATAACGAAGGCCTCAACGCCTGGAACATCTCGTGGAACTTCCTCGAGCCGTGGAGTGGGTTCGGCCGATTCTTCCACAGCAAGTCGGTCGTGCCGGTCTCGGTCAACACGATGCCCTACAGCAACCCGGAGGCGGACAAGCTCATCGACGAGGCGGAGCGGACCTTCGACGTCGCCAAGCAGAACGAGCTCCTCGCCCGGCTGCACGAGGTGGTCGTCGACGACGCGCCGTGGATCTTCGTCGTGCACGACCAGAACCCGCGCGCGCTGTCCGCGAAGGTGAAAGGCTTCGTCCAGCCTCAGAGCTGGTTCGTCGACCTGACCTCGGTGACGGTGAGGTAGCGCCGCCTCGTGTGGGTCTACGTCGGCCGGCGTCTGCTGCTCGCGATCCCGACGCTGCTCGGGGCCAGCATCATCGTCTTCGCGATGGTGCATCTGGCCCCGGGCGACCCGATCGCGGCGGTGATGCCGGCCGAGGCCAGCCAGGCGGAGATCGAGGCGACCAAGCGCGCGTACGGCTTCGACAAGCCGCTGCCGGTGCAGTACCTCGTCTGGCTCGGGCGCGTGGCCCAGGGTGATCTCGGCAAGTCGCTCGCGACCCGCCGCCCCGTGATCCTCGACGTCCGCGACGCCCTGGCCAACAGCCTCGTGCTGGCGCTGTCGTCCTCGCTGCTCGCGTTCGGGCTCGGGGTGGCGCTCGGGCTCCTCGCCGCCTTCCGACAGGGGCGCGTGCTCGACAAGCTGGCGAGCGGTATCGCGGTCGTCGGTGTGTCCGTGCCGCACTACTGGGCGGGGATCATCCTCATCATCGTCTTCTCCGTGCAGCTCAACTGGCTGCCCGCCATGGGCGCCGCGAATGATCCGGGGATCTGGGAGTACCTGCGTCACATGGTCTTGCCCACGGTGGCGCTATCCCTCATTCCGCTCGGGGTCATCACCCGCGTCGTGCGGTCGGCGGCGCTCGACATCCTGAACCAGGAGTTCGTGCTGGCCCTCCGCGCCAAGGGCCTGGCGTCGCGACGAGTGTTCAGGCACGTCGTCAAGAACTCCCTGCCGCAGATCCTCACCGTGCTCGGGCTGCAGTTCGGCTTTCAGCTCGGCGGCTCCGTGCTCGTCGAGGCCGTCTTCGCGTGGCCCGGCACCGGCTACCTGTTGAACCTCGCGATCTTCCAGCGGGATATCCCGGTCCTGCAGGGCGTGATCCTCGTGCTCGCGACGTTCTTCGTGCTGCTGAACCTCGCGGTCGATCTGCTGCAGACGGTGATCGACCCGCGGATCGCGCGCCACTGATGGCCGTCGCGACGACGCTGGTCGAGGCCCCAGAGGTGGCCGCCGCGCCGATGTCGTACTGGCGGACGGTGGCGTGGCGGCTCGCGCGGGATCAGGCCACCCTGGCCGCGGGCGGCGTGCTGGCGGTCATCGTCCTCTCCGCCGTGCTGGCGCCGTGGCTCGCCCCGTACGACCCGGCCGCCGGCTCGATCCGGCTGCGCCTGGCCCCGGTCGGCGCCCCGGGACACGTGCTCGGGACGGACGAGCAGGGGCGCGACATGCTGAGCCGCCTGCTCTGGGGCGGCCGCATGACCCTGGTGGCCGGGCTCACGCCGGTGCTGGTGGCCTTCGTGCTCGGCGCCGCGCTCGGGGTGATGGCCGGCTACGTGGGCGGCCTCACCAATACACTGATCATGCGCACGATGGACATCTTCTACGCGTTCCCGGCGGTGCTGCTCGCGATCGCGATCTCCGGGGCGCTCGGTCCCGGGCTCGCCAACACCCTCATCTCGCTGTCGATCGTCTTCGTGCCGCGGGTCGTGCGCGTCGCCGAGTCCGCCACCGTGCAGGTGAAGGGCCTCGAGTACATCGCGGCGGCGCGCGCCAGCGGGGCCGGGGTGCGGGCCATCGTCCGGCACCATCTCCTCGCCAACGTGCTGGGCCCCATCCTGGTGTTCTCGAGCACGCAGGTGTCGCTGGCCATCATCCTGGCCGCGGGCCTGTCCTTCCTCGGGCTCGGCGTCACGCCGCCCGCGGCGGAGTGGGGGCTGATGCTGAACACCCTGCGCCAGTCCATCTACGTCAACGCGATCGTGCCCGCGCTGCCCGGGGTGGCGATCTTCGTCACGTCCATGGCGTTCAACCTGCTGTCCGACGGCCTGCGCGACGCCATGGAGATCCGGGGGTGAGGGCGCCGCTGCTGGAGGCCCGCGGGCTGCGCAAGCACTTTCCCCTGCGCGGGGGCGTGCTGCAGCGCACCCGGGCCTGGGTGCGGGCGGTGGACGACGTCTCGTTCGAGGTGGCGCCGGGCGAGACCCTCGGCATCGTGGGCGAGTCCGGCTGTGGCAAGTCCACGCTCGCGCGGCTACTCCTGCGGCTGATCGAGCCCGATGCCGGCGTCGTCCGGTTCGACGGCGAGGACGTGCTCGCGGCCTCCCCGTCGCGCATGAAGCGTCTGCGGCGGGACATGCAGCTCGTCTTCCAGGACCCCTACGCCTCGCTGAACCCGCGGCTGACGATCGAGGACACCGTGGCCTTCAGCCTGCTCGTGCACGGCACCCCGCGCGGGGAGGCGGGCGAGCGGGCGCGCGCGCTGCTGGGCCGGGTGGGCCTCGACCCGCGGCTGCACGGCCGGCGCTACGCCCACGAGCTGAGCGGCGGCCAGCGCCAGCGCGTGAACATCGCGCGCGCGCTCGTGCTGGATCCGAAGCTGCTGGTGCTCGATGAGCCGGTATCCGCCCTCGACAAGTCCGTGCAGGCGCAGGTGCTCAACCTGCTGCAGGATCTCAAGGCCGAGCGCGCGCTGACCTACGTGCTGATCTCGCACGACCTGAACGTCATCGAGTACGTGAGCGATCGGGTGCTCGTCATGTACCTCGGCGAGGTCGTGGAGACCGGGACCGCGGAGGCGCTCTCGCAGGCGCCGAAGCATCCCTACACCCAGGCGCTCTTTGCCTCGGCCCCCAGCATGGATCCGGACCGGCGGATGGACCGCCTGCCGATCACCGGCGATCCGCCGAACCCGATCAACCCGCCGTCCGGCTGCCGCTTCCGCACCCGCTGCCCGTTCGCGATGCCCCGCTGCGCGGAGGCGACGCCGCCCCGCGTGCCGGTGAGCGCCACGCACGAGGTGGCGTGCTACCTGTACGAGGTGGAGCCGGCGCCCGTCGGTTGATTCAGCGGAGATGGGTCTCCGTGTGGGCGCAGCGAGCGTACCCTTGAGCCGCCGCCGCGGTCAGGATCGCGTCGGCGTGGGCGGCCATGGCGGCGAACTGCGGCTGGGCGTCCTCCGCGTACAGCGTCTTCGCCACGTGTCCGAACAGCGTCATGCTCGAGACGAGCTTGAGCGCGTCGATCTCGGAGCCCATCAGTCCCGCGAGGCGCGCCGGGCGGCCGGTGGCGCCGGACAGGTGTGCCCGCGCGGCCGCCGCCGCGGTGACCAGCCGCTCGCCGAGCACGCGATCGCGAAGATATTCGGCGGCTTCCTCCACTCCCGCCAGGCCGTAGTGCACGGCGGTGGAGGAGCGTCCCAGTCCCGCGAGCTGAGGGAAGACGTACCAGATCCAGTGGCCGGTCTTCTGGCCGGCCTGTAGCTCGCGGAGCGCGGCGGCGTAGCCGACGTGCGGCATGTCCTGCGCCTGTCGGAAGCGGTCCAGATTGAGCATTGACCCGTCGGGTCCCGGGGGACTACGCTCTCACCACCTGTCCGACCTGTCCAGGCGCAGACTCGCTCGGGAGGGTCCCGAACATGCGCGGTCTCCGCTGGATCCGGCTGGCCGCCCTCGCGCTCATCCCGCTCGTGGCCGCCCCGGCGGCGGAGCCTCAGGGCGTCATCGCGAACGTCTGCAACACCGCGTGGGGCTGGTGCCTGCTGCCGCCGGGGACCATTGTCCAGATCACCCGGCCGTGCCGCTGCTACACAACGGCCGGCCAGCCCGCCGATGGCCGCACGCACTCGTTCAACTTCTCGGAGGTGCGGCGGATCAACCCCAGCCCCTACCTGAACCCGCACGCGCCGCCCCCTCAGCGGCCGGGCGTCACGCCGTAGAGCCCTTCTGATCGGCTCGCGTAGTCCGGGGGAGGATCCCCGGACTACGCAGGACCACCGCGTCTCCAGGTAGTCATTGCCGGCGGTAGGGCTGTCGATCCGCTCGATTTCCTTGATGTCGAAACCGGCCTCTTCGTGGCCAGGTAATTGTCACGGTCTGTCGATCCCGGCCCCCCCCGGACGACTACGTAGCGTCAGGCGGTTGCACGAGGGCGTAGGATTTCCAGGGAGGAAACGGAGCCACCATGATTGTCAAGATTCTGATAGCGGTCGCCGCGATCCTGGTCGTGCTGGTCATCGTGATCGCCACGCGGCCCACCGAGTTCCGGGTGCAGCGGAGCGCCACCATCGCCGCCCCGGCGCCGGTCGTGTTTGCCCAGGTGAACGACTTCCACAAGTGGGGCGCCTGGTCCCCGTACGTGAAGCGCGATCCGGGCATGAAGAAGACCTTCGAGGGCGCGCCGGCCGGCGTGGGCGCGATCTACACGTGGTCCGGCAACCACGAAGTGGGCGAAGGGCGCACCACCATCATCGAGAGCCGGCCGAGCGAGCTGATCCGGATCAAGCTCGAGTTCGTGCGGCCCTTTGCCAGCACCAGCACCGCGGAGTTCACCTTCAAGCCGGAGGGTGAGCGGACCGCCGTGACGTGGGCCCTCGACGGCCGGAACGGCTTTCCCGCGAAGGCGATGGGGCTGGTGATGAACATGGACAGGATGATCGGCGACGATTTCGAGAAGGGCCTGGCCCAGATCAAGGCGATCGCGGAAGCGACGCCCCGGTAATAGGAGACCACCATGGGAACGAAGACCGAGGAGCTCGCACGGCAGTTCGAGGTGAAGTCCCGGGACGCGCTGGCCACGCTGGAGAAGCTCAGCGACGCGGACTGGAGGAAAGTGACGGAGGCCGAGAAGTGGTCGGTGGGCGTGACCGCCCACCATCTGGCCAGCGTGCTGGAGCCGGTCTCCAGTATGATCAAGGCCGTCGCGGCGCGGCAGGCTCCGGGCGATCTCAGCATGGAGCTGATTCACGAGATGAATGCCCAGCACGCGAAGGACTTCGCCGACTGCACCCGGGCGGAGACGATCGAGCTGCACCGGAAGGGTAGCTCGACCGCGGCCGCGACGATCCGCGGGCTGAGCGACGCGGACCTGGCGACGGGCGGCACGGTGCTGAAGGGGTTGCCCCCGATGACCGCCGAGCAGCTGATCGCCGGCGGCCTGCTCGGCCACATCGACGAGCACTACGGCAGCATCCGGAAAACAGTCGGACACTGACGGCCCGGCCGTCGCGAGGAGACAGACATTGAGCGGAAAGATCGTGTGGACCGGACGGGTGATCACGGTGCTGGTGTCACTCCTCTTCTTCTTCAGCGCGACCATGAAGTTCGTGGGCGGCGCCGTGGTGAAGGAAGGCATGGCGCACCTGGGGCTGCCCGAGTCGATGATCATCCCGCTGGGGATCCTCGAGGCCGCCTGCACGATCATCTACCTGATCCCGGCGACGTCGGTGTTGGGCGCGATTCTCCTCGCGGGATACATGGGGGGCGCGATCTGCACCCACTGGCGGGTCGGCGACCCGTTCGTGGGGCAGATCGGCATCGCGCTCGTGATCTGGCTCGCCATCTACCTGCGGGAGCCGCGCCTGAAGGCGCTCATCCCGCTGCGGAAATCCTGAGGAGACATGACGATGCGTTTCATGATGCTGGTCAAGGCGTCGAAAGCGTCGGAGGCGGGGGAGTTCCCGAGCAAGGAGCTCATCGCCGCGATGGGGCAGTTCAACGAGGAGATGGCGAAGGCCGGGGTGCTGATCGCCGGCGAGGGGCTCCAGCCGAGCTCGAAGGGCACGCGGGTCACGTTCTCGGGATCGAAGCGCGCCTTCACCGACGGGCCCTTCGCGGAGACCAAGGAGCTGCTGGCCGGCTTCTGGATGATCGACGTGAAGTCGAAGGCGGACGCGCTCGCGTGGGCGTCGCGCGTGCCGTTCACCGACGGCGAGGTGGTCGAGGTGCGCCAGGTGTTTGAGGCCGAGGACTTCCCGGCCGAGGTCTTCCCGCCCGAGGAAGCCGCGCGCGAGCAAGCGCTGCGCGACGAGCTGCAGCGAAAGGCGGCGAAGCGATGAGCCGCGTGCGGGTCCTGGTGGGCACGCGGAAGGGGGCGTTCGTCCTCACGTCGGACGGCAAGCGCGACCGGTGGGACGTGACCGGGCCCCACTTCGGGGGCTGGGAGATCTACCACCTTAAGGGATCGCCCGCCGATCCGGACCGTCTCTACGCCTCGCAGTCCAGCGGATGGTTCGGGCAGGTGATCCAGCGCTCGAACGACGGCGGCAAGACGTGGGAGTCGGCGGGCAACAAGTTCACGTACGACGGGCCCACCGGCACCCATCTCTGGTACGACGGCACGCCGCACCCCTGGGGGTTCGCGCGGGTCTGGCATCTGGAGCCCTCCCTGAGCGATCCGGACACGGTCTACGCCGGGGTCGAGGACGCCGCCCTGTTCCGCACCACCGACGGCGGCCAGAGCTGGCAGGAACTCCCCGGACTGCGCAACCACGCCTCGGCGTCCTCCTGGCAGCCGGGCGCCGGCGGAATGTGCCTGCACACGATCCTGCTGGATCCGAGCCAGCCCGGGCGGATGTTCATCGCCATCTCGGCGGCGGGTGCGTTCCGGAGTGACGACGCGGGCAAGACGTGGCGGCCGGTGAACCGCGGCCTGAAGTCGGAGGGCATCCCCGATCCGACGGCCGAGGTCGGCCACTGTGTGCACCGCATCGCGATGCACCGATCGCGCCCCGGGGTGCTGTTCATGCAGAAGCACTGGGACGTGATGCGGAGCGACGACGCGGGGGAGTCGTGGCGAGAGGTCAGCGGCAACCTGCCGACCGATTTCGGGTTCCCGATCGACGTGCACGCGCACGAGCCGGAGACGATCTACGTCGTCCCGATCAAGAGCGACTCGGAGCACTATCCGCCCGAGGGCAAGCTGCGCGTGTACCGGAGCCGCACGGGCGGTAACGAGTGGGAGGCGCTCACCAAGGGCCTGCCGCAGAGCCACTGCTACGTCAACGTATTGCGCGACGCGATGAGCATCGACACGCTCGACCCGTGCGGCGTGTACTTCGGCACCAGCGGCGGGCAGGTGTACGCCTCGGCCGACGCGGGGGACACCTGGGCGCCCATCGTCCGGGATCTCCCGGCGGTGGTCTCCGTGGAGGTCCAGACGCTGCCATGATCCGGGTCGTGCTCCCGGCCCACCTGCGGACGCTCGCGCGCGTCGACGGCGAGGTGAAGGTGACCGTCGAGGGGCCGGTCACCCTGCGCGCGGTGCTCGACGCGCTGGAGGCTGGCTATCCGATGCTGCGCGGAACGATCCGCGATCACGTCACGCAAGAGCGCCGGCCGTTCCTCAGGTTCTTCGCCTGCGAGCAGGATCTGTCCCACG
>Ga0184623_10001275_pt1 | contig 11000 bp, 10 predicted proteins | sample PLM1_100_b1_FD_133138 | JGI IMG/M metagenome (GOLD analysis project Ga0184623, IMG submission 133138) | Groundwater sediment microbial communities from an aquifer in East River, Colorado, USA - PLM1_100_b1 | ecosystem: Environmental > Terrestrial > Soil > Riparian zone | place: USA: East River...
GAAGAACGCCGGTCTTCAGCGGCTTCACCAGGAGGCGCGTGGTCTCATCTCACGACTCGACAACGTCACCTTCGAGCATGTCCGCCGCGCTCACAATGCGGAAGCGGATCGCCTCGCAAATCTGGCCATGGACGAAAGCCAGCAGGCGGCAACCAGACGGCAGTAGGCCGTCGCACGGATTATCAGACGCCCATTGCGATGAGCGACGACTTCAGCGGAACGGTGGCGGGCGGAAGCGTCGCCCCGGCCTAACAAGAATGCTCGCAAGTGGGAAGTTCGAAGTTCAAAGTGAATATGTAAGTCGGTAAGTACGGTGCTGACGCGAACACGAAAGTAGTGCGCACTTTTAACTTACTTTGCACTTTCTACTTTCCACTTTAAACTTGCTCCCATGATCCACGGGATCATCGGCGGCGGTCTCGCCGGCAGCGCTCGCTGACAGCCGTCCATGAACTGCATCACGCATAGCCAAGCGGCCGCTGTTGGGATGTGCGTCGTGTGCCAGAAGGCGGTGTGCCACGACTGCGTGGGCCGGGCTGCTCCGAGGCTCGTGTGCAGAACCTGCGCGGCCGGCGGCAGCACGCTGGGCTTCGAATACAAATCATCGGCGATGATCGGGGCGTGGCCGATTATTCACGTGTGTGCCGGAATCGATGCAACGACGATGCGACCAAAGGTTGCAAAAGGCGTGATTGCGATCGGCAATATCGCGGTCGGCGTGGTGGCCGTGGGTGGACTCGCCTGCGGCCTTTTCACCATCGGCGGCGCCTCAGTCGGCCTCGCGGTCGCGCTCGGCGCCGCGGCGCTGGGACTTGGCCTTTCGATCGGCGGATTGGCGGTGGGCTCGGTCGCCGTTGGCGGGGCGGCGGTAGGATTTTCGTACGCCTTCGGCGGCGGCGCCATCGGACCGGCGGTGATCGACGGGCGGCAATGTGACGCGGCGGCGCGTGAATTCGTACGCCATTGGCTGGGGACAGCAGCGCTTCCACCCAACTGTCAGTGACTGCTCTCCTGATCACTTCCCGCAATCCTGCGGGTTCGCTCCGTTGCCAGCCTGGTGTCGTGTCTCCGAAGTTCGTTGTTGCACCGAGGGCGGCGAGGCGCCCGACTGGCAAGGCGCGACGACCGAGAAACCGGGAGTATTTGAGAGAGGAGCAACGCAGCCAGACCCGGGGTCCCCAACGCGGCACCCGCGTTGGGGTGGAGGAGGGATGCATCGCCGGCCGAATGCAAACGAACTTCGGAGACACGACACTAGCTCATGGCGTGCGAATCACTCCCACCATTCTGCCCACGGCATCACCTTCCTTGCGGAACGAACAGAACAGTTCGACATGCGTCGCGGTGCAGAGTTCACAAACATGAATGTTTTCGCTCGAAAGCCCGGCGCGCGTGAGCTGATCGTGCGTGGCGCGCCATAAGTCGAGGTGAAGTGGTTGGGCTCGCACGAACCAGGCCGATGCGTCGGGATGATCCGCGAACTTTTCCGGTAGCTCCGGCCCGACGATGTAGCAGCAGGGGCCGATGCTCGGCCCGATTGCCGCGATGAGATCTGATGGGTGGGCGCTGTAACAGCGCGCGAGCGCCGCGACCGCGGCGAGCGCAGCCCCCGCCGCTGTGCCTCGCCAACCGGCATGCACCGCTGCCACCGCGCCCGTGCGCCGATCAGCCAGAAGAAGAGGTACGCAATCGGCGACACGGACAGCCAGACCGATGGTCGGGTCATTGCTGATCGCGGCGTCCGCCTCGGGCCAACCGTCGTGAGGAGCGTTTTCAACTGTCGGCCCGGAGGCGGCAATCACATGGACGCCATGCACCTGCCGCAGGCGCAACAATCGTCCGGGCGCGACGCCAAGCGCCGCTACAACCTTTTCCCACGCTGCCGCCGTTTCGACAGCCGGGCCTCTTAATGGGAGACTGCGCGTCGTGAAGAAATGAGGCGCGCACTCAGAGAGTGGGGAACACCGAAGCGCGGGTCCCCACGCCTCTTGCGTCCAGACAAACTCACCGTTAGGCTTCGGAAGGGTCATGCGACGGAGCCTTGAGACTTGAGCCCGGGTCCCCAATGAATATCATCGGCATTGGCCTCGATGCTACCGATATCGATCGAATAGCGCAGGCGATTCAGCGGTTTGGCGATCGTTTCCTGCAGCGAATTTTCACGCCGGGAGAGATTGCCTACGCCACGCGGCGGCGGAATCCGGCACCCCATTTTGCCGCACGCTTTGCCGCCAAGGAGGCGGCGATGAAGGCGCTTGGCACCGGACATTCTCGGGGCGTGCTTTGGCGGGATATCGAGGTGTTCCGGGCGGGGGGGCCACCGCAACTGCGGTTTCATGGCGGGGCCGCGCGTCGCTTTGATGCGATGCGAGGCACCGGCTCTCTCCTGACCATCACGCACAGCGAAACGCTCGCGCTTGCCCACGTCGTGCTGCTTGGGAACGACAACGACAAGCCATGATCGCATCTCTGGTTGTCACTCCGATCTGACGGAAAGGCCGATTCCTCCCACCCAAACACGGTGCGTCTCGCTTAAGTTCTCTCCACTCTTCATCTTGTCGCAGCGGCCCATGTCAGCCGGCGGCCGGTACCAGGCTTGCCTGCATAGAGAGACGTGGAGTGCAGCCGCCTTCGCGACGCTTCGGCGAGCCTCGCCGGAGCCCGAAGAGCGGAGGCGGGGGGGCCCCGCCATTCAAATGAGGGCCATATGGTTGTGAAAATTACGCCGAACGACAAAGGGAACCCGCCTGGCAAGCTGGCCGAGGCCGAACTGCATTTCGGGACAGGCGCGCTTGAGGGACTGAAACTGATCGGGTTTGGCATCTGGGAACGGCGCAATGGCAGCGGACGTAACGTGACATTTCCGGCAAGGCAGTACTCGGTCAACGGCGAGCGGCGCAGCTTCGCGCTTCTTCGGCCCATCATGGATGTAACCGCGCAGGAGCGCGTCCGGCAACTCATTCTGCAGGCATACACGGAGTACGAAGAGCAGACGGCCGTCGCTGAATAGCTCGCGGGACCTGGTGCCTAGAGTAGGACAGGCAGCAGACGGGCGTTTTCTGCCTGTCGTTTGGGCGGGAGGGTCCATTCCTCGCGGAGACCCTTTTCGAACTCGTGTTCGAAGAACGTCTTTTTCATGCCGCCGTCAATGATGTCCCACGGCAGCACGGTGTCGCCGCGACGATCGCGAAATATGTAGAAGTCCGCGTCCACATTGGTCTCAGCCACTGCGCGACGCCAGTTTCCGCCATTGGCCTCGGCCGCGACGATCGCCGGCGCGACCCGGCGGTCGCCGAGCGAGAGCAGCGCCTGGTAGTAGGAATGTCGCTCCGACTTGATCGTGAAGTACACGTTGTCCAAATCGGCGAGCAGCGCGCGCAGGCGATGCATCTTCTGTTCGGTCACCGATGGCGTCTCCATCGGCAGCCACTGGTACGCCGTCCCAGGCTTCGGGATGAGCGGATTGACGCTGCCCACAATGCGACCGATACGGCCACGGGAGCGCGCGTGCTTCAACATGATTTCCCGCATCACGACCGTGAGCTCGCGAATCGCGACGAGATCCGCGTCGGATTCGGTCGGCAGACCAATCATGTAGTACAGCTTCAGGTTCTCGATGCCGCTCGCGAAGATGAGTTCGGTCTTCTCGACGATCTCGTCGTTCGTAATAGTCTTGTTGATGACTCGGCGCAATCGATCCGAGCCTGTCTCAGGCGCAATGGTCAGCGTACGCTCACCGCTGGCGCGCAGCAGCCGCACGATCGGCTCCGTCAGATCGTCGAGACGCAGCGAGGCGGGACTGATCGAATACCCCATCGCCGCCAGCTCGCCCAGGATTTTCTCGATATCCGGATGGTCGCACAGCGCGATGGAGACCAGGCCGACGCGATTGGCGTACGGCCGCGCCGCTTTCGCCCGGGCGAGAATGCTCTCGGTCGGAAAGGCGCGTACCGGCAGGTAGTTATATCCGGCCCAGCAAAAACGACAGAGGTTCGCGCAACCTCGGACGACTTCAATGAGCAGCCGCGATCCGAACTCGGTATCCGGCGTGAAGATCGAAGTCGCCGGAGGATCGAGAGTCTCAGTTGTCCTCAGCGCTGCCTTCCTGACGGGATTCGGAGCGCCGGTTCCCTCTCTCGGGATGAAAGCCGCGATCGTTCCGTCTTGCTGGTGATGTACCTCGTAGAAGGAAGGGACATAGAACCCCGTGCCGGCGGCGAGTACCCGCAGCGCGTCGCCGCGGTCCGGAAAAGCACCCAGCGCCTTGACCAGCGAGGGCACGAGGACTTCGCCTTCACCTGCGGCCACCACGTCGACGAACAGCGCGAGCGGTTCGGGGTTCACGAACGTGACGGCACCTCCCAGCACAACCAGTGGATGCTGCCCGGTACGCTCCGATGCATGAATCGGCAGCCGGGCCAGGCGGAGCATCGACACCAGGTTCGTGTAATCCCATTCGAAGGACACCGAAAACGCAAAAACATCGAAGTCAGCAACCGGCGTCTGTGACTCCAACGTTCTGAGCGGGGCGCCGCTGGCGAGCTGCGCCTGCAGCTCCTGTTTTGGGGGCAGGAACACACGTTCGCAGACGACATCCTCGTGGGCGTTGAAGAGCTGGTAGACCGTCTGGAACCCGAGATTCGACATCGCGACGTAATAGGTGTTCGGGAACGCCAGCGCCACGCGCAGACGGGCGGCGTGCGGCTTGCGGACGAAGCCCACTTCCTTCGACAACGTCAATTGCGCTCGCTCGCGCTCTTCCCAATGCTGCATGCCTATGTCCGCCCCACCACTGACAAGCGATCAGCCACCCGTGCGTGAGCTATGCCTCAGACGGCGGCGTTCGCGTGTCCCGTGGATCTATTTAGTCTATCACCGCAAGCAGGCAGCGGCCAGTAGGCGGCCGGCAGTGAGCGCACGGGTTGAAGAGGAGACCGACCGTGACAATACGGAACTACCGAGATTTTATCGCATGGCAAAAGGCTATGGAACTGGTCACCGCCACATACGAACTTGCCCAGAAGTTACCGTCGACCGAAACGTACGGGCTTGCGAGCCAGTTAAGACGTGCAGCGGTCTCAGTTCCGGTGAACATCGCGGAAGGGCAAGGCAGAAAGTCGGATCGTGAGTTTCGGCGCTACGTTTCTATTGCGCACGGTTCACTGCGCGAACTCGAAACTGAGGTCTTGATCGCAATTCGACTGGGGTACGTGTCAGAGATAAGGGGCCACCCCGTCCTAGAGTTGGCATCCGAAACGGGACGGCTTCTCTCGGGCCTTCACCGCACACTTTCAGACCGATCCTAGTAGGTCCTTGCCATTGCCCGTTGCCGTCTGCCTGCTGCCGTCTGCCTGCTATCTTTTAGTTCTCCCTCCTCAGAAACGCCGGAACATCGAACACCGAATCAAGCTCCAGCGTCAGATCATCGATATCCGTGACTTCGGGCCGCAGCGCTACCGCGCTGTTGGTCGCGGTCGGCGTGCCAGTCACTGGTAGCTCGAGCGCCGGGCGACGCGCGATCGAGAGCCTTCCTGATTCCGCGGCCCCTGTCTCGCCACGATCCTTCAACCGCGCCGCGTAGTGCTGGAGATCGACCGGGGTCTGGGTGGTCCCCGATGCAAACGTTGACCGGGCTGTGCGTTCATCGAAGCCAGTCGCGATGACCGTGACTTTGACCTGACCTTCCAGCTTCGGATCGACCACGGCCCCGAAAATGATGTTGGCTTCCTCGTGAGCCGCTTCCTGAATCAGTGACGAAGCCTCGCTCACTTCGAGCAACGACAGGTCGGAACCGCCGGTGACGTTGATGATGACGCCGCGTGCGCCGTGGACCGAGGCTCCCTCGAGCAACGGACTCGAAATCGCCGCCTTGGCCGCCTCGATCGTCCGGTTTTCGCCAGACCTGATTCCGGTGCCCATCATGGCGACACCCATCCCCGCCATGATTGTCTTCACATCTGCGAAATCCAGATTGATCAGGCCCGGCACGAGAATGAGATCGGAAATCCCCTGGATAGCCTGTCGCAGCACATCATCCGCTACGGCGAACGCGTCGGTCAACGACGTGCCCCGATCGATGATCGTCAACAGCCGCTCGTTGGGAATCGTGATGACGGTGTCGACACATTCGCGCAGCGCCTCCAGGCCACGCTCGGCCTGCACCGCGCGCTTCTTGCCTTCGAACTTGAAGGGCCTCGTCACGACCGCGATGGTAAGCGCGCCCAGCTCGGCGGCGAGGCTTGCGATAACCGGCGCGCCGCCGGTGCCCGTGCCGCCCCCGAGGCCGGTGGTGACGAACACCATATCGGCCCCGGCAAGCGCATGGAGGATGCCATCCGTGTCCTCGAGCGCTGCTTGTCGGCCAACGTTCGGGTCCGCGCCGGCACCAAGTCCCTTGGTCAGTTTTCCACCGATCTGAATTTTCATCGGCGCCGCATTGCCCTGCAACGCTTGCAGATCGGTATTGGCCACGATGAACTCGACGCCATCGAGACCGACCCGCACCATGCGATTGACAGCATTACCGCCGCCTCCGCCGACCCCAATCACTTTGATGCGGGCGCTGGCCTTTCCATCATCCTCGAGACCAAGTCGTAGCGACATTCTCGATGAGCCCGCACCGGCGGCGGCGCGGGAGCTGTCGTGTGCATCTGCCATCTCCAGGCCTCCATTGTTTGGATCGTGGGGCCCCTGCCCCCACGACGCGGCGTCGCTTGTGGGGCCCCATCGCCCCACGCCGCTCGCCGCATGTTTGGATCGTGGGGCCCCTGCCCCCACGCCACTCTTAGAAAAATTCCTTGAACAGACCACGCAGCCGTCCGGCCACGCGGCCGAATGCGCCGGCTCCCACAAGTCGCGGCGCTTCGCCGAGAAAATTCCGCTGCGCGTACTGCACGAGTCCGACGGCTGTTGCGAACGTCGGGCTGTTGACGTGATCGGCGAGTCCGCCAACGCTGGACGGCGAGCCACGGCGGATCGGCAGATCGAAGATCTGTTCGGCAATCTCCGGCATGCCTTCGAGAATCGCACCCCCCCCGGTGATCACTATCCCGGAGTTGAGCGACTTCTCGTGGCCGGCGCGCCTGATCTCATCCCACACCTGATGAAAGATCTCCTCGGCGCGCGGCTGCAGGATGTCCGACAGAATCCGCCGTGCCATCACGCGAGGCCGCCGGCCACCGACGCTGGCAACCTCAATGGTCTCTTCATCGTCCACGAGCGCAGACAGCGAACAGCCCGTTCGCCGTTTCACCTTTTCTGCATCGGGGATAGGCGTTCTGAGCCCGACGGCAATGTCGTTCGTGAAATGGTCGCCGCCAATCCCGAGCACCGCGGTGTGCCACAGGCTTCCGCGCTCGAATATCGCCAGATCGGTCGTGCCGCCGCCGATGTCGAGCAATGCGACGCCGAGGTCCTTCTCGTCGGCCGTCAGCACCGACTCGCTCGCGGCCAGCTGCGCGACCACCGTGTCAACCACGGTTATGCCCGCGCGGTTCACGCACGCGACAAGATTCTGCGTCGCAGAGACCGCGCCGGTGACGATATGAACGTTGACCTCGAGCCGCGCGCCGGTCATGCCGACCGGCGCGCCGATGCCATCCTGTTCGTCGACGACGAAGTCCTGCGGCAGGACGTGCAGAATCTCCCGGCCTGAAGGAAGCGCCACCGCCTTCGCGGCCTCGATTGCACGCCGGACATCATCTCGCGTGATTTCCCGATTCTTGCCGGCCACGGCAATCACGCCGCGGCTGTTGAAGCCTTTGATGTGCGGGCCCGAAACATTCAGGTGCACTGAGTCGATCTCGATCCCCGCCATCAGCTCGCCGTCTTCGATCGCCTTCTTGATCGAATCGACGGCAGCTTCGAGATTGACGACGGCACCGCGCCGGATACCTCGGGATTCAGCCGCACCGAGACCGATGATTTCCAGAGTTCCGTCATCCATCATCTCGCCGACGATGGCCGCAACCTTGGAAGTTCCCACGTCGAGCCCTACCAGGTACCGCTCTTTGTGCGCCACACCCCCTCCAAAGACGAAATCTACGGCGTCGGCCTGGTACCCGCTGCGGCCGCCCTGCGCCCCGGTTTCTGCGACTCCACCGGCCGGACGTACACACGCCTGTCGAACCGCAGATCCACATAGTCGATGTCCGGAACTCGCTCGCGCAGCGCCGATGACAACTCGAAGTAGGACTGAAGGCGTTCGAGAAAGTCCTCGGAGCCGAGCTTGATGACCGCGGTGTCGCCCTCGAGAATCACCGCCCCGTTGTAAGGTTCCGTCACATCTACTTCCGAAATGCGATCGGCGATATCGCGACGCGATAGTGACGACAGGAGTCGAGCCGCCAACTCGGCGCGCTCGCTGTCGATAGCCAGGCCGTCGCGACTGGCGCCATTGGCCAGGCCGTGGATGATGGGCAAGTCGATGTCGGCGTAGGCCGGTCCGTAATCATCAATCACGACGCCGTGCGAATCGACGAGATACAGCCCCTCGCCGATGCGACTGATGCCCAACGGCCGTCGCTCGGTGATCACGACCTCGGCCGTCGACGGGAGAATCCGGCGAACAGTTGCCCCCTCGACCCATGACGATTGCAGTAGTCGCAGCCGCCACGCCGCCAGATCAACTGTCAGAATGTTCTGCCCTTTCAGGCCGTCGAGCAGCGCGATGACTTCTCCCGCCGATAACCGGCCATTGCCGCGGACGTTGATTCGACTCACACGAAACAGCGTGGCGCGATCGAGCAGCACCGCCGTGTGGTATCCGGCATATCCGATCGCCACCAGAAGGGCGGCGCCCTGCGCCAGACGCCAGCTCAGACTTCGCCGGCCACGCTTGCGCTGAGGCTTGACGTGGACCCGTCGAAAGCGTTTGTCGGCCGGCGCTGCAATCCTCATCTGCGGCAGTCACCGTCGCGCGCGTAGCGCTTCGAGCACTCGCGGCGCCCACGCGCCAATGGATCCCGCGCCCAGCATGATCACCATGTCACCTGTCTGCGCGCGTGCCGCCACGTGCGCGGGAACTTCACCAAGCGATCGCAATACCTGCACCGCCTGGCGCCCAGCGCCACGAACCGCCTCGGCGAGCGCGTCGATCGTGACCCCTGCAATCGGCTCCTCACCAGCGGCATAGATATCCGTGAGCACGACCTCATCGGCGCCGCCCAGCGCCGCACCAAAGCTGCTGAGCAATTGGCGAGTCCGCGTATAGCGATGCGGCTGAAATACAACAATGAGGCGGGCGGGCCGCTGCGCGCGCGCGACATCGAGTACCGCGCGGATTTCGGTCGGATGATGGCCATAGTCATCGACAACGGTGACCCCACCCGCCTCGCCGATGACTTGAAACCTGCGATCGACTCCCCGGAATTGTTCAAGCGCCTGCGCCATTGTGTCGAAGGGGATGCCGAGCTCAGCACCGACAGCGATAGCGGCCAGGGCGTTTTGAAGGTTGTGCCGACCCGGAACCGACAACTGCAGCCGACCCACGGCGAGGTTGCTGACCATCCCGGTGCGCGGCTCGACCATCGTTCTTCGCACCGTGCACGATGCGTGGAGTCCGTCGAGCACGATGTCATGCGCCGTCACGTCTGCCCCGGCGTCGAGTCCGTACGTCACCACTCGCCGCGCGAGCCTGGATCGGCTCCCACGAAGGTGCTCGTCGTCTGCGCACAGCACAACGGCCCCATCGAACGGCACCTTATTGGCGAAGTCGATAAATGCCTGCTGCAGGTCATCGAAGCTGCTGTAGGCCTCGAGATGCTCGTAATCGATATTCGTGATGACAGCAACGGTGGGCGACAACTTCAGAAACGACCGATCGCTTTCATCCGCTTCGACCACCATCCACTGGCCCCGGCCCAGGCGGGCGTTGCTGCCAAAGGCGCTCAGACGGCCGCCGATGACCGCCGTTGGATCGAGCCCGGCGTGGTCGAGTGTCATGGCAATCATCGATGTTGTGGTGGTCTTGCCGTGCGCGCCCGCCACCGCGATTCCGGAGTGCCGCTGCATGAGCTCGGCCAGCATCTCCGCCCGCGGAATCACCGGCAGTCCTCGACGTCTGGCCTCAATGACCTCTGGATTCGTCGGGGATATTGCCGACGACACCACAACGACATCGGCGTCGGCCACATGCTCGGCCGCATGGCCATGCTGAACGCGCACGCCGAGCGACGCGAGCCGCTCAGTCGTCGTCGTCTGCTGCAAGTCGGATCCGCTGACGGCGTAGCCCATATTCACCAGGAGCTCTGCGATCCCATTCATGCCGCTCCCACCGATCCCGACGAAATGAATCCGCCTGGTTTGGCCGAGCACTTGTTTGGTTCCCGCGACCCTATCCCCGCGACGCGGCTGCCAGCGCCAGCGCGCGTTCCACGATTCGTGCAGCCGCATCGGGTCGTGCCAGGTGGCGCGCTGCGGCCGCCATTTCGCTCCTGCGCAAGGGATCGGCGGCCAATGCCAGGATTCGCTCTGCCAGCGCGGCTCCAGTGAGGTCGCACTGATCAATGACTTCCGCAGCGCCGGCTCGCCGCAGGACGTCCGCGTTCTTCCGCTGGTGATCGTCGGTGGCCGTCGGCAGCGGAATGAGAATCGCTGGCCGGCCTGCCGCCGTCAGTTCCGCCAGCGTCGTGGCACCGGCGCGGCAGACGAGCAAGTCGGCCTGACTCATCTCGCGATCCATCTCATAGAAGAACGGTTCCACACGCGCCTGCAGGTCCGCGCGCCGAAATGCCTCACGGACCATCTCCAGGTCGCGCTCGCCTGTTTGATGGACGAGCTCGCTGCTCCCGCCGGCTGCTGCCAGCCTCGGCGCCGCCTCCACCATGGCCACGTTGATTGCGTGTGCGCCCTGAGAGCCACCGAAAACGAGGACCCTCGTAACCGGTGACGAACTTCGCTTCGCCTGCTGCGCGATGCCCAGGAATTCTGACCGGACCGGATTGCCGGCAACGAAACCCTTGGCTCGAAAGTACGGCAGCGATGCCTCATAGGTCACCGCC
>Ga0184623_10001276_pt1 | contig 10996 bp, 12 predicted proteins | sample PLM1_100_b1_FD_133138 | JGI IMG/M metagenome (GOLD analysis project Ga0184623, IMG submission 133138) | Groundwater sediment microbial communities from an aquifer in East River, Colorado, USA - PLM1_100_b1 | ecosystem: Environmental > Terrestrial > Soil > Riparian zone | place: USA: East River...
ACCCTCTGCACCTTTCCCGAAGCTTTCTCGAGCACCAGCAGGTCGTTCTCCCCCAGGAACGCGAGGCTCGTGGGCTGGGACAGGCCGGCCACGACGGTCCGTACCCCTAGGCTGGGGTCCAAGATCTCGGGTCCGGTCCCCTGCGCCGCCGCCCTCTGCGAAACGGCCACACTCGCCAGCATGCACACGAACATCAACACGACGATTCCGCTCATCCCGCGGACGATGCGCGACATCTTCCCCGCCTCCCCGCCCGCAGAGGTCTCCTTCCCCCATGCAGGTGAGGGGCGAATATCTAGGGCGACATAAAGACTTTACTATTCCGGTAGTTAATATTTACTATGCCGGTAGTGATATTTCCCAATCATCTTGATCAGGAGCCGCTTCTCGGCCTTCGGGAACCGCGCCATCGGCACGCCCGACCGGACGTAGATCATCAAGCCTTCGGGCTCGTAGAGTGTTCCGAGGGGGGCGGAGCGCGGACTGAGGCGCCACTCGCACCTCTCCCCCGGTAACCCTAAAATACGGCAATCTCCTCTGTAGCGGTGTTGCCCGACGCCCTCCGTGCGAAGCGGAATGAGTACCGACTCAGGGCGCTGGCTCGATCCGCGATCCGAGACCGCCGGATGCCCCCCCAAGAGAGCCTCGAGATCGGGTTTGAGCTGATCGAATCCGCGAGGAGGCTGTGGGATGCCGCCGAGGCGTCGCGCGTACGACGCCGTCGTTAGGGCCGTGGAGCGGGCCCTGAGCGCGGCCGGGGTCGATCACGTCTTCGTTGGCGGACTCGCGGTCATCGCGTTCGGGCGTCGGCGGACGACGGAGGATGTCGACGTCCTCGTCGCGTTCCGAGACGCCGACGTGCCACGCCTCCTCTCCGAACTGCGGGGCCGCGGGTTCCGCACCTCGGAATTGGACCTCCGCGCGGCCCTCGCGGAAGGGGAGCACTGCACGATCGACGACACGAGGTCCGAGTACCGGGTGGACCTGTCCTCCGCCGCTACGGCCTCCGCTCGGCATGCCCTCCGGCACCGGGTGGCCATCCGCTTCCGCGGCCTCGAGCTCCCGATGGCCCGGCCGGAGCACACAATCGTGATGAAGCTCAGGTTCGGCAGCGACCAGGATATCGAGGATGCGATGGCGATCTACCTCCGGCAGAACGACCGCATGGATCGCCGGCTCCTGACGAGCTTTGCAGCAAGACAGGGGGTGCTGCCCGCGCTCGATTCCCTCAGGCGGAAGGCAAGGGAGCTCGAGGATGACCAACGGCGCGGCGCGGGAGCACACCCCTGAGGTCGCGCTGACACTCCGAGTCTGCCTAATTAGACAACGGCGCGGACTTCTGCCCCTAGCCCCCCGCGAGCCTCCACGCCCTGATGTTCGGAGCCGGGCCGGTTCGGCAGGAGCGACAGGGGGCGCCGGGAGTAGATTCGGGCTGAATTCTGACATAGCCATTTGAAGTCCGGGACGGCTCGCCACTTCCATGGAAACGTCGAGTGCGGCCCCGAAGAGCCGGTCGAGCGCCGTCTTCGCGATCGTGGCGATCGTGCTCCTGGTCGCCGGTCTTGGAGCCGGCTACTATCTGGGCCGACCTGCGCCCGTGCCCGCGGCCGGACCCGTGGACAACCTCTCCCGTGCGAGCACGATCCCTCGAGTCGACGGCTGGTACCGCAACGCGTCCGTGAGCTACCTCGACTACGGTCCGCAACCGAACGTCGCCGTCCCGATCCTCGTGTTCTTCCAGGCCACGTCGCCGAGCACTCCGGTCGCAGGGCAGAAGAACATCATCGACACGATCCCGGGCCAGCCGGGGTACAGCGACTTCTGGCGGGTCTTCAAGGTCCTCGCTCCAAGCGGCTACGTGGCGAACTCGATCCGCTCCCTTGCGGACGCGGTCGCCTCCGGATACACGATTCAAGAGACGGACGTGGTCGTTGACTGCCCCGTCGTCAATCCGGGAGCAACGATCCAGGGTTCCTCGACGTCGCCCGTGTCGGGCTGGTATCGGAACCGTGATGTGTTCTACTTCGATAACGGAGCGAACTCCCCGGCGCACGGCTTCGTCGTGGAGGACGCCCCGATCTACGCGTTCTTCCACGCGGACGGGACTCCCGTCGCCGGCCAGAAGAACGTGATCGACGTGCTCCCCGGGGACGCGGGCTACAGCGACCTATGGAAGGTCACGAAGGTCGTCGTCGATGCATCGTACATGGCGAACAGCCTGAGGGATGCCCGTTCCATCGTGGCAGCCCGCGACGCGGGACAGGTCACCTTGGAGACGACGGACATCTACGTGAACTGCCCCGTGGTGAGCTGAGCCACGACACCCTATTTACCCCGTCGCCCCGTACCGCGCTCCGACGACCGTGAGCGCGGCCCTTCGTCAGCTCCTGTGGTTCCTGATCGCCGGCACCCGCGGCGGCCCGAACCGGGCCCGGATCATCGAGGCGCTCCGTGCGCGGCCCTGCAACGCGAACCAGCTCGGCAAGGACCTCGGGCTCGACTACCGCACGATCCGACACCACCTAGACCTCCTCCAGAAGAACGGCCTCCTCACGCGGCCCGCAGGCGACGCGTATGCCGCGCCGTACTTCCTCTCGCCGTATCTCGAAGCGAACTTCGCAATCTTCGAGGAGATCCGCCGGGCGCTACCGCCCCCCGGAGGCGGATCAGGGTGACATCATGGGATATATCCATGGACACGGGTGCGGTACGGGAGGCGTAGACCCATGGGCGAGATGATGATCGCGAGCATCCTCGTCGGTGCGGTGAACATCGTCCTCGCCTCGATCCTCCTCGTCGTGTACCGCGGGGTGTACGCACGCACGAAGGCCCCCTTCACCCTCGCCCTCCTCCTCTTCGCGACCGCGTTCCTCGCGCAGAACGCCCTCGTCGTCTACTCCTTCGTCACGATGATGTCCCTCGTCCCGAGCGCCCTCGACCCGTACCTGCTGGCGATCGGCGCCTTGGAAGCCCTCGGCCTCGGGGCGATGCTCTGGACGGCGACACGGTAGAATCCTCCGCAGAGTTGAAATCGTCCGCGGGCGGTGCCGGGCGGGCCGGCATGGCGGGAACGACGCAGGCGGTGCGGTCCTACCTCGAGAAGGCCTCCCCCCGGTTCCGCGAGATCCACGAATCCCTCGCGCGCGCAGTGCGGGAGCTGTTCCCCGACGCAGAGACCTCCTTCCAGTTCCGGATGCCGGGCTGGAGGATCCTCCGGCCCCGCCGGGTGGCCCCCGCGTCCGTCCGGGGCACCCTCGCCCCGAACTGGGTCCAGGTCTACCTGGTGGAGCGGAAGTCCGGGATCACCCTCCACCTCTGGGACCCGGTGGACTTCAACGGCTTCCGGAATCGCAAGGCCGAGCTCGAGCGCGCGGGGTTCAAGCTCATGGTGGGCTGCCTCCGGTTCAACCGGAAGTCGGAGTATCCGATCGACCTCGCCGTCGAGCTGCTCAAGGACGTCCGGAACGCCCTCCAGAAGGACGGGACGCTCCGGCCCAAGAGGGTCGAGAGCAAGCCCCCCGCCCCGATCCACCATAAGGAGTCGAAGGGCGAGGCCCTTCGCCGCCAGGTGGAGGAATGGTCGTCGGAGCCACCGATGGACGGAGGGGACTGACTGGACAACCGAAAGCCCAAGTCAACAATCTAGCGATGGAAAAGGGCCACCGATCTCCCGCAATGTTCTTAGCCGCCGACTCCTCCCGAACGTTCGCGAGGCCGATGACCGACGCACCCACGACGTTCGTCCGGGGCACGGGAGCGTTCGTCGACGACGTCTCCCTCCCCGGGATGCTCCACCTCCGGGTCGCGCGGAGCGTCTACGCACGGGCCCGCCTCGTCCGCGTGAAGGGAGGGATCACGCACGCGGACATCCCGGGCACCCTGAGCTCTGTCGGGGAAGGCGCGACGTCCTCCAAGGGCGGGGTCCCCCACCCGATCCTCGCCTCCGGCTTCGTGAACTACGTCGGCCAGCCCGTCGCCGCCGTCGTCGGGCGGACCCCGTACGAGGCCGCGGACCTCGCCCAAGCCGTCGACGTGGTGTACGAGCCCCTGAAGCCCGTCGTCGACCCGGAGACCGCGGAGGCCGTGGAACCGATCCACCCCGGAACGAAGTCGAACGTCCTTGCGAGGGCGAGGGTCGGGTCCGACTTCCGCCCTCCGAGGGGCGCCATCGAGGTCGAGGGCACATTCGCGAACGAGCGGGTCGTCCCGAACCCCATGGAGCCCCGCGGCGCCGTCGTGGACTGGGACGGCTCCACCCTCACGGTCCGCGCGTCCACGCAGTCCGTCCACAGCTGGAAGGAGGGGCTCGTCGGGAGCCTCGGACTCCCCGCGAAGCGAATCCGCGTCGTCCAGATGGACACGGGCGGCGCGTTCGGGACGAAGGGCGGGATCTACCCGGAGTACGTGATCGCGGCGCACGTCGCGATGAAGCACCGCAGGCCCGTGAAGTGGATCGAGACCCGCAGCGAGCACCTCGCCGCGACGTTCCAGGGGCGGGGCGCCCGGGCGAAGATGAAGCTGTTCGCGGACCGCCGCGGGAGGATCCTTGGCCTCAGGGCGGACATCCTCGTGGACGCGGGGGCGTACGGCCAGGGGATGGGCAGCTGGGCCCCCGGGTGGATCGGGTACCAGCTCACGGGCCCGTACGCAATCCGGAAGGCGTCCATCACGGGGACCGCCGTGTACACGAACAAGGTCCCCCTCGGCCCGTATCGCGGGGCCGGGAGGCCGGAGGCCGCGTTCTTCCTCGAGCGGTCGATCGACCTCCTCGCGGACGAACTGAAGATGGACCCCGTGGAGGTCCGGAAGCGGAACGTGAGCGCCCGCCCGTTCACCTCCCCGACGGAGCTCGAGATCCCCGCCGCGAGGCCGTTCCTCGACGCCGCGGTCCGCGCCCTCGGATACCGCAAGGCCGCGAAAGCGGGGCCCGTCGGCTTCTCGATGTTCGTCCTGATCCCGGAGACCTCTTCGGGGGAGGGCGCGCGGGTCCGCGTGGACGCGGGGCGGGTGAAGGTGTGGCTCGGCGGGAACGTCCACGGCCAGGGGCACGAGGCGTTCGTCCGGACCCTCCTCGCGGAGGAGCTGCGGGTCCCGCCGGATCGCGTGGACCTCGAGGCGGGGGACACGTCGATGCTGAAGGAGGGGATGGGCTCGTGGGGGAGCCGGTCCGCGATGATGGGCGGCGCCGCCCTCGTCGAGGCCGCGAGGCGGCTTCGGCAGCAGGTCACGAAGAAGGCGGGCAAGTACTCCGCAAAGGCCCTCCTCGCGGGGACCTTCGACGCGGAGGTGTACCACCGCGAGTCCATGAACCTGAACTCCTTCGGCGCGAACCTCGTCACCGCGGATGTGGACGCGACGGGGACGGTGCGGGTGACGGAGTGCCGCGCGTACTACGACGTCGGGCGGGCGCTGAACCCTGCGATGGTGGAGAGCCAGGTCGTCGGAGGCTCCGCGCAGGCGATCGGTCAGGTGCTGTACGAGGGCGCGCTCTACGATGAAAACGGGCAGCCCCTCGCCGCGAGCCTCGCGGACGCGGGCATCCCGACGGCCGTGGAGATGCCGACGTTCGTCGTGAAGCTCGCGAAGGACCGGTCCGCCCTCCCGCACGGCGCGAAGGGAGTCGGGGAGAGCCCGACAATTGGCGTGCCCCCCGCACTCGTTCGGGCGATCGAGCGCGCGTCGGGGAAGCGGGTCGGACGGACGCCAATCCCACCCGCCACGCTGGCGGGCTCTTCTGCATGAGCGGCGCAAAGTCTTGAGCCGACTAGCGCCGTCGAGAGGACTTGGGCTTTTTCTCCACTTTCTTCGGCAGCGACGAGGCGAACGCGACCCCGCGGGCGACCCACGTGCGCAGCGCCGCGTCCGTCCGATACCCCGCGGGTGTCACCATGAGCCATCCGGAGGGAGTCCGGCTGCCGCTGAGGTCGAACGGCTTCGCGCCGGGTTCGCGGAGCAGGGCAGCGGTCTCCTCGGGCTCGACCCGCACGATCAGGTCCTCCCCATGGACGCCGACACACATGTTCCCGCCGAGAAGGAAGGCGATGCCGCCGAACATCTCCTTCTCCGTGATCCCCGGTCGCTTCCCGAGCATCCCGCGGACGCGCTCCGCCTGGACGGGTGAGTAGACCATCGCGTCCCGCGAGCGCACGTCCACACATGAAGCTTGGCGCAAAGTGGGTGGGCTGGGTTGCAATTCTCCCACGCAACCGCGCGTCCTTAGGGAAAGGTTGATGGGGGTTTCCGGGATGGCTTCCATGGATTGCGGTAGGGACTCGTTTCCATGGCGATATCCAAGGTCCTCGGCTCCGTCGACGCCGTTCTCGACGCGATGGCGGGTGAGAGCTACGTGGCAGACCGCGGCCTGGCCACGGCGGTCTTCCTTGCGGCGAAGCTCGGCAAGCCCCTCCTCGTGGAGGGCGAGCCCGGATGCGGGAAGACGGAGATCTCGAAGGTTCTCGCCGCCGCCACGGGCGGGGAGCTCATCCGCCTGCAGTGCTACGAGGGGCTCGACGCGAACGCTGCGCTGTACGAATGGAACTACGCGAAGCAACTCCTCACGATCCGGCTCCACGAGCGGGAGCGCAAGCCTGGGGAGCTGGAGACTGAGATCTTCGACGAGCGGTTCCTCCTGAGGCGGCCCCTCCTCAAGGCGCTCACCGCCGACGGCCCCGTCCCGCCTGTCCTCCTCATCGACGAAGTCGACCGCGCGGACGAGGAGTTCGAGGGGCTCCTCCTAGAGGTGCTCTCGGAGTACCAGATCACGATTCCGGAGATCGGCACGATCAAGGCGAAGGCGGTCCCGTTCGTCGTGATCACGTCGAACCGCACGCGGGAGCTGAGCGACGCCCTGAAGCGCCGCTGCCTCTACGCGTACCTCGACTTCCCGAGCCTCGAGAAGGAGATCGCGATCCTCCGAAGGAAGGTGCCCGGTCTCGAGGATGGGTTTGCGCTGGACATCGCGACGTTCGTCCAGCGGGTCCGCGGGGAAGAAGACCTCGTGAAACGGCCGGGGATCGCGGAGACCCTGGACTGGGCCGCCGCGCTCCTCGCCCTCGGGGAGCGAACAATCACGAGGGACCTCGTCGAGCAGACCCTCGGGTTCCTCGTGAAGGACGCGCAGGACCTCAAGGCGCTCCCGTCCGAGCGGATCGACGCGCTCCTGAGGACGACATGATCCCGGACACGCCCGCCCACGCGCCTGCGGAGTTCCTCCGCCGCATGGCGGGGTTCTTTGGCCTCCTGCGGAGCCGCGGCGTTCCAGTGGGCGTCGGCTCCGAGCTCGACCTCGCCCGGGCCCTGGAGCACGTGAGTCCCCTCGACCGCCAGGGGTTCCAGGACGGCTCCCGCTGCACCCTTGCGAAGTCCCCCGCCGAAGTCGCCATCGTGGACGCCGCCTTCGACGCATACTGGTCGATGTCTCCTGTGGATGAGATTGATGTAGAGGAGCCACGCCGGGCGCCGACGTCGAGGCCTCCGGCGGATGGACGCATGGAATCGATCTCGACTCCCGCGATGCCGACCGGGATCACGTTCCCGATTGCGATCCGTGTCGGCGTGTACAGTCCGGACGCCCCCGCGGGAGGGCACCCGCTCTCCCCCGTGGACCCGCGGTGCCTCGCCGCGATGCGGGTCGGCGCCCGCCGACTCCGACGGGCCGTCGCAAGCCTGCCCGGTCGGCGCTCGCGGCCCGCCCGTCACGGGGAGATCGATCTCCGGCGCACGTTGCGCCGCGCGGGGCGCACCTCGGGGGAGTGGATCGATCTCCGGCGGGTGAAGAAGCGCCGCAGCCGCGCGGAGCTCCTCGTCCTCTGGGACGTGAGCGGGTCGATGCGGGACCACGACGCCGTCCTCGCGGCGCTCGTGTACAGCCTCCGCCGCCTCGTGCGCCGCACGCGGGTGTTCGCGTTCAGCACGGAGGTCCAGGAGCTGACCCCGGCCCTCTCCGGGCTGCCGTACCGCGCCTCCCTTGAGCCCTTGGCCCGCGCGATCGATCCGGCGGGCGGGGGGACGCGGATCGGCCGATGCCTGCGGGACTTCCGCCGGGGCTTCGGGCGGCTCGTCCACCCCTGGACGACCGTCGTCTTCCTCAGCGACGGGTGGGACCTCGGGGACACGGACCTCCTCGGGAGGGAGGTCGCCTGGTTCCACGAGAAGGCCCACCGCATCGTGTGGGTGAACCCCTATGCGGGGGAGGCGGGGTTCCGGCCGGAGACCGCGGGGATGGAGAGCGCACTCCCCCACGTCGACCTGTTCCTCGCGCCGTCCGACTTCGAGACCTCGAGTGGATCGCGTCTGGCAAACCGTTAAATGCGATTGCCCCGTTCCCCGCGTGCTAGGTTCTAGCAAGGGGAGGAGAGGATGATTCCACCTCGGTTCGAGTATTTCGCGCCCTCGACGTTAGAAGAAGCCGTGGAGATCTTGGGCCGCTACGGCGGCGAAGCGAAGGTCCTCGCGGGCGGGCAGAGCCTGCTGCCCGTGATGAAGCTCCGCCTAGCGGAGCCGAAGGCCCTCGTCGACATCAACCGGATCCCGAACCTCGCGTACATCCGCGAGGACGCTGGCGGGCTCCGAATCGGGTCGACGGCCCGCACGAACGACCTGAACGATTCGGACGTCGTGAAGCGGCGGTACCCGATCCTCTCGGACGCGGCCGCGGTGATCGCGGACCCACTGGTCCGGAACATGGGGACGGTGGGCGGGAACGTCTCCCACGGGGACCCCGCGAACGATCTCCCCGCGTGCATGCTCGCCCTCGGCGCGCAGTTCGTCGCACGCGGGCCGAAGGGGACGCGCACGATCCCCGCCTCCCAGTTCTACAAGGACACGTTCGTGACCGCGCTCGAGTCGGACGAGATCCTCACGGAGATCCAGATCCCAAAGCCGCGGACGGGCCAGGGGAACGCGTACGAGAAGCTGGAGAAGCGGGCGGGCGACTTCCCGATCGTCGGAGTCGCGGTGAACCTCGTCCTCGGCGCGAATAAGAAGATCGAGTCCGCGGGGATCGGCCTCACCGCGGTGGGGCCCACGGCGCTCCATGCGAAGTCGGCCGCGGACTCCCTCGTCGGGCAGGCGCCCGGGGAGGCCGCGTTCAAGCGGGCCGCAGAGCTCGCGATGAAACTCGCGGACCCCGTGTCGGATCTCCGGGGGCCCGCGGAGTATAAGCGGGCGATGGTCGGGGTCTTCGCGGTGCGGGCGCTCCGTACGGCCGCGAAGCGCGCGGGAGGTGGGGCCTGATGGTCGAGGCCGAGGCGGGGATGCGCGAGGAGTCGGAGGTGGGGCCCTTCGTCCGGGTCCACGTCACCGTGAACGGGACCCCGCAAGAGGCGGAGGTGGAGACGCGGACCCTCCTCGTCCACTTCATCCGCGAGGAGCTCCGCCTCACGGGAACGCACATCGGCTGCGACACGACGAACTGCGGCGCGTGCACGATCCTCCTCGACGGGAAGGCGGTGAAGTCGTGCACGATCCTCGCGGTCCAGGCGGAGGGCCGCCAGATCCGGACCGTGGAGGGGCTCGCAGAGGACGGGAAGCTCCACCCCGTGCAGGAGGGCTTCGTGGAGGAGCACGGGCTCCAGTGCGGCTTCTGCACGCCGGGGATGATGATGACGACGGTCGCGTTCCTCGCAAAGAACCCGAACCCGACGGAGGACGAGATCCGCCACGCGATCGCGGGGAACCTGTGCCGGTGCACGGGGTACGTGAACATCGTGAAGGCGGTGCAATACGCCGCGAAGAAGTCCCGGGGAGGCGGTTCGAAATGACGGTCCAGGGCGGGATCGGCCAGTCGATCAAGCGGAAGGAGGACGCGCGGTTCATCCGCGGGAAGGGGAACTACGTCGACGACGTCCAGCTCCCGGGGATGCTGTACCTCGACATCGTCCGGAGCCCGTACGCGCACGCCCTGATCAAGTACATCGACATCGAGAAGGCGCTGAAGGTGCCCGGCGTCCTCGCCGTGATTCGGGGGAAGGACCTCGAGGCGGCGAAACTCGCGTGGATGCCCACGCTGATGTCGGACACGCAGATGGTCCTCCCGATCGAGCGGGTGATGTTCCAGGGCCAGGAGGTCGCCGGGGTCGTCGCGGAGAGCCGCTACGCGGCGGCGGATGGCGTCGCCGCCGTCGAAGTGGAGTACGAGCCCCTGACGCCCGTCGTGGACCCGAAGAAGGCCCTCGAGCCGGACGCCCCCGTGATCCGGTGGGACAAGGAGAAGAAGACGAACCACATCTGGCACTGGGAGGTCGGGGACAAGAAGGCCACGGAGGCCGCCCTGAAGGCGTCCGACGTCACGGTGACCCAGGACCTGTACATCCCGCGGATCCACGTGTCGTCGATCGAGACGTGCGGGTGCGTCGCGGCGTTCGATGCGATGGGGAAGCTCACGGTCTGGATGACGACCCAGGCGCCCCACGCGATCCGAACGGTGTTCGCGCTCGTCGCGGGACTGCCCGAGCAGAAGATCCGCATCATCTCGCCGGACATCGGCGGGGGCTTCGGTGGGAAGGTGCCGGTGTATCCGGGCTACGTGATCGCGGTCGTCGCGGCCCTGAAGACCGGGCATCCCGTGAAGTGGGTCGAGGACCGCACGGAGAACCTGCAGTCCGCCTCGTTCGCGCGGGACTACCACATCTCCGCGGAGATCGGGGCGACGAAGGATGGGAGGCTCACCGCGCTGAAGGTGAAGACGATCGCGGACCACGGGTACACGGATGCCGCCGCGAACCCGTCGAAGTTCCCCGCGGGGCTGTTCCACATCATCACCGGTTCGTACCCGTTCCAGCAGGCGTTCGTCGAGGTCGACGGCGTGTACACGAACAAGCCGCCGGGCGGGATCGCGTACCGCTGCTCGTTCCGCGTCACGGAGGCCGCGTACACGATCGAGCGCCTCATCGACACCCTCGCCCGCAAGCTGAACATGGACCCCGCAGAGTTCCGGATGAAGAACTTCATCCCGCCCCAGGCGTTCCCGTACAAGTCCGTCCTCGGCTGGGAGTAC
>Ga0184623_10001277_pt1 | contig 10994 bp, 6 predicted proteins | sample PLM1_100_b1_FD_133138 | JGI IMG/M metagenome (GOLD analysis project Ga0184623, IMG submission 133138) | Groundwater sediment microbial communities from an aquifer in East River, Colorado, USA - PLM1_100_b1 | ecosystem: Environmental > Terrestrial > Soil > Riparian zone | place: USA: East River...
AAATTGACCAGAGGAGGAATAAAAAGGCAACCAGCCCTAACAAACCTGCTTCCGTCAGAACCCGCGGGTACATCGCATCCATGAAAGACCCCCCCGTGACGCCCGTACCCCACAGTGGATGCCGCTGGAAGAGTTCCAGCGACTGTTGCCACGAACGGAGCCGTTCAGACGTGGAGGTGTCCACCCTCAGGCCCCCCACATGAATCTGGCCTTCCAGCTTCTCCTGGGTGAACGTAAACAAGATCCGCTCTTTCACCGCACCAGGAGCCCACAACGGAGATGTCAGGACCCCGATCAGCAGCAGCATGAGCAACAACGGTTTCCGCCGTCCAAGAAACACCCCTATCGCCATGACAACTACTCCGGCTGCCAGGAATGATGCGCGTGATAGCGTCGCCATCAGACCAAGACTGCCGACGCCCATGAGAATCAGCAGCGGAATTTTGCTGGGCACAGCATCCCTCGTTAACAAGAGCCCCGTCCCAATTGAAAGCATGAACACCAAGTAGCCACCCAGGGTATTCGGCTCGCCGCCCTCTCCCTCAAAGGGCGCTGACGCCCGTCCTCCGCTGGGGATCTGCGCAACGGCATACAGCGAGACAAGGAAACAGGCCACGAAACTTGCCGCCACAAGCCGTTTGGCCTGCTTCTGACTCGACACGGCATTAACCACCATGAAATACAAAAATACGTACTCGTAGTACTTCAGGAGAAAGAAAAAACCAACCTTGGGATTCACACGTCCCGCTATCACCCCCATGAGGGTCGCAAGCACGGACGCTGCGATGTAGAGCATGATCGGACCGTTCAAAGGGGTCTTGAAGAACGGCGCGCTCTCTTTGTGTATAGCCACCTTGATTAACCAGGCGAATCCGACAACAAGCAGAAGGAAATCATCGAAACGGAGGGTGATCCCGCGTCCCGCCGTCGCCCCGCTTCCCAACTCTCCGACCAAAAACTCAGGTCCGAGCAGCATGGAGAAGACCAAGAGGTACAGGCTGGCGGTAGTGGAAAGGAACGCCACCAGCAAAACTAATCCTCCCAGGAGGATCAGCAGGCTGAGTTCCGGCCGGGTCAGGCCAATGACCAGGCCGAGGGGAATCGCAAAGGCCAAAGGAATCAAGACCTCGAACCCTTTGGACCGCATCGGATGGTCTCCCCTACGAAAAGTGGCGGTGCTGCCTGGGGCGAGAGGGCATCTCAGGGAAAGCGGCGCCTCTCAGGAAGAGTATTTGTAGTACTGCTCGTGGTAGTAATCGGGAGAATACTCGGCGCTGACGTTGCTCAGGACGACGCCAATCAGGCTCGCATTCGCATTGTCGAGGAGCGACTTCGCCCGCTGCAGCGGGGTCCGCCCGACTCTGCCGACCTGGTAGACCAGTACCACGCCATCCACTCTCGGCCCGATCAGAACGGCATCGGCGACCGGCAGAATCGGCGGACAATCGAGAATCACCAGGTCATAACTCTCCTCGAGCGCATCCATCAGGTCCGCAAAGCGTTGGGAATTGAAGAACTCCGACGGGTTCGGCGGGAGCAGCCCGCTGGTGATCACGCTCAAGTTGTCCACGCCGGGCGCGGTCAAGATCTGATCGAAGCCGAGTTTTCCGAGCATGAGATCAGTGGCGGTCTGAACCACATCCTGCCACTGGGCGGTGCCCATCAGGACGTCACTCAGCCCTGGTTCCCTTCTGATGCCGAGCCGGCTGTGGATCGCCGGCTTTCTCAGGTCCGCATCCACCAGTAAGACCCGGCGTCCGTCCTGAGCAATCGTAATGGCCAGATTGAGGACTGTTGTGGTCTTGCCCTCGCCCAAGCCAGCGCTGGCGAACGCCAGGCTCTTGACCGTCCGGTTGAGGCATGCAAATTGGAGATTGACCTTCAGAGACCGGTAACCCTCCGCAACGATTCCCTTGAGATCGAACAGCGGCGAGATACGCGACAGCAGGGAGAGCGATTCCCGATCGATCGTCTCCGGAAAGACTTTCCTGATCGTTTTCTCGACCTCCTTATCGTCCACCTGCGGGATGACCCCCAAGACCGGGACCTTCAGGAATTCTTCAACATCCGCGATCGTGCCGATGGAGGTGTCGAACGATTCCCTCACGAATGCAAGAACGACCCCGAGGAACATCCCGATGAGTGCGCCCAGCGCAAAATTGATCTCGCCCTTGGGAGCGTTCTTAGGCGAGCCCGGCGGCAAGGCCGGCACGATGATCGAGACTTGCTCAATGCGCTCGGCCCCCCGGACCAGGAACTCCTGATGCTTTTGCTTGAGGGTGGCATACAGGTCTCCGTTGACCTTCACATCGCGTTCCAGACTGGCCAACTCCAGAGCGGCCTTTGGCAAATTAATGTACCGCTCCTTGTAACGCCCGATGGAATCCCTGATCGCGTTCTCCCGTTCGCTGAACGTCTGCAGCTTGGCGTCCAGTTCCTTGATCATCTCCTGCTTGACGCTCTGGATGCGGCCGTCGAGCTCGAGTACTTGCGGATGCTTGGCGGTATAGTTGATCAAGAGAGCGGCGCGTTCCGTGGTAAGGTCCACCATCTTCTGGCTCAGTTTCGCGATCAGAGCCTGGACATCGTCGGAAAAGATGCGCACCGGCGGCCCGAGCTCCGGCAATGCTTCATTCGATTTCAAAAGTTTGAGCTGGTTAGTCGCCTCACGCCTGATCTGTGCCAGCTTTTCTCTTTCGGCTTCCAAGCGGCTGTACGTCATCAGGGCTTCACGTGCTTCGTCGGTGAGAAAAACGTTGCCCTCCCGCTCCTTGAACCGGAGCAGCGCCTGTTCTGACTGTCTGTACTTTTCTTCAACGGTCTTCAGCTGCTCTTCCACGAACAGCTTCGCGTCGTCCACCTGCCGGTTGCGGCTGTTGATATTCTCGTTCCGATAGGCCTCGGCCACCGCATTGGCCAACCGCGCGGCAAATTCCGCATCCCCTGCGGCAGCCGTGATTTTGAGAATGTTCGTTGTACCTTCTTGGGCCACTGCCACGTGCTCCTTCAGCGCGTAGACTTTGGCAAGAATCTCCGGCGAACGACGGGCTTCCTTATAGTCCACGTCCGGCCCGACCCGCCCGAGGTCTCTGGCCACCCGCAGGAGCACCGGAACCCCCCGTATCACTTCCGTTTGTGTGGAGATATTGTTGCCCTCGGAAGCGGTAATCAGATCAGCCATCAGCCCGGGGAGCGTCGTGGAGCGGTCAAATTTGACCCGCGCGGAGGCTTCATATACCTTCTCCGATACCGTAAACTCGGTCACCACCAATGCGCTGACGGCAACCAGAACGATCGTGGAGATGATAATCCACCTACGCTTACGCACGACCATCCAGTAATCGCGCAAGTTCAATTCGTACTGGGCCATACGTGTAACCTACCTGGCAGGCACCGTGATGGTCGGGGTTTGAACAGGCTGGATGTTGTTGTTCTGCAGAAATTTCGTGAGCGCTTCGGGACTCAAGGTAGTAGTACCGAGCAGCAGCGTCAGTGTCGGATTGATCTTGAGCAGGAACGAATTCCAGTCTCCGATCCGCTCGCGCGGGACAAATACGATATCGTTGTCTTTCAGCACGACGTCGCGGCTGCGATCGCCGTACTGGTAGAGCCGCTTGACGTCCACCGGCACGACTTCCGGTTTCCGGGCATCGCCCCGGATTACCCGAATCTCATCCAGCACGGCATACTCGCTGTAACCCAACTGCGCGACTAACTGCCCTACCGTCGTCTTCCGGTCGAGTTCGGTATATTTCGCCTGCGTGGTTGCAAAAAAAGCACCCGCTGCTCCGGTACCGACGCCTCCTCCGAGCAGATAGACCCTCATCTTATGCTTTTCGACCTTCTTCTGTTTGATCGACACCTCGACGCGGGGATTACGGATGATCGTCGCCGCCTGTTCGGTGATACGAGCCTCGGCCTCAGACACCGTCAGATTCTTGACTTCCACATCGAGCGACCCCACATACACCCGCCCATTGTCCCGGACCGTGACAAGGGAACGCTCCTCGCCTGCGCCTCGTCTCACGACCACCTCCAAGCTGTCCCCCGGCTCGATCTTCGGAGGGCCTTGCTCGGACTCTTCCACATACAGATCCTCAGACTTGATCGCACGGGCATAGGGAGATTCGTCGGTCGGGTTATAAGGAACCGACGTGCATCCCGACGACAGGCTCAGCGACGCCACCACGACACAGATCAATCCGACCACCCGAGCAGCCGAGGAAAGGCGGCATCTCGAAGCGTTGCTGAACATGCGCTTTCTCATCATGTTTGCCGGTCGTCCTGGACGACTTCAGTGATATGCACTAACGACGTTTTGCTGAGATCCAGCATGCGCGGCTGGCTGAGTGCGACCTGGCCCGAATCCAGATACACCTTGACGATCGGACGGAGCGGATATTTCTGATTCAGCTCCACGACCTCGGCGGCCTCTCCTGAATTCAGCCGCACACGAGTCCCTAACGGAAACACCGAGAACTGTTGAATCAGGCTTTCCAGCACCCGAGTGGAAAACGCCCCCTTCTCTTTCGTGACCAGTTCGCGGATGGCCTCGTGCGGAAGCAACCGCTCTCGATACGGGCGGACATGCAGCAGGGCTTCAAACGTATCGGCCAGGCCGACAATCTGGGCATAGTCGTGAATCTCTGCGCCCTTGAGCCGGCGCGGGTATCCTTGTCCCTCGAATCGCTCGTGCTCTTGCAGAACGAGCTCCGCGATCCATTCCGCCTCGGCGCCAAGCCGCCGAATCGCCTGCGCACCCAGTTCAGGATGCCGTTCGACGCTATTCCACTCTTCAGGGCTCAGCGGACCCTGTTTGTTCACAATGTCTTCGGAAATCAGGCACATTCCAACATCATGCAGGATCGCCGCAAGCCCCAAACGCATGAGATCTTCTCGGGAGTACCGCAGCCCCATCCCGACTTTGATCGCGATGATGGCGGTATTGATCAGGTTCGAGATCACCAAGCCGCCGCGCCCCCCGGAGACGGCTTTGACAAGAAGGCGATCGCCATGCGCGAGGGAATCGACAAAGCCGTTCACTATCTGCGTGATCCCCGTGAGTAAAAATGCCTGGGACCGACGAACGGCGATCACGATCGCGGTCAACTCCGTTTCGGCACGGCCCAGCCACTGATCGGCCTCAAGGGCCAACTGGGCCTGCTGCTCCGCGGAAACCTGCGTCACGTTCTCCTCCATCTGCTTGAAGGAGACGGCGCTCGGCTCCCCCTTGGGCGGCGGACTGCTCCCCTTCCCTTGAGGAACTCCTTGGCTCCGTATGAGTTCGTTCAGACGCGCCATGACGAATTACTGGGTTTCCACAAACGCTTTTTTCACGACTTCAGGTCCCACCTGCTTGCACCGTTCCATGAATCCGATCAGAAGCGCGAGATCGGCGATGGTATTCACTTTCCGAGGGACACCCCCGCTTGCATCATAGACGGCATGGATGGCCTCGGGCGAAAATACCACTCGCGCGGCTCCCGCCGCCCGCATCCGGAAGGCGACATACTCACCCGTCTCCTCAATGCTGAACGGCATGAGGTGATACCGGATCACAACCCGTTGGGCCAACTGTTTGAGCGCTTCCACTTTGCTTCTGAGTTCCGGTTGCCCCAGCAAGATCAAGGTGAGTAGAAACCGATCGTTGAGCTGAAAATTCAGAAGAAGCCGCAACTCCTCAAAAATCTGTGCGTCATGAATAGCCTGCGCTTCATCCACGACCAGAACCGTGTCCCTCTCCTTCTTCAGATTTTCCAGGAGCCGCTCGTTGAGGGCATGGACCATATCGAGCTTCGTCCCCTCTCCATTGATTCCGAGCTGATAGAGAATTTCTTTGATGAAATCGATCACCTCAAAGCTGGGATTCGCCACCAGCGCCAAATCATACCGCTCATGGGAGAGCTGCTGGATCAGGGTGCGGCTCAACAGGGTCTTCCCGCAACCAATTTCCCCTGTCAGCATGAGCGCACCTTTCCGCGCCTCCACGCCATACATAAGCCGGTGAAGGCCTTCCTCGTGTTTGGAAGAAGGAAAATAGAAGCGCGGATCAGGAACGTTGTCGAACGGGGCCTGTTTAAGACCCCAATACTCTTCGTAGTGCAAAAAACCTGCCCTGGGTTAAGGTATCATACAGCTATCGGGCAGCAAGTCTATCATTTCACGCGACTGTGTCAAGAAAATTTAGGAATAATAAGGAGTTGTCACATTTTGGCCACTTCCAATCGGAAAATGTGATCCTAGACAACACACGCGCTGTGATCCCTAAAGAGTCGCTTGAAGTTCTCCACTTCATTGCCTTCTCCCGCCTCACTTCCCCACCTGACCCGTCTCAGCCGATGTCCCGACTCACAGTTCACCTGAAGTCCCGTCGGGGTGTCCACAACCGTGACCGCCCCATGGTGATCCGTCCGTAAGAACGGAATACCCAGCCGGCCGTACGTCTCCACCATGACCGGCGAGGGATGCCCGTAAGGATTCACCCGCCCCACGGAGACCACCGCCAACCGTGGACTGACCGCTTCGAGAAAAGGCTCGTAGACGGATCCCCTTGCCCCATGATGGGGAACCTTCAGGACGGTGGCATCCAGGTTGCCGTCTGCTTGTACCAACTCATTCTCCACTTCCCGCTCCACATCCCCGGTAAAAAGAAATGAGGCGGCGCCGCATCCAAGTCGAAGGACCACGGATTGATTGTTCAGGCTCGTTCCCACCGCCGCCCTAGACCCCTCCACCAATGGAGCGCGTGGATTCAACACACGTACCTGACAGCTTCCAACCGATACCTCCCCATCGAGATTGGACGCGACTCTGACCGGCACCCTTCGCGCGCGAACGACTTCCTCGAGCCGATGGAAGAAAGCCGCATCGCGATTCACACCATTCGTCCAAAGCTCCCCGACTTGAAATTTCCTTAGGACAAACGTCAGACCCCCGACATGATCCAGCTGAGGATGGGTCGCCACCACGACGTCAAGCCGTCGGATTCCCCGGTCCCACAGTAACGGGGCGACCACTACTTTCCCCATATCATACCTGTCAGATGCCGAGCCTCCATCGATCAGCATCGTGCGCCCGTCCGGCGTTTCGACCAGTGCGGCATCACCCTGCCCCACATCAAGAAACGTGACCCGGACAGTCCCTGATGCGGGGAGATCCCGCGGGGACCACACCCAGACAAGCAACACCCCGACCGCCAACACGGCAGCGATCCGGCCGACCCAACCTCGCCACCAGATGAATGCCGCACCCAGACACAGGAAGAACACCGCCATCTGCCAGACCGGCGGCGAGGCGACCCGAACTTCCGCGCCAGGCACAGACGCGAATAGTTCCACAACCCAGACGAGCGCCTCCAGAAGAGCCTGGATCACTGCCCCTCCCGCCAACTCCTCAGACCCGCTCAGAAGAGTGACCAGACACGCCAACAATCCCGCTGGAAGCACGAGGAATCCGACGAAAGGAATGACCAGGAAGTTCGAAAATCCTCCGACCCACGCCACTTGATTGAAATAGGCCGCCACGAGCGGAGCGCACGCCACCGTCACACACACGCTCACAAGCAGGACGTCCTCAGTCCACCGTTTGACCCGGTCGCCCATTCCAGACGCCCCGACCCAAACACCGATGCTCTCCTCATCGGGAAGATGACGCGCCCGCATCACCAGAAGGATAACCAGTACCGACAAAAATGAGAGCTGGAACGAGATGTCGTAGGGCGCCAGCGGATCCAACCCCACAATCGCCAGGAAGGCCAACGCGAGACCGATACCCATGCTGTGCGCGCGGCCCAGAAAGATTGCGGTGAGGACGATGAGAATCATGACGAGAGACCGAACGGTCGCCACCTCCGCGCCGCCGAGCAGGGCATAGAGCGTGACTGGAAGGATCGTCGCCACCGCCGCCACGCGTGTGACAGTGATGCGCCGGCTGACACGAAGCAGCCACCGTGAAGGGAGGGCTAAGATTGCTTGGCGCGCGGCCCCAAAAACCACGATCCCGATCAGGCCGAGATGCGAGCCGGAAATCGACAGAATGTGCGTGGTCCCGGAGGCCATAAAGGCCTCCCGGATATCCATCTGCAGAAAGCCGGTTTCTCCCGTCACGAGCGCAAGATAAATTCCCGCGAGCGGGGCAGGCAGCGTCCGGAGAGCCGCGTCACGAATCCGGCCGCGCCATTGATCCACCCTCGCGCCTAGCGGAAACACGCCACGAGCCAGCACCCGCAGGCCGGAGCCATCGTCACGCAGGGTGATATGCCCGACCGCGTGGATACCTGCCCGCCGCAGGTGCGCGTCGTAATCATAGCCTCCGGGATTGAGCAAACTGTGAGGCCGACGGAGTCTCGTTTCGAATTCAACCATATCGCCGACGGTCAAAGAAGGAACAACGCCTCGAATCGTCAGCTTGACCCGATCGTCGAGAGGGAGCGTGCGGCGCGGCATCATCAGACGTTGGACCGCGATGACGGCAGCGGCATGATCCGGCCCGAAACGGACCGGCTCGACAATGACTCCGACCAGGTCGACCTTTTCCGGCCCGGCTGATCGAATCAAGGAAGAGGACTCCGCACGGGCTTGCGCCAGAGCGGCTCCCACCACGCCGAAAAGAAAGACGCCGAACACCACGCATCCGAAACCGGGAGGACATCGGCCGCTGGAAGAGAGATAGCAGACGCCCCCGAGGACGAGGGTCATCACGCACAGGAGGGAAAATGGAAAGTAGACAAAACCCGATCCGACAAAGACCCCGACCAAAAGACTCACGGCCAGCACGGGCAGGGGCCGGACTGATTGTGTGGAAGGAGCGGGTTCCGTAGGAAAGATCAGCCTTCGCCGACCTCAGCCCGGAGCACATCGGCTAGGTGATGGGCGATTTTCTGAACCATCTCCGAGTCTTCCGCTTCGACCATGATGCGGACGAGGGGCTCAGTCCCTGAATACCTGACCAAGATACGACCGGACTCGTTCAACGACGCTTCATGCGCGCGTAAGGCCTGCTGGAAGGGAACGATGTGAGCCAGGTCCTTTCGCTCTCGAACACGGACATTGACCAGCACCTGCGGATAGAGCGGGATCCGCTCGGCCAACTGGGACAACGATTTCCCGGAGCGCCGGATCAACGCCATCACTTGAAGCGCGGAGATAAGTCCGTCTCCCGTGGTGTTGTGGTCCAGGAAGATGATGTGCCCGGATTGCTCCCCGCCGAAGTTATAGTCCTCGGCTAACATACGCTCCAGAATATAGCGGTCGCCCACCGCCGTCCTGACCAGCTTGACCCCCGCCCGCGCCAGCGACTGTTCCAGCCCCAGGTTGCTCATCACAGTGGTGACCACGGTTTTTCGCGCCAACCGGTTCTGCTCTTTCAGATCAAGGGCCAGCGCCCCCAGAATCTGATCGCCGTCCACAACACGACCGTCTTCGGCGATAAAGACAGCGCGGTCCGCATCGCCATCATGCGCGACGCCGAGCGCAGAGCCCTCCGCCCTGACGGCGTCTTGAAGGACGTGCGGCGAGACCGCGCCACAGTTCAGGTTGATGTTGGTGCCGTCAGGCTTATCGCCCAGGACCGTCACATCCGCGCCGAGCTCCCGGTAGATATCGGGCGCGACCTTGTAGGCCGCGCCGTGCGCGCAATCAACCACCACCTTGAGTCCCTCCAGGTCGAACCCTTTCGGCAGGGATCGCTTCACAAACTCGATGTATCGCCCCTCCGCATCATCAATGCGGAAGGCCTTGCCGATCTCAGATGCCGTCGGGCGAAGGGCATCGATGCTCCCCGAAACAACCAACTCCTCAATCTGGGCTTCGAGCTCGTCAGGCAGCTTGAGCCCCTCACGGGAGAAAAACTTAATGCCGTTGTCCTCATAGGGATTGTGCGAGGCCGAAATCATGACCCCGGCGTCGGCGCGGAGACTCCTGGCCAAAAAGGCAATGGCCGGCGTCGGCATGGGCCCGACCAACAGCACGTCAACGCCCATTGAGCAGATACCCGACGTCAGGGCCGATTCGATCATATACCCCGAGAGCCGTGTATCCTTGCCGATGACAATGCGATGACGGCCCGGGCGAGTTTTAAACACGTGGGCCGCTGCCCGCCCAAGTTTGAGGGCGGTCTCGCTGGTCATGGGCTCGACGTTCGCGACGCCCCTGATGCCGTCAGTCCCGAAGAGCCGGCGCATATCGTTCTCCTCCCAGCCTCTACGACTCCATCACCGCACGTTGCACACACGCCGCATCGTGGGGTATGACCTTCGCGTCACGGATCGCCTTCGCCATGCGCGCCACATCCTTCATGTGCTCGACGGAATGCACTCGGACCACATGCGCCCCCTGGTATACTCCGACCGCCACTGCCGCAGCCGTTCCCCACTCCCGCTCGCCAACCGGTCGTTCCAGAACAGACCCCACGAAGGATTTGCGCGACGGTCCGATGACGATGGGACGGCCCAGCACCTGGAACGCGGAAAGGTGGCGCAACAACGTGAGGCTTTGATCGCAGGTTTTCCCGAAGCCTAGACCCGGATCGACCGCGATTCTCTCCCGGTCGATGCCGGCGGCCACCGCAGCTTCAACCCGTGCATGGAGAAAATCGCAAACTTCCTCGACCACCGCAATATACTCTGGATGGGCTTGCATCGTGAGCGGAGTTCCCTGCATATGCATCAAAATCAGTCCGGCCTGCGCCCGGGCCACGATCTGCGCCATCTCCGGATCGCCCTGGAGGGCGCTGATGTCATTAATGATGGCTGCGCCCGCATCGAGACATCGCTTCGCCACTTCCGCCTTGGTGGTATCGACCGAGATGGGCACACGGACCCGGCGAGTCAACGCCGTGACCACCGGCAAGACACGGGCCAGTTCCTCTTCCAGAGAAACCGGCCGGGCTCCGGGACGTGACGACTCTCCGCCGATGTCCAGAAGATCGGCGCCCTCAGCCTCCATGGCGACGGCATGGGCGACCGCCGCATCCAAATTCTGATAGCACCCTCCATC
>Ga0184623_10001279_pt1 | contig 10976 bp, 8 predicted proteins | sample PLM1_100_b1_FD_133138 | JGI IMG/M metagenome (GOLD analysis project Ga0184623, IMG submission 133138) | Groundwater sediment microbial communities from an aquifer in East River, Colorado, USA - PLM1_100_b1 | ecosystem: Environmental > Terrestrial > Soil > Riparian zone | place: USA: East River...
GAACCCCTAACCGCCCGATTACAAGTCGGGTGCGCTACCAATTGCGCCACGCCAGCACAGAGCGCTCCGATCGTAACCGGCACCGCCTACTGGATTGCGCTGCGGCCCCGGATGCGTCTATATGCAGGCCGGGAACCCGTAACGAGGCGGCTGCGCGGTTCAGCTCGAACGGCTCGGCGTCCCAGCTGAGCGCTGCGTGTTCGTCGACGACGTTGCCGCGTATCTGGAGCCGGCCCGCGAGCTGGGCATGACCGTCATCCACCGGTCGACACGGCGGCGACGGTCGCCCGCCTGGCCGACCTCTTCGACCTCGCGTTGGAGCTGTCGCGCGAGCCCAGCGCCGGCGGCTCAGGAAGCCCGAGGCGCCGCCGTCGTCGTGCGGATGACCAGTTCCGTCTCGAGCACCTGCCGAACCGAGCCATTCTCCTCGCGCGCTTCGCGGCTGAGCAGCTCCCAGGCGGCCCGTCCCTTCTCGGCGTGCGGCTGGGCGACCGTGGTCAGCCCGACCTGCTCAGCCTCAGGGATGTCGTCGAACCCGGTGATCGAGAGCTGCTCCGGCACGCTGATGCCCCGCGCCTCGGCCGCTCGCAGCGCTCCGAGCGCCAGGATGTCCGTGGTGCAGATCAGCGCGGTCACCTGCGGATGCTCGTCGAGCAATTGCCCGGCGGTGGCTTCGGCCGACTCCAGCGAGTGCGTCCACGACTCGTACACGGGCAGCTTGGCCCGGTCGCCGCCGAAACCCTCGTTGATGCCGTCCAGGCGCAGTCGCACGACGTCGTACGACGACTCGCGCTGCCGTTCGAGCGACACGGGCCCGTCGCGGCGCTCAGGGCCGATCCGGGTGCAGACGATGCCGGGCCGCTGGTGCCCGAGTTTGGCGATGTGCGCGCCGACCCGGGCAGCGGACACGCGGTCGTCGATGCCGACCCAGTCCACGCCGGGGATGTCCAGCGGCTCGTCGACGATGACGATGGGCAGCGGCCGCGCGAGCACCGCCTCCAGGTGCGGATCGCCCTGCGGGAGCGAGTACACGACGAAGCCGTCGACGGACGCGGCCGCGGCCAGCGCGGGATCGCTCCCCGAACCGGGCACAGCCGGCACGAGCAAGAGCCCGGTCTTGGCGTCCTCGCATGCCTGCGCGAGGCCGGCGAGGAACTTCACCGCGGCCGGGTCACGGAATGCGTACGAGAGCGCCTCGGTGAGCACCAGGCCGATCGCTCCGGCACGCCGCGTACGCAGCGAGCGGGCAAGCGGATCCGGCCCGGGGTAGCCGAGCCGTTTCGCCGCCTCCAGGACACGTTGACGGAGCTGCGGCGAGAGCTGGTCGGGTCTGTTGTACGCGTTGGAGACCGTCGTCCGTGAGACGCCGAGCTCCGCCGCGAGGGACGCCAGCGTTGCCGTTCTACGGGAGGGCTGCCGATGAGCCATGCGCGGCACCCTAACCGATTCAGGGTTACTGGCGAGTCACCTATGCCAAATGCAAACGCTCTCACGGGTCAGATCACACCCGCGGCGCGGTCGACTCGCGCTCGACAAGTCGGGGTCGGAAGACACGCGAGTGCGCCAGTCCGTCCCCGGAATCCGTCCCCTCGATCTCGGCGATGAGCCCGTCGACGGCGGCCTGCGCCATCTTGACGACCGGCTGGGCGAGCGTCGTGAGCGGCGGCGAGGCGTACGGCGCCATCGGAGTGTCGTCAAAACCCACGACGGACAGCTCTCTGGGGACGGCGATGCCGCGCCGCCGCGCCTCACTCAGCGCACCGAAGGCCATCACGTCGCTGGCGCAGACGAGCGCCGTGGGTGCCGCCTCGTCGAGCAACCGTGCAGCGGCGGTGGCTCCTCCAGCGGCGCCGTACTCCGCGTACGCCACCAGCGCCGGATCAGCGTTCAGCCCCGCTTCTTCCAGGGAAGCCTGCCAGCCGGCGCGCTTGAGCCGGGTCGGCACCGATCGTGCCGGGCCGGAGACGAAGCCGATCCGCTGGTGCCCCAGCTCGACCAGGTGCCGCGTGGCGAGGTATCCGGCCACCTGCTCGTCCACGCAGACGTCCGGAACGTCGAGGGTCGGCATGCCGCCGTTGACGAACACCATCTGGACGCCGTCCTCGCGCAGCCGCTTGTAGTGGCCGTGCGGCGCGAGGGAGTCCGTGGACTCGGGCGACACAAAGACCATGCCGGCGACGCCGTGCGCGAGCAGGATCTGCACGTGCTCCTCCTCCCGCACGCTCGCCGCCTGCGTGTTGCACAGGACCGTCGAGTAGCCGCGGGCGGCGGCGCGCGCCTCCAGCGCCTCGGCGAACGCGGGGAAGACCGGGTTGGTCAGCTCAGGCAGGAGCAGCCCGAGCACGCCGGTGGTGTGCAGCGCGCCGAGCCCGCGCGGCGTGTACCGCTGCTCGGCGAGCGCCGAGAGCACCCTGCGCCGGGTCTCCTCGTGTACGCCCGGGCGCCGGTTCAGCACCCGGCTCACGGTCGAGATGCTCACGCCCGCCGCCTCGGCGACGCCTGCCAGACCTCCTGACAACGCGACCTCCTCTTCCTCGCCGCCACCAGTGTGGCGGGCCGAACCGGATCGCCGCTGATCAACCCCCATGGGCACAAGTTCGCAGGAAGGCATTAACAGAGCATGACCGGCCCGTTATGTTGGTCGAGACCACTGCTCGTTCTGGTGGAGGTCACGGTCGGAGCATGGTGACCAGCACGGTCACGGCGCCGTCCATCACTCGGATCGTCCGGCACGTTCCTGCCGGTGAAAGGACGCACCATGGCTACTGTCACCTTCGACGGCGCGACCCGGATCTATCCCGGGTCCACCAAGCCCGCCGTCGACGCCCTCGACCTGGAGATCGGCGACGGCGAGTTCCTCGTCCTCGTCGGTCCCTCGGGTTGCGGCAAGTCCACCTCCCTCCGGATGCTCGCGGGTCTGGAGGACATCAACGCCGGCGCGATCAAGATCAACGAGCGCGACGTTTCCCACCTCCCGCCGAAGGCCCGCGACATCGCGATGGTCTTCCAGAACTATGCGCTCTACCCGCACATGACGGTCGCCGACAACATGGGCTTCGCGCTGAAGCTGAAGAAGGTGCCGAAGTCCGAGATCCAGCGGCGCGTGGGCGACGCAGCCAAGCTCCTCGACCTGCAGGATTACCTCGACCGCAAGCCGAAGGCGCTCTCCGGCGGTCAGCGCCAGCGGGTCGCGATGGGTCGCGCCATCGTCCGCGAGCCGCAGGTCTTCCTCATGGACGAGCCGCTGTCGAACCTCGACGCCAAGCTGCGCGTCCAGACCCGCTCGCAGATCGCCGCGCTCCAGGCCCGGCTCGGCACCACCACCGTCTACGTCACGCACGACCAGGTCGAGGCCATGACGATGGGGCACCGGGTCGCGCTGCTCAAGGACGGCATCCTGCAGCAGGTCGACACGCCGCGGGCGCTCTATGACAAGCCGGGCAACGCGTTCGTCGCCGGGTTCATCGGCTCGCCCGCGATGAACCTCAAGACCGTGCCGATGGTGGAGGGTGGTGCCAGGCTCGGCAACACGATCTACCCGCTCACCCGCGAGGAGACCACGGCCGCAGCGGTCGGCGGCGCGACCCGCGTCACGGTGGGCTTCCGCCCTGAGGCAATCGACCTGGGCACCGAGGGCGACGGCATCCCGATGCGAGTCGACCTGGTCGAGGAGCTCGGTTCGGACGCCTACGTCTACGGCACGGCGAACTTCGAGGGTGAGGACGAGCGCATCGTCGTCCGCACCGACGGTCGCACCACCCCGCCGACCATGGGCGACACGGTGTACCTGATCCTCCGCAAGGGCCACGAGCACGCCTTCCACGCGGAAACGGGCGAGCGGCTCAACTGATCGAACCCGCTTCACACGGATCCCGCTCGGGCCTGGCCTGGGCGGGATCCGTCATGTGGTGGGGATCACCCATCGTCGACCCAGAGCGGGCCGGCCGCGGCGGCCCGCAACAGGGGCCCGCTGTGACAACGTCGTGCGGATGATTTGTCCGCCAGGCTACCGGCGAGTAACTTCGCGTGGCAGACTCGGGCCATGACCACTGCTGAGCCCGCCAGCCCGCCCGCGATGGATTTCGACGCGATCCGGGATGGTCTCTCGCAGGCTGTGCCGCTCGTCCGCACCCTCGGCCTGGAGTACCTCGAACTCTCCGCCGACCGCGCGCTGCTACGCCTGCCTGACCGCACTGACCTGCACAATCACGTCGGCGGACCGCACGCCGGGGCGATGTTCACGCTCGGCGAATCGGCCACGGGCGCCGTCGTCATCGGCAGCTTCGCTGACCTGCTCGACCGCTTCACGCCGCTCGCCGCTGAGGCGAAGATCCGGTACCGCGCGCTCGCAATGGGCCCGGTCACGGCCGAGGCGCGGCTGAGCCGTCCAGGTGCCGACATCCGCGCCGACCTGGACACCGCCGGCAAGGCGCGCTTCGACGTCGACGTGGTGATCCGTGACGAAGCCGGCACCACCACTGGGGAAATGACCGTCAGCTGGGCCCTGCGCCCGAACAGCTGACTCGGTTGCCGCGGTTGGATCGCGCAACCTGGGGACGGGATCCAACCGCGGTCAGCCATTGCCCGGCACGTGTTGATGAAGGTGCCCTTCATGGCGCTATGGGCGTATGAGGGGCACCTTCATCAAGAAAAGTGCGGCGGCATCAAGAAAAGTGCGGCGGCCATCAGGAAATGTGCGGCGGCGTTCGGACGTGCGGCATGGTGCGGCGGCGTCAGCCGACGCGACGGCGGCGCGCCACCTCCGCGAGCGTGACGGCAGCGGCGACCGAAGCGTTCAGTGACTCGGCGACGGCAGTCATCGGGATCGACACCCGCACGTCACACGCCTCGCCGACCAGCCGCGACAGCCCACGGCCCTCGGAGCCGACGACCACGACGAGCGGCTCGATCGCCATCTCCAGGTCGTCGAGGGTGGTGTCGCCGTCGGCGTCGAGCCCGGCGACGTAGTACCCCTCCTGCTGGCAGGCCTTGAGTGCCCGCACCAGGTTGGTGACCCGGGCGACAGGCAGCCGGGCTGCCGCACCGGCGGACGTGCGCCAGGCGGTGGCCGTCATGCCGGCGGCGCGCCGCTCGGGGAGCAGTACGCCCTGGGCGCCGAACGCTGCCGCGGACCGGACGACGGCACCGAGGTTGCGCGGGTCGGTGACCCCGTCGAGCGCGACGAGTAGGGGCGTGGTGGGCGACTCGGCCGCGGCGGCGAGCACATCGGTCAGATCCTGATACTGGTACGGCGGGACCTGGAGGCCGATGCCCTGGTGCAGGACGCCGCCGGTCATCCGGTCGAGTTCCTGGCGGCTGACTTCCATGATCGACAGCCCGCGGTCGGCGGCCAGCGCGATGGACTCGGTGACCCGCTCGTCGGTGGCGAGACCGGTGGCGACGTAGAGCGCGGTGGCCGGAATCTCCGCGCGCAGCGCCTCGGCGACCGGGTTCCGCCCGACCAGAAGCTCGGGGGCGTCCTTCGCCGCCGGACCACGCCGGCCCGGCGCCGTACGCGGCTGACCCGGCCGCGCCGCGCCGGCAGCAGCGGCCGCCTTACGCGCCGCAGCCGCCTTCTTGGCGGCCGGGTGCTTGGTGCGCTGGTCGGCGGCAGGGGTCGGCCCCTTGCCCTTGAGCTGCTTACGACGCTGCCCGCCGGAGCCGACGACCGCGCCCTTCTTGGTACCCGCCTTGCGGCGGTTCGGGCGCTGACTGTTGCCCGCCATCACACATTCCCGTCTGACAATGTCCACCGTGGACCGTGCGGGGTGTCCTCGACGAGGATCCCGGCCTGCTTGAGCTGGTCGCGGATGGCGTCCGACGCGGGGTAGTCCTTGCGCGCTCTGGCCGCCTGGCGCTGCTCGAGCGCGACCGCGACCAGTGAGTCTACGACTCCGTGCAGGTCACCGGTGCGACCGGTACCTGCCCAGACGGGATCGAGGGGGTCGAGGCCGAGCACGCCGAGCATCGCCCGGACCGAGCCGAGCGCCCCTCGGGCGGCCGTGTCGTTACCGGCAGCGAGCGCCTGGTTGCCTTCGCGGACGACCTCGTGCAGCGCGGCGAGCGCCTTCGGCGTGGAGAGGTCGTCGTCCATGGCGGCGGTGAACTCGGCGCAGAGCGTGCCGCGCTCAGTAGCACCAACCTGCTCGGTGGCGCGCGCCACGAACCCTTCGACCCGGCGGTACGCGAGCGCCGCCTCCTGCAGCGACTCCTCGCTGTAGTCGATGATCGAGCGGTAGTGCGGGGCCGCGAGGTAGTACCGCAGCTCGACGGCGCGTACCCGGCTGAGCACCGCCGGCACGCCCAGGGTGTTCCCCACCGACTTGCTCATCTTCTCGCCGCCGAGGTTGAGCAGCGCATGGTGCACCCAGAAGTTGGCGAACTCACGGCCGGCTGCCCGGGACTGCGTGATCTCGTTCTCGTGGTGCGGGAAGACCAGGTCGGTGCCGCCGCCGTGGATGTCGAACGCGTCACCCAGGTACTTGCCGGCCATCGCCGAGCACTCCAGGTGCCAGCCCGGCCGGCCGGTGCCCCACGGCGTCTCCCAGGAGGCGGTCGCAGGCTCGGTCTGCTTGTGCCCCTTCCACAGTGCGAAGTCGCGCGGATCGCGCTTGCGGCCGGTGCCGCTGTCCTCGGGCTGCTTCATCTGGTCGACTCGCTGCCCGGACAGCACGCCGTACTCCGGGTGGGAGAGCACGTCGAAGTAGACGTCGCCGCCTGACGCGTACGCGTGGCCGCGCTCAATGAGCTGGCGCATCAGCACGATCATCTCGGGGATATGGCCCGTCGCCCGGGGCTCGTAGGTGGGGCGGAGGCAGCCCAGGGCGTCGTAGCCGGCGGCGAACGCCAGCTCGTGGCGGTACGCCAGGGCCCACCACTCCTCGCCGGCCTCGGCGGACTTCGCAAGGATCTTGTCGTCGATGTCGGTGACGTTGCGGATGAATGTCACGTCGAGGCCGCGGTACGCGAGCCAGCGCCACAGCACGTCGTAGTTGACGCCCGAGCGCATGTGGCCGATGTGCGGCGCCTCCTGCACAGTGGCGCCACAGAGATAGATCCCGACCTTGCCCGGAACGAGCGGGCTGAAATCACGGACCGACCGGGCGACAGTGTCGTACAGACGTAGGGTCACCGCCAGAGTCTATCGACGCGCGCGAGATACCTGCCGCCCGTTGTCCACAGGCGGCAGGTGCCGCACTCAGCCCACGCCGACCACGTGAATGTCCCCGTCTGCTACCGACGCGTCCCGGGCACTCGACGCGCCGGTCACGAGCAGCCGAGCCGGATCACGGAAACGGGTGATCAACTCGATCCGCTGAACGGGTTTCGCGGTTGGTATCTGTGCTCCCGCCGTCCAAACTCCAGTGTCCGTGAGCAGCGCGGTCCGGATGCCCGGCTGGAGGTCGACGGTCGAGTAGACCCGCCAGCCGCCGGCGACCGGCTCCATCTCGCGCGTACGGACGCCCGTGGTGACCTCCTTGATCGCCCAGCGGCTCCCGGTCCAGTGCGCGGCGGAGTTGCGGAACGTGCCGGTGGCATCGGCAGTGAACCACACGACGAACGGGCGGCCGTTGCACTGCCAGCCGACGAGCTGGATGTAGTCGGGCGACCTGATCCCGGCAGGCAGCTCGATCGGCGTGCGCACGACCTTGGTCGGACCCTCGATGTCGGTGTTGTTGATCTGGACGCCGAGATCCCGGCCGGACGCGCTGTAGAAGTGCCGGTTCGACGGCTGGAAGTACGCATAGTGGATGTCGCGGTGGTACCGGTCGTGCTTCTCCCCCTCGGGACCGCCGCCGGCCAGGGTCCACACGATGTGCACCCGCTCGGAGCGGCCGAAGCGCGCCGGTTCGTACCGCATCTGGCCGAAGTAGACCTCGTCCATGTTGTCCGCGCGTCCGGTCGAGCCGACGGCGTACGTGGCGCCGGTGAGCTGCGTGGAGTTGCGCCAGGTCCGGCCGTTGTCCCGCGACCGGACGTACAGCATCGGGCGCTGGTCGACCGGCGCGGTCGGGTCGACCGTGTCGTCGGTGCGCCGGTAGAAGACGTAGATGTCGCCGTTCGCCGCCTTGAACGGCATGGGGTAGCTGGCGGCGACGCCCTGCGAGATCACCCGTTCTGTCCACTTACCGGCGGCGGTGCGGGCCTTCGGCGACTCGGACACGACCAGCTCGACGTTGTGCATGCCGCGGAAGATCAGCAGCTTGCCGTTGTTCGCCTGGACCATTGTCGGATAGTTGTGCGTGTCGGCGTCGCCGTCCCCGACGAACACCGGCGCGGACCAGGTGCGGGCGGCGTGGTCGTACTCCTGGACGTAGTTGTCCTCATTCTTCCCCGCCCAGGAGATGAACGTCTTCTTGACCACGGGGTCGTAGACGCCGCCGGCCATCGGGCGGCGGTCCGTGCGGGCGGCCACCGTGGTGGCGGGCGTGGCCACGGTGAACACCGGGTCTGCGGCGGACGCAGGCTCGACGGCCACCAGCAGCGGGAGCGGCAAGACCAGTAGGACCCACCGCGTGAGGGAGCGAAATCTCATGGACGGACCTCCACTACCGGCGCCGTGCGGGGCGCCGTTCCTGTATCCACATATGTGGACTGAGTCCATAAATATGAGCATTGGCCAGAATGCCACCTCGGCTGGCGCCAAGGGAAGGGCCACCCGGGCTGATCCGGCCAGCCATACTCAGCGCGTGACCACCGAGACCGCGCAGACCCTCGACCGGGGGTTGCGCCTGCTCACACTCGTCGCCGAGTCGCCGGGTGGGCTGACCGTGACCGAGGCCGCCGCCGCTCTGGGCGTCGGCCGCGCAGTCGTCTACCGGCTGGTGACCACGCTGACGGCGCACGCACTCGTGCGGCGCGACGCCGAGGGCCGGATCCGGCTCGGGCTGGCGGTGCTCCAGCTCGCCCGCCGCGCGCAGCCGCTCCTCGCCGAGACGGCGATCCCGGCGCTGCGCCGGCTCGCCGAGGAGTTGGGCACGACCGTCCACCTCACTGTTGCGGACGGTGGCGAGGCGCTGGCGCTGGCGGTGGTCGAGCCCACGTGGACCGCATTCCACGTCGCGTACCGGACCGGCACACGCCATCCCCTCGACCGTGGCGCCGCCGGCCTCGCCATCCTGGCCGGACGTTCAAAAGACGGCCCGCCGTACGTGGTGAGCAGCGGCGAACTGCAGCAGGGCGCGCACGGCGTGGCTGCGCCGCTGCCACCGGAGTCAGGCGTCGAGGCGAGCGTCGGCGTGGTCGCACTCACCGAACTGGACTCGGAGACGGTCGGTCCGCGCGTGGTAGCCGCGGCAGAACAGATCGCCGTCGCCCTCCGCTAACCGCTCGCCACCCTCGTTGAGTTGTGGAGTTTCGAGGGTCTACGGGCGGTGCGCACCCTCGAAACTCCACAACTCAACGCTTGGGGGTTGACGGCGGCGGCTCCTGCCGGAGTCCACCGTCCTGTACGCCCACCTCGGCGGGCAGCCCGCGCTCAACGGTTACAGTGCGTTGTTCCGTTGAGGTGTTGTCGAGGAGATCCCCATGACTAACGCTCCCCGCGCTGACCTGGATGTTCTCGACGAGATCCAGCGCCGCGTGCTCTGGCTCGCCGTCCGGATCGTGGACGCCGCCAACCGCGAACGGCAGACCGGCGACGGGGTGAAGGTCGGCGGGCACCAGGCGTCGTCGGCGTCCATGGTCACCGCGATGACAGCGCTCTACTTCGCCCACCTCACCGAGCACGACCGGGTGAGCGTGAAGCCGCACGCCTCGCCCGTCTTCCACGCGATCCAGTACCTGCTCGGCAACCTCGACCGCGCGTACCTCACGACGCTGCGGTCGCGCGGCGGGCTCCAGTCGTACCCGTCACGCACCAAGGACCCGGACGAGGTCGACTTCTCGACGGGATCGGTAGGCCTCGGCCCAGCGGCGCCGCTGTTCGCCGCGGTCACCCGGCGTTACGTCGACGCGCACTTCGGCGAGCGGCCGGCGTCCCGCTTCATCGCACTTCTCGGCGACGCCGAACTGGACGAGGGCAACATCTGGGAGGCCATCGCTGACCCGGCCACCCAAGGGCTCAGCAACGTCACGTGGATCGTCGACTTCAACCGCCAGTCGCTCGACCGCGTGGTGCCCGGCATCCGGATCGCGCAGTGGCGCGGGCAGTTCGAGGCGGCTGGCTGGCACGTGGCCGAGGTGAAGTACGGGCGGCTGCTCCAGGCAACGTTCGCCAAGCCCGGCGGGGCGGCGCTACGGGACTGGATCGACGCGATGCCGAACGAGCGGTACCAGTCGATGTTCGCCCACACCGGCGCCGAGCTGCGCAAACGGTTCTGTGACGGGGCGCCAGCCGACGTGCGCGCGCTGCTGGACGCGGTGCCAGACGAGGAACTGGCGCCGCTCGTGCAGGATCTCGGCGGCCATGATCTGGGCGCGATGCTGGGTGCGTACGCCGAGTGCGACGCCGCCGCCGACCGCCCGAGCGTGATCTTCGCGTACACGGTGAAGGGGTGGGGTTTGCCGTTGGCGGGCAACCCGCGCAACCACTCCGCGCTCCTGACGGGCGACCAGATCGCCGAGTTCCGGTCAGGGCTCGGGTTGAGCCCCGACAACGAGTGGGACCGGCTCGACCCGGCCACTCCAGCCGGTGCGTGGGCCGGACGGCGCCGCGAGGAGCTGGCCCGCTCCCCGCGCGAGCCTGCGCTGGTCGTGACAGTTCCGGACGCCACCGGCGTGCGGGCCGCGAAGCCCGTGTCGACCCAGGAGGCGTTCGGCCGGGTGCTCGTCGATCTCGCGCGCGACCCCGCCGTGGCCAAGTACCTGGTCACCACGGCGCCGGACGTCGCGACGTCGACCAACCTCGCCGGGTTCATCAACAAGACCGGTGTGTTCCACCCGGCGGAGCTGCCGAGTTGGGGCAACGATCCGCTGCTGAAGTGGAATGAAAGCCCGTCCGGTCAGCACATCGAGCTGGGCATCTCGGAGATGAA
>Ga0184623_10001280_pt1 | contig 10970 bp, 9 predicted proteins | sample PLM1_100_b1_FD_133138 | JGI IMG/M metagenome (GOLD analysis project Ga0184623, IMG submission 133138) | Groundwater sediment microbial communities from an aquifer in East River, Colorado, USA - PLM1_100_b1 | ecosystem: Environmental > Terrestrial > Soil > Riparian zone | place: USA: East River...
CTGGCCACGGGCAACAGCAGCACCGCGCTGAACGTCGGCCCTCACGGATTCTCCGAGGTGCTGTACGCGTTCACTTCGGCGTCCAACAACAACGGCTCGGCATTCGCCGGCATCACCGTCAACACCCCGTGGTGGAACACGGCACTGGGTCTGGCGATGCTGTTCGGCCGGTTCCTGCCGATCATCTTCGTCCTCGGCCTCGCGGGGTCCCTCGCCCAGCAGAAGCCCACACCCGCCTCCGCGGGCACCCTGCCCACGCACAAGCCACTGTTCATCGGCATGGTTGTCGGCGTCACCGTCGTCCTGGTCGCCCTCACCTTCCTGCCGGCGCTCGCGCTCGGCCCGCTGGCGGAAGGACTGCACTGACATGCGCTCCTCTACGAAAGACACCTCCATGGCTTCTGCCACCCCGAAGCAGACCCGCCGGACCTCCGGCGGCCTGCTCGACCCGAAGCAGCTACTCACATCGCTGCCCGACGCTGCCCGCAAGCTCAACCCCGCCACGCTGTGGCGCAACCCGGTCATGTTCATCGTCGAGATCGGCGCGGCCTTCACGACCGTGCTCGCGATCACCACGCCGAGCTTCTTTGCCTGGGCGGTCGTGGTCTGGCTGTGGCTGACCGTCGTATTCGCCAACCTCGCCGAAGCGGTCGCCGAGGGACGCGGCAAGGCGCAGGCCGACACCCTGCGCAAGGCCAAGACCCAGACCATGGCGCGGCGCCTGGTCGGCTGGCAGTTGGGTCAGCCCGCGGATGCCACCACGGAGGAACCGGTCGCCGCGACCGCGCTGCAGCAGGGCGACATTGTCGTGGTCGAGGCCGGGCAGATCATCCCCGGCGACGGCGACGTCGTCGAGGGCATCGCCAGCGTCGACGAGTCGGCCATCACCGGCGAATCGGCCCCGGTCATCCGGGAGTCCGGCGGCGACCGCAGCGCCGTCACCGGCGGCACCAAGGTCCTGTCCGACCGCATCGTTGTCAAGATCACCCAGAGGCCGGGCGAGAGCTTCATCGACCGGATGATCGCCCTCGTCGAGGGCGCCAACCGGCAGAAGACGCCGAACGAGATCGCGCTCAACATCCTGCTCGCCGCGATGACGATCATCTTCCTGCTCGCCGTCGTGACGCTGCAGCCGATGGCGATCTACGCCAAGAACTGGCAGGGAGCCGCACCCGACACCCTCGCCCTCGACGGACACGGCGTCACCGGCATCGTGATGGTGTCGCTGCTGGTCTGCCTCATCCCGACCACCATCGGGGCGCTGCTGTCGGCGATCGGCATCGCCGGCATGGACCGGCTCGTGCAGCGCAACGTGCTGGCGATGTCCGGCCGGGCGGTTGAGGCCGCCGGTGACGTCAACACCCTGCTGCTGGACAAGACCGGCACGATCACCCTCGGCAACCGCCAGGCCAGCGAGTTCAACGCGGTCACCGGCGTGGACGAGCACGCGCTCGCCGACGCGGCGCAGCTGTCCAGCCTCGCCGACGAGACGCCCGAGGGACGCTCGGTCGTCGTCTTCGCCAAGCAGCGCTACGGGCTGCGTGAGCGTGAGGCCGGCGAGCTCGGCCACGCGCACTGGGTGGAGTTCACCGCCCAGACCCGCATGTCCGGGGTGGACATCACCGAGGATGGCGGCGTGCGGCGCATCCGCAAGGGCGCGGCCACCGCCGTGATGAAGTGGGTACGCGACAACGGCGGCCACCCCACCGACGAGGTGGGACCGCTGGTCGACGGGATCAGCGGCAGCGGTGGCACCCCCTTGGTTGTCGCGGAGCACATCGACGGCCAACCGGCCCGGACGCTGGGCGTCATCCACCTCAAGGACGTCGTCAAGCAGGGCATGCGGGAACGCTTCAACGAGATGCGGGCGATGGGTATCCGCACTATCATGATCACCGGCGACAATCCGCTGACCGCCAAGGCCATCGCCGACGAGGCCGGAGTCGACGACTTCCTCGCCGAGGCGACGCCGGAGGACAAGCTCGCCCTGATCAAGCGAGAGCAAGAGGGCGGCAAGCTCGTCGCGATGACCGGCGACGGCACCAACGACGCCCCGGCCCTCGCGCAGGCCGACGTCGGCGTGGCGATGAACACCGGCACGTCGGCCGCGAAAGAGGCCGGCAACATGGTCGACCTCGACTCCGACCCGACCAAACTGATCGAGATCGTGGAGATCGGGAAGCAGCTGCTCATCACCCGAGGTGCGCTGACGACGTTCTCGATCGCCAACGACATCGCGAAGTACTTCGCGATCATCCCGGCGATCTTCGTAGCCGTCTACCCGAGCCTCGACACGCTCAACATCATGCGCCTTTCCAGCCCGCAGTCGGCGATCCTGTCCGCCGTCATCTTCAACGCCCTCGTCATCATCGCGCTGATCCCCCTCGCCCTGCGCGGGGTGCGCTACCGGCCCGGCGGTGCGGCGGCGATGCTGCGGCGCAACCTGTGGATCTACGGCCTGGGCGGCATCGTCGCACCGTTCATCGGCATCAAACTCATCGACCTGCTCATCCAGTTCCTGCCGGGGATGTGAACCATGCGCCTGCCAAGTTGGATCACTCAGCACTTTGCCGCGCTGCGCGCGCTGCTCGTCTTCACGGTGCTGGCCGGCATCATCTACCCCCTCGCGATCACGGGGATCGCTCAGATACCCGGCCTGCGCGACAAGGCCGACGGCTCCGTCCTGACGGCGAACGGCACGCAGGTCGGCAGCGCCCTCATCGGCCAGAACTTCACCGACGACAAGGGCAACGCGCTGGTGCAGTACTTCCAGTCCCGCCCTTCCGCCGCCGGCGACGGCTATGACCTGGACTCGACCAGCGCCAGCAACCTCGGTCCCGAGAGCGTCGAGGACACCCTCGGCGACCCGGCCCTGGACCCGAACTCCGAGCAGGGCGACGGCAGCAGCCCGAGCCTGCTCAGCCAGGTCTGCTCCCGCAGCAAGGCGGTCGGAGAACTGGAAGGTGTCGACGGCAGCCGTCCGTTCTGCACCCCCGGAGGGGTCGGCGCGGTCCTGCGCGTCTACTACAGCGACGGCCTGTCCGGCACGGTGACCCGCGCGGTCAGCGTCAACGAACGCTGCCCGGCCACCCCGTTCATCACCACCTACCAAGGTGTTCACGTGGAGTGCGCGAAGTTCGGCGAGGACTACTCCGGCGGCGTCCTCACACCGATCCCGGGCAGCGCGCCGGATACCTCGGTGGTGCCCGCGGATGCGGTAACGGCCAGCGCCAGCGGCCTGGACCCGCACATCAGCCCCGCCTACGCCACGCTCCAGCTGGCTCGCGTAGCCAAGGCCCGCGGCATCAGCGAGGCCGACCTGCGCAAGCTGATCGACGAACATACGGACGGCCGTGCCCTCGGGTTCATGGGCGAGCCGGGCGTTAACGTGCTGGAGCTTAACCTGGACTTGGACAGCAAATACCCCTACCAGGGCTGATACATCAACCGACGCCGGGTGCGACCGAAAGGAACGACATGCCACGCGGAACGCTGCGGGTATACCTCGGGGCCGCGCCCGGCGTCGGCAAAACCTACAAGATGCTCGAAGAGGGCCACCGGCGGGCCGATCGCGGCACCGACGTCGTCATCGGCCTAGTCGAAACCCACGGCCGCAAATGGACCCAAACCCTGATCGCCGGGCTGGAACTCATCCCGCGCAAGAGCATCGAATACCGCGACACCACGTTCACCGAGATGGACCTCGACGCGATCCTCGCCCGCCGCCCCGCGGTCGCTTTGATCGACGAATTCGCGCACACCAACGTGCCGGGCAGCCGCAACGCCAAACGCTGGCAAGACATCGCCGAACTCCTCGACGCCGGCATCAGCGTGGTCACCACCCTCAACATTCAGCACATCGAATCGCTCAACGACGTGGTGGAGTCGATCACCAGAATCCAGCAGCGCGAAACCATCCCCGACGAGATCGTGCGCCAGGCCGCGCAGATCGAACTGGTCGACATGACCGCCGAAGCGCTGCGCTCACGCATGACCCACGGCAACGTCTACACCGCCGACAAGATCGACGCCGCGCTGGGCAACTACTTCCGCATCGGCAACCTCACCGCGCTACGGGAACTGGCCCTGCTGTGGCTGGCCGACAAGGTCGACGACCAGCTGGAACGCTATCGCGCCGAACACAACATCGGGCGTACCTGGGAAGCCCGCGAACGGGTCGTCGTCGCGTTGACCGGCGGACCGGAAGGCGACACCCTCATCCGCCGCGCCGGGCGCATCGCCGACCGGCTCAAAGGCGCCGAACTCCTCGCCGTGCACGTCGCCCGCTCCGACGGCCTGGCCACCGGCGCTGACCCGGCCCACCTGGCCCGCCAGCGGGTCCTCATCGAAGGCATCGGCGGCAGCTACCACCAGGTCGTCGGCGACGACATCCCCCAGGCCCTGCTGGAATTCGCCCGCGCCGTCAACGCCACCCAACTCGTCCTGGGCGCCAGCCGCCGGGGCCGCTTCGCGCAGATCTTCGCACCCGGCGTCGGGGTCACCGCCACCGCCGAATCCGGGGCCATCGACGTGCACCTGGTCACCCACGAGGAAACCAGGCGCCGCTGGCGCCGCCGGCCCCAGGGCACCGTGTCCGGACTGACCTGGCAACGGCGTATGGCCGGGTTCGTACTCGCCGCGGTCCTGCTGCCCCTGCTGACGTTCGGGCTCACCCGGGTACGCGCGGATCTGTCGCTGCCCAGCGACATCCTCATCTTCCTGTCCGCCGTCGTCGTGGTCGGGCTCATCGGCGGCATCTGGCCCGCCATCGCCGCCGCGGTCGCCGGGTTCCTGCTCCTCAACTACTACTTCACCCCGCCGATCCACCTGTGGACCATCGCCGAACGCGAAAACGTCCTCGCCCTGCTCGTGTTCGTCGCCGTCGCGGTCGCCGTCAGCGCCACCGTCGACCTGGCCGCCCGCCGTACCGCCGATGCCGCCCGCGCCCGCGCCGAGGCGCAGACACTCGCCACCGTCGCCGGCTCCGTGCTGCGCGGCGGCAGCCCGCTGCGGTCGCTGCTGGAACAGCTTCGCGAGACGTTCAACCTGACCAGCGTCACCCTGTTGGAATGGCGCGCGGGCGAGCCGCGCTCGCCCGACATGCGCCGCGACCCGTCCAAATGGCGGGTGGCGGCGAGCGTGGGCGGCCAGCCGTCGTTCAGCCCGTCGGAGGGCGACGTCGACGTCCCGGTTGACGACGACCTCGCCCTGGTGCTGGAGGGGCACACCCTCGCCGCCGCAGACCAGCGGGTAGTCGAGGCGTTCGCCGCGCAGGCCGCGATCGCGCTACGGCAGGAGCGCCTCGCCGCGCAGGCGGCAGCCGCCGAGCCGCTGGTCGAGGTCGACCGGGTACGCACAGCCCTGCTGCAGGCCGTCAGCCACGATCTGCGTACGCCGTTGACGTCGGCCAAGGCCGCCATCGGCAGCCTGCGCAGCCCCGACGTGGACTTCGCCGAACCCGACCGGCGGGAACTGCTCGCCGCCGCCGACGAGTCGCTGGACAAACTGACCCGGCTCGTCGACAACCTGCTCGACATGAGCCGCATGCAGGCCGGCGCGCTCGGGATCGCGACCCAACCCACCAGCGCCGCCGAGGTCGCGTCGCTTGCGCTGCGGGACCTCGGCGACGGCGCCGGCGGCATCACCCTCCATTTCCCGGAGGACCTGCCCGAGGTGCAGTCCGATCCGGCGCTGCTGGAACGCATCCTGTCCAACCTCGCCTCCAACGCGCTGCGCTACAGCCCACCCGGAAAACCACCGGCCATCACAGCGAGCGAGCACGACGACCGACTGGAGATCCGCGTCATCGACCACGGTCCCGGCATCCCGATCGCCGACCGCGAAAACGTCTTCCAGCCCTTCCAGCGGCTGGGTGACCGCGACAACGCCGCCGGCGTCGGGCTCGGGCTCGCCCTGTCCCGCGGCCTGGCCGAGGCGATGGGTGGAACGCTGGAACCGCAGAACACGCCCGGCGGTGGCCTCACCATGATCGTTAGCCTGCCGGTGGCAGGGGAGGAACAATGACCCGGGTCCTCATCGTCGACGACGAGCCGCAGATCCTGCGAGCCCTGCGCATCAACCTGACGGCCCGTCAGTACGACGTCCTCGTGGCGGCCGACGGCACCGAGGCGCTGCGCATCGCCGCGACCGATCATCCGGACTTGATCGTCCTGGACCTGGGCCTTCCCGACATCGACGGCATCGAGGTCATCCGCAAACTGCGCACCTGGACACCGGTGCCGATCATCATCGTCTCCGGCCGGGCTGGCAGCGCCGACAAGGTCGATGCCCTCGATGCGGGAGCCGACGACTACGTCACGAAGCCGTTCAACATGGACGAACTTCTGGCCCGGCTGCGGGCCGTCAACCGCCGGCTCGGCGGGGGAGAAGCGGTGGGCGCCGTCCGGGTCGGCGCCTACGAGATCGATCTCGGCACGCACACCATCCAGGACCCGGTGACCGGCGAGACCGTCCACTTGACCCGTACCGAATGGCAACTCCTGGAAGCTTTGGTGCGCTTCCCCGGCGCCCTCATCACCCAGCGCCAGCTGCTGCAGCAGGTGTGGGGTCCAACCTATTCGACCGAGACCCAGTACCTGCGCCAATACATGGCCCAGCTGCGCCGCAAGCTCGAACCCGACCCGGCCCGGCCGCGTCACCTGCTCACCGAGCCCGGCATGGGCTACCGGTTCGTCCCTGCGTCCTGACATCTCACTCGGCGCCGACGGCAGAAAGCGAGAATGAGCGCCGCCACGCCGAAGATCGCGACCTCGCGACCGTCACTTTGGCGATTGAGGCCCGGATCGCAAGCTGATGTTCGACAGCGGCGAGCCAGATGGCTTGCTGATTCAGCATCTCGCTGTGGGCCACCGCCTGATCCGATCAATATAGACGGTGGCCTGCGCGTGGGAGGTTGGGACCATATGTCCGGCCTCCCACATGCCGACCTGGGCAGTGACGCACCATGACCAAGCGCGAAGGCAGGTTAGTTTGGGTCGTCGGCCCCTTCTGCTTCTTCGGCAAGTTCGGTCAGGATGTCGGCCGCGTCCTGGTTGCCGCCGGCCGCAAGGCGCCGTAGTTCGTCGATGTCCTCGCGTTCCTGTGCGAGCTCGACGAGCTGGTCGGCAGCGTCCTTGCTGCCCGCGTCGGCAAGGCGCCGTAGCTCGTCCATGTCGCCACGCTCGGCCGCGCTTTCTACGAGCTGGCTGACGGTGTCCGGATCCACGTTGGCGGCTATGCCGAGCATCCCGAGAAGGTCATCGTTGTTCATGGCGCATCCGTTTCCTTGTTCCCGCCGACGCAGTGGTCGGCGACGAGGTCTGCGATGGCGTCTGCAACGGCCTGTTCGCCGCGCAGGTGGATCGTGACATGGCCGGCCGCGACCGGGCGAACCTCGCCCCTGGGTACCGATGTGGCGAAGTCGGTGTAGAGCCGGAACTTGGCTTCGATCTCGTCGTGGAGCAGCGGCTCGGGGGTGCCTGCGGAGACGGCGGTCTTGAATGGGTCGACCTGGGTGGAGGACAGGATCAGCAGCGGGATGTCGGGTAGCGGGCCTGCGGCGCGGATCTCGGCGTAGATCTGGTCGAGGTTGCTCGCCTCCTGGAGGCCGATCTTGAGCGCGCGCGGGCTGACGTGGTAGTCGATGAGCGGCTCGCGGACCTCGGCGGGCCAGCTGGCCAGTTCCTGCGCGAACAGGGCGCGGTAGAGCTGGATGATCTCGTCGGGCAGGTCGTCGAGGGCCGCCGCGGCATCGGCGGCGTTGAAGCCCGCCCGGATCTCGCGCAGTTGCTCGGGCATGGACGAGTTGTAGTCCTCGTGGGCTGGGTCGAGCAGTAGCAGGGCGGCCACTTCGCCGGGGAACCGGGTCGCGTAGTAGCGCGCGTACAGGCCGCCGAGCGAGTGCCCGACCAACATGTATGGGCCTTCGACAGCGGCGTTGTGCAGCAGTGCCCGCAGCTCGTCGGTCGCCTCGGTCAGGGTGCGTGGCAGGTGGGCGGGCGCGCCGTTGCCGGTACCGGCGCGATCGTAGATCACGCTGGTGGTCAGCTGCGCGGCTCTGCGGTGCACGTTCCAGTAGTCGTGGCCGACCGTCCCGGCGCCAGGCAGGAACACGACCGCCGGGTGGACGTTGTCCGTTGCTCTGAGCGTTTCCATGTTTGGGAATGGTACCAGATATGGGAGAGTAAATGGCGTGGACATGGTTGACCTCCTCCTTCACCCGGTGCGGATCCGTGTCGTGCACGCCTTCGCCGGTGGCCGTACGCTCACGACCGCCGAACTGGGCGAGCACCTTCCCGACGTGCCCAAGACCACCCTGTACCGGCATGTCGGGATCCTCGCCACAGCGGGGCTGCTGGAGGTCATCGGGGAGCAGCGGGTACACGGCGCCGTGGAACGGACCTACCGGCTCGACCGGGCGCGCACCCGCATCAGCCCGCAAGAAGCCGCGGCGATGACCATCGACGACCACCGGCACGGCTTCGCCGCCGCGATGGCCGCCCTGCTCGCCGACTTCAGCGCCTACCTCGACCGGCCGGACGCCGACCCCACCGCCGACATGGTCGGATACGTGCAGATCCCGCTATGGCTCAACAAAGAGGAGATAGCTGCAATGGCTGAGCAGGTTCGCACGATGCTCATGTCCAAAATAGACAACACGCCCGAGCTGGGACGCCGGCTTTACCTGCTAAGCCCCATCCTTTTCCCGATCGACCAGGGCTAGTGCGGTGACCACTAACTTTGACCGGGTTGGCGACTCGCCGGGCCGGATGCGAGTTTCGGGGGCGTACCAGGCTCATCCTTGATCTTGTGGGGGTGAGTAGGGGTGCGTGATGTCTGTACCTGTCAGAGCCCGTCGCCTGAGTCAATCCGAGGGCCCGTACCTGCTGCGGCTGGTCCGGCGAGGCCGCCAAGAATCCATCCGGGTCCGCCGCGGGCTGATGATCCTCGCGTCGTCGTCCGGGACGCCGGTACCGGCCATCGCCCGGCTGGTCGCCGCCGATGAGGACACCGTCCGCGGTGTGATTCACGCGTTCAACCAGCGGGGGCTGGCCGCGTTGGACCCTCACTGGGTGGGCGGGGCGCCCCGCCGCATCAGTGACGACGACGTCGCGTTCATCGTGGCCACGGCCATCACGCGCCCCAAGAAACTCGGACTGCCGTTCACCCATTTCAGCGTCCGGAAACTGGCCGCCTACCTGCAAGGCAGCTACGGCCGTCACGACCCGAAACAGGCGCCGGCCCGGAAGGTGCCGGTCAAGCGGGAACGGCTCCGACAGATCCTGGCCGGCCACGATGTCACCTTCCAACGGACCCGCACCTGGAAGGAGTCCACCGACCCGGACTTCGAGTCCAAACTGGACCGCATCGAGGAAGTGACCACCCGGTTCCTCGGCCGGTGCTTCGCATTCGACAAGTTCGGGCCACTGTCGATCCGACCCTGCCACGGCACCTGCTGGGCCGCCCGCAACCATCCCGACCGGCTCCGGGCCACGTATAAGCGCACCCACGGGATCCGCTACTTCCACGGCTGCTACGACCTGTCCCGGGACAAGCTGTGGGGTGTGCTGCGCCGCCGTAAGGGCGGCGATCACACCCTCGCGGCTCTCAAGGACGATCCGCGCCGCCCGCCCGGACGGGGCACCGATTTACGTGATCCTGGACAACCTGTCGGCGAACAAGACCCCCGCCATCCGCGCCTGGGCAACCCGACACAAGGTCGAGTTGTGCCTCACCCCGACCAGCGCCTCGTTGGCCGACCCGATCGAGGCGCAGTTCGGGCCGTTGCGGGCCTTCACGATGGCCAACTCCGACTACCCCAACCACATCGTGCTGGCCCGAGACCTGCAGGCATACCTGCGCTGGCGCAACGCCAACGCCCGCCACCCCGAGGTGATCGCCGCCCAACGCCGCGAACGCGCCCGTATCCGCAGCGAACGCCACCAACGCTGGGGCCGACCCGCCACCGCGCGAGTTGCCTGACGTCAGCCCGTCGCCCCGAAATGGGCCGGGGCGTACGGCCGACAGCCGATCACGCAGTGATAGCAGCGTTCCACCACGCCGTCCGCGTTGTACCACTCGTGGTCGCCGCAGTCAGTCACACCCTTGCTCGCCAATCCCCGATCCGCCAGAAACCACGGAAGACGTCGCCGAAGCCACGTCCGCCACCGGAACCGACCACGGCCAGAGTTGCTCACCACCAGAACCTACGACGAGCCGGCCCCTGCCGCACACCCAATATCAACCCGGTGAACGTTCATGGTCAGAGCACTAGGTCGGCATGCTCGATCCCGGCCTGCACATGGACCCACACGGCATCGGGGAAGTCGGCGCGTGCCTACTGCCACAGGCTCCGGGCCTGTGGCTCGTGCCCGGAGGCAATACCCATGACATGAAGACCCTCGACAAGGTCGTCGACGGGGTCAAGCGGATCCGCGGGCATACCGGCCGGCCCGCAGGCGGCCATGCAAACTGCAGGCAGCGCCCGCGCCGTACGCCGGCGACACCGACTCCGTCGGACCCGCCGCCACCACCTACTTCGAAGCTCGCATCCACGACGTCGGCACTGCCCTCGTCGCGATGACTGGCCAGCCGCGTCACCTCGCCCACAGTGGCAGTTGACGGTGGTGGCCACCCTGGGTTTAGGATATTCTTAAGTCGCCGTTGAGGAGAGGGAAGGCCGGTCGGATGCAGTGGGAGATTCTCCTGACCGCACAGGTCGAGACATTCCTTGACAGCCTCTACGAGGCGGATCGGGAGAGCCATCGGCTGGTCAACCAGGCGATCTTGGTGCTGGAGCAGAATGGGCCAGCCGAAGGCCGGCCGCTGGTCGACACGGTGACGGCATCGCGGATCGCCAACATGAAGGAACTGCGTCCGCCCTCTGCCGGCCGGTCGGAGATCCGGATCCTGTTCGTCTTCGACCCGTGGCGGTCGGCGATCTTGCTGGTGGCTGGCGACAAGGCCGGACA
>Ga0184623_10001281_pt1 | contig 10967 bp, 8 predicted proteins | sample PLM1_100_b1_FD_133138 | JGI IMG/M metagenome (GOLD analysis project Ga0184623, IMG submission 133138) | Groundwater sediment microbial communities from an aquifer in East River, Colorado, USA - PLM1_100_b1 | ecosystem: Environmental > Terrestrial > Soil > Riparian zone | place: USA: East River...
GGACGTGGTGAACATCATCCGCACGAAGCACGTGGGAAAGACGGTCGTCGTCGTCGGCCATTCCAACACGACGCCCGACGTGATACGCGCGCTGGGCGTCGCGGATCCTCCGAAGATTCCCGATTTGCAATACGACGATCTGTTTGTCGTCACGATCGGGAAGGGCGTGCGGCCGCAGGTTGTGAGGTTTCGATACGGCGCGGCGACCCGGTAACAACGTTAACCGCTAACCGTTAACCGTTAACCGTGATAGTGCCTTCGGTTAACGGTTAACGGTTAACGGTTAACGAAGCTGGTCGCTAGGGAAAATCCGGCGGCGAGATCCGCTTCTTCGTCGCCTGCTCGAATGCGTAAGCCAGTTTCAACAGCGTCGGCTCGCTGCAGGCCATTCCGGTGAAGCTCACGCCGTACGGCGACGGTTTGGCCTTGAACGTGTCGGGAAACGCAGTCGTCGGCGCGTTCGGCACCATTCCGAACGGCACCATCACCGTCGGATAGCCGGGCCTTGCCGCGATGGCGGCGCCGAACGATCCTGGGAAAAGCAGCGCATCGAGCTTGTGCGTCTTCATCGCCTCGTCGATGCCGTGCGTGCCGGCCAGAAGGATGTCGCGGGCGCGATCGGCTTCATAGCGCGCGCGGAACGTCTCCTGGTCCATGGCGTTGGAGAAGTCGAGCAGCGACTGACCGTACTTGATCGTTCCGAGCTTCTCGTGAGCCCGGTTCCACTGCCGCAGCTCGGCGAGCGTCTTCACCGGCGCGGCGGATCCGAGGGAGGTGAGCCAGGCGTTGAAGTCGCGCTCCATACCGTAGGCGAAGTCGATCGAGCATTTGCGCGCTTTCGCGTCATCCATGCTCGTGCAGACGCTCCATTGCAATAGGTTGTTCTTCTCATCTTTGTCGACGACGCTCGGGATATCGGCCGGATCGACGATGACCGCGCCCTGCTGTTTGAGGGTGGCGATGGCGTCGTTCATCGACTTCAGCTGATCGGGATTGATTCCGCCGCGCGGCTCAGTGGCGCCCGGAGGCGTGAACTTGTCGTAGTAGAACGCGCGCGGGATTCCGATGCGCGCGCCCTTCAGTCCGTCTTTCTTCAGGAACGCCGTGTAATCGCGATTCGGCGGTGGCGGGCAGGTCTTCGTGGCCGGATCGTTCGGATCGGGTGCCGCCCCTTCGAGGGCGCCCAGGAGGATGGCCACGTCGGTCACGCTCCTGGCCATAGGACCGGGCGTGTCCTGATCTGCCGTGATCGGAATGACGCCGTACCGGCTGATGCGCCCGACCGTCGGCTTCACCGCGGCGAGCATGTTCTGGTTCGCCGGGCTGAGGATCGAACCCGATGTCTCGGTACCGACATTGGCCGCCCAGAAACTCGCGGCCGTGCCGATGCCCGAGCTCGAGCCACCTGTGCCGAGTGCCGGCCGTCCATCAGAAGTGGCATCGCGCGGATCGCGGCGCGGGTCGTACGGATTCATTCCGTACCCGTGGAGAGAGTTGTAATTGGCCGGCATCGGCGTCGGGCTGCTGGCCACCCAGTTCGCGAGCTCCGTCAGTCCGGTCTTGGCGATGATGATCGCGCCGCCGTCGCGCAGGATTTTCGTCAACGTGGCTTCGTACGGCGGCACGAGGCCGTCGAACGCCAGCGCGCCGCCGGTGGTGGGCATGTTCGTGGTGTGGATGTTGTCCTTGAGCGCGACCGGAATCCCGTGAAGCGGACCGCGGATCTTCCCCTGTGCGCGCTCGCGGTCGCGCTCGTCCGCTTCCTTCAACGCGTCGCGGTTCACGGTCATCACCGCGTTGAGCTTGTCCTCGTACATGGCGATGCGAATGAGGTACTGCGTGACGATGTCGCGCGAGGTGACGCGGCCCGACCGCAACGCCTCCTGCATCTCAGGAATACTCGCTTCGACAACGGAGAATGGCGGTTTCGACTTATCCTTGGCCAGAACAGGAAGTGCGAAAACGGCAATCAGGGCGGCAGCAAGCAGATTCTTCATGACGGGACGAGATTCTATCCCGCGCCCGCGCCCGAGCCCGAGCCCGCGCCCGAGGGTGGGGGACGAAAAGCCGGGCTCGGGCTCGGGCTCGGGCGCGGGCCCGTGAAATGGAGTGACAATGCGAGTTCTATTGATAATCGGTCTGATCCTTCTGATCCTCGGCGTGGCGTCGTTTTTCGTGGCCATTCCTCGTAAGGAGCGACACGGCATCGAAGCCGGCGGGGTCTCCCTCGGCGTAGAGACGACGAGCCGCGAGCGGGTGCATCCGGGAATCAGCGCGGCGCTGATTGCGGGCGGGGTGGTTCTGATGATTGCCGGTCGACCGAAGCGGCGCTGACGCGGCGTTACTGCCTCACCGTCAACCCCGTCGTGTTCCGGTTGAGGATCTTTCCCTTCCCGTCAGCGTCAACGAACTGGACGTGCAGGAAGAGATCGACTCGATACTCACCCGATGCGCTGGCGTCGGCCAGTCGTACCTCATTCATGACGTTGTCGCCCGCCGTGGCTTCGAACTCCTTCTCTACTTTGCTGCCGCCGGGCGACTGGACGGTCATCGTGTAACGCGCGAATTGCGGCAGAGTGATGACGCCGCTCTGCTCGCCGCGTTTGAAGACGTCCGGCCCGAACCACACGCGCCACGATCCGTAGAGCGAACCATTGCGCAGCTCGATCGACCAGTCGATCACTTCCGTGTCGTCGGGTTTTCGGTCGACGAAACGATTCTCACCGCGATCGAAGTCAATCGATGCGCCGATGCTCTGAAGCTCCATCTCCGCGCGCATGCGCTCGCTCCAGTCAGTCGAACGAAGCTGCCGCTGGAGCGCCGCCACATCCTTTCCGGCGGCGGACCCCACGATCGACCTTCGCTCCGGAGCGGATGCTCCACCCGCCCACGCAATCCGAACGGCCGGTTCCAGTCGCTGCAGGAGGTTCTTGTCGTAATCGGTGACCCAGATGTCTCCGTCGAAGGAAACGACCCCACTGAGGTACGAGATATCGGTGTTCTCGCTGTGCAGGACTCGCGGGCTCTCGCCGGAGACATCGATCACGTGAATCGAATCGGAAAAGACATCGGCGAACCAGAGCCGCCGCCCGTCCCACGCCAGGCCCTGGCACCCGACACCGGGCGCTGCGCTGGTCGAGACCACCTTGAAATTCGCGTCGATACGGTAGAGGAGTGCAGGGTCTGGTGAGTCAGCCGTATTTCGGCGCGTGGCCGCCCAGTACGACGTGCCATCCCACGCCAGGCATCCCACGAGTTTGGGTGCCGGCTTCCATTCGACGATGCGAAGTGTGGAACGGTCGTGAACCGTGAAGACCTCACCCTCTGTCTGGAACCACGACCCGGTCGTCAGACCGACGTACTGCTTGCCGTTCCAGGTAATGGCATTCAGGCTGAGTCGCTGGCTGTATGTCGGTTCGACGATCGGCACCAGCTCGGACGAGATGCGATCCTTGTCCACCGCCTTCAAACGAATCGCGCCCCATGGGTCATTTCGATTTCCGACAATCAGCTCACGACCGTCGGTCGCGGCACCGATCGGAGATCCTGGCAGTTTGAACGCCACATCGAAGTCCTGCACTCGGCTCGCGATCTGCTTGAGCGTTTTCCCGCTGCGCGGGTTGCTGCCGTAGTAAGGGTCTTCAATCGCGCGAGCTCGCGGCCGGATGCTGAAATACCAGTAGCCGCCGATGAGCAGTGCAGCGCCTGCGATCGCGGCAGCCACGACGCGAATCGGGCGTGTAGTGCCGGCGTCTCGCCGGCCTTCCGTCCGCCCCAAAGGCCGGCGAGACGCCGGCACTACACCTCCACGCCACTTGCCGACGATGATCCCGCACGACGGGCACTCGAGCACGCCATCGGCCATCGGAGCATTACACGCTGGGCAAGTCACTGTTGAGGGACCTGCTCGATTTTACGCTCCATGCTGCCGACCGTCAGGCTGGAGGGCGTGCGATCGAGAAGTGTCAGCTCGACCCGAAAGTCGCCGGGAGCGCTCGCCGCCGACAGGCTCACGTCGCGCATCGCGTTTTCACCCGCTTTCGCGTCGAACACGGTCTGCACGCCGGCGGTTCCGTCAGGTGGGTGCACGGTGACCGAATACGACGGAGCCGTCGCGCCCTTCAACAACTCCGGTCCGAACCACAGCTTCCACGATCCGTAAATCGTTCCGTCGCGCAGCTCGATCGACCAGTCGATCACTTCCGCATCGTTGGCCTTTCGCTCGACGTTACGACTCTCGTGTCGATCGAAGTCGATCGGTGCGCCGATCTTCTGCATCTCGACTCTGGCGCGAACGCGCTCGCGCCAGTCGCTCGAGCGAATCTGGCGACGAAGGGCAGCGAGGTTGTCACCGGCGACGAGAACGGAGGAGACAGCTACAGGAGCCGATCCTCCCGCGGTCCACGCCGCTCGCCAGGCCGGCGCCAGACGCTGCAGGAGATTGCGATCGGAGTCGGTCACCCAGATGTGGCGATTGAACGCCACGACGCCGCTCAGGTTTGCGACGGAGCTCTTCTCCGTGTGCACCACGCGGGGTTTCCCGCCCGACACGTCGATCACGTGAATCGAGTCGCCGCCCAGCCAGAGATAGTTCCCATCCCAGGCCAGACCGCGACAGGCAGCGGGGGCTTCGCTGGTCGACACGATGTTGAAATCGCCATCGAGCTTGTAGAGAAGCGCGGGATGGATGCGTGTCGCTGCCCAGTACGACTGGCCGTCCCAGGCCAGGCATCCGAGGGAAGTGGGCGCTGGCTTCGTTCCGAGAACGCGGAGAGTGTTTCGTGCCAGCGTGGCGAAGACGTCGCCGCTCAAGCCGATGTATTCCTTTCCGTTCCACGTGAGCGCGGCCAGGTTCATTCGCGGCTCGGTCAGCTTTTGAGCGGAGAAGCCCTCGTCGCCGCGCGGTTGAAGGCGCAGGCGGCCCACGATGAGATCGCGTCCATCGCTGGCGATCGCGCCCGATTCCGGCAGCTCGTAGGCGACGTCGAAGCCCGGCGTGCGTGTGTTGACCTTGCGAAGAATGTCGCCCGCTGCGATTTCACTCGATTCGTAGGAGACGTTGCCCGCCTCCTCGGGCGGCGAGGTGTAGAACCAGTATCCGACGATCGCCAGCGCCAGGGCCATGGAAGCTGCGGCAACGATCGGAAGAATATTGCGCGAGCGTTTCCTCGGCACCGGTCGCGAGACGGTGGTCTTTTTCTGAGGTGGTGGACGCCACTTCGCGACGAGGATCCCGCAGGACGGGCACTCAGTCTCTGCGTCGTCGACAGGGGCACTGCACCGGGGGCAGGTCATTTAGGCCTCAAGAGGCGGGGGCCTGAGGCCTAAATTCTAGCTCACGCGCCCGCGCGCTTGTACGCTTCCGCGTACCGCTTCGACTTCTGCGGATCTTCCGACACTTTTCGTATCGCATCCTCGAACGACTCTTCGGTCAGGCCGTTGTCGCTGAGAATTTTCTGTGCGTCGTTGGGCTGCTTCTTGATCTTCGCCCCGATCTCACCGAGCTGCTCGGGCGTGAGCGACGATTGTGTGAGTGCCTGGTCGCCGCTGACGGAGCCCGTCTGCGTGGACTTCTCTTTGCAGCCGCCGGCCAGCAGCAGAGCGACTGCCATTCCGATCAATGTTGCTCTCATCAGTCGTCCTTCCCTTTGGATTTTCCTTTGCCTTTTCCTTTGCCTTTTCCTTTATCGCCCTTATCGCCCTTATCGCGCTTGTCGGCATGCACCACCTCCGCGCCGGTCTGCACGCCGAGAACCTTCTTCAGTTGTCCCGGCGGTCCACCATGCGGATGTGCCTTACGAACTTTGGTCACCCGAGTCTGCACGAGCGGCGGAATGAACGTGTCGTCGACGATGATCGTCCGTGTCGCCGGCTGCGCGATGACGATCGTCGGCTCGATGGTCCGAAGCCGTTGCTCGATCACGGTGACGAGTGCCGTGCCGCGCACTCCGGCGTCAAACTGCGTTCGCACGAACGGCACGAAGTCGGGTTGCTCGTTCTCGACGACGAGCGCGACCGGAACGTATCGGATCACTTCGATGAACTGCACCGGTGGAACGTCGGCGTTGTTCAGCATGGCCACCAGATCGAAAAGCTCGCGTTCCGGAACGCCTGCGATTTCCGACACCGCCGCCACCGCCAGTGGCATGGCCACGAGCGCAAGAAGCTCGTCAGTCGAGAACGCCTTCGCCGGCGACGGCAGGAGCGCGACGAGCAAGAACGCGATGATTGCGTTTCTCATAAGTCCTCCGCACTCGTGCTGTGCACGTGTCATTCCGACCGGCGCAGACTATGATTCGCGGCCGATGGCCGAGTCCGTCATTGCGGTTGACCTCGGTGGGACGAAGGTCGCTGTCGGGGTCGTGAGCGCTCGCGGGGTTGTGAGAAAGCGCATCGTCGAGCCGGTAGACCGCGAGGCCGCCGTCGATCAGATCGTGCGGCTGGTCAGGGATCTTGACGGTGAAGCGCGCGCGGTCGGTGTCGCTGTGCCCGGTCTCGTCCGTCGCGATGGGACGGTGTGGGCGCCGAATCTTCCCGGCTGGGAGAAGATCCCGCTGGCGCGGCTCCTCAAACGAAAGCTGAAGCTGCCCGTCTCCGTCGAAAGCGATCGCAACGCCGTCGTCCTCGGCGAGTCGTGGCGCGGCGCGGCGCGCGGAAAGTCGGACGTCATCGTCCTCATCGTCGGCACCGGAATCGGCGCCGGGATTCTGAGCGGCGGCCGGCTCGTGCGCGGTGCGCATGAGCTGTCGGGATGCGCCGGATGGATGGTAGTCACCGACGAGACGAACGCCATGACCCGCAAGTCGGGATCGCTGGAGGCGCTCGCGGCGGGTCCGGCCATCTCGCGGCACAACGACTACGCGCGCGCCGGCCGCCTCCTCGGATACGCGGTCGCGAACCTGATCAGCCTCTTCGATCCCGAGGTTGTGGTGTTGACCGGAGGCGTGACGAACGCCGCCGATCGGTTCTTCGACGACCTTCGTTGGGCGGCTCTCGAGCGCGCGCAGCCGCTCGCCGCCGCAAAGGTCGAGATCAAGGTCAGCACGCTGCAAACGGACGCGAATCTGTTAGGCGCTGCGCGATTGGCGCTGGAGCGGAGTGAGGAATGAGTCTGGAGAAGTATCGGCATGAAGTCACGGCGGTCACCGATCGCATCTGGAAGACGCAGAGCGACAGCATTCGTGAGGCAGCGCGTTTGATGGCGGAATCGGTTGCGCGCGGAGGTCTGGTCCATCTCTTCGGCAGCGGACACTCCGTTCTGCCTGTCCAGGACGTTTTCCCTCGCTACGGAAGCTTTCCGGTTTTTCGCCCGCTGATGGACGCGCGGCTGATGTGGCAGAACGTCATCGGATCGGGCGGGGCGAAAGGACTGTTGTGGCTGGAGCGCCGCGAGGGCTACGCGAAAGTCCTGTTCGAGAACGAGCCGATCCGCTCCGGCGACGTGATGGTCGTCTTCTCGCACGGCGGGATGAACGCGGTGGGCATCGAGGTGGCGATGGAGGCGCGGCAGCGCGGGCTTAGAGTCGTCGGCATTACGTCGATGGACAATCAGAAGCAGAGCAAAGCTTCGCATTCGAGCGGCAAGAAACTCTCCGAGGTATGCGATCTCGTGATCGACAACTGCGTTCCGCCGCGCGATGCGCTGGTGGAGATCGACGGATGGAAAGCGCCCGTCGCGGCGGGATCGACGGTCGCCTTCGTGACGATCGCCATGGCCATCGTCGCGGAAGTGGCCGCGGAGCTTGCGAAGCGCGGAATCGCGCCGCCCGTTTTCGTGTCGCCGAACGTTCCCGGGATTCCGGCCGACAACAATTCCAAAGTATTTGACGCATACGAAAAGGCGCTGCGCCGATGAAAGGAGTGTCATCCCGAGCGTGAGCGAGGGACCCGGGGGAATGGGCGGCTCTAAGCACCACCCGACCACGCAGGTCCCTCGCTCACGCTCGGGATGACACTAGATATGAATCGAACACAGCTTTTCGCGGCGGCCTGCGGCGCGATGTTCGTCTTCGGCATCGTCCTGGCCATTCTTGGCGCGCTCTTCGGACTTCCGGAGATGCGCGATCGCCTGGGAATCGATCTCGCCCAGCAGGGCGACATCTTCCTGTCGCTCTTCTTCGGAGTCTTTCTCTCCACGCTGGTCGTCGGGCCGATGATCGACAGCTTCGGCAACAAGCTCGTCCTGACCATCTCCGCCGTGCTGGTGACGATGGCCCTGGCGGCATTCGCAGGAGCGAATTCATTTCAGATGGGCGTGGCGGCCGCATTCGTGCTGGGAGTGGGCGGGGGAGGACTGAACACCGCCGCGAACGCGCTCGTCGCCGATCTCTACGCCGAGAACCGCGGCGAGATGCTCAACATCCTCGGCACGTTCTACGGGTTCGGCGCACTGTTCATCCCACTGCTGGCGGCGATCATCACCGGCTTCTTCACTATTCCGCAGCTGTTTCTGGCCGCCGCTTCGCTGGCGGCCATTCTGGCGATCTTCTATCTCGTTCTCCGCTTTCCGCCGCCGAAGGAACGGATCGGGTTTTCGCTTCTGGCGTCGATCCGTGCAGCCGCGATCCCGGGAGTTCTTCTGTTCGCGTTCCTGCTCTTCTTTCAATCGGGCAACGAGTCGGCGATCGGCGGCTGGACGTCGACCTATCTCGGCGCAATGGGAGCGGGACCGCGCACGGCCACGTGGATTCTGGCCGGCTACTGGGCAGCGCTGATGGTGGGCCGTCTCCTCGCCGTGCAGATGTTGAAGCGCGTCACAAAAGCGCAGCTGGTTCTGATGAGCGGAATCGGCTCCGCGATCGGATGCGCGATTCTTCTGATCTCGCGATCAATCGGACTCATGGCAGTCGGAGCAGTGATCGTCGGCCTCTCCTTCGCCGCGATCTATCCCACAGTACTGGCCATGGCAGCCGATCGCTACCAGCGCCTGGCCGGAACGATCTTCGGATTCCTGTTCGCCGTTGGGCTGATCGGCGGAATGCTTTTTCCGTGGTCCATCGGACACATCTCCGAGAGTTATGGACTTCGCTCGGGGATGTTCATCCCGTTGTTCGGTGCAATCGCAATTTCGGTGATCGCTGTCATCCTGAGCCGCGCAGACGGCGAAGGATCCCCCGCCTACAAGCGATGAGGTAGGGGATTCCTCGCCGTCTTCGCGGCTCGGAATGACACTACACGCGCACCGTGACTTCGTGCCTCTCCCCTTTTCGCGGCGCAGGCATCCGTACCGGACCTGTCGGTGAGCCGGTGCGTTCGATTCGGATGTCGTAGATCGCGCCGCGCCAGGGACGCGTCATGCGTGCGCGGTCCCATCCCGGCGGCAGGCACGGATCGATCGTCAGCTCGTCCCACCCCGGCCGGACGCCGAGGACCCACTCGGCCACGATGCGGTGCAGCCAGGCAGCCGATCCTGTGTACCAGGTCCAGCCGGCCCGTCCGTAGAGCGGCGAGTCGGGCCCGTCCACGTTGCCTGGAAGCACGTACGGCTCCGCCCAGTAGCGCTCGGGGTCCTTGTTGGTCGGATCGATCGCGACGAGCAGCTGCTCGACAAGCGCGGCGTCCTTCATCTTCGCCGCCGCAGCGATCGCCCACGTCGCGGCGTGAGTATAGACGCCGCCGTTCTCGCGGAGCCCTGCCGCGTAGCGGGTGATATAGCCGATGCGTTCGTCAGGTTCGTCGTAAGCGGGAGCGAGGAGAAGCGCGCCCGCGTCGCTGACGAGGTACTTGCGAACGGCGTTCATGCATGCGGCGGCGCGGTCGGCGGGGGCGATGTCGTTGAGCACAGCCCACGTCTGGGCGTTCAGGTAGATCCGGCCCACGCGATTCGCCGCGCTGCCGATGCGGGTGCCGTCATCGAGCGTGGCCCGCCAATACCACTCCCCGTCCCAGCCGTGTTCGTTGATCGCCTTCACCAGTTCGTCACGGCGCCGGCAATAGTCAGCCGCGAACGCGGCTCGGCCGCTGCGGCGGTGAATCTCCGACCACTCGCCGAGGCATCCGGCCAGAAAGTGAGCGAGCCAGATGGACTCGCCTTTTTCCCGAAGGCCCGCAGCGGAGAGTCCGTCGTTCCAGTCGCCGGCGCCAATGTACGGAATGCCGCGCGGGCTCGTGCGCCGGAAGACGCGCTCGAAGGCTCTCCGCACATGCTCTTCGAGCGGTGCCGGTGTCGTTTCATCGAGGAAGGGCGCCCGGTCGTCGAGAATCGAAAAGTCACCCGTTTCGCGGATGTAGTTCGGTGCGACGAACGACATCCACAACAGGTCATCCGTCATCTGCGTGACGTGTCCCTGTTCGGAGAGCGGATGCCACCAGTGATAGACCGAGCCGTCGGCGAACTGATGTGCGGCGTGGAGGTTCATCTGCTGCCGGGTGCGTGGCGGCTCGATGGTCAGCCAGACCTGCGAGTCCTGCAACTGGTCGCGAAAGCCGTACGCGCCGCTCTGCTGGTAATACCCCGCGCGACCCCAGATCCGCGCCGAGATGGCCTGATATCGGACCCAGTCGTTGATGAATGAGTTGAAGCGGGCGTCGGGCGTCTCAATCCGGTGCGCGGCGAGGCGCTCGATCCACGAACCTTTGCTCTCTTCCAGCGCCGACTCGATCGCCGCCACATCGAGCCAGCGGCGCAGCAGCGTGACTGCTCCGTCGCGAGAGCTGTCGACGGCGATCGCGAATCCGATCGACTTCGCGTCACCTGGCGCCAGCTCGATGCTCACGCGCATCGCCGCAATCGGATCGTAGTGCGCGCCGAAGAGGCCGCGCCATTGCGGGCGTCCCAGCGCCTCTGGCGCGCGCACGCTTCCGTAGCGACCGAGAAACTCCGACTTGTCCCCCTCCGCCGCCGCGACCTTCGCGGTCGTGCCGAACGCGGACACGTACGGGAAATCGCTGTTCCAGTGCCCCCACTCCTTCGATCCAACGTCCCACATCCGGTTCCACCCGAAGATCGCGTTGCGGGCCGGATCGAA
>Ga0184623_10001282_pt1 | contig 10965 bp, 7 predicted proteins | sample PLM1_100_b1_FD_133138 | JGI IMG/M metagenome (GOLD analysis project Ga0184623, IMG submission 133138) | Groundwater sediment microbial communities from an aquifer in East River, Colorado, USA - PLM1_100_b1 | ecosystem: Environmental > Terrestrial > Soil > Riparian zone | place: USA: East River...
CCGTGGCACCCATTCCACGAAGGACCGCGCGGCGCGGGATGGCTTTCCTGGTGATGATCATCGCTCTTCCGCCTTGCTCATCTGAAACGGCATGCTCTTGGCGACGCCCAGGAGAAGCGACGACAACTTGTAGCCGCCGGGCGCCGCGTTCCTCATGATGCTGCGGACGACGGGAGCATCGTAGTATTCGAGGCCGCGGCCGAGTGCGTACGTGAGGAGTCTGTCCGTGACGGTCGAGACGAACTCCTCGCGACGTTCCTGCAGCAACACCTGGCGCAGCTCCGCGAGACCGCGAAATGCGGTGCCGTCGGGGAGCACCCCCGAGGCATCGATCGGTGCGTTCGCGTCCATCGTTCGCCACGTTCCGATGCCGTCGAAGTTCTCGAGCGCGAATCCCAGAGGATCCATTGCCTTGTGACAGCTGGCGCACACGGGGTTTGCCCGGTGCTGCTCCATCAGGGCGCGCATCGAAATGACCTTTCCCTGGTTGTCACGCTCTTTCAACGCCGGCACGTTCGGCGGTGGTGGAGGCGGCGGCGCGCCGAGGATGTTATCCAGTACCCATTTGCCACGAATCACTGGCGAGGTTCTGTTTGAGTACGACGTGACCGTCAGGATGCTCCCGTGGCCCAGCAACCCACCTCGGTTCGGGTTCGTGAATCGAACGCGTCGGAAGTGGCTGCCGTAAATGCCGGGAATCCCGTAGTGGCGGGCAAGCCGTTCGTTGACGAACGTGTAGTCGGCGCTCAGCAGATCGAGGACGCTGCGATCCTCACGCAGAACGCTTTCGAAGAAAAGCTCTGTCTCCGTCCGGAAGGCCACCCGCAGGTTCTCATCGAAATAGGGAAACCGCTCCAGGTCGGGAGACACGGAGCGCAGGTTGCGAACGTGCAGCCACTGCGCGGCGAAACTGGACACCAGCGAGCTCGCGCGGGCGTCGGCGAGCATCCGTCTGACCTGCTGCTCCAGCACGGCGGGGTTCTTCAGCCTGCCGCGCTCGGCCAGAGCCAGCAACTCGTCGTCCGGGAGGCTGCTCCAGAGGAAAAACGACAGCCGCGACGCAAGATCGAGGTCGCTGATGCGATACGCCGTGCCAGGCGCGACGTTCGTCCCTCGACTTTGCTCGGGACGACCCTGAGCTTGTCGAAGGGTCGGCGGGTCGCGCTCGATGCGGAACAGAAACTCGGGGCCGGCCAGCATTCGCTCGAGCGCGAGACCGATGCCGGCTTCGAAGCCGCCTTCGCGGCGTCCGGTTCTGTAAAACGCGAGCAGCGTCTGGACGTCCTCATCGGTGACGGGCCGCCGGTAGGCGCGGCGCGCGAGCATGGCGAGAATTTTTTTCGCACAGGGCACCTCGTCTATGACTCGCGGGGCCCCAACCCCCGCTCGGCTCGCTCCACTGGGACGGCATACGAGAACCTTCCGTCGGCTCGCCGTCTCTCCCACACCCTTCCACCCCAACGCGGCTGCCGCGTTGGGGACCCCGGCCTTGGCGTTCGACGGACCGCCGATGGCGAGACTGGCGACGCCCGGCTCACCGCCCTTGTATTGCGCGAAATCGTACATCGTCATCCGCGGCTGAAGCGGACCTTCTGGCACCGCCCCGTCCTTGATAAACGCGGCGCTGATCAGGTGCGTTCCCGCCTCGACCCACTGGTGCACGTCCAGGATCTCGTCGGCCGTGCGCTCGTACTGCTCCTGCGGCACGTCGCCCATGGCCGCCGTCGAAAAAAGGCCGGCCGACTTGCCCCTGCGTTCGCCGCCAATCGTGAATCGCCGGATTCTCCCGCCATCCAGGCGAACGTCGAGATCGTGCGGCTCCTGCATGCCGCGGATGTACTCCCTGGAGTTTCTCTGCAGGCGGACCTTGAAGATGTACTCGCCGTCGGCCGGGAAGTGATGACGCACGGCGATGCCCCCGCGCGATCCGAACGGAAGATCCTCGCTGGCGCGATCCTCCTGCATGAGGTGCTTGGACACCTCATAGAGCTCGAACGCCGGGCGGATTGCGGGATCTCCCAGGGCGAGGCGGCGGACCTGGCGGGCAAGGGCGAGGTACCGCTCCGCCAGCAGCGGCGAGAGCGTCAGCACGTCGCCAATGTTGTCGAAGCCGAATCGGGAATCATCGGCGGGAAGCAGCGATCCCGCATCGATCTCCACCGCGAGCAGATCGCGGATCGCGTTGCTGTATTCGGTACGTGTGAGACGGCGGAGGGAAGGCCTGCCGGGATTGGGATGCGCGGCGGCCGCGCGGTCGAGTGCCGTTTCCAGGTACACCGCCAACGCGTCAACCCTCGCCGGCTCCGGCCGCGGCATGCCCGCGGGCGGCATCGCGCCGGTCCGAAGCTTCCGGACGACTTTCTCCCACACCTCGGCGCCGTCAGCCACACGCCCGACGTCGATCTTCTCGAGCGAGAAGCCTGCGGTGCGCAATCGGTCGTTGTGGCAGGTGACGCAGTAGCGATCGAGAACCGCGCGATGAGGCGACGCGCCCGCCGCCGAGTCAGAGCTCGCCGGCTGTTGCTGCGCGGCCAAAGCGGTGACGGCCGCGATCGAGGCGATGGCAATCACGCCGGGGATCCTGCGTGACATTCGGACTGGAACTCCTCACCCGTGTCCAAAATGGGGGCGCCACGGCGGCGCGCCGATGACGAGGGCTGATTATAACAGCAGGCGCTCGGCGCCGGCGCTGGCGAACCACCCAAACCGCGCGTCTTCGCCGACAGCCGGTTTCATAACCCGTAGAGGCGGGTCTTCAGCCGGTTTCATCACCTCTTCTGTAGCGGCGGATCTTTAGATCCGCCGAACGAAAGGCCGGTCTAGCACCCCAGCGCGGCTGCCGCGCTGGGGACCCCGCCTGAAGACCCGCCTCTACAAATCGCGAGCGTCTACGACGCTCTTCTCAGGATCGATCAGGAAGATCCAGATGAGCGCGCCGATGGCAAGCACCGCTGCGCTGACGAGGAACGGCGCGACCCAATAGCCGCGCCCGAACAGACTGCCATAGACAATCGCCGTCAAGGAGGCGGCGAGCGCGCCGGACATGTTCATCACTCCGGTCACTGTCCCGCTGAAACGGCCGCCGACATCCATCGGCACGGCCCACGCCGGGCCGATCACCCATTCGAGGAAGAAGAACGACATCGCAAGGCAGAGAATCGACGCTGTCGCGTCACTGACCATGGCAGCCGGGATGAGGAACAGGCCGGCGAGCAGGAATCCCGGTGCAGCCACGCCCCGGCGTGCCAGCTTCGCGTTGCCTGTTCGCTTGAGAATCACGTCCGAGGTCCATCCGCCCACGACGTCGCCCAGCATCCCCGCCACAAGCGGAATCGACCCCCAGAAGCCCAGCGCCGCCACCGACAGCCCGCGATACTCGCGCAGGTACGTGGGATACCATGTGAGGTAGAAGTTCGTTCCGAAGAAGAAGCAGCAGTACCCGAGCGCGATGTACCACATATTCGGCGACGTCAGGATCTGCCGCCACGGCGTCCGCGGTTTCTCCAGGCTCAGCGCTTTGATGCGGCCATCCGGGTTCACGCCGCGGATCGCGGCGAGCTCGGCGCGGTTGACGTGCGGGTGGTCTTCTGGTCGCTCGCGATAGAACCACCAGAACCCGGCCACCCAGAGAAACCCGATGGCGCCGAACACGTAGAACATCGTGCGCCAGCCATACGTGACGAGAAGCGTTCCCGCCGTGAGCGGCGTGATGGCTACGGCAAAGCGGCTGAAGAAATGCGTGATCCCCTGAATGCGGCCGCGCTCGGAGGGCGCGAACCACAGCTGCATCCCGCGGCTGGCGACAGGAAAGGCGCCCGCCTCGCCGATGCCAAGCAGGAATCGCGCGGTGAAGAGCGAGGTGAGCCCGGTGGCTGCACCGGTCATCATTGCGGCCGCCGACGTCCACGAGATGAGCACCGTCAGGACTCGCTTCGGTCCGAATCGGTCTCCGAGCCAGCCGACCGGCACCTGGCCGAGCGCGTACGCCCACGTGAACGCGGCCAGGACCAGCCCCATCTGCGCAAGCGACAGCCCGAATGCGGCCCGTATCTCGGGCTGCGCCACGGAGATGATGCCCCGATCCAAGTACGCGATCAGGTACATCAGGCTGAAGAGCCCGAGCATCCACCAGCGCGTCCGCGTCGGGGCGGCGGACGCACTGCTCTCAGGTGCCTCGGCGTGAGCGTCGACGACGACCGCGCGGCGGGTGTCCGGCACGATGCTTCGCTCCGGTCTCTAGAATCGGCCTCATAACCTCTTCTGTAGCGGCGGATCCTTAGATCCGCCGAGCGAAAGGCGGGTCTGACCGCCTTCGCCAAGGCTATGGCGGTCCGCCGAAGCTTTACGCGGAGGCGGAAGACCCGCCTCTACGGGTTATGAAAGCTGTCCTGGAGTCTATATGGACACCAGCGAAGAAGCGCCGGTGATTTTCAGCTCGACGGATCGATTGGTGTCGGCTGATTCATCAGCGGCCTTGTACAGCTGCATGACCATGCGCGCATGCTCCGCGGTCACGAGCGGCGGCTTCCCGGTGGCCACGCATTCGAGGAAGTGCAGCGTTTCGGTCTCCATCGGCCCGGCATAGACGTGGTTGACCTTCTCGCCCGGCATCGACGAGATCGGGAAGCGGATGCCGTCCTTCAGCGTGGTGACGTACACGTCGCGGTGCGTGTCATCCACCATCACCGCGCCCTCGGTGCCGACGAACTCGATCCAGGTCGAGGAGAAGTTCGGGTACGACGGCGGCAGCACCCAGCCTGCGCCAATCGTAAACGCGGTGCCGTCATCCATCGTCACGACGATCCAGACGCAGTCTGGCGCGTTGTACTGCGCCTTCATGATCTTCTTCACTTCCTGCGCGTAGACGCGGATCGGCTTGCGCGGTGCGAGGCACCACAGCACGAAGTCGATGTCATGTGTCGCCTCCATCGCCGCGGGCGACAGCTTGACGCGACCGCTGATTTTCTTGCCGAGGTTGCGGGTGATGTGGCGGCTGACCAGCGCGCTGACCGGCTCGCCGATCGTGCCGTCCTCGAGCGAGCGCTTCACGTAGGCGAATTTCGGGTTGAATCGCTGCGAGTAGCCGATGGTGAACAACACTTTCTTGTCCCGCGCGAGCGCGATCAGCTCGTCGGCCTCAGAGAGCTCCAGCGCGATCGGCTTCTCGAGAAACACATGCTTGCCGGCCAGCATGGCCTCCCTGGCGATCGGGTAATGCGTGGGCTCCGGTGTGGTGGAGATCATCACCGCGTCCACCGACTTGTTCTCGATGATCCGGCGGTAATCAGTTGTGGCGGTCACCGGGTGGGTCATCCCCGCGACTTCTTTCAGCCGCTCTTCCCTGATCTCCGCGATATGCAGTTCTCCGACCCACGGGCTCGCGGCCGACGCCACCGCCCGAATGCCACCACACCACCCCGTGCCGATAATGCCGACGTTGATCTGCTTCATGTGCTCACACCTCCTCCGGCGTCTTTGCGTTCGCGGTTCAGCGCGCGGAACCGCTCGCGGATGGTGGCGGTCCTGTCGCGGAAATGAGATGCGCAGCGGCCGTGGCAGTCTATCGTGGAAGGGGACTGGGCACATAGAAGCATTTGCGCTGATCCTGAGTGGGCAGGTTAGACTGCCGCGATGAGCGACAGCATCGAAACGGTGCGGGGTTGGGTGGATGCGTCGGCGCGCATCGTGGCGCTGACCGGCGCTGGCATCTCCACGGAATCCGGCATTCCAGACTTCCGCGGTCCGCAGGGAGTTTGGACCAAGAACCCGAAAGCCGAAAAGCTCTCGAATATCCACTACTACATGTCGGATCCGGAGGTCCGCAAGCTCGCCTGGCAGAGCCGCGTTGAGCACCCAGCCTGGCATGCCAAACCCAACGCGGGGCATCGCGCGCTGGTCGAGCTCGAACGGCGTGGAAAGCTGCATGCGCTGGTCACGCAGAATATCGACGGTCTGCACCAACGGGCAGGTAACTCGCCCGGTCGGGTGATCGAAGTGCATGGCACCGTGCACGACGTCGTATGCATGCGCTGCGGGTGGCGCGGACCGATGCAGCCCGTGCTGGAACGCGTGCGCGCGGGCGAAGAGGATCCGGCGTGCGAGTATTGCCGCGGGATCCTGAAGAGCGCGACGATCTCGTTCGGCCAGCCGCTGGTTCCAGAAGTGATCGAGCGCGCGATCCAGGCGGCTACAGAAGCCGACTTGTTACTGGCGGTCGGGACGAGCCTTCAAGTGTATCCGGTGGCAGGCGCGGTGCCCGCCGCAAAGGCATCTGGCGCTCGCATCGTGATCATCAATGCCGAGCCTACACCGCTCGACGACATGGCGGACGTTGCGCTTCGAAGGCCGATCGGTGAGATCTTGCCCGCGCTGTGCGAACGCACGAATCCTCACGATTGAAGCAACATCCATCGGCGTTCTGGCGCTTCTTCTGGCTGCCATCGGAGCTCCCAGCTACCGTCTGCATTCACTGTCCGGAAAGAAAGACCGCAGACGTCAGACGGCAACATTGGTAGGATGGGCGGGTTGAAGAAGTTGATCTGGCTCGGCGCACTCACGTTCGCGACCTGTGCGCGGGAACCTACCTCTCTACCCCAGACCCCGTCGACGGCACTCATGGGGGCGCCGATCGGGATTGAGACCACGTCAGTGGCCCTCAACTCGGAAGACCCGACGCAGAGTGCGATCGGCGCCTTCATTTACGCGGGCGGCATTGAGATCCGAGGTGTCGGCACCTCGCGCCTGCACGGCTTGTCGGACCTCGAGGTTCTGTCTGACGACCATCTCGTCGCGGTCACCGATGAGGGCGACTTCTTCGAGGCACGGATCTTGACTGACACACGCGGACGCCTATCGGGTCTCTCGGATGGGCGGCTGAGGCGGCTCATCGACCAGGACAGCAGACCTTTAGAGGATAGGTTCCGGGCTGATGCAGAAGGAGTCGCGGTGCTGCCCAACGGCGACCGGTTGGTCAGTTTCGAGCGTGACCATCGCATCTGGCGTTACCCAGCCGGGAACGGCCCGCCTCGTCCCGCACCGAAGCCAGACGCGGCGTTCCGGGAGAACGCCGGCATGGAGGCGCTCACGGCCTATCCCATCGCCGGTCCGAACGCCTATCTGGTCGGGAGCGAAGGCGGTAAGGTCTGGCTGTGTGATGGTTCGAATGCCTGTCGAGAAACTGCGCTTGGGGCCAGCGTGAAAACGGGCTTTGGGCTCACGGCAATCGCGGCGTACGGTAGCGAGGGTGCTCTTGCCTTGCTGACCCGCGCTTATGATCCAAAGCGCGGAATTCAAATCGCGGTCATTCTGGTCAAACAGCCCGCGCTCGAGATCGCGCGCGCGCATGTGCTGGACGAGCTGACGATGGCGGCGCCGCTGACCCGCGACAACTTCGAAGGGCTCGAGATTGTGCCACGGCCGGATGGCACGCTGCGCCTGTACCTCTTGTCAGACGACAACTTTTCGGCGGCTCAGCACACATACTTGCTGGCGTTTGACTGGAAGCCGGCAGCGCCGTGACAAGAAACCCTCGGCACGTGCGCCACTTGGGGACTCTTCTTCGGCTCGGGTTATTTCACCGAGCAGGGAGTCGGGCTCCATTTTGAGCCGTCGGGAAGCTTCTTGAACTGATAGTTGACGATCCATGGTTGGGTCAGATAGTCAGGATCATCCACTATCTGCGTCAATCGGATCCACTGACTGCGATCGGGTAATTCCATGATTCGGAGGTGCTCGGTGAGCACTGCGTTGCCCGTGTAGGGCATCCCGTTTTTCCAGTAGTACCCGGGCTTCAAACGAGTCGTGACAACTTTCAAGCTGCCGCCCCGCTCGAAGTTTCCGCCTCCACCCATGATCGTCCACGATGCGATCGAGTAGCCTTGCCAGCTCGGCTCCAGTCCAGCTGGCGGTTCGACTTTCGTCACTCCCGGTGGAATATAAGTCGCGTTCGTGGAATTCAACTGTCCAGGTTCTGGCGGCGGAGCGAAATGGAAGAGACGGGTCTGTGTTCCATAGTCCGCTTCCATCTTGAGGGTGTCATCGTCCTGCCAGGTGATATGCAGGTGGGTCGGCAGCCGCATGATCCCGGGCGCGCCGTAGGCCCTGCATGCATTGCCTTCGGCCTCGTCCTTCGCCGGATCCCATTTCATGGCTGCCTGGGCGCCCGTGGGTTTGTAGGGAATGTTCCCGTCATCAGACGGGTTGGCGCCGAGGCCTATGGCGCCGACGCCTGGATTCTCGATTGCGCCAGGTGCGCCGCTACCGAAGTCGCCCTTCGGCGCCGTCAACATGCGTACGTGCCAGTCTTCGGTGATGACCGCAGTCCAGTATCCCGTAAGGTCGATAGGAGCACGTGCTTTCGCTGTGGGAGGCGGACCACCTCGGCCACCACCTCGCTGCGCGTGGACCATTGAGAGTCCCGAACATGAAACCAGAGCCGCTGCCAGCGCAACTCGCAATGCTTTGCGTCTCGTGAGAATCCTGGAGCTCATACGTCTTTTATTCACTGGCGCGGGGCCCCACCCCCGCGCACTGCCGTCGCTTACGCTCCGGATCTTGATACGATCGCTCGGCTGCTTCAGTTAATCGATTCCACGGGCTTACCCCGCGCAGTGCCGTCGATTACGCTCCGGATCTTAGTTCACAACTTCACCAGTGCGGGTGCCCCAGGACTTGCCATCGGTTGTTCGCGTGATTTTGATCAAGCGAGCCCGCGTGCTGTTGGGACTGCGCGACGGGTTGGCGACGACTTCCACCGGGTCTCCTATCTTGAATGCATCTTTGTTGATCCCTTGCTGAGCAAACTGAGTCGCTCCCGCGCCCTCGATCGCCCAGCGCTGCACCGTCCCCGTGGCGTCCTCGACCTCGACGAAAAAGAACGAGTGCGGCGAGCGCAGCGTCACCTGAACCATCTTCCCTTTGATCGTGATTTGCTTGTCCACATCGTAGGTTCCGCCAAAGGAGTGGTGAGCGTGCACGGGCGGGCTCGACAGCATGGCGGCGGCGACGGCCAGAGCGAATAATTGAGCTCTCATGGTGTCTTCTTGTCCTTGAGGCTGCGATAGACGGCCTCGACAAAGCGTGCGGTGACGCCCGGTTCCCTGCCGTATTCCGGGTCGTAATCCATGGTGGGCTTGCCCGCCTTCACCTGCGCCAGCGTCATCCCCTTGTCGATCATGGCCTGCACTCGATCGCGGATAACCATCATCATGTCGCGGTAGTACCCCAGGTCGCCGGCATCGCTAATCCATCCATGCCCAGGGATGATCATGGTTCCACCCTGGGACATGAAGTCGGTGACGCACATATCGGCCAGCTTGTTGAGCGCCTCGATTTCTCCATCGATGCTGCCGCCTCTGTCCACGTCGATCGGGGGATAGATATCGCTGTTATACACGTCACCGGTGACGATCACATCCGAGCGGCGGAACCAGACAGCGCTGTCGCCGTCCGTAATTGCGTTGGGCATGTGAAAAATCTGAACCGCCTGATTATTGAAGAACCGGTACATGGTGTACTTGTGGGAGGAGTACGTATCGGTCGGGACGAGAAGCTCCGCGGCCTTTGACTCGAGCATCCGGCGTTGAACCATTTCGTGGGCGAGAACCTGCAGGCTCAACGAGGGATCCCTGTATCCGAGCAGACGGAACATGGGAGACTTCCGGATGTTCGCATTGCCACCCACATGATCCGGATTACTACTGGTATTGATGATCATGCGGATCATCGGGTCCGAAAACGCATGCGTGGCCAGCCAGGTACTGGCGAAAGGCGAGGCGGAGTCGGGCATCTCCGCCGGCCGCAAGGTTTGAACCACCTGGCGGACCGCCGCCAGCACCTTCTCGCTCGCTGCCGCGGCGCCCGCATCCACCATGATGACGCCGTCGCCACCGGTCGACACGGCAATGTTGCCGCCCGCACCGGCAATCAAATACACATTCCCGGCCACGTGCAACGCCTCGATCTTGTCGTAGGCCAGAGGGCGTGGCGGCTGAGCGTCGGCTCGCTCGGCGATATGCGTCGATGCGTCCTTATAAACAGGTTTGAGCGTGAATTGTGCGGCCGGTGGCGACAGCTTCATGCCGCTTGCGCGCCACTCAGGATAGAGCGTGTCGACGCCGCCTCTCACCCCGTCCAGCGGCGCCTTGTACTTGAAGCCGGATTCAGTGAGATACGGATTCTCTCCCGGCAGGTAATGCGGCATGCGGTACTTGTCGCCCGGTTGGTACTCTTCGGGCTGGCAGGGGTACGGGGGCAGCTGCAGGGTTGGGGCCCGGACGTAGATGGCACTGCGAACCAGCGGTTCTGTCAGATAGTCGGGATCGATGACCGTGAACGTCCACTCCAAGTAAGGTTCTTGCAAGGACACGTGTTCGATCACGGTCGCGCGGAAGCTGGTCGGCACGCCGTTGCGGCGAACGAAACTTTCCTTGAGATGGGTCGTGGTGATTTCCAGGGTGTCGCCCTGAAACGTTCCGATGGAGAAGCCATCCCAGGAATGTAGGGCGTACTGCGTAGGTCGTTGGCGGCCGTCGAGCCAAATTACACGGTCGCCGGGAGTCTTCTCATAAGACACGCGGTACGCCACAACTTGACGACCAAGCGGATCGACGACCTTGTCGATTCGCATGGGATCCAATCCCTTTGGCTGATATCCAGGGCTCCGCGGCCTGCACTGCAGGAAGGGTGATGTCGCATTCCACTCCTCGTCGTAGGTATCGGCCCGCATGCGGGCCGCATCATTCAGTGGAAGTCCCCGGTAGTCGCCTGGATAAGCCCCCGGATTGCGATCGCGCTCATCCTCGTAACCGAGCCAACGCCACGTGCCGGTCAAGTCGAGGGGTGAGTTCTCCTGAGCAGAGACCGGCCGGGAAGCCAATGACACCAGCACCATGAAGACGGCTGCGATTCTTGATCGATTCACCCTGTTCATTGCGACTCCCTGAGGTGAATAGACGGCAACAAGAC